>Ga0268279_1000071_pt1 | contig 81353 bp, 83 predicted proteins | sample saktaG_6_FD_190142 | JGI IMG/M metagenome (GOLD analysis project Ga0268279, IMG submission 190142) | Saline water microbial communities from Sakinaw Lake, British Columbia, Canada - sak_2010_1_5_80m | ecosystem: Environmental > Aquatic > Non-marine Saline and Alkaline > Saline ...
ACATGATCTGATATTGGTTTGATCTTCATATTTTCTAATATTAATTATTTTAGCAGTCGTGACCTTCAACTGCTAATTCATATTTTAAGGATATCTTAGAATATGTCAAATATTTCAAAGACTAATAAAGCTTTGAATAACAGAAATCGGAACAGCAAAAACATTACCATCGTCGCCAATCTTTGATAATCCTAAAGCATTTCCTTCAATGTCAAACAAAGGAGAACCTTTTAAAAGACGATTTTCAGAAATATTGGTGAAAATTGTTTCTTCGTCAAAAAAAGAGATTATACCTTCACCTACTATTTTTTCTGGCTTCTCATTAAAAAGCGTTCCCACTAAAAACACTCTCTGGCCTCTTCTGATTTTGTCCATATCTCCAAAAGATACAGTGCCAAGATTATTCTTGCCTATCTTTATCAATGCTAAATTACTATTTAAATCTCGCTTTAATATTTCATATTTCTGAGGTTCTCCTTCCACGAAAAAAGAGAATTTTGATCCAAAAGGAACCAGCTCGGCCAAGGTAACAATCAACCCGTCAGAAGCTACCACTAAACCAGAACCTTCCAGTATTTCTCCTTTTGAAGTTTCTGTCCTTATTCCTATTACTGCTTTTTCAACTTGTTCTATTGCATTTTGAAGGGCAGTATTTTCCTGAATAAACACTTCTTTCTTTTCAGTCAGATAAACAGGTCTTTGCTCCAAGCGATATTTTAAAAAAAGAGGCTTTTCTATTAAATATGGCCAAAAAATCTGATTGGCGAATATACCTCCGATCATTCCCACTACGAAAACAGCAAAAATTTTAAGTATCTTTTTTCTCATTTTTTCTTTTTTAGGAAGCGTTTTGGAGAATTGAAAATAATCTCTCCGTTTTCCATGTCAATTACTATTCTGTCTCCTTCTTTAACCTCGCCAGAAACAATTTTTAAAGATAATGGATCCAAAACAAGCTTCTGGATAACCCTTTTCAATGGCCTTGCTCCTAAGTTTGGGTCAAATCCTTTTTCTGCTAAAACTGCTTTGGCAGATTCAGTAATTTCCATTTTGATTTTCTTCTTTTCTATTCTCCTTTTAACTTTATCAAGTTCCAAGTTTACTATTTTTTTAATTTCTGCTTTTCCTAAATAGTTAAAGACAACAATGCTGTCAACTCTATTGAGCAATTCTGGCCTAAAATATTCTTTTAAAGAATCCATTACTTTCTCCTTAAGAACTTGCTTTTTTTTATTCTCTCCGTTGACAAAGCCCAATTCCCCCATTTCTGAAATATATTCAGAGCCAAGGTTTGAAGTCATGATAAGAATACTATTTTTAAAAGAAGTTACTCTTCCCTTGGCATCAGTAAGACGACCGTCTTCCAGTATTTGTAAAAGGATATTAAATACTTCTGGATGGGCTTTTTCTATCTCATCCATTAGAATTACCGCATATGGTCTTCTTCTGATTTTCTCGGTAAGCTGTCCCCCTTCTTCATATCCTATGTAACCAGGAGGAGATCCAAGCATTTTCGAAACACTGTATTTTTCCATATATTCAGACATATCAAGTCTCACCAAAGCATTTTCATCGTTAAATAGAAATTCGGCAAGAGCTCTGGCTACTTCTGTTTTTCCAACTCCGGTTGGACCAAGGAATATGAAAGAGCCAACAGGTTTATTCTCTTCAGAAATTCCTGCTCTCGATCTTCTAATGGCATTTGAAACAGCAGAAATAGCTTCTTTCTGGCCTATAACCCGTTTTTCTAAAACTTCTTCCATTTTCTCTAATTTTTTGGCTTCTCTTTCTATTAGCCTGGTAATTGGAATACCTGTCCATTTTGAAACAACCTGGGCAACGTCTTCTTCTGAAACATCCTCTTTCAAAATATGATGCTTTTTCTGAAACCTAATAAGTTCTTTTTCTTTTTTATTAATTTTCTTTAAAATTTCAGGAATCTTCCCGTACTTAATTTCTGCCACCTTTTGCAAATCAGCTTCTCTTTGAGCAACCTCCACCTGAAAATTAAGATTATCAATTTCTTTTTTAAACTCCCTTATATCATTAATCAAATCTTTCTCTGTTTTCCATTTCAACTCAACATTTTTAATCTTTTCATTTAAATCGGCCAAGCTTCGATTAATAGCCGGCATTCTTTTCTTAGCTGAAGAAGATTTCTCCCCTTTTAAGGCTTGTTTCTCAATCTCCAATCGCTGGATTTCTTTTCTCAAATCATCAAATTCTACAGGCTCTGACTCAATTTCAAGCCTTAAAGCGGAGGCAGCTTCATCAATCAAGTCAACTGCTTTATCCGGCAAGAACCTGTCAGTAATATATCTAGCCGCAAGCTCGGATGCAGCAACTAAAGCAGAATCTTTTATCCTTACCCCGTGATGAAGCTCATACTTCTCCTTGATTCCTCTTAAAATGGTAATTGTATCCTCAATAGAAGGTTCAGCAACATAAATTGGCTGGAATCTTCTTTCCAGAGCAGGATCTCTTTCTATATATTTTTGGTATTCTTTTAGAGTAGTAGCTCCGATTGCCTTCAATTCTCCTCTTGCCAAAGCGGGTTTTAAAAGATTTGAAGCGTCAATCGCTCCTTCAGCCGCTCCTGCTCCAACTAAAGTATGAAGTTCGTCAATGAATAAAATGTATTTCCCCTGGGCTTGGTTAACCTCTTTCAAAAAAGCTTTTACTCTATCTTCAAATTCCCCTCTGTATTTTGTTCCTGCCACCATTGCTCCCAAGTCCAAACCGATTATTTCTTTTCCTTTTAGCGACTCAGGAACATCTCCTTTAACAATTTTCTGGGCCAACCCTTCAGCAATTGCTGTTTTTCCAACTCCTGCTTCTCCGATCAAAACTGGATTGTTTTTCGTTCTCCGAGAGAGAACTTGCATTAGTCTTCTAATTTCATCTTCTCTTCCAATAACAGGATCAAGTTTTCCTTTTAAAGCCATATCAGTCAAGTTGCGGGCATATTTTTCCAGTATCTGGTATTTTGATTCTGGATTCGGATCTGTAACTCTCTGACCGCCCCTAATTTGTTTAAGAACTTCAAGAGCCTTCTCGTAAGTAAGCTTCTCAAGCTCAATATTAGCCACTCCACTCTCTTTGCTTATAAAAGAAGCATTGTTTAGAATCTGCTTTGCCATAGTATCAGCACTAAGCAAAGACAAAAATAAATGCTCAACAGAAATGAACTCATCCCCCATCTTTGCTGCCTCTTGCCTGGCTATATCAAGAACTTTTGCCATATCCTGAGTCAGGTAAAACTGACCAAGGGTCTGAGGATTTAGGATGGTAGGAATTTTCTGCAAAGACATCGTTGTCTTTTTCTTTAAGCTTTCTGTGTCTATTCCAAGCTTTAAAAGCAAAGTTAAAACTATGCTTCCTTCTTGAGAAAGCAAAGCTAAAAGCAAATGGAGGGCATCAATTTGCTGTTGTCCTTTTTCTCTCGCGATTTCTTGGGCAGAGAGAATCGCTTCTTGAGATTTGTGAGTAAAATTCGCTCCATTCATATATTTCAGTTTAGCAGAAAAGAGAAAAAAATCAACAAAACACTCTTTATTGAAGTAATTCTATTAAGATGTTAGACAATTAAAAAAACCATGAGAAGCTAACCCATGGAATAAAATTTTGCTGATTTACTCGCTTTCCCTCTCTCCCAAAGTGATAGGAATAATTATTTCTTTATTCTCTGTTAAGACTTTAAGGTCAATTTGATCTCCAGCATCATAATTCAGGATAATCTGCCTAAGGGAATTTTCAGAACTGATCTTCTCGTAATCAAACTCTAAAATAATATCATCTTCTTTGAGGCCGGCTTTTTCTGCAGTAGATCCTTTGAAAATTGCTTCTTTTGTCTGCTCTCCATTTGAATCTCTCCCGATCCAAGCTCCATAATCAACAGACAAACCGTATTTCTCCTTTAACTCGGGGGTAATAATAGTATAGTAAATCCCAAGAAACGGATAGGAAATCTTACCAATTGTTTTGATTTGCTCAATATCTCTTTTCGCTTCGTTAATAGGTATGGCAAAACCAATATTCTCAGCATTTTGAGACATAGCTACGTTAACTCCGATAACCTGTCCCATTAGATTTAGAAGAGGACCTCCTGAATTCCCTTGATTGATAGCGGCATCAGTCTGAATAACATTTTCTAAAACTTCAATTTGATTTCCCTCTCCAGCGATAATACTTCTTTTCAGCCCGGAAACCACGCCAGTAGAAACCGTATTCTGGAACTCGCCTAAGGCATTCCCGATAGCTATTACTGTCTGGCCTGGTTTAAGAATTTCAGAGTCTCCCAATTCCACAGGTTTAAACTCTCTATCTCCATCAATTTTAATTATAGCAAGATCTTTAATCGGATCTCTGGCCAGAACTTTAGCCGGAAGTTTTTCTCCTTCATTGGTTAAAACAGTATAGTCTGCCTCTTTGTCCGATACAACATGCTTATTAGTAAGAACCAGTCCTTCTTTTGAAATGATAAAACCGGTTCCTCCGCCAATCTCTCTTTTTTCGGTTCCTTTCTGCTCGTATTGGGGAATTTCAAACGGTTCTCCAAAAAACCATTCAAATCCTTCAAAAGGATTATAGTAATATTCCTGGATAACGGGAAGATCTTTTGTAATAATAATGCTTACCACCGAAGGAGAAACCTCTTCCACTACGTTAATTATTGTTTCTTCTTGAGAAACTACGGGAAGACAATAATCTTCAGTTATCTTCTGTGGAACTTCAATATTTATATCTACGAAATTAGAATAAAAAATGTCAAACACCAAAGCTCCACCTATCGCTCCGAAAATAAGAGAAAAAACAATAAGAGAAACGAGCTGTTTATTTTCAAAAGACTTACTTTTTCTTATTTTTGGAAATTTAATTTCTGGAAGCGAATAGATTGACATACTTTTTCTTTATTTTAATCGCAAAAACTTTAATTACAATGGTCAAAACAAACAAAGGCCAGGAAAGCAATAATCCAACTAAAGCAAGAATTTCTTTAAATATGTTTTTTGTTCTTTTATAGTGGCCAAATTTGTAATCTAAAATACTTGAAGGGACTTTACCAAATAAAATTATACACACTTCATACCACAATCCTTTGAAAACTGTATAAAATAAGCCATCTTCATCAAATCTCCTTGTGGAAAAGAGAATATGACAAGATTTAATCGATCCGAATCTGCCTATTTCCACTCCTTCTCTTACATAAATATTATCTTCAGCATATTCCATACATTCGTTAAATCCTCCTATCTTCTGATGTATCTCTTTTTTAACAAGAATGCTATTTATAGTGTAGGGAAAAGTGTCTCCGGCAAACCTGGCTGTTAACCAATTAAAAAATAAATTAAATCCAAATTTAAAAAACTTATTTCCTTTACGAGGAATAAGATGAAAGTTAGCAATATCTAAATTTCTTTGTCTAAATTCAGAAATACTTTTTTCTAAAAATCCGTCAGGTAAAATTGTATCTCCATCCGTAAACAGAAAAATATCTCCTTTAGCAATCTTTGCTCCTTCATTTCTCCCTTTTGCCGGCAGACCGCCTAAGGAAATCCTACATCCAAAAGATTTAGCAATCTCAACAGTTCTATCTTTTGAGTCGAAATCAGCCACAATTATTTCATATTCACCGCTAAAGACTTGCTTTTTTATTGAAACTAAAGAATCCTTAATATATTTTTCCTCATTTAAAGTAGGAATAATAATAGAAAGCATAAGTTATTTTCTAATTTTTGGGGTTGGCCAAAACCCCATATATTTTCCCAGCATCAATCGGGTTTGAGCGTCTAGGGCCGGAAGAGAAGTAAAGAAAATCATAATAAAAGGAAGCAAGAACCATTCAAGAACAAAGAATAAATATTTCTTCTTTCCATATTCAGGAGGCTTCGGCGGCAGAATAAGAATGTTAAAATAGGCGGATCCAATCAATCCCAGCATAGCTATTGTCAACACCCTGCTTACAAAAACAGGGAGGTTATATGCTAGAAGGGTCTGGCCAAAGCGTTCTCCGCCCAGAATAAGAGGAAGCCATCCAAGCATGAATATAACAATAGAGCTGGTTGCCCAAGACCAGTGCGTTTCAAAAAGAGCGCCACCCAGAGAAATCTTTTTAGACAAAGGAATGCCCTTGACTTTCATAAAGCCAAAAAAACTATAAGCCATCTCCCCTGCGCCGTAAGCCCACCTTTTTTGCTGTTTGTAAACATTTTTCATTGTTTCTAGAAACTTAGGAGCACAGTTCGCATCCATTGAGATAGGATAATACAAAGGAATGACTCTATAATTTCCCTTATATTTCAAAAAACTTTGCCAGAAAATTCTTGAATCGTCAGAAACTACATTTGTTTGGCGAAACCCAACATCAACTAAGGTCTTAAAGCTCATTGAATGAGAAGAAAAAGTGATTAGCTTCTCTGATCTCTCCTGGCACATCATTTGCCAAAATGAAGCAGAAAAAGAAAATATTCTGGAAATAGGAGGAGACTGCCAGATATTGTTAATAAAAAGAGGAATAGGCTGAAAACTGCACCTAAGAGAATCTTTTATAGTTAAATAGCGATAAGCAAGTATGCTAAAGTACTTTGGGAAAACCCTGGTATCTGCATCAAAAGAAGAAGCAATAATGTTCTGAAATGGAATTCCAAGAGGATCAATAATTTCTTGTTTTGCTTTTTTCATTCCCCAGCTTTCGTTTGCCCCCTTTCCGGGAATCTCCCCTTTAATGCCAAAGGGATGTTTGACAATCAAAACCTTAAAAAAGCTTTCTGCAAACTCTTCTTTAATGGCCTTAGCTGTTTTCTCTGTCTCTTCTCCTCCTCTTTCTTCATAAGAAAGAACAACTATCATTTTACTGTTTGGCCAATCAGAATCTGTCAAAGATAGAAATGATTCCCTGATAATCTTTAATGGTTCTTTGTATGCTGCAATTACTACCAGATGGTAAATATCTTCCCAGCCATTAATTTCTCTCACTTTTTTCATCCAATCAATTTTCTCATTTTCCTTCATTCTTTTATAGCAACTCTTAAGATGAAAAGAAAAATAGAAGGTTCTAACAAGCCAGTAAACAACAAAGCATATAATAAAAATAGCTGCCCAAGCAGGCGCCAGCCAAGAGAGAAAAACTACCAAAATCAATGTGAGCCAGCTTACAAGCCCAGGAAAAATTTCCAAAAACCTGTAAATTCTTCTTTCTTTTGGAATTTTTAAATCAGAAGCCTTGCCAATTTTCAAATAATACGGAATCTCCATAAATAAACGAGGTCTAACCTCGTGCGTTTTTCATTATATCAGCTTGACGTTCTCGAATCAAACAATTTCTTTGCTTCATTCCAGATTTCTGGCTGATTATGAACCTCTTTCATCCAATACCACCATTCAGCCCCCCAAAGATAAAATATATCAAATCCTGTTTTTCTGGCAAATTCAATGTTTTTTTGAAACTGCTCCAAATTCATCGTTTTCAACTGTTCTTCAGTCGGGCAGTCATAAAGAAGTTTCGGCCCCCATGGTTCAGCCTGAAGTTCAACACAGATTACTTTCTTTTTAAATAGTTTTTCCACTATCTTGCTTTTACGATAATAAGAAACCGGTGGGAAAAAATAGGTGAAATATCGTCTGATTTCCTTTACCCAAACCTTTTTGTACATTGTTATTCCAACTATATCTCCTGTTTGTGCAGCCTGTATCCACAAAGAACCCTCTCCGCTTTCAGAGATAACTATTGGACGAGAAGAATCTAAAGATTTTACTAAAGCTATTTCTTTCTTTAAAAAGTTTTTATCGGTCCAAGGACATTCTCCAAAAGGGAAAAATGGCTCATTCTCAACCTGCCAGGCAAAGATAGAATTTCTCTCCTTGTACCTTAAAACAATCTTTTCAAGCAATTCTAAAATCTTTTCCTTTTGCTCTTCTTCTTTTAGCTCTTTTGCCCAAAAAGGAATATGGCATTCCGGCCAGCGCGGAGATTTCATTCCTATTACCAAGAGAACCTCAACCCCTTTTTCTTCTGCTTTTTCCATTTGCCAATCAAGATCCTCAAATCTATAGACTCCTTCTTCGGGTTCAATCAAGTCCCAGTAACTGGCTATTTTTATCTTTTCCACCTTCAAGTCATTTAAAAGAGCCAGATAGGTTTCTTTCCAATCAAGACCAAGATTTTCAGCATGTTTTTGGGAAAAGTTAACTCCCCAAGAAATCTTTTTTGCTTCATGAGATGGACCAATAAAAAAGTATCCGCAAACAACCAGTAAAAAAATTAATAATGTTAAAATCATTTTTTTAAGAATTTTTTTCATTTTGAAAAAGTTAACAGCCATAATCCTCCTCCAATAAGAAAAATGGCAAATATTTTTTGAAAAATCGCTTTTTGAGAAATTTCTTCCTCTATTCCAATTTTTTTAGACCAGAAAGGAAAGAAAAAAGAGAGAATAACAGTGAGAACAAGCAAAAAGATGTATTGAATACCCTGAAGCGCATTTACTATGGCTACGCAAGCTAATGGAGCTAAAGAAATAGCCCAACTCTGAAGAATATTTGCTCCACCTCCCATTGTTTGATTTAAAAACAATACTCCAAACATCCTGTCTCTCTCTTTAAGAGAGCGAAAACTGCCAAAGATCTCCTGTTTTACTTCTTTGCCCCAGAGAAGAAAGCAAAAAGCCATCATAAGGCCTCCTATTTTAATCCATACAAAGCCCGGCCAAAATCCAATATACATATAAGCATATTTTGAAAGAACAAAGAAAAGAGAAAAAAGGAAAGCAGCAACTGCAGAAACTTTAAGGCTTTTAAAAGAGACCTCTCTAAAATTTTTGATTGTTATAAGCACGCTTCCAGAAACTAAGAGAAAAAAAGCAATGATTTGCTTAGAAAGAAGAACTTCTTCTCCCAAAAGAAAAATTAATCCAAAAGTAAATAAAGGAACAAGGCCTCCTATAGCCGGTATTATTCTGGAAGCTTCATAAACTTTTAATCCTTTATAAAGCCAAAAAAGAGCATAGACAAACAAAGCTCCCGCTAAAAGAGCAATCACAATCTCTTTTGGCTGAGGAACGTAAAAGCCGACAAAAGGACTAATAATCAAGATTAATCCTCCCAAGGCTCCGCCGTAAAAAGCATAGCTGCCAGGATTAAGAAAAGCGCTTTTTAAAAGATATTTATCAACTAGGGCAACAATGGCCAAGAGTAAATATGATAAAATAGCAATTGTTAACCAGAGCATTTTGAAATAATTTTTTTAATATTAAAAGTTCCCATCTTCTCACCTTCTATAAAACCCTGAAAAGCAGCTTTAGCAAACCCGCCCCCTTTCAGATAGTCGAAAAACCATTGATTTGTATGTTTCGGATTTATTTGAACTATTCCGGAGTCCATCCGCAAAAGCCATTCTTTATTAAAGTCTTCTTGAGAACCAATAGGAGGAGCAATAATAATAGGAATTCCCAAGGCAACGTAAAAAGAAAGTTCGCTCGGCTTTGTCCATAAAACATCTGTTTTTCTAAGTGCTTGGTTAAATTTCTCAAAGTATCCGTCAATTTTTTCGTCAAAGATTATATCAACTTCTTTTTCAAGCTTCAATTTCTGAATGTTTCTCTCAAAATATTCCTTAACTTTATTTCTTATTCCTGCAGAAAGAATTAATTTTATATTTCCTGCCATTATCTCTTTGGATAAACTTTGGACAACCTGAACCGCAATTTCCTTTTGAGCTCCGGCTCCACCTATTGAAAACATTATTGTTAATGGATGATTCGCTTTTTCTGGAAGTTTTCCCAGATATTTATTGATTAAAGCCCCATATCTCCGGCAATATCGTTTTTCTGGATCAAGATTCAAAAGTCTATAACTTAAATCGCTCTTAAGAATTTCCAAGTTTTCTGTTCCGATGTTTTCTTGAGGTAAAGGGTATCCGGTTAAAAAAACATTTTCTTCTCTAACTCCATAAAGCTTCAGCCTTTCTACCACTCTTTCATTCGGAGCAAAATACTTAATTCTGCTTTCTTTTGGCTCTAGAGAAACCCACGCTCTGGAAATATCAGCATCGCAAACAACGCAGAAGATCTCTCCAGAAAAGTTGAAAAAGTCAGCAATGAAGGCAGGTGTAAAAAAAGTAGTAATCAAGGGCAAATATCTTTTTTTTAATCTTTCAATCAAGTCTTTTCCCCAGCCATTTGCTATTAAAGAAAAAATCTGCTTTAAGGCAAAATTCGGCTTCTGAAGATTTCTTTTGGGATAAAAGCTGAAAATCTTTTGGAACCGGTCATAAAATGAAAAAATGGGTTTGCCAATAAAAGGAATCCTCTTGAATCTTGAGATAAAGGTATAAAACTTTTTTGAGCTATTCCAGATTTTTTTATCTTTTTTAGGAATTCCTTGATAGTCATCAGCATTAATGACTTTCCCGTCAAAGGCCAGACCTTTTAAAGAATGAGCCGTTCTTTGATGACCATATCCCATACTTACCGCCACAAGCCAAACTTTTTGTTCAAAAGACTGTTTGTCCATTACTATACTTTAACATATTTTAAAAGCAGTTAAAAAGACAAAAAGCCGAGTTCCTGGTCTTTTTTCAACTTTCTGGCAAAGTATCCCAAAGGAAGATAGAATAATACTAAAAAAATCCAGTGGATGTTTAAACAAGCCACGGGAAGATCAGAAAACAAATCAATTACTTTGACAACCCAGGAAAGCAAAAGCCAGACAGGCCAGGAAAGTACCACTCCCAAAGGATAAAAAACCATTCCAGAAAGAGAAGAAATAAATCCCAGCCCCATAATAAAAGGAAGAAGAGGAACCACCAAAACATTGCTTAACAAAGAAGCTAAAGAAACATAGCCAAAATTATAAATCAAAATCGGCAGAGTAAAGAGCTGAGCTGAAATTGTTATAGCTAAAATGCTTTTAAATCCCAAAAAATCAGGAGCTTTTCTAAAAATTCTGTTAATCCATTTGGAAAAGAATGGAAAGAAATAAATAACGCCAAGCACTGCTAAAAATGACAGCTGGAATCCAATATCCATTTTCAAGAGCAAAGGATTTATTAACAGCATTACGGCTCCAGCAAAAACAAGGGAGTTGAGAGCATTTTTCTGTCTTCCCAAATGCTGGGCAAGTAAAAGTATCCCTCCCATTATTCCGGCTCTTATGGCTGAAGTCTGGAATCCTGTCAGAACAATAAAAAGAAAGATTAAAAAGATTGAAAGATAAAAAGCATGCTTTCTCCAAAGACCGAGTCCTATTAGAAAAGCCATTAAAATAGATGTCAGAATGGCAACATGCATTCCGGAAACTGCTGTAATATGGCGCAGACCGACAACATTCAGATTGTTTTTAACTTCATCTGGCAGCATTTTTTTATCCCCAAGAATGATCGCTCCTAAAATAAAATTCTGTGGAGACGGCAGGCTTTGGAATAAGCTGTCCCTTAATTTTTCTTTGAAAGATAAAACTTTAGCAAGAAAAACATTCCCTTTATTCTCTCCAATCAATTTAACTTTCGGATAGTAGATTGTTGAATAAATCTTATCTTTGGCCAAATAGTTTTTATAGTCAAAATCTTCAAAGTCTTCCGGAACCATCATTTTACCAACAATTTCCAGCTCGTCACCGTAGCTGTATTTTGGATAGCGATTAACAGTTATCAAAACCTTTCCATCAACAGTCTGAAAATCTTCATTAACAGATCTCGCTTCTTCAACTTTTAGGGTAAGCTTTGTATTATTCTCTCTTGTATCCGGTTCGCTTGAGACTACTCCCCTCAAGATAACTTTCCCGTCATAATTATTAAACTCTCTTAGACTGTTGTCTTCAATTTTAGAATAGCTGAACTGGAAATAAGAAATGCCAAAAGTTAAAACCAAAATGCAGAATCCGGCTGCAGTAATTTTCTTTCTATTCCAAAAAACGGAGATTAGAAGAATCGCTACAACTAAAAACCCTAAGATAAAAATCCAGGGAATAAAAGATATTGAGCCAAAAAAAATCCCTCCTATGAAAGAAAGGCATAGACATAAGAGAAATTGCGACTTTTCCATTCTACCTTATCTCGCACTCTTTAAAATACGGCTGGACTGCTTTTTTAATCTCTTCCATATATTCGTCAGAATATGGTTTTATCTTTTCAAATTTCGGATCAATAGTCTTTTCTGCTTTAAAATTCTGCAAAAAATACTTTTGAGCAGGCCCTATCCATTTTGCTATTTTAAAAACATCTTCTTTGTCTATAATTCCAGGAATTATTGTTGTCCTGAATTCATATCCTATAATCCCCTTCTTTAGAATATTTACACTCTTCTCTATTTTTTTAATATCAATCTTTACCCCAATAGTTTTCTCATACTTCTCTTTCGGAGCTTTAACGTCCATGGCCACATAATCAATCAATTTCTCATCTATTAATTTCTGCAACATTTCAGGATTTGATCCATTCGTATCAAGTTTTATTAAATATCCAAACTTCTTTATTTCCTTAATAAAGTCAGGCAGATCTTTATTAACTGTCGGTTCTCCGCCGCAGATAACTATCGCTTCAAGAAGTCCTTTTCTTCTCTCGAGAAAGTCAAAAAACTCTTTTTTTCTTATTTCCGGCTGATTCTTAATTTTTTCAGGCAGAACAAGCTCTCCTGAATAGCAAAAAGGGCAGCGAAAATTGCATACGCAAAGAAAAACCGTGCAAGCTACTTTGCCGGGATAATCAATGAAAGTGGTTTTTTGAAGTCCACCTATTTTAATCATTTCGCCGAGGGAATTTTAAACTCTTTCCTGTCCTTGTATTCTTCCTGCTTTCCAATGTTCCATTGTTTTACGGGCCTAAGGTATCCGACAACTCTTGTATAGACTTCGCACGGCTGTTTTATCGTGCATTTTGGACAAAGAAAATGCTCTCCAGATAAATATCCATGGACAGGACAAATTGAAAAAGTGGGAGTTATGGTAATGTATGGAAGACTGAATTTTTCAAAAACAGTTTTTATAAAAGTTTTGACTGTTCCAACATCAGAAATCTTTTCTCCTAAAAATAAATGAAGAACCGTTCCTCCGTTATACTGGCATTGAATCTTATCCTGAAGTTTTAAAGCTTCAAAGGCATCATCTGTAAAGCCAACAGGCAATTGGGAGCTGTTCGTATAATATGGAACTTTTCCCGTCCCAGCAGCAATAATATCAGGATATTTCTTTTTGTCCTTGCTCGCTAGCCTGTAAGCCGTTGATTCAGCCGGAGTAGCTTCCAAATTATATATATTGTTTGTTTCCTCTTGATATTTAAGCAGTTTTTTCCTCATAAAGTCCATTACTTCCAATGCAAATTTATTTCCATTAAGCGTAGTAATATCCTCGTTGATAAAATTAAGCAGCATTTCGTTCATTCCAACCAAGCCTATTGTTGCAAAATGATTTGCAAAATATCCTTCTCTTGATTTTTTAATTTCCTCCAAATAAAACTTTGAATAAGGATAAAGACCCTTTAAGGTAAAGTCTTCAATTGTCTTTCTTTTAATCTCCAAACTTTCTTTTGCTATATCCATTATTTTTCCTAATCTCTCAAAAAACTCTTTTTTCGTTTTTGAAAGATATCCTATCCTCGGCAAATTAACAGTTACTACTCCAATACTGCCTGTTTTGCTGCCGCTTCCGAATAGTCCCCCTCCTCCGCGGTTATGAAGCTCTTTTAAATCCAATCTAAGGCGGCAGCACATTGAACGCACGTCGCTTGGATCCATGTCAGAATTAATGTAATTGGCAAAATAGTTTGTTCCGTATTTTGCCGATGCCTCAAAAATTATATCAAAAGCAGGATCGTCCCATGGAAAATCCTTTGTGATATTAATTGTAGGAATAGGAAAAGTAAAGGGCCTTCCGCTTTTATCTCCCTCAAGCATTACTTCGTAGAATGCCTTATCCAAGATTTTTACTTCTTCTACAAAATCACCATAAGTTTCTTTTTGAGGAACCCCTCCAATAATAGCAGGCTGTTTAGCAAAGACAGGAGAGGGCTTCAAGTCCAAGGTAATGTTAGAAAAAGGACATTGGAATCCGACCCTGGTAGGAACCGCCATATTGAATAAGAATTCCTGCATAGCTTGTTTCACCTGATGATAGTCTAAATTATCATAGCGGATGAATGGAGCTAACAAAGTGTCAAAATTGGAAAAAGCAACGGCTCCGGCCGCTTCTCCTTGAAGAGTATATAAGAAATTTACAATTTGACCCAATACTGCTCTAAAATGCTTTGCTGGTCCTGCTTCAACTTTTCCGGAAACTCCGCCGAATCCTTTTGTTAAAAGGTCATACAAATCCCATCCAGCGCAGTAAGGACCCATTGTATCAAGATTATGCAAATGGAAATCTCCTGATTCGTTTGCCTCTCTTACTTCTTTTGGATAGATTTTATTCAACCAATATTTTTTAACAATGTATGAAACTCCATAATGGTTTAAACCCTGCAGAGAAAAAGCCATGTTGGCATTTTCTTGGATCTCCCAATCAAGCTTTTCAAGGTATTGGTCCATTCTATCCACCGCTTCTTCGTTCACAGCTATAGCTTCCCTAATATTTCTTCTCTGTTCTCTGTATAGAATGTATGCTTTTGCCGTTTCAGTCAGGTTTTCCAAGATCAGAGCTTCTTCAACAATATCTTGAACTTGTTCAACAGTAGGAATTTCATCTTTTTTAAACCTTCTATTCAAAATCTGAAGAACTTTGGCAGAAGCTTTCTTTGACTTCACTCCATCTCCTTGATCAGCAGCTGTGATTGCTTTAAAAATTGCATCAGTGATTTTCTTTTGATCAAAATCAACAATTTTCCCATCCCTTTTTTCTATTTTCTTAATTTTATTCTGAAACATTACTCTATTTTATCTTAACAAAAAGACAAGGTCAAGCCCTGTCAATCTGTGAATAATTTTTAAAAACCTATTACTCTAAAACTATCTTTTTTACTCTCTGATTATACTCTTTTTGAGAAATAGATCCCTTAGAAAGGAGTTCTTGAAGACCTGCTAAGTACTGAGATTGGATCTGACTAATAGTTGCTGCACTGTTGTATATTTGAGCTTCATCAATAAGGCCATTAGCATAATAAGTTGCAGAACTACCAAATCTTCCCATTCTACGATTAGCGAATGAATATGTTAATGAACCGGTAATATTTATCTGTTCCCCAACAAAATTTCCATCAATATAACTTTTTTTTATAGAACCATCGAAAGTAAATCCAATATAATGCCAATTGCCATCAATTAAACCAGACCCATGATTAGAAACATACCTCGAAGTTGTATAAACTCCCGCTCTTATTTCACCAGTTGATGATGGAATACTTATTTCTAATTCTTGTCCTCCAAATATTATATGATATCCCCCAGCAGGTACTCCTTTAGATTTAAACCATGCAAAAACAGAAACTTGCGATGTATAACCTAGATTATTAGGCAAATCAATATAATCACTTATTCCATCAAACTCCAAACAACTTCCCGATACACAATCTCCTCCAGATCTCCACATAGAAGAATTAGACAAAGTTCCATTATTATCTCCCCATTTATCATAAGCGGTAGTCCCGGTCGCTTCGTCAAAATTCCATTTAGAAACTACTGAATCTGCCAGTTCAACTCCAATCTTTGCTGAAAAAGCCTGTATTTTAGCAATCTTAGCTTTATCTGACCCGCCAGACAAATTTACAACAACAATAGCAGAAATAATACCAATAACAGCTATAACTACTAATAGCTCTATTAAGGTAAAAGATTTATGATTAGAATTAAACATCATTTTTTAAACAATTAAATATTTTCTTTTAAATAGTCTTTTACAAAATCAAAAAAGTCTTCCAGTTTATTTCTTTCGTCAAAAGATACAAATGGACGAAGATCTAGTACAAAATCTTTTTTAGAGATTTTTTCAATTCTTCTTAAAATTTCATCTCTTTTTGTTCTTTCTAAATGATAGTATTTTAATTTTTTCCTTACTAAATCCTTATTCATTTGCGCCCCCTGACCGATTAAATACCATAAATCATACAGGTCTCTGCCTTTAGTTCTTGTTAATAAGGCTCTAATCTTTTCAGCAAACATTTCGTCTTTTGAAAGATGAAAAACATAAGAGGAAAAAAGTATCGGATAATCTGTTTTAATGATTGATTTCTCTGGAAACATTACTTTTTCTCGAAAAGAAAAATCTAAATTAACAAAAGTCTCATATTCCAAAACTCCAGGCATTGCCGTTAGTAGAAATCTTTTTCCAGTTATGGTTTTTCTTTCTTTGAACTTGACGTTTTCTCTCTTTAAAATCTGCTCAAATAGTTTTTCAATAAAGTTGTGAAAATCTTTTGCTTTCAGCTCTACGCTAAAATCCAAATCTTCTGAAAACCTTGGAGCTCCATATATCAAATGCAAAGCCGTACCCTCCTTGAAGAAGATATCCTTGCTCTCTTTCTGAGAATATAGCTCGTTCAGAAAGAGCAATTGAAGATATTCTCTAAAAGTTGTTGATTCATTAGTTTTCTTTTTCTTAGCTAATAGTTCTACTTGTTCCCTGGTAATCATATACGAAGATGTTCCTTTAATTTCTTAACTGCTTTCTCAAACTGCATTGTTTTAGGAAATTTCTTTAAGTAATTTTTCAATCTAGAAACATTCAAACGACTTAAATCGTATTCATCTAAATTCATTCTTTTGTGCCCGTTAGCAGAAATGTACAGCTGATCCAAAAGAGCTTTTTCGGGAAAAGCAATGATGAAATTATCTTTTTTATCATATCCCCAGAACAAATCTTTTTTAACACGAGTGTAAGTAAAGACTTTTCCTTCAAAGGTTTTTTTAATAGTTTTTTTAACAGTGGTGCTGGAAATTTCATATGGAAACTGTGAAAGAATTCCATAAAAATTTAAAGCAGTTTCAAAAGAAACATATGAGGGCTGATAAATGAAATTAGCCAAGGCAAAATCATTGACTTTGGCATCTTTTAATAAATATTTACTTCTTTCTATCTTAACCAGCACTTCTGCATCAACCAATTTCTTTATTACGCTGAAAACAGTACTCTCTTTTTTTACGTCTAAAATACTCTTTAATGTTCTTAAGGAAAAGAAGAGAAACCCGGAAGCATATATTTTCTTGGTTAGAACAGCTAGATTATATCTCTCCATATACTCTATATATTATAGAGTATAAGGGAATATGTCAAGGAGATGATTTCTACTTTATTACCATCTCTTGGTTCAACTTCTTTGTTCTCTGATTGTATTCTGATTTAGAGATAGCTCCATTAGATAAAAGCCTATCAAGGCCTGCTAGATAGTGTGATTGGACTTGAGTAAGATCTGCCGCATTATTATATATGCGGACTTCATCGATGAGACCGTCAAAATATTGTGGACCAAGATAATCTCCATGCCTTCCAATCACTGTGTTTCCACCAAGCCCTGGGTCTATTACTGTGTTATCAGTATTACTAAATACTCCATCTAAATAAAATGTAATATCCCAATCTCCCGAAGAGCCAGTTTGTGTTGCAACTACATGATGCCAATTATTATCAGATATTGTTAATGCCGATGTTGCAACAATAGAACCCATATGTAGAAAAGAAAATTTATTGTCTGTTCTCCCAAGCTCAAGTCCATAAGTTGAATTACCACCATTACTTTGAACATTTGAAATAATTGCTTGAGTTGAAGTGTAATCATTATTTAACTTTATCCACGCCTCAATAGTTAATAAACTAGGAATATATAAACTCTCATCATTCCCGCAATCCACATAATCACTTGTCCCGTTAAACTCCAAACAGTTTCCTGATACACAATCCCCCCCAGATCTCCACATAGAAGAATCAGATAAGGTTCCACTATTCGCTCCCCAAGCATCCCTGGCTGTTGAGCCTGCTCCTTCATCAAATCTCCACTCAGAAACCAGAGATCCTGCCAGTTCTCCTCCGATCTTTTCTGAAAACGCCTGACCCTTGGTAATATTAGCTCTATCCATCCCGCCAGACATGTTTACAACGACAACAGCAGCCAAAATACCAATAACAGTTATTACAACTAACAACTCAATTAAAGTAAATCCTCTTCTCATATAATATATTGTAGCATATTAGATGCTACTGGTGAATTTTTATGCTTTGAAGTATTCCAATTCCCACAAAAACAGAGATTAGTCCGCTCCCCCCATAAGATACTATCGGCAATGGAATACCAATAACAGGCATAAGACCGAGATTCATCCCTATGTTTATAAACAAATGGGAAACAAGAAACGCCAAAAAACCAATTGATATTAAGCGCGGGAAATTGCTCTTTGAGTCAAAAGCCAGTTTAAAAATTCTCCAGAATAAGATTCCATAGAGAGCAAACAGAAAGATTACTCCCATTAAGCCCGTTTCCTCTGCAATCGAAGCAAAGATAAAATCAGTTTGAGGTTCAACAAGAAAGCGATATTGGGTTTGAGGACCATTAAGGATTCCTTGTCCGAAAAGACCGCCAGAACCTATTGCAATCCTTGCCTGATTCTGGCTCCAATTACTTCCTAATGGCTGAGCATTCGGCAAAAGAAAGCTTATCACTCTTTCTTTTTGATAGTCTTTTAGCAAAAACGACCAGGATAAGGCAAATAATAGAATAAAAATCAAAGAAAGAATTAAAAAATTGCGCAAGTTTATTCCCGAAATAAATAAAACGGCAATCCATATTGTAACTAAAACTAATATGGATCCCAGGTCGGGCTGGAAGAACACCAAAGCGCATGGAATTAAAAGATAGAAGCCAGAAAATACAATATGCCTGAATCTATACATTTCAGCATGTCTCATTGAAAAATATTTGGCTAAAAGTATTATTAAAGCAATCTTGGCAAACTCAACAGGATTAAAGGAGAAGAACCCTAATTTGTACCACGATCTGGTCCCCCTAATCTCCGGAGCAAAGAAAAATAACCCAAAAAGCAAGGCAAGGCACAAGAGATAAAAAAATAAGATTAAGTAGGGATTTTCTTTTAATATTTTGTAATTGAAAGAAGAGAAGAGCAGCATTAGAAAGAACCCTATTATAAAAAAGACAATCTGCTTTTTAAAATTAAAAAAATCTCCGTGAGAAGAACTGTATATTGAAATTAAGCCTACGACAGCCAGTAGAACTGCTGAACCGATTAAGATCCAATCCATTTTTTTAAACTGGCAAGCCATATTATCTAGAAATTTGAATCGCTCTTTTAACTTCTTTATATGTACCTCTTGAATTAATACAGAAATTCTCTACATCTGCAGGACATCCTTCTGTCCCAGTAGCCACAACTGCTGCATCCCATTCAGCGCCACCATCAAGAAGAGTGCCAGTAGCATTTTCCCCAATACCTAATTCTGAATCTAATACTTTTTCTATCCCTGTGTCAGCGGCGCAAAAAGCAATTACTGAATCTTGCATCTCCCCAACCATTTTCATTGACTTGAATAGAATAGTACTCATCCCCAGAACAACCGTCATCAAGGCTGCCATTATGAAGATAGTAAAATATAGAGAAATTCCTTTTTGCATTTTTTTATTCATACTACTGATCTAAGTTTCTTTGAGAGACAGTTACTTGAATAATAATCTCCGGTTCTTGAGAAGCCTTTACGCCGCTTGCTTTGCTTTTAATGTCAAAAAGCATGGTTACTCTTGGCTGAAGAGAGTCTCCGTCATCCCATGAATCGTCAGATCCAATCTCAAAAGAAATTATTTCCAGCTCGTCTGAAGTTAAATCAACTGCAGATCCTCCATCAATTACTTCCACCAACTTACTTGTATCGGTTGTGGTTGCCCAATAAAATTCCTGACATTCATTCTCATAATTCAAAAACTTGATGCCATTGTCACTATGGGTTTTTATATAATTTAAAGTAGCATTTCCAATACAGGTTCCATCATCCTTTTTCGCCATTCTCAAGGCCCTGCTCATATACTCTACTACATAACTAGTTTGATCTGAAAGTTCCTGTGAAGCCAGATTTCTTATTTGTCCACGAATACCGGCAGTGAAAATAACTACTACGGCAGCCATGACCAAAGATAGCATTGTGGTTGCTACTAATAGTTCAATTAATGTTAATCCTTTATTTCTCATATTATTGATACCAATTGCATAGTTCCCCTTCGGTTTTTACATCGTAGCTCTTCCCTGCTTCTATCCAGCTTACGGTAGAAGAAACATAAATAACATCATCCGTACTGGTGCATATTTGAATTTCCCTTTGGAAAACATCTAAAGTGTCTGTAGAAGCATAAAGGCCGCTACCGTCAATAGCAAGATACCCGTTCGTATAACTGTCAAGAGTATTGGTACTGTTATAGTCTCCTTCGTATTGGCCATTGCCAAGACTTGTATTCCAAGCAGACCCCTCCAGCCAGTTTCCATCCCTAATATTCTTAACAATCTCTATCCCCTCCTGAGCCAGATAAGCTGCAGCAAGTCTGGAATTGGAAATAGAATTGTAGGCGTAAAAATAATGCATTAAGCGAACAGATGCCAATACCCCTACAGTAAGAATGGTTATGGAAATGATTACTTCAATTATGGTAAAAGACTTGTTCATAATTTTTACTGGGTAGTAATAAGCCCAGAGCTATTTACAAAAATCTCTCTAATTTTTGATATGTTGTTTTCTAAATAAAGAGTAATCGTACTGGAGCTTGAAGAAGAACTATTTATCCAAACCGTAGGATTAGGCGGCTCAAAAACAATATTTAATGGAGATCCGGGCAATAAAGCACTTATCTTTACGTCGGTTTCCAGATTAATAGTTTCAATTAAAGTGTCTGTGGCGCTTTCATATATATAGTTAGCATCTTGATCTGCAAACAATATATATAAATAAGGAGAACCTGTAGTAAGGTAAATACCATATCCTTTTGGAGAAGATCCGCCTATCTCTTTCATTGCCACTGCCTTTACCTGCGCCCTCCTAATATCTTGCGCCAAACCCTGACTTGAACGCATAAGGGCAAATCCTTGCTTGGCAGCGGGAGAACTCGCCACAACCGCAGCTGTCAATATCCCAATAATAACTATTGAAACCAAAAGCTCTATTAATGTGAATCCTTTTAGATAAAATATCTTTTTCATAAAAAGAATGTTAGGTTCATATACCAATCAACTATCTTTTCCCCGAAAAATAAAGCTAAATATGTACCAGTTATTAAAAATGGTCCAAATGGAATTTCTGACTTTAATGTTCTTTTTTTGAAACCTATCATTGCTACCCCTATTATAGCACCTATAAGGAAAGACAAAAACAGAGCCACTAAAATATTTGGAAAACTTAAGAACAATCCCATAAAGAAAACCAGCTTAACATCTCCAAAACCAAGCCATTTTCCTTTGGAAATTAAAAAGATAAAAAGGAAGAAGAGCATTGCTCCAATAGCGCTTAAAAAAGAAATCTTAAAATCTTGAAAATTAATCAACCTGTATAAAAGCACGATTCCTGTTGCAGAATAGATCAAACTGTCTGATATGAGAAAATGTTTTAAATCGTAAACAAAAATAACAATTGAAATAGAAACAATTGCTAATAAATACCAAAAATTAAGAGACTGAAAGCTTAAAAGAGAGAACTCATTAATTCCCGAAAACTTAAACATTGCCAGAAACAAAGCTCCTGTTGCAATTTCAACTAAAGGATATTGGATAGAAATTGATTTTTTACAGTATCTGCACTTTCCTTTTAAAAAAACAAAGCTTAACAGAGGAATTAAATCATACCAGCTCAATTTATGACGGCAATAAGGACAATATGATCTTCCTTTTAAAAAGCTTTCTTTTTTGTGAATGCGATAAATAACTACATTTAAGAATGAACCAATTTCCAGACCAAGAACAAAGACAAAGAAGGATAAAATTAAATTCATAATTCTATTATAGAATAGAATAAAGAAAAATTAAAATCCGCATAAGCGGATTTTAACTCTTTTCTATAATATTTACTTCTTAAGAACAAGAAATAGTAGTAGATGTACAGTTGTTTTCAGCAGCAGTAGTAGTCGCCAATCCAGTATTGTCTATACAAAAATAATCACCGCTGGCAAGTACTGCCTCTACACAATAAGTACTCGCTCCAGCTAAACAGTTATAGACGCTTCCGTCTTGATCAGTAATATCAGTATTAATTGCTCCTGTTTGAGTGTCATATCCAGATCCAGAAGTGTTAATTGCGCCAGCAGTACAAAGATCAGCATAACTGCTGTCGTCGTCATAAATCATTCCGGCAATAGATCTTAGTTGGCTAATGTCTCCTTTAATTCTGGCATCCTTTGCTTTGTCCGTAGCTCCTGACATTGAAACCATTACAATAGCAGCTAAAACACCAATGATTGCTATAACCACCAATAATTCAATTAAAGTGAAACCTTTTTTCATATTATTATGTTCAATTTTTACGACCTTTGAAAAATTATAAGCTTTGACCATTACAACCGGTTGCATATCCAGTACAAGCACTTGCAGTTGCTACGGCGTGTCCAGCAGAATCAATACAAAAATTATCTGCAGCAGCAGTCGCGGTAAGTAATTCTACGCTAACACAATAATGAGTAGTATCAGCATGACAACTAGTAGTTCCGGTTAGCTGAGTAATGTCAGTTGCAATTGCAGCTAAAGAAGTGGCGTAATTAGTGCCGGCTGCTCCTAAACTAGTAGCTCCACTACAAGTAGAGGCATAACTGCTTTCATCTGTATTAATGAGCTCAGCAAGACTTTTTACCTGTGCCAAATCTCCTTTCATCCTAGCATCCTTTGCTTTGTCTGTAGCTCCCGACATTGAAACCATTACAATGGCAGCCAAAACGCCGATAATCGCTATAACAACCAATAACTCAATTAAAGTAAAACCTTTTTTCATATTATTATATCCAATTTTTACGACCTTTGAAAAATTATAAGCTTTGATCATTGCAACCGTGAGTACTATCATCACAAGCTCCGCTAGTTGTAGATATAGCTATTCCGCTAGAGTCAACACAGAAAACATCAGTAGTCCCAAGCAAGCTTGTATATATACAATAACTGTTTGTACCTGCCTTACAAGTAGTGCTTGCTCCATAACTTCCCTGGCTTTGCTGATCGTCAATATCAGTTTGGATAACATTCATCTGAGTATCATAATTTGTAGTACCGCTTCCAAGACCTGGACCGCTTCCGCTAGAAGTACAGGCTTTAGTATATCCATCGCTCTCATCAAAATTAATCAGTTCGGCAACATTTCTCATTTGAGAAAGATCTCCCTTAATCCTGGCATCCCTTGCCTTGTCTGTAGCTCCTGACATTGAAACCATTACAATGGAAGCCAGAACACCGATAATCGCTATAACAACCAATAACTCAATTAAAGTAAAACCTTTTTTCATATTATTATAATACCATGAAAAGTAAATTAAATAAACTGTTAAGAACTATATACCGCTTGAGGATATCTGATATAAGGGAATAATCACTGCTCCCATCAATCCTCCAACCATTCCTCCTAAAACTACGATTAAGACAGGCTCTAAGATATCCACCAGGCTTTCAGTCGTTCTGTTTATTTCAGCGCTGTAGAAACTAGCTACTGTTGTCAGAGTTTTATCTAAATGCCCTGTTTTTTCACCCACCAAAATCATCTGACAAAACAAATCAGAGAAAATATCAGGGTATCCTGAGAAAACCGCAGTAATAGATTCTCCTTTTATTACCTTGTCTCTTGCTTCAAGAATAACTCTCTGGTAAACGTCATTCCCGACTATCTTTCCGGAAACTTCCAAGGCCTGAGCAATTGGAAGACCTCCGGCAATTAGAGTAGAAAGGTTCTCGGAAAACTGAGTAAGGTAAATTTTCTTTAGAAAACTTCCCACCCATGGTATTTTTATATATAATCTGTCAAAAATCCTTTTTCCTTCTTCTGTCTTTGAATAAAATCTTACTCCAACCACTAATCCTACTATCAAACCGATAAGAAGCATCCAGTAATGCTGCATAAAATTAGATATTCCAATGGCTATTTTAGTAATGGTTGGCGGCTCTACGTTTGACCCTTCCAAAATCTGCACCAGCTGGGGCATAATGAATACCGTCATTAAAATAAAAACTCCTATGACTGCGCTAATAACCAAAGCAGGATAAATCATCGCTCCTTTTACCTTAGATTGAAAATTATATTCGTTTTCTAAATGATCAGCTAAATAAATTAAGGACTTGCCCATTGTTCCGGAAACTTCTCCGGCTTTCACTACCGCTACATAAAAATTGGAAAACATTTCCGGAAAAAGAGAAAGAGCTTTTGAAAAGCTTGTCCCTCCTTCTATTTTCTGTGCCAGTTTTAAAACATTTTCTTTAAACTTGGCTTTTTTCGTTTGATTGGCTATGGCAGTCAAAGATTCTGATAAAGAAACACCGGAAGTAAACATTACTGACAACTGACGAGAGAACATTACCAGATCCATTGCAGTGATTCTTTCAAACAGTTTAATCTGTTTTGCCCAAATCGGACCGGATTCAGTTTTTTCAAGACCAGTGACAAACAATCCATGGGATTTTAAAAGATCAATAGCTACTTCTTTTGAAGAAGCGTCTATTGTTCCCGTTTGCACCTTTCCTTCTCCTGTTCTTGACCAATATTTAAACTTCATAATTTAATGTTTTACAAGACGGGTTAATTCCCGCGGATTTAAAGAATAATTAAGAGCATTTTTAAGCGTAATCTCTTTTACCTTGACTAGGTTAGCCAGAGATCTGTTTAACGAAATCATTCCTTCTTCCATTGATGTTTCTATTATCGAAGGAAGCTCGTGTATCTTATTCTCTCTTATTAAATTGGAAACAGCAGTATTTCGTATCATTACTTCGCAGGCAGGAATGAGTCCTCCTTTAATTCTGGGAATGAGACGCTGTGATACAACTCCAAGCAGACTCGTGGAAAGCTGAGCTCTAACTTGCATTTGCTGTTCAGGAGAAAAACTGTCAACAATCCTATGAATTGTCTGGGCTGCTGAATTTGTATGCAATGTAGCTAAAACCAAATGGCCGGTTTCGGCAGCAGTAATAGCTGTAGATATTGTTATAGGATCCCTCATTTCTCCGACCATAATTACATCAGGGTCTTGTCTGAAAGTGGACTTTAAGGCCCTGGCGAAACTCAATGTATCGGAATAAACTTCTCTCTGGTCAATTATTGATTTATTATCGCTAAATACGTATTCAATTGGATCTTCAATGGTTATAATATGACATTTCCTAGTACAGTTTATCTCGTCAATTAAGGCAGCTAAAGTTGTTGATTTTCCTTGGCTTGAAGGCCCTGTTATCAAAACAAATCCTTGTTTTGCAGCTACAAGATGATGCAGAATTGGAGGAAGATTCAGCTCTTCAATATTAAAAACTCTGGAAGGAACCAGCCTTAGAGCACATGATATTCTACTCCTTTCAAAAAAGATATTTACTCTAAATCTTTCTTCTTTAGAATCTTGGCTTTTGAGAGTATAGGAAAAATCAATTTCCTTTTCTTCTAAAAACCTTTCTCTCTGGTCGTTTTTCATTAAAGCAAAAGCAAGTCCTTGAACATCAGCCTCTAATAGCTTTTCTTCTTTTTCCAGATGAACAAGCTCTCCGGCTATTCTTAGCGTAGGAAACTGCTTATTTGAAAAATGAATATCAGAAGCTTTCTCTTTTATGGCAATACTTAATAATTTATTAAGTTGTAATTGATAGTCTATCATTTATTTCGTAACTCTTAATACTTCTTCAATTGTTGTTATTCCGTCAAGCACTTTTAATATTCCGTCTTGGCGCATGCTTATCCGCTCTTGCTTTTCTGCCTCTTTTTTAATATCAGGCTCGGCAAGAGTTTTTAAAATCAGTTGGCCTAACTCAGGAGTCATATTTAAAACCTCATAAAGAGCAACCTGGTCAACAAATCCAGTGTTATTGCACTTCTTACACCCTTGAGACTTATAAAGATACAACGGAGAAGGAATCTTAACTTCTTTTCTTATGCTGTCTGGCATTTCTTTTATATCCTTTGAAATCATTTCTTTGATCTCAGGACTAGCTTCAACTTTCTTTTTACAATCAGGACAAAGGACTCTTACCAGCCTTTGAGCTAAAGCAATTGTAAGCGTAGGAGAAATAAGAAATGGCTGGATTCCCATATCAACCAATCTTGGGATTACGCCTATTGCATTATTAGTATGCAAAGTAGACAACACCAAATGCCCGGTTAGCGCCGAATGAATGGCCAAATTTGCAGTTTCTGCATCTCTAATTTCACCAACCATAATTATGTCCGGATCCTGACGCATAATGTGCCGCAATCCATTAGCAAACGTATATCCTATATCAGGCTTTACTTGAGATTGATTTATTCCTTCCATATGATATTCAATAGGATCTTCCAGTGTTGTTATATTCACTTCTTCTTTGTTTAAAGCATTTAAAATTGCATAAAGCGTGGTAGTTTTACCAGAACCAGTAGGACCAGTAGCTAGAATTAGTCCATAAGGCCTCTTAATCGCTTCCTCTAGAGCTTTATAGTTTCTTCCTTCTAATCCAAGTTTTTCAAAACTACGGAAACCTTTCTTGGGATCTAAAATTCTAATTACCACTTTTTCTCCAGAAGAAGTTGGAAGCGTAGAAACTCTAAAGTCAATCCTTCTTCCCTCTACATTAACGCTGAATCGTCCGTCCTGCGGAATTCTTGTTTCGTCAATCCTTAAACTAGAAAGAATCTTTATTCTTGCTACAACTGCCGGATGCACCTTTATTGGCAAAGCCAAAGAAGAGAAAAGGTTTCCCAATGTTCTGTAACGAATCCTTAGTTTATCTTTAGACGGCTCGATATGAATATCAGAAGCTCCTCCTTCCACGGCATGCCTTATCATAACCGCGACTATTTTGCTAATAGGCGCTTTTTCTGCCATTCTTTTGATTTCCTCTTTCTGAACTGTTTTCTTCGGCTTTTCCACCTCTATCTCCTCTAATGCTTCTCCTACTTCTTTTTTTAAGCTCTTGTATTTTCTTAAAAGAATATTGAGGTCAGTCGGAGTGATTAAATAAACTTCAAAAGAAAACTTAGATTGGCGAGATAGGAATTTCAGCGCCTCCCTGGCTTTTAAATCTTCAGGATAAATCATGCCTATCTCAAGAAAATTATCCCTTTTATCCAAGGGAATCATTTTATAGAATCTTGCTGAATCTTCAGGAACCATTTCCATTATTCTCAAAGAAACATCTTGAGGAGAAACTTTTTTAAGAGGAATGTTTAATCTCTTGCTTATTAAATTAAATAAAAAGTCTTCTGAAACTATTTTTTTAGCCAAAATTACTTCTTCTTCTCTTTTATTAGAAATTTTTACTGTTTTTTCTAAACTATTTGCTTGCTCTTTATTAATTTTTCCTAGCTTAACTAGTTCTTTAAGTAATGTCATAAATTAATATGGAAGAAAAGGATTCTCCCTTCCAACCTCTCCCTCAAAGGCAGGAATCTCCTCAAAAGGATGGAGGTCATTTATTCTTTCATCAGACAGCGCGTCCCAATTTATCTCAGGACCTGCCGGATTTGACGTTTCCACGGGCAAAGGAGCTGGTTGCAATTTTGTTATAAACATCACTACCAGCGCGCCAACAACAATTAGGATAGCGATAATTATAACTTGCTTCTTTTCTTTTTTTTGATGGATTCCAAAGGTTATTGCCATAAATTTAGTATGAATATGTTTTTATTGATATATTAAAAGAAATTGGATCTTCTATTCCTCCGGAAAAAGAGAAGCTGAATCCTTCCACCTCTATTATTTTTGCCGATTTTTCTAAAGCATAAAGAAAATTTAGGAAGTTTGGAAAAGTGCCAGTAGGAGAAATACTATATGACCTTTCCTTGATCTCTCCTTTTTCCTCAACAGAACCTTCTCCAATCTGACTTAGAATCATCCCTGACCCAGAACTAATTTTCTGCATATTTAAAAAGAAACCTGGGATTGAAAAAAATGAGGGAAAAGCGCAATCGATTACTGCAAAAGTAGACTCGTATTCTTTTAGCCTTTCTTCAATCATTTTTAGATTTTCATAATATTGGCGATGAATAGAAAACTCTGCTTCCTTTCTCTCAATTTCCCTTTTTATATCTTTATATTCTTGATATTTTGGACCAACAAAACCTATTCCTAGGCCTATAGCAACAATAAAACAAATTATAGTAATAAGGACTTTGTTCATATTATTTAAACTCGAAAACTTCCAGAGGTATGACAAAAGAAAAATTAAAGTTGACTCCTCCTTCTTTTGCCATTGAAATCCCGGAGATTTCAAGATTTTTTATAGTTTTATTTCCCATAAGAATTAATATCTGCTGATGCAGGGCTTCATATCCTTCGGCCTGCGCTGGAATCTCAACACTGTAGCCATCTTCTGTCTTTGAAAAATTAAGGCTTAAAAACTGAACTTTCGGATGACATATTCCTCCAAGGAAGGAAAATAATTTTGAAGTAATCTGATGATTATCTATTGCTGTTGCAAAATCATTAATTTTCCTCGCCTTTTCAAAGATTTCATTTTTCAGAACATTCTCTCCTGGATCTTTATCGCTGGAAATTTGCTGGCTCAAGCTGGCAGACTCCTGGAAAGCTTCTTTGGTAAGATAATCTAAACCAAAATACCCTCCAATTGCAACAAGAGCTGCTAATATTGAAAGATAAAAGAGAATTTTCTGCCATGTTGGCGTTTTTGGTTTTGCTTTTGGAATAATTTCTACCATAAAATTATTTAAGCCCTCTTAATGCAACGCCTACTGGTATTGCATAGAGTGGCCCCATTTTATTTAATGTCCCCTTTAAAGAAGCTGGGCAGATCAATTTGGAAAAAGGATCTCCAATTTCTGTTTTTAAATTGAGATTCAGTTCAAAATATTCTTTAAGCCCTGGAAGCAGAACCGAACCACCCGATAAGATCAGCTTTTCAACTTTTTTCTTGTCGCTCTCTAAAAAATCATTATAGACCTCCCTTACTTCGCCTAAAATTAAGTTTAAAAAAGGAACCAGACTTTTCTCAACATTTTTTTCATAAATAATTCCATTTTCTTTTTTTACCTTTTCCGCCTGCCAGTATTCAAGGTTAAGATCTCTAGACAGGGCCTCTGTCATCTTTTTTCCTCCGGTATCAAAGCTATGGGAAACTTCCAATTTTTTATTGCTTACAATACTGCAAGTAGTACTTTCTGTTCCAATATCCACCAATATCACAGGTTCTGTCTCTTTGACCAGCGCCCTTATCAACCCAAAGACCTCTGCTTCCAATGCTACAAGATTTAGTTTAGCAAGAGAAGCAATTTCTTGGTATTTGCTTACAATTTCATTGGGAACTGCCACTAAAAGAATTTTGGATGGAGAATTTTCTTTCTGAGCTTCATCTACTATCTGCCAATCAAGGGTAACCCTAGAAAGCGGAAGAGGAATATGTATTGGGGCTTCAAATCTAACAGCTTCTGGAATCTCTTCTTTCGTCATGGCTGGAAGGGAAAATGCAGTAAAAAAACTAGAATAATCAGGAAGAGAGAAAACCGCATTCCTACTTTTCATTTTTGCTTCTTCTAAAATTTCTCTAATAGCATTTGCTATTTCTTCGGCATCTGCTGTTATAATATTTTTTTCTTCTCCGGCTGGCAAATCGGGATAAGCATCTTTTATTCTAACCTCGCCATAGTTGTTCAGCGCCACACCTTTTCCCTTTTTCTCAATCTCCACCACTTTCAAAGAAAAAGTTCCTATGTCTATTCCAAGACACTCATTAATATTTTTTTTAAATAGGCCTTTAAACATTTAAGATTCTTTCTGTACCAATGTATTATATTATTATATTATATCATTGGAACAAAGCAATAGCTTATGAATATTTTAGACATTCTCTTCCCAAAACATTGCATTAACTGCTACAGAACTGGCAGTTTTCTATGCGAGGACTGCAAATATTTGATTGAAATACTTGAAAACCAATATTGCCATGTTTGCGGGAAAAGGTTGCCTTCTCTAAATTATACAGCAGTATGCAAAAAATGTAAAAGTGCAACAAGTTTAGATGGTCTTTATTCCGCTTGCTCATACCGCGACAAGATTACAAGAAAGCTAATAACCCAGCTGAAATTCGGTCTAATTAAAAATCTCGCAGATCCTTTATCTGATTTAATTATATCCCATTTCCAACTGCTAAACAAAGAATTTCCAAATACATTATTAATCCCAATTCCTTTAAATAAAAAAACATTAAGGAAAAGAGGGTTCAATCAATCAGAATTAATAGCAGATAATCTTTCAAAAAAAATGAATCTTCCCTTAATAACCAATGTTTTATTCAAAGAAAAAGAAACTATTCCTCAAGCAAAACTTCTTGTCAAAGAAAGAATGGAAAATGTAAAAGGAGTATTTTCAGTAAAAAACAGGGAAATGATAAAAGACAAAGAGATTCTTTTAATAGATGATCTCTATACCACAGGAACCACTATGGAAGAATGCACGAAAATTCTCCTTAAGGCTGGGGCGAAACGAGTTAGAGGAGCAGTTGTTGCCAGAGAAGAAGTATAAAAACCCCACAAGATTCTTGCGGGGTTTTAGTTCTTATAGTTTGGCATGAAAGCTTTTTGCTATCTTATCAAAAAACCGCCGCTATGGCGATTCTAACGCGTCTCGGTCTCTCGATACCGTGCACTAAGTGGATGCGTATATTGAAATTAGCTCGAACATTTTTCGCCGCCTGCGGTGACGAAAACCGGGCCCCGTAATTTGTGGATTCTCCGCGTTCTTTGACAATTTCAAGTTTTTAGCCTACCAAAGTTTTGCTTCGCAAAATTTAGGAGAGCTAATTAAAATCTTAGTAGATTTTATCTTTGGCGGCAAATTAAAAAGACCGTATGACAACTGTCAGGGACGGTCTTATGTTGAGGTTCGGTTACGATCCCTAGTCTTCTAAATATCCTAGCCAACCCTTCTCTCTGAGTTCTTTTTTCTCCCCTTTGCCTAGCCAGTGGAAAGTGGACATGCTAGTTAAATGAGTAAAAAATCTATCAAAGAGAAACCTCGTAAATGCTCTCTCGGCATCCTCAGGATTAACTCCATCCTCAAGTTCTTCTTTTCCCCACCAACCGAAAGCAGGAAATTGAGTAGTAGGGAGTCGATACCAGGTTTGGAAGCCGTGCGAGAATATAATATGAGGGAACATCTCTTTTGCTGCTACGCCATTGTTTTTTATAAGATCTGCAGCGTATTCGTTCAACACAGAAAGAAATTTGGTTGAATTTGTTATGTCTTCCCACATATCCTTTTCTTTTCCCACTTTTTCCTCCTTCATTTTATAATTTTGTACTATTTCTAATTTACCAAACGCTTATAGAAAAGTCAATCTTTCTAAATAAAAACAGAAATTTCATTGAAATTTCTGACACAATATATGAAAATTTTTCTTTTACCTGCTGGCGTTAGCCAGCGACGAAACCAAAAATTGTCTTTCATCTGGAAAATCCCGTTCAATTTGGTCGCCGAGCGAAGCGAGGCGGCTACCAAAACCTTGACTTTTTCTTACTGGCTGCGGATCGTAGACGAAGTTCGAACCTGTTTAATAACAAAAAACCAGCCAGTTGGCTGATTGTTTGTCCTAAGGAAATCTTTCTTTGAACACTTACTTAGGGTATTAGCGGGGAAGGTAGAAGTGTATTATATGACTTCTTTCTCTTTTGAGCCCCGCCACCTTTCCGAAGTTGTTTAAGAAATAGCAAGAATCTTTTCGTGAATTTTACGGGAGAGTTCTTCGTAATAAGAGTTCACTTCATCAAGCTCTGTAAAAAAACAAGGATGGTAAATAAAGTTTGTCCCTTTTGCTTTGAGCATTGCATTGACGCCAAGCTCTCTTTCTTCTGCGGTGCGGAAGTCTGTCCTATACACAATCGCTCTGCCACTTGAGATGATAGCCATACCATATTCTACGGCTGTCCCGCTGTCAGCATCAGCTCCATCAGCACAAGCCACGCATATATGTTTAGGATTTATGCACGATTGCTTACAATTTTCCACTATATCATCCACGTTAAACTGTTTCCCATCAAAGAATTTAAGGGCTTCTCTCTGGGGAAGAATAATCTTATGACCTAATTTTTTTAAGAATTTCTCCAGAAAAAGATTGTGTAGTCGTTCCCCGGCATTAAATAAACCTGCAGCAAGATAAATCGTTGCCATTTTTCCCTCCTTATATTAAGAACTAAATTTATAATATTTTATATTAGCATACCTTCAAAAAAAATCAACCTCTATTTAAAAACCGCCTAAAAGAATAGGCGGAAGTTAGTTGCGGGTCGTAGACAAAGTTCGAACCTGTTTAATATTAATTTAAACAAAAAACCAGCTATTTAGCTGACTACTTGTCCTATAATAAATCTTCTTTTAAACACTTGTTTAGAATATTGGCGGGAACGGTAGAACTAAGATTATGGAGGCTGGAGAGGTTTATATTTCTGATTTGGTTTCTATTGGACGATATTGGAATCCTTTTCCTTTTATTTTTTTAAACATTTCTTTATCTGTCTTATTAGATAGTTGATTCTCTTTCTTAACCCAAACAAGTCTTTTTGCTTCTATCGGTTCAGGACTACCTTTCCATTTAGTTATTGCATAAACTTTTGAAGAAGCTCCATCTTTATAATAAAATTCCCCAACAAAATAATATTTTTTAATTAAAATTGTTAATTCTTCCTCCATTTCTCTTACTAAAGCTTTTTCTGAGGTTTCATCTTTTTTAATTAGGCCACCTGGAAAAATAACTTTTCCTGGAAAATAATCTTCGTATTCCTGTCTTTCTTCGGCAAGATATTTATCGTTTTTAATTAAAATTCCTACAACAAATTTTTTAACCATTAGGTTATCTTACCAAAAAACCACCTAAAAGAATAGGCGGAAGTTTGCTGCGGGTCGTAGACGAAGTTCGAACCTGTTTACTAACAAAAAACCAGCCAGTTGGCTGATTGTTTGTCCTAAGAAAATCTTTCTTTAAACACTTACTTAGGTTTTAGGGCAAGACACAGATTTTGATTTCTTTGTCTCGCCCTTTTGTTGATCTACTGATTCTTGAAAACCCATTGAACAATATAGTATTGATCACTGAAGATTTAATAAAGAACTTTAATAAAGTCAGATTGTTCAAATCTATCTTTCTTACGGCTGAGGTCCGTTTCCAAGAAGACCGGGCTGCGGACATAATCACTGTAAGCACTCGATACGCTTCTTTCCGAGCCATTTGAGAAAATGGTGGCGAGACGGTTCTTGAAAAAGAGTTTTACTCCCTCAGAAGGATATTGATGAGATCTCACCATTACGTTTGCCGGAACAGCTTTCATAAAATCATCGAAAGCATCTTCTCCGAACATTTTAGTTGATCCTCCTCTCGAATTAAACCGCCATCCGGAAATTTGCTCATCGGGATCATTCCAAGTCATTTCTCTGGCGTAAGATTCTCCCAGATTGCCATTTAAAACTTTTATGGAGTTTATTTGGCGATTTGGAATTCCTCCATGAACCCCGATAATGCCATTGGGCGCAATAGCGACAATAGGTAAACTGGTCATTGTAGCGCAGTAGAGTTTAAATAAATACTCTCCTTTTTCTCGTCCATATGACCGAACGAAAACGTCATAAGTTCCATAAGCTTCTGCCATTTCTTCTTCTTCGTGATTCCCTCGTAAAAGAACCACGTTCTCGGGATAAAGCAGTTTCAGAGTTATAACTTCATTTATGGTTTCTAAAATCTTGGCTCCTCTGTCGCCGTAATCGCCTAGAAAAACAAGGAATTCGTTTTCGCACAGATCCATTGCCACGAGAAAATTGGTTTGCTTTCCAATAGATATTAAAGCTTCAAAATCTCCGTGGAGATCACCGATAAAGAACGCCTTGCCTTGTTTGGGCAAAAAGACAATCTTGCCATCGATCAGAGTTTTACACTTCGGTTCGTTTAACATGTTAATTTTAGTACGAAATTTTTCATAAACCGGAATCCCTGAATCTTCAAACAATCCTTTCACTTGTCAGCCTCCTTTTAATAGATTCTTATTGTTCCCTTAGGAACAACGTGTCCAATCGTTAAAGATCCATTGCCTATCAATTTTCTAACAATCTTTATATTAGCTAAACCAAGAAGTGTTGTAGAACTGGCTACAAGTTTTCCATTCCGTTTAGCAATATATCCAGTACGAGATACACCTATCGTTTTATCTATTGCCTTTCCCATCTTTTCTATTCACCTCCATTATTTATTTGGTAAATTACTACTCTCACTTTATCATTCTCAATAAAAAAATCAACCTCTAATAAAAACCGCCTAAAAAAATAGGCGGAAAATAGCTGCGGGTCGTGGACGAAGTTCGAACCTGTTTGGTAGGTAGTTTGGGTCAAAATTGGTAACTATCAATGCGCCTCGGCCAGAATCACTTATCTTCGCAATTACACTTACACTCGCAACCACATTCTTTACATCTAAACATTACGCGTTCTGCTGACTTTACCTCTCCTGCGCTATTAACTTCCTGTGCCGACAGACTTTCACGTTTGCACTCTACTTCTTTTTGGCATTTTGGGCAAAAACACTTTAACATAGATGTTTTATAATCTTTTATTTTTAAGCGACCTTTGAGCTTAATTTGCTGCGGGTCGTGGATTCGAACCACTCAAGTCGCTTTACTGTATTGGATAGATATCTATCCAATAAAAAATGTTGTTGGCGGAGAGGGTGGGAGTCGAACCCACAGACGGCTTTTAAGACCGTCACAGGTTAGCAACCTGCTGCAATGCCATTATGCGACCCCTCCATAAGCTACAGTATTAATATACTCTATTTCTTGTATCTTTTCAAATGTTTTGAGTTGCTCAAAAAAACTGATATTCATTTCGTAAGATTGAAGTTTAATTAATTCTATGATATTTTAAGCATACACAACTGCCCTCATAGTTCAATGGACAGAACAGAAGCTTGCGGAGTTTCAAATAGGGGTTCGACTCCTCTTGAGGGCACATGAATTTATCTACTCCAATTGAACAGCTTCCGCATATTGGCCCTTTTTTTCATAGAAAATTAAAAAAACTAGGGATAAAAACAGTCTACGATCTTCTTTATCATTTTCCTCACAAATATGAGGATTTTTCGAAAACAACTCTTATTTCCAAAATATCTCTAACCAAGGACCAAACATATTGCATCCAGGGGAAAATACTTGAGATTGGAAACAACAGAACATGGAAAAGGAAAATGACTATTACTCAAGCAATTGTCCAAGACAGAACAGGAGCAATAAAAGTAGTTTGGTTTAACCAGCCATATCTTTTAAATTCTCTGAAACCGGGAGATATAGTCAGTTTAATGGGAAAGATCAAATACGGAAAAGAAGCATATTTATCCAGCCCTGTTTATGAAAAGATAAGTGAAAAAGAAAGCCTTCTTACGGGAAGAATAATTCCAGTATATCCTGAGACTGAAAAGGTTTCTTCAAAATGGCTGAGATTCATTATCAGGCCGGTTCTAGTAGAATTAAAAGACATTATTCCCGATCCCCTGCCGAAAGAGACAATAAAAGAGTTTAACCTTTGGCCTTTATCCAAAGCAATCTATCAAGTCCATTTCCCAGACTCTCTTTTATCAGCAAAAAAAGCACAAGAAAGGTTTTCTTTTGAAAGTCTTTTCTACATTGAACTCGTTGTTTTCCAGCAAAGAATGAGAATGGGAGCATTGAAATCTCTTCCAATCCCCTTAAATCTAAAGACTATCCAAAAGTTTGTAAAATCACTTCCTTTTAAACTTACTGATCCTCAAAAAAAATCAGCCTGGCAGATTTTAAAGGACTTGGAAAAACCCAGACCCATGAACAGGCTTTTAGAAGGAGACGTTGGATCCGGAAAGACAGTAGTAGCTGCCATCGCTGCTTTAAACGCAACAAGGGCAGGATTTCAAACAGCTTTTATGGCTCCCACCGAAGTTCTGGCAAAACAGCATTTTAAAACAGTCTGGTCTCTCTTGAAAGACTATAAGCTTGATTTGGGAATTATCACTGGAAAAGAGGATAAGTTCTATTCCCAAAAACTTAAGAGCGACACCATAGAAATATCAAGAAAAAAACTCATTGAAAGAGCAGAACAGGGAGAGATTGATATTTTAATAGGAACTCATGCTTTAATTACTGGAAAAATGAAATTTAAAAATCTGGCTCTGGTAATTGTAGACGAGCAGCACAGATTCGGAGTAGAACAAAGAGCAAAACTGCAGGCCCAATCAACAGATAAAGTACCCCACCTTCTTTCCATGACCGCTACTCCCATTCCAAGAACACTAGCTTTAACAATATATGGAGATCTGGATCTTTCTTTGATTGACGTTTTGCCTAAAGGAAGAAAAGATATTATCACTGAAGTAGCTTATTCAAAAGACAGGGAAAGAATATATAGTTTTGTAAGAAAAGAAATTAAAAAAGGAAGGCAAGTTTTCATTATCTGTCCGAGGATTGAATCAACAGAAAAAGAAAATTCAACATGGAATAATGTTAAAGCAGTTAAGAAAGAATATGAAAGACTTTCTAAAGAAGTCTTTCCAAAACTTAGAGTTGCCCTTCTCCACGGGAAAATAGCCTATAAAGAAAAAGAAAGGATAATGAATTCTTTCAAAAACAAAAAAGCGGATATTCTTGTCTCAACTTCAGTAATTGAAGTTGGAGTTGATATTCAAAATGCAAGCGTAATCATAATTGAAGGAGCAGAGAGATTCGGACTTGCCCAGCTTCACCAATTTAGAGGAAGGGTAGGAAGGTCAAAATATCAGTCATACTGTTTTTTATTCACCACTTCGGATTCTTCTGCAAACCAAAGGTTAAAAGCTTTGGTAAATTGCCAAAGCGGATTCAAGCTCGCGCAAAAAGATCTTCAGATACGAGGGCCTGGAGAATTTAAAGGGACAAGGCAGTGGGGAATTCCAGATCTTACAATGGAATCATTAAAAGATATTTCCTTAATTGAAAAAACAAGAACAGCTGCAAAAGAACTGCTGGAAAAAGATCCTCATTTAAAAACCCATCCTTTGCTTCTAGAAAAGGTTAAAAGATTCCATGAGAGAATACATCTTGAATAGCGGCCCTAAGGGGAATCGGACCCCTGTCAGCAGATTGAAAATCTGCTGTCCTAACCACTAGACGATAGGGCCAGTGCAACCAGTTTAATATATTTCAAAGAAAAAATCAATATATCATGAAAATATTAGGAATCGAAACAAGCTGCGACGATACCTGCGCAAGCATTATATCAGCAGACAAGAACAAGATTGAGATTCTCTCAAATATTGTTTCTTCCCAAACAAAAATACATCAAGAATATGGAGGAGTATTCCCTACTTTGGCAAAGAGAGAACATGAAAAAAATCTGATTCCAGTTTTAACTAAAGCCCTTAAAAAAGCAAAGCTTCTCAAGAAAAAGAAAACAAAGATTTCAAGACAAGAGATTAAAACAATATCAAATATTTTTAAAAAAGGAAAATATTTGCAGATAGAAAGGTTTTTAAAAAAATATCAAAAGCCAAATATTGATGCAATAGCCGTAACAATAGGGCCAGGACTTGAGCCATGCTTGTGGACAGGAGTAAACTTTGCAAAAGCTCTTTCCTTTTTTTGGAAGATCCCAATCATTAAAGTAAACCATATTGAAGCCCACATCTTGGTAAATTTCCCGAGTTTTAAGAAATTTCTCCCGTCTGTCTGCTTGATAGTAAGCGGAGGGCATACTCAGATAGTTCTAATGAAGAATATCGGAGATTATAAAATACTTGGAGAAACAAGAGACGACGCAGCAGGAGAATGCTTTGACAAAACAGCAAGAATTCTTGGCTTGGGATACCCAGGAGGACCAGCTATTTCAAAAAAGGCTGAAAAAACAAAGAAAGGAGAAATATCTTTGCCAAGGCCTATGATATACCAAAAAAATTATGACTTCAGCTTTTCAGGATTAAAAACTGCTGTTCTCTATAACGCGAAAGAAAATAAAGTAAAGTCAGAAGAATATGTAAGAGAAATGTGCAGAGAGATCCAGCAATCGATAATTGATGTTTTAATTTTCAAAACAATGAAAGCTGCAAAAAACTGCGAAGCAAAATCAATTATTATCGGAGGAGGAGTAACGGCAAATAAGGAACTAAAAAAACAATTCAAATCAAAGGCAAAAGAAGAAAATATTTCCTTATTCTATCCAGAAAAAAAATATTGTACAGACAATGCAGCAATGGCAGCTATTACCGGATATTTAAGAAAAAAACCAATAAAATGGAACAAAGTAGAAGCAAAGGCCAATTTAAGGATTTAAAAAACTGTGTTAACATACAGATATGAATCTTTCAAAATCATACGACCCAAAGAAAACAGAAGGAAGAATATACAAGCTCTGGCAGAAATCTGGCTTTTTAAATCCTGATAATCTCCCAAAGCGCCACAAAAAGCCGTACGTTATTGTTATCCCGCCTCCAAATGTTACAGGAAGGATTCATATGGGCCACGCATTAAACGCAATTGTCCAAGATTCCTTAATTAGAAGGAAAAGAATGCAGGGATTTAAAACTCTCTGGCTTCCGGGAACAGATCATGCAGGAATAGCTACCCAGAATGTAGTAGAAAAACAGCTCAAAAAGCAAGGACTTACTAGGTTTGATTTGGGTAAAGAAAAATTCACTGAAAAAGTCTGGGAATGGAAAAAAGAATACGGAAACATTATTCTAAACCAGTTTAAAAAAATAGGGGCTTCCTTGGATTGGTCAAGAACCAGATTCACAATGGATAAAGATTATGCTTTGGCAGTAAAAACAGCTTTCCTTTATTACTACAAAAAAGGATGGATATATAAAGGAAAGAGAGTGATAAATTGGTGTCCAAGATGCCAGACCAGCCTTTCAGATCTTGAGGTGGAACACGAAGAAGAAAAAGGAAAATTATGGTACATTAGATATCCTTTGGAAAAAGGAAATATTGTTGTGGCAACAACAAGACCAGAAACAATGTTAGGAGATACAGCTATAGCTGTATCTCCAAAAGACAAAAGATATAAAGATCTTGTTGGGAAAAAAGCAATTCTTCCTTTAATGGGAAAAGAAATCCCAATTATTGCAGATAGAAATATAGATCAAGATTTTGGAACAGGAGCTTTGAAGCTTACTCCAGCCCATTCTCTTATTGATTATGAAATCGGTTTAAAACATAATTTGGAAATTGTCCAAGTTATTAATGGAAAAGGAAAAATGATTGCTCCTGCCCCACTTCCCTATCAAGGATTAAATATACGAGAAGCAAGAGAAAAAATCATTGAAGATTTAAAAGAGCAGAATCTTTTAGAAAAAGAAGAAAATTTTATTCATCAGATTCCGAAATGCTATAGATGCGGAACAACAGTAGAAGCAATCCCTTCCTGGCAATGGTTCCTAAAGATGGACGAACTTTCAAAAAAAGCAATAAAAGCAGTAAAAACCGGGAAAGTACAGTTTTTCCCAAAACGTTGGGAAAAAACATATTTTACTTGGCTTGAGAATGTAAGGGATTGGTGCATTTCCCGCCAGATTTGGTGGGGCCACAAAATTCCTATCGAAGGAGAAACAGATGTTCTTGATACCTGGTTCAGCTCTGCTTTATGGCCTTTTGCCACTTTAGGATGGCCGAAAAAAGATATAAAAGAGTTTTATCCGACAGACACATTATCCACTGCCAGAGATATTATAAATTTATGGGTCAGCAGAATGATTTTCTCGGGTCTGGAATTCACAAAAAAAGTCCCTTTCAAAAAAGTATATGTTCACCCGACCATGCTAACAAAAGATGGAAAAAGAATGTCAAAGTCTTTGGGAACAGGAATAGATCCTTTAGAATTAATTGAAAAATACGGAGCTGACGCAGTACGATTCGGAGTCGCTTATCAGATAACAGAACTTCAAGATGTGCGCTTTAGCGAAGACAGCATTGTAATGGGAAAAAAGTTCTGCAATAAAATTTGGAATGCCGGCAGATTCGTAATGCAGCAGGATAAAGGATCTTCTCAATTCTCAAGTTCCAAACCAAAAACAGTTTTGAACAAAGATGATAAGAAGATTCTCAAGTCCTTAGACAAAACCATAAAAATAACAAATAAGAATATGGAAGCTTTTCGTTTTGGAAAAGCAACCCGCGTGCTTTATGATTTTTTCTGGCATGATTTTTGCGATCAATATATTGAAAAAGCCAAAGCCAATCCTTCGAAAGAAAAAAGACAAATTTTATTCTTTGTTCTTCTAACTTCATTAAAACTTCTGCATCCTTTTATTCCCTTTATTACAGAAGAGATTTATCAAAAATTACCAATAAAAAACAAAAAGGAATGTTTGATGATTGAAGAATGGCCAAAATAACAGAAATTGCCAAAAAAATAAAAATAGAAGAATATGTTTTAATCGGCTGTTCTCTGTTTTTTTTAATCCTTTCTATTATTCTCTCTCCAAGCAACAACTTTATGTCTTTATTTAAATCCGGGCTGGTTGTTATTAAGAGCAGTATAGAATGGTATCAGGGAATATTTTTATTTCTTCTGATTGCTTTCTTTTTCTATATTACTTTCAGGATTTATGTATTCCTTGCCAAAAAAGCTTCTTCCTTTCCAGATAAGAACCAAGAACGTTTTTCTTTTGACTTTTCTGCAATTAGAAACCTTAGATTTGCATTAAGAGCGCTTATTCCAATTTTAATTTCATTCTCTTCAAGTCTTTTAGTGGTTGGCGCCATAAAAACAAAAATTGGCGGCAATTTAGTTAATGTCCGGCTTTTGGAGATTGATAGAATTTTAACCGGAAATTATCCTTTTATATGGCTACATACTTCTTCCAATCCGCTTGAAAGTTTATTCAACTCTATTTCTCCTGCCATTATCTTTATCTTTACCTCGCTAAATATAGTAATAGGGATATCAATAGTTCTTTTCTATTTGGATAAAAGAAGGCAATTATTCAAAGGTCTTATTCTTTCTATGTTTTTTGTTATGTTTCTATCTATTCCTCTCTGGTATTTATTTCCAGCAAACAGTCCTTCAAATGCTTTCTTGCAAAATCCAAAGAATTCTGCATCTTGGCAGACTGAAACTGATTACTTGAATCCTCAAGTTAGGTCGTTCCAAAAAGAAATGTGGGAAAGACAAAAAGAATCGCTACCAATAACAACAATGCCAAGCATGCATTGGGCTTGGACAATGATAATTGCTTATTTCTTTTTTAAAAAAAACAGAAAAACGCTTTTTATCTCTATTCCATGGATGCTCATTACTTTGTTTGGGACAGTTTATTTAGGATGCCATTATCTTATAGATGGAATAGTTTCAATTCCATTGACAATTCTTTCTATAGCCATAGCCTGTTTTTTTGTTAGAATAGAGAAAAGCTACTATAAAGAAGATTCTAGAGAAGAAAAATTTAAAGAAAGAGTAAAAGAAGATTTTTTAAAGCCGTTCAAGGAAATAAAATATCAATTATTAAACAAATAGTTATGGCATATATTCTCTTATTCTTTTTCGGGCTCATCCCAAGCATTATCTGGCTCTTGTTTTATTTAAGAAAAGACAAACATCCAGAATCAAATAAGAAAATAATAAAAGTTTTCTTCTTTGGAATGTTGATCGCGATCCCCACTGCTTTAATTGAGCTTGGAGTATTGGATGGAATGGGAATAATCAAAAATTTACCGATTTTCACTTCAAATCCCATTTTGTTTTTAGCCTTAAAATACTTTTTAGTAGTGGCTCTCTTGGAAGAATTAATGAAATATTTGATAGTCAAAAAAGAAGTTTTCTCTGCCCCAGAACTTGATGAACCAGTAGACGTAATGCTATATATGATAATCTGCGCATTGGGTTTTGCTGCCGTAGAGAATATCTTGACGCTGATTCCCCCAAAAGAGACAATAGAAGTTTTAGGAACAATCTGGACAAGGTTTATCGGATCCACCCTTTTGCACACACTATGCTCGGGAATGCTGGGATACTTTTTGGCTTTATCTTTCTTTGAAACAAAAAAAAGGATTAGATTAACTTCTATTGGATTAATTTTAGCAATAACCTTGCACGGGCTCTACGATCTATCTATAATGACAGAAGGAAGTTTAAATGTACTAGGGCCCATGATTATATTGATAGTACTCGCTATTTTTGTTTCTTTTGGATTTAAAAAAGTTAAAAAATTAAAAAGCGTATGCAAAATATAAAAAAAGAATGGGAATCATTATCAGAAAAAAGAGCTGAATTGTCAATTGACCTTTATGAAACGGATGATGATATAGTTCTTCAATCAACTATTGCCGGAATAAAAGCAAAAGATTTGGATATTTCAATTGAAGACAATATGCTGATAATCAAGGGAGCCCGGAAAAAATCAGAAAGCGATTCCTCAAAAAAGTATTTATACCAAGAATGCTATTGGGGGCCATTCTCAAAAAAGATAATTCTCCCAGAAGAGATTGATCCCGCTAAAATTAAAGCTATTGTTGAAGAGGGAATATTAACCGTAAGAGTCGCAAAAATTAAAAAAAAGAATACAAGGAAAATTGAAATCAGGGAAAAAGAATAAATGAAGAATGCTCCACGTGGAGCATTCTTCATTATGTGTTTAAATTAGTGTCCTCGGTGGGAGTCGAACCCACAACCCTTTTGGGATAGCGTCCTAAGCGCTACGCGTATGCCAATTCCGCCACGAGGACAATATGCGGAAAAGGTATTAATGAGTATTCTCTCTAACCACCAAGAATGCTTCTCACTACAGCAACAAGACCTTTTGCTGCTACTCCTACCGCTACTCCAACTAAAGCCCAAATCAGCCATTGTCTTGCACTAGTTACTTTTTCAGAACTTCCTTGAGCAGTAATGAATTGGATTCCGGCAACTATTAATACGACAGCAGCTAATGACAGTAAAATTGTAAAAGCCCAATTAGCAACAGTGTCAAGTATATCTATCAGACCCTCGCCCTCAGTAAATAGAGTTGGCGCTTCTTCTTGCGCTACTGCTAATACCGGAAGAACTAAAAATGTTAGTAAAAAGAATGCTGGTAAAATCTTTTTCATTTAATTATCTATAATTTATTGATTGCTTCCGACCTTTAAAGATTTTTTAACAATTTTCATCTTCTGGAAAAGAAATTCTTTGCTAATTATACCAAAGAACCAAAGATTTTTAAAGTAAGTCGTTGGCTCTTCCTTAACTCCCAATATATCTTTCAATACAAGAACTAGTCCCTTAGCTGCTATGACAATGGCTAATCCAATTGCAGTGTAGAGCATTATATTCTTTCCTTTTGCTACTTTTGTTGGATCTCCTGAAGAAGTCAAGAAAACAAATCCGCCTACTATAAACATTATCGGAGCAACTGCTAACCCTAGATAAAAGATGAAATTAATCAGGCCATCAATTAGATCGGTAAATGAATCAGCATTTAATGGATTATCCAATGTAATACTTGCTCCTGTTGTTGTGCTGTCACCATTATCTCCGTCACCATTATCTTCTTCACCACTTCCTTCAATACATGCACCATCTTCACATCCATTATTGCATTCTTCAAAATATGAATTACCGGCATAGCATCCGCAAAAACGTGTAGACAAATCATCTTCAGATATTATGCTATCTTGACATCCAAAATGGTAGCGTGTGTCTCCAGAACAAAGATTTATTACATGGCAGTCAGTATAAGGTTGCTCTAAACACCACTCATTGCCTGTTTTACCGTTGACCTCTTCGTCGCAAACACTTCTAGCTATTAACGGGAGGAACAAAGCTCCTATAAATATCAAAAATAAATATTTTTTCATATTCAATATTTTTTTAAAATTAACTTTATTGTATTTTAAAACACTATTTTGAAAATAACAAGCAATAATGATAATTCCCAGACGAAAACTCTCTTTCTAGCTTAAAATCGGTCTCTTCTGCAATCTTTTTAACTTCCTTTGAAGAAATTCTTTCTTCGGGACCGGCTGAAGCATCTTCTTTCCAATCAACAACCAAAAGCTTCCCTCCTTCCTTTAAAACTCTTTTTCCTTCTTCTAAAACACTTTTTCTGTCTTTTACTTGGAATAAAAGGTTGGTCATCAAAACCAGGTCCAAAGAGTTGGAAGCTAAAGTAGATCCTTTTTTGCTTTCTACATCAGAAGAAATTGTTTTAATATTGAAAAGCTTTTCTCCAATGCTTTTTTGTTCCAAAATGGAGAGAGAATAAGAAAGAACATCTATTGCATAAACCTTGCCCTCTTTCAGTTTTCTCGCCAAAGGCAAGACCCATCCTCCTGAACCGCATCCAAAATCAGCGGCAACCATAGCTTTAGACAGCTTAAGCTTATTAATAACTTCTTGAGGGTTTAAAAAATCAGTCATTTTAAATGCAGGTTGCAGAAGCTACTTTATCTCCCGCATCCAGCTTTATTATTCTTACTCCTTGAGTATCTCTTCCTATTTTTGGAATAGAATTTATCTTAATTCTAATTGTATGACCTCTCTGAGAAATTACAATCAGATCTTCCTCCTGCCCTGTTAAAACTTTAAAACTTATTAAATCTCCTGTTTTGGAAGTAACTTTTGCCGCCCTGACTCCTGATCCTCCCCGGCCCTGCAGCTTAAACTCTTTTAAGGGAGTCCTTTTCCCATATCCATTATCCGTTACTACTAGCAAATACCTGTCTTCATTTTTTGCTCCGTTTAACAGCTTTCCAACTATATCCATTCCTATTACCTCATCTCCCTTCTTTATCCTTATTCCTCTAATCCCGGCAGCAGTCCTTCCCATTGGCCTTATTTGACTTTCTTTAAACCTGATCAGCTGGCCTTTCTTTGTGACAAGAATTATTTCATCCTCGCCCCTGGTTTTTGAAACACCTTTCAATGCATCTCCCTTTTTTAAAGAAATGGCAATCAGCCCGGATTTGCGAACATTTTTAAGATCTTCTAAACTTGTTTTCTTTATTATACCTTGTTTCGTTATTATTGACAGATACTTTATTCCAGAAGCTTCATCTTTCTTTCCTAAAGGAAAGAGGGCAAGTACTTTGTCTTGAGGAGAAATTTCTAAAAAGTTCAAGAGTCCTCTTCCTTTGGCTACTCTGTTTCCTTCGGGAACTTCATATACAGGAACCTGGAAAACCTTGCCTGAATCCGTAAAGAATAAAAGGTTATCATGAGTTTGAGCCAAAATAAAATGTTCGACAATATCTTCTCCAACTGTCCTTAATCCTAAAAATCCTTTCCCGCCCCTCTTTTGCTTTTTATAAAGAGAGGGATTTACTCTTTTGATATATCCTCCCATAGTTAAAGTAACAATTGCATCTTGAAGAGGGATTAAGTCTTCTTCGGCAAATTCTCCAACTTTTTGAATTTGAACCTTTGTTCTTCTCTGATCCCCAAAATCTTTTTTCAGCAAAGAAAATTCTTTTTTAACAACTTTTATTATATCTTTTGGACTTTTCAAAAGAGCAGACAGTTCTTTAATTTTAACTTTTAATTCTCTCAATTCATCTTCTATCCTTTTCCTTTCCAGTTTTGCCAAGGCTGAAAGTTTTGTCTCTAATATTGCATTAGCTTGAATTTGAGTTAGCTTGAATCTCTTTATTAAATTCTTCATTGCATCATCCCTGCTTTCAGATTTCTTAATAATTCTAATCACTTCATCAATATTGGCTAAACACTTATGCAATCCTTCAAGAATATGAGATCTTTCTTTTGCTTTTTCCAAATCATATTTAGTTCTACGGAAAACCACCTCTTTCCGATGATCAATGTAACAGCTTATAACTTCTGGCAGAGAAAGGGTTTTCGGCTGTATCCCGTCTATTAGAGCCAGCATATTCAAATGAAATGTTTTTTGAAGATCCGTAAACTTGAAAAGGCGATTTAAAATCTTCTGGGGAAAAGCTCCTCTCTGCAAATCTATGGCTATCCTCATCCCATCTTTATCAGACTCGTCTCTAATATCTTTTATTCCTTCTACTTTTTTGTCTTGGACAAGGCCTGCGAGCTGTAAAAGAAAACTTGATTTCTGAACTTGATAAGGAATCTCTGAAATAATAATTTGGGAAAGACCAGTTTTTTCTTTGTCAATTATCTCTGTCTTTCCCCTGGCAACAATAGGACCTTTTCCTTGCGAATAGGCTTCAATAATTTCTTTTTGATTGTAAATATATCCTCCTGTAGGAAAATCGGGGCCTTTGACAAACTTAAAAAGATCTTCTGTGTCAGCTTTTGGATGATCAATTAAATATTCAGAAGCATCCAAAACTTCTATAAGGTTATGGGGAGGAATATTGGTAGCCATACCAACTGCAATGCCTAAAGAACCATTCAAAAGAAGCTGGGGAAAAGGAGATGGAAGAACCTTAGGTTCCTTTCTCGTTCCATCGTAATTATCAATAAAATCAACTGTATTTTTATTAATATCTTTAAGCATCTCTTCGCCAACTTTTGAAAGGCGGCATTCTGTATATCTCATGGCAGCGAATTCTGAAGGATCGTCAATTGAACCCCAGTTTCCCTGACCATCTATTAATGGATATCTCAACGAGAAATCCTGAGCCATTCTTGCCATACTGTCATACACTGCCGTATCTCCATGGGGATGATAGCGGCCCAAAACTAAACCAACGACATTCGCCGATTTTCTATATTTTACACTGTGGGACAGTCCGTCTTCATGCATTGCATACAAAATCCTGCGGTGGACCGGCTTCAATCCGTCCCTAACGTCCGGAAGAGCCCGGGAAACAATAACAGACATAGCATAATCAATGTATGATTCTTTCATTTCTTCTGTTATTTCCCTAGGTTTTACGTATCCAATTTCTTTCTTTTGTTTTTGAGGTTCCTTTTTCATTCTAAATTTATGTTTGAAGGATTTACTTCTTCTAAAAGATTTTTATCGTTGAAAGACTCAATATTTTCTTGGAAAATTCTGGCCCAAAAAAATATCAAGATAATTCCTATGACTATCATGATTGCCCAAAGGATTTTCTTTTTCTGTTTTTCAGGCAATTTCTGAATTTTTTCCAGAGTTTTCATGATCTTAGAACAATCACTTTTGTTTCTCCTTCTGGAAGATCTTTTTTCTTAATCAAAAGCTTATCAAGGGTTTCTGCTGATTTCTGACCCATTGCTTTTAAGAATTTATCCACTCCTTCAAGTTTTGCTTTCAGCTTCGGGATCTGATAACTCATAGGTATTACAATTCGCGGTTCTATTTGAGAGATAATCTTTACTGCCTGGGAAGAATCAATAGTATCTTCTCCTCCAGTTGGAATTATTAAAATATCAATGTCGCCGATTTTCTCAAGCTGTTCTGAAGTAATCTCTTTATTGCTAAAATTGTTCAAATGGCAAAGACGTATTCCTTCTGCTTCGATAACATAAATAGTATTCCATCCTTTTTTTTGAAGAAAAGAAAAACCATGGATAAAAATGTCTTTTATCTCATACTCTCCCGGACCAGAAATCAAGAATGGATTGCCTTTAATCTCTTTTCCAGTTCCATAATCAGAAGATATTAAAATGTCGGCTGTCAAGTTTAGAGGCTTTAATCCTAAGGACTGGTCAAAAGGATCAATGACAATTGAAACCTGCTCCCCTTTTGTGGGAGCTGCTACGATTTGAAAACAAGATTGTCCTTTCCAAATAATATGCATACCTGTTTATTATTTTATCACAAAAACCAACTCTTTACAATACATGAAAATTATGCTAATTTTGGGTCATGGTAACAAAAAACATTTTTCCACAAATAGAGCAAATAAAGATGCCCAAAGAGGGTGAAATAGTCAAAGGAAAAGTTATAGGAGCGGAAAGTTCTGGAATATTTGTTGAATTGGGAAATTTCGGGACTGGCATCATCTCCAAAAAAGAGGCTGAAAAAGCCAAGGACACTATAAAGAAAATTAAACCGGGAGATACGATTTCCGCAAAAATAATAGAAGCAGAGAATGAAGACGGATATGTTGAGCTTTCCTTAAATGATGCTGAAAAAGAACTTTTCTGGAAAGAGCTGGAAGAAATAAAGAAAGAAGATAAAATAATTGAAATAAAAATTGCCAAGGCAAATAAGGGAGGGCTAATAGCTCAATTAAACGGAGTCAACGGTTTCCTTCCTCTCTCCCAATTGTCCTTAATTCATTATCCCAGAGTAGAACAGGGAGACAGCAAAAAAATCGTCTGGGAGCTTCAAAAACTAATTGGAAAAACTCTGGAAGTCAAAATACTTGATCTTGATTTAAAACAGAAAAAGCTTATCTTCTCAGAAAAAGCAAAAGAAGCCCAAGGATTAAAAGAAATTTTAAAACAATGCAAAGAAGGAGATAAAGTAAAGGGAGAAATTACAGGAGTCACTGACTTTGGAATATTCATAAAATTCTTGCCAACTGGAATAAAAGAAGAACTTTCAATACAACTAGAAGGATTAATTCATATTTCCGAGATTGAACTCGGAAAAGCAAAAGATCTTTCTGAACTTTTTAAAACGGGGCAAACAGTGAAAGCAAAAATTATTAAAATAGCTGACAATAAAGTTTTCTTATCATTGAAGCCTTGACAAAAAACTATCTTATCGGTACAATATTTCTATTAAGGAGGGAAAATGGATATTGAAAGAATCCACGAAGAAGACATCTTAGGAAAAGAAGAATGGTTGGATGGAAGATGGAAATTCCTATGTGGACCCGTTACGAACGTTGACAAAGAAGAGAATTTCGTTGTCCTTCAGATAAAAGAAGGAAGGAATTCTGTCTCAATGAGTTTCAAATCAGAAGAACTCTGGCCGATCCATGCTATTCTTTTAAAAAAGAATAGAATCATACAGTCACAAAAATACGAGAATAGAGCTTTAGAAAGGTTCATAGTTGCTTTAATAGAAGGAAAAGTTGGTAGAGGAGGAGCACAAGAAGTCCTTGAACTTTTTTCAAAACGAAATAGTTAAAAAAAATGCTAAATCTGTCAACTAATCCTTGACAGATTTTTTTCTTTATTGTATAATATTTTAGTTCTTTGAAAGCCAAATAGGAAATAAATAAAATAGGAGAGATAAAAGTGAAAGAAAAGATAACTCAAAAAAACCAGAACCCGTTCTGGACAGCGTTTAACGCTGCGCAGAAAATTAACACGCAAAAGCCTGGAGAAGACCAGTCGGAAGAGTTCGGACTCCTGGAAGCCAGCATCGCCAAGCTGGACAAAGAGACACAGAAAAGGTTGGTCTTTCTTATGGCGAAGAAGGTTTTGGAGGGCAACCTCCAAATACAGCCACTCTTCGCTGTCGCCAGAATTGCAAAAATGATAACAGTTGCATATAATGCATCTGTTATCAAAAAAGCGACTGAAGAAGGGTTAACATTTTCTGATTTATGCCAGGTGGGCCTAGCAGAGATTCGGAAAAGAGAAGATGGAAAACCTTCCATTACTTATCGTCTCGGCAAAGAAGCTTTAAAGGAAGCTTCTCAGAAATTAAGAATGTCTGGAAAGATAAATTCTGCGAAGATCATCGAGGATCATCTTCGCAGGGGCGAGAGAAATAAAGCTCTCGCTGAAGCAGCGGCAACGGCCTAAGTCTAAGTGAAGCTTGACTAGTATTCAATTCAACCTAACCTATTTGACTTTAGAGAAGCCCTTATACTTTGTGTAAGGGCTTTCTTTATCTAAAATTCCATGTTAAACTTTAAAAATAAGTATTTTATGAAAACAAAAAGCATAAAACCATTGGGGAAAAACTTCATATTCATCATCATAATCTTCTTGATTATTGCCGGTGCTTTTTCATTAATACCACAATCCGATACAGAAAAAGAAGTTTCTTCAACCGAACTTGCTCAAGACGTTAATAAAGGAAACATTGAGGAAATTACCATTTTAGGAAACGATATTTCAGTCCTATATAAAGATGGAACAAAGGCGAAGTCAAGGAAAGAAACAGAAATAGCTTTTTCCCAATCACTTTTAAATTACGGTGTGACAAAAGAAAGCCTTTTGGAAGTAAATATTATTCCAAAAGAAAAAGGCGGACTTTCTGTCTGGCTTGAACCGTTATTATTCATTCTCCTCCCCCTTTTGCTTTTTGGTTTCTTTTTCTGGATGATATTTAAACAAGCAAAAACAGGAGCAACCCAGGCTTTTAACTTTTCAAAGGCAAAAGCCAGGCTCTTCGGAGCAGAAGGGCAGAATAAAAAAAAGACAACATTTAAAGATGTTGCAGGATTAATTGAAGCAAAAGAAGAATTAAAAGAAGTGGTAGATTTTCTAAGGAACCCTAAAAAATACCTTGATATGGGAGCCACTATTCCAAGAGGAGTTCTTCTTTTAGGCCCAGCAGGAGTTGGAAAAACACTTTTGGCAAGAGCAGTAGCAGGAGAAGCCAATGTACCCTTCTTTCATATATCCGGCTCCGAATTTGTTGAAATGTTTGTAGGTGTTGGAGCAGGAAGAGTCAGAGACTTGTTCTTAACTGCAAAAAAATCTTCTCCTTCCATAGTATTTATTGATGAATTAGATGCAGTTGGAAGACATAGAGGAACAGGAATAGGAGGAGGCAACGACGAAAGAGAACAAACATTAAACCAAATTCTTGTAGAAATGGATGGATTTGAGAGAGACGCTCAAGTTATTGTGATAGCTGCGACAAATAGAGGAGACATTCTTGACCCAGCTCTCTTAAGGCCTGGCAGGTTTGACAGAAAAGTAATTTTAGACCTGCCGGATATTAATGGAAGAGAGGAAGTTTTAAAAATACATGCCGAAGGAAAGCCCTTGGCTCTAGATGTCAATCTAAGAGAAATTGCAGAGAGAACCCCGGGATTTTCAGGAGCAGATTTGGCAAACTTAATAAATGAAGCAGCTATTTTAGCCGCTCGACGTAATAAAAAAGAGGTTTATCAAGAAGAACTTTTAGAATCAATAGATAAAGTCTTGTTGGGCCCGGAAAGAAAAAGCCATATTCTCTCTAAAAAAGAAAAAGAAATTGCTGCTTTCCACGAAGCAGGGCATGCTTTGATCTCAAGCTTTCTCCAGGGAGCAGAACCGATCAGAAAGATTTCTATTATAGCAAGAGGAAAAGCTGCCGGCTATACTTTAAGACTTCCCTCCAGGGAAAAGTATTTAAAAACAAAAAAAGAATTTCTTTCAGAATTGGCTATGTTTTTGGGCGGATATTGCGCCGAGAAGCTGGTATTCAAAGAAGTTACCACTGGATCCAGCTCCGACTTAAGAGAAGCTTCCGAACTTGCCAGAAAATTAGTAAAAGAATATGGAATGTCTGAAAGCCTAGGTCCGGTTGTTTTTGGAGAAAAAGAAGAATTGGTTTTCCTGGGAAAAGAAATAGGCGAAGAAAAAAACTATTCCGAAAAGACTGCAGTTAAGATTGACAAAGAAATAAGCAAAATGATAAAAAATGCCCAGGTTACGGCAATGCGGATTTTAAAAAAGAAAAGAAAACTTTTAGATAAGATTGCCAAAAGATTGGTTTTAAAAGAAACTATTGAAAAAGAAGAATTCGAAAAGATAATCAAAAAACGTGTATAGGGCATGTAGCTCAGTGGTTAGAGCGCTTAACTTATAATTAAGTGGCCCCAGGTTCAAATCCTGGCATGCCCACCTTCGAGAAACAAGCCCTGGATTATTCCAAGGCTTGTTTCTCATCTCAATTTATGATATTCTATCTTCATAAAAGGGCGCGTAGCTCAGTTGGCTAGAGCGTCTCGGTGACATCGAGAAGGCCACAGGTTCGAGTCCTGTCGCGCCCACATGCAGATAAAAACAGCTTACGAGGATAAAAATGTTTTAATCGTTGATAAACCGGCAGGAATTACGGTTTTCCCGGAAGGACCATCCAAAGAAAAAACTTTAGTTGACTATATTGTTGAAGCGTTTCCATATATTGAAAACGTTGGAAGCCCTCCAAGATACGGGATAGTCCACAGAATAGACAAAGACACTTCTGGTATCTTGATGGTAGCAAAAAATAACGAAGAGTTTGAGTTTCTCCAAAAACAGTTCAAGGAAAGAAAAACAGAGAAAAAATACATTGCCCTTGCCGTTGGAGAAATTAAAGGTAATAACGGCAAGATAGAAACACTGATCGGAAGGTCTCCTAAAGATAGAAGAAAACAAAAAGTTTTTCTGCCAAATGATCCAAAAGCACAAGGAAAAAGAACTGCATTAACGCAATATATTGTTTTAAAGCGCCTCAAGGGATATACTCTCTGCGAGGTTTCTATCAAAACAGGGAGAAAGCATCAGATTAGAACACATTTTTCATACATAGGACATCCAATTGCAGGAGATAAGCTATACGGCTTTAAGGGACAATCAAAGCTAAAAAGGCAGTTTCTTCATGCAAGCTATATCAAAATACATTCAATTGACAATAAAGAGATAGAGGTTAATATAGGACTGCCGGAAGATTTAAAAGAAATAATAAAAAATATTAAAAAATATGACAACTGAAGAAGAAAAAGAAATCAATTTACCGGACATTAAACCAGGAGATACTGTTAAGATTTTTCAAATACTGAAGGAAATAACAAGCAAGGGAGAAAAAAAAGAAAGGATCCAAGTCTCTGAAGGTCAAGTTCTTTATCGTAAACACGGAAAAGAGATAGGAGCTACCATTACAGTAAGAAAAATAATCAGTGGAATCGGAGTAGAAAAGACATTTCCAATTCACTCCCCTGTTATTAAGAAAATAGAAGTATTGAGCCATGGCAAAGTAAGAAGAGCAAAGCTTTACTATTTAAGAGAAACTAAGGGGAAAAAGTCAAAGATAAAAAGAAAGGATATTAATAAAGCCCAGGTGCTGGAACCGGTAGACAGGCTAGCTTGAGGTGCTAGTGAGATTATTCTCGTGAGGGTTCAAATCCCTCCCTGGGCACACAAGTTAGGGCGGTTAGCTCAGTGGTAGAGCGTCTCGTTTACACCGAGAAGGCCGTAGGTCCGAGTCCTTCACCGCCCACACAATAAGCAATACATGCCGGGGTAGCCAAGTCGGTCACGGCGAATGTCTGAAAAACATTAGATTCCGGTTCGATTCCGGACTCCGGCACAAATTGCGGGTGTGGTATAATGGTTATTATGCGACCTTGCCAAGGTCGAGAAGGCGGTTCAACTCCGCTCACCCGCTCAGAATATTAAAAAACTCCATTGGAGTTTTTTAAATTAAATTTATCAAAAAAACGTTTATTTTTTGCTATAGTTTCCTATAATTTGTTGAACGGCCTTGTCCAATCCGCTCAATCTTTTTGAGGCGCATTAATTTATCAATTACTTGTCTAACGGTAGGATAAGCAATTTTTGTTTTTTCCGAAATTTCTCGTGGCGTGGCTCTATCAACTTTTTGAAAATAATTCCAAACAGTAAGTTGCTTTTCAGTAAGCAACCGCTCAACATTTTCTTTTGAAAGTAGATTAATTGCCATTTCTGATTGTTCCAAGAAAATAGTCAAAAAGAAATCCAACCACGGAATAATATTCTGGTGTTTCGTCTTAAATGTTTTTTGGCTTTTGCGAAGTGCGAAATAATACTCCGGCTTATTGTCCTCAATAAATTTTTCGTGTGAAGTATAGGGCATGTATAAATACCCATCTTTGAGTAAAAGAAGATTGGTCAGAACACGACTAAGCCGTCCATTGCCATCTTGGAATGGATGGATCTGCAAAAACTCAACAAGAAAATTACTCACAATAAGAAGTGGATGATATTTCTTCTCGGCGATGGCTTCTTGCATCCATTCAACCAATTCTTGCATTTCTTTGGATGTAAGATATGCTGGCGTAGTGTCAAAAAGAACGCCAACAGAATCACCATTAGTATTTATCATTTGCACCTGATTTTCTCTCTTCTTATATCCACCGCAATGGAATTCGTCTTTTTTTACATATTTTAGAAGCTCTTTGTGAAAATGCTTTATAGTGTTTTCTGAAAACTTAAGCGATTTCCAAGAGTCAAAAATATTTTCAAGCAATTCAAAATAGCCTTTCACTTCCTCTTTATCGCGATCAGTGAACTTTTGAATATCAATACCGCGTATTAGTCTTTCTACGTCCTCATCAGAAAGACGAGCGCCTTCAATGCGAGTAGAAGCACCAGTAGAAGCAACCAAAACTGATCGCTTAAGACGGCCCAAAACTTGAGGACTTAATTGCGCCCCAGCAATCCACTGTCCCTTTAACTCATCTATTTTTGTTATTTTTAACCAGATTTCAGCTGGTATCTGCTGAAGCCGCTGGTCTAATTTGTTATTTTTTATCATAATCATAATCCGATATATCAACTATAGCAGATTATAGCGGATTAGTAAAAGAAGTCAAATAAAAATGGCTAATATCTCGGTAAAACCGCCATATATCCTTAAATATTACTACGTTTATTTGTAGAATAAAATTGGTTTTGCTATACTGTACAAAAATGTACAGCATGAAACAATAACCATTAAAGCAAAATAGATATATAATCTTGACATGCCTGTATAAATAAGGTAAAATAATGAAACTCCTAATGGGAGTTTTTAAAATGATAAAATATTTTTCTTACAACAAAAGAATATTGCTTGCGCTTACAGTTATTGTAGGATTGCTTGTTTTTGCACAAATTTCATATTTAAAAGGAGAAAAGCCAAAAGCTGTTAAAGCTCAGCAAGAGATGGACAGTATTGTTTTGTTCCAAAACAACATCCTTGCTCCTTTATCTCTCCTGCCAGAGCCCCAAATAAACAAAAGAATTAGAGCAATTATTACTGCTTATTCAAGCTCTCCCCTGCAGACCGATGACAGTCCGAATATTACTGCTGCAGGAACATATGTAAAAGACGGAATTATTGCAAATAACTATTATTCCTTTGGAACAAAAATTAGAATACCTCAGATTTTTGGAGACAAAGTCTTCATTGTTGAAGATAGAATGAATTGGAGAAAAAGCAACTCTCACTTTGATATTTGGTTTCCAGAATATTGGCAAGCTAAAAATTTCGGGGTTCAATATGAATACATTGAAATATTAGAAAACTAAAACCGCTGGGAACAGCGGTTTTTTTCTACTATATAGTTTTTTGTTATTACAGACAACTTATTTTTTCTGTGCCCGGGGTGGGACTCGAACCCACACGGGAAAAATCCCAACAGATTTTAAGTCTGTATCGTCTGCCAATTCCGACACCCGGGCATCTTGAGGCGCGGACCGGATTTGCACCGGTGTACTCGGTTTTGCAGACCGATGTCTAACTGCTTGACTACCGCGCCTTATTAATTTTATCTTATCACATTTATTACTTTTTCCAAGACTTCATTAATTGTCCCTTCCTGCTTAAATCCAGCTGCATATGGATGACCTCCTCCTCCAAGTTCCCTTGCAATACAATCTACCTTCTTTTTTTGAGTTGATTTAAAGGGTTCCGACCTTAAAGATCCTTTTATCTTACCCTTTTCGTATTCAACTAACAATAGAGCGTAAAGACATTTGGACTCTTTGGATATGATTGAGGAAATTCCGTTTAATTTTAAATCTTGAAGATTATTCTTCTGAATATCCTCAAAAGAGACCCATGAATAAGCAAGATCGCAACCTGGAATAACTTTTATCCGCGACAAAATTTTCCCTAAAACTCCAGCAGATTGCATTGAAAAAACAGGTCCTGTCAAAAAAATATGCTTACTAATTCTAGAAAGGGAAATTCCTTTAGATAGAAGATCAGAAGTAGCCTTTAAAGTATTCGAACTTGTAGAAATATGGGAGAACCCTCCGGTATCAGCCACTATTCCGCTTAAAAGGCAAAGTGCCATTTCTTTATCAATTTCAATGCCTTCTTTTTTCATTAACCAGTAAATAATTTCACAGGTTGAAGAAGCTTCAAGATCAATTATTTTAATTTCGCTCTTCTGATTCCCTCTATGATGATCAATGGTTATTTTTTTCTGGAATGATAGGTTCTCGGGAATTCTTAGTCTTGCATAATCGCTATAGTCTAAGGCAAGCAAGATGTCAAAACTTGAATCTTTTGGTATTTCATTCTTTATCTCAAAAAAATTAGGCAAAAAGTTTAGAGACCCAGAAGGCATATCAGGCAGATACAAAAAAGCATTAACTGCCATTTTTTTTAAGATCAGATTTGCACAGAGAAGAGACCCGACTGCATCAGGATCCGGATTCTCGTGAGAAGCAATAAGAACATGTTCTGCATTTTTTAAAGATTCAAACATATTATTTCTTAGAACGAAGATTAGAAAGAATCTCTTCTATCCTTGCCGCTTGGGCTGTTTCTATTTCTTGTACAAAAACTATCTTTGGAGTTTTTCTCATTCTTAATCTTTTATCTAATAGTTTTTGAAAAAAGTAAGTACTTTTTTTAAGAATATTAATAATTCCCAGAGGCTGTTTTCCAGCAGAAATTACGCTAATATATACTTTAGCTTGCCCTAGGTTAGCAGAAGTTTCGACTCTAGTGACAGTAATCAAAGCTTCCTTAGGAGAATCAAATTCTTTCAAGAGAATTTTGCTCAGCTCTTTTTTTATCAGCTGATTGATGCGTGGAATTCTATCTGTCATAACCTTATAGCTCGCTTTTTTTCTTTCCCTCTTTATATAATACGAGAATGTCGCCCTGCTCAATTTTTACATTGCCCTCGTAAAGCATTCCGCACTCTTGCCCTTTTATTGCTTTTTCCGCTTCTTTTTTATCTCTCTGGAAACTAACCATTCTCCCTCCTGTCCCAATAACTGCTCCTTCTCTTATTACCTCAATCTTTACTCCCCTTTCCGCCTCTCCCTCAACAACCTTTCCTCCGATTATCTGCCTGTTCTTTTCTCTGCGAAAAATGGCCAGTACTTTAACTTTTCCAATATCACTTCTCTCAACTTCCGGTTTTAAAAACCTTTCCATTAAGTTTCTAACAGCTTGTGACAAATCATAAATCACGTCAAAGATTATAATAGTTATATTCTTACGATCAGCCTCGTTTTTTATGTCTTTATTGGCTTTAACGCGAAACCCTATAATTCTTGCCTTGCTTGCCTGAGCCAATTTAATATCTTCGCTGGTAATTTCTCCAACATCCTTTTTTAAAATCCTTAGACCAACCTTCTCTTGAGGAAGATTCTTTAATACTCCTTCTATCGCCTCTAAAGATCCAACGACATCTGTTTTTAAGATTAAGTTTAAAATCTTTATTCCTTCCTCGTTAATTATTACCTGGCGCTCCTCTGCTTTTTCCTGTTTTGCTTGAGTGTATTGCTCAGCTAATTCAAGGGAATCAAAGGTTTTAAATTTTTCTCCCACTCCGGGAACTTTCTGAAACCCGAGCACAGAACAAGGAACTGAAGGAGAGGCAGATTCAATCTTCTTTCCCTGAAAATCTTCAAGAACTTTGATTTTACCAAAAGCTGAAAAGGTTCCTAGAAAATTTCCCACCTTTAGAACACCGCTTCTTACGAGCAAGGTAGCAACAGGACCTCTCTTTTGATCCAGATAAGATTCTATTACTACGCCTTCTGTCCTATCGCTTAGATTGGCTTTTAATCCCTCCATTTCTGCAACAAGCAAAATCAGATCCAAAAGTTCTATGATTCCTTTTCCTGTTTTAGCAGATGTTTCTATGGAAAGAATTTTCCCTCCCAAGGATTCAACTAAAATGTCTGCTTTTGATAATTCTCTCTTCACCTTCTCGGAATCAGCTTCTGCTTTATCCATTTTATTAATAGCCACTATCATTGGGATTCCTGCCTTTTTTATACAAACAATCGCCTCTTTTGTCTGGGGCTTTATTCCTTCTTCGCCAGCCACCACTAAAATTGCAAGATCAGCTACTTTTGCTCCTCGCGATCTCATTGCTCCAAAAGCTTCATGTCCAGGAGTGTCAATAAAAGTAATTTCTTTTTCTTGATGCGTAATTTGATAAGCTCCTACATGTTGAGTGATTCCGCCTGATTCTTTTTCTACAACCTTTGTTTTCCTAATAAAGTCTAAGATTGAAGTTTTCCCGTGATCAACGTGTCCTAAAATTACTACAACTGGAGCCCTGGATATTAAATTTTCTTTTTCATTTTTCATTCTTGCGCTTTTTTAATTGCTTGTTTTTCTTCCTTTGACAAAGAATAATGGGATTTGCCTTCTTTTATCGGCTTTGCGTAAACCCGATTAAGGTCTCTTAAGTAATGGGAAGTAAGAACTACTCCATTGTTTTTTTCATCCAAGAGGGCAATTGAGAAACTTTGGTCTCCGCCTGCTTCAGAAAAAGGATTAAATCTTATTATCCCAACTTTTTGCAGATTGCTTTTGCTCTTCTTTTTTATTTCTTCCAATTCCAAAGACAGCCTTTTTATTTCTTCTTCTGTTTTTTTTAAGCAACTTAAAACTTCCTTTAAGTTCTGCTGCTTTTTTTTCTTTTTGAAAAACATAGCGGAGGCGGAAGGATTCGAACCTTCGATCCCAAAAAGGAATAGCAGTTTTCGAAACTGCCCGATTCATCCGCTCTCGCACGCCTCCAGAACAGATAACTCCTTATTACAAATCCAGTGGACCCGGTGGGACTCGAACCCACGATCTTTAGTATGCCATACTAACACTTTCCCTCTAAGCTACGGGCCCCCAATATGTGCCCCCAGCAGGAATCGAACCTGCATCAGAAGCTTAGGAGTCTTCTGTTCTGTCCATTGAACTACAGGGGCAGTTTAGAATCAATATAACAAAAATTTCCTTTATTAGCAACAGTTTGGTATAATAAACACATATGGAACAGCAAATAATAGATATAGTCAAAAAGACTTTGCCAGCAGTTGTCTCTATAACTATTTCTAAATATTTAGATGTTTTTTCAACACCTCTGGGAGTATCTCCTCTTGGAATTGAAAAGTCTTTTATAGTTCCAAAGGGGAAAAAGAGAATAAAAATAGGAGGAGGATCTGGTTTTATCGTGGAAAAATCAGGAATAATTCTTACAAACCGCCACATAATAGAAGAAAAAAAGGCAGAGTATTCTGTTGTTTTAAATAATGGAGAAAGATATAGGGCAAAGATTTTAGCTAAAGATCTCATAAACGATATAGCTATTCTTAAAATCCAAGCAAAAGGTTTGTCAATAATAAAACTTGGAGATTCTTCAAGATTAGAATTAGGGCAAACAGCAATTGCTATTGGAAACACATTGGGGGTATTCCAAAACACAATTTCAAAAGGAGTTGTTTCGGGATTAAGCAGAGAGATCACGGCTTCTGGAAAAGTAGACGGAAAGACTCAAAAATTAATAGGGCTAATACAAACTGACGCTGCCATAAATCCCGGCAATTCTGGCGGCCCCCTAATTGATACTCAAGGAAACGCTATTGGAATAAATGCCGCTATGGTCTATGGAGCAGAAAATATTGGATTTGCTCTTCCTATCAATCCTGCCAAGAAAGACTTAAAAGACCTTAGAAGCTTTGGTAAAATCCGCAGTCCTTTTCTAGGAGTAAAATATATAATACTGGACAAGGAGATTAAGGAAAAATACAAAACAGCTTTAGATCATGGTGCCTTGATTATTTCCAAGTCATCGTCAAAAATCCCGACAGATGGAAATATAACGGAAAAATCAGAACTGAAAGAAAAAGATATAATCCTGAAAATTGGAAACGAAGAGATCTCTTTTCAAAATCCTTTAGAGCAAATATTGCAGAAATTCCAAATCAACCAAGATGTTGCTTTAAAGATTTTTAGAAACAACAAAGAAGTCTATCTAAAAATAAAAATAGGAGAAAGAAAATAAGTGGGCGATCGACGCGACTCGAACGCGCAACCACCGGGACCACAACCCAGTGCTCTGCCAATTGAGCTACGACCGCCAAGTTTTTAAGTGCCCTCAAGAGGAGTCGAACCCCTATCGCAGGCTTAGAAGGCCCGCGTTCTATCCATTGAACTATGAGGGCTGGATTCAGCTTAACAAAAACTATTAAGAAAATCAAATTGACCAAATTCATTTTTTTTGCTAAAAAATAGTCATCGGGGCATGGTGCAACGGCAGCACGAGTCCTTTGGGAGGATTTAATCCCAGTTCGAATCTGGGTGCCCCGACAAAATTTATTCAAATCTTTCATATTATGAAAAAATTGGTGTCAGTAATAATTCCAGCTTACAACGAGGAAAAACTCATTAGAAAAACCTTAATTTCAGTAAAAAGACAAACATACAAACCAATTGAAATAATTGTAGTAAATAATAATAGCACAGACAAAACTGCAAAAATTGCTCAAGAATACACAGACAAAGTTCTATTTTTAAAAAGAAAAGGAGCTGCAACAGCAATGAATTTCGGAGCAAGAAAAGCAAAAGGCCAATATTTTCTTTTTCTTGACGCAGACTCAAGAATAAGTAAAAATACTGTTTATAATAGTATTAAATTTTTAAGGAGAGGTTTCAGCGGCGGGAGAATAAAAGCAGAGTACGAAAAAAAAGACAATAAAATAAAACTATTTGAGGTTATCCAGAATTCTGTTTTGGTAAAGGTTGGTTTCTATACTGGTCCATTTCTTTACACTAAAAGAGAGCTTTTCCAAAAAATTGGAGGACTGAATGAAAAAATACAATTCGGATATGATATTGATTTGATGAAGAGACTTTCAAGATTTGGTAGAATAAAAAATGACTTATACTCTATTGCAAAAACTTCTTCAAGAAGACATGGTCAAAATGGACATTTCCTTTATGTAATGTCAGCAGGAATTCTAGTATTATTGGGAATTAAGAATTTACCCTATCCTACAATAAATAAAAATAAAAGGGTAAAGAATAATAGAAAATTTTTGTCACTTCAAGAATTTTACAATTTAATAAATGTAAATAACCTTAAAGATTTTCTGAGAAATTTTTTAAAAAATAACCTGCGGGATTAGTTGACCGACTCAACGTCACCCTTCCAAGGTGAAGAAACGGGTTTGACTCCCGTATCCCGCTCATAATTAAAACCCTGCTGCGATTTTTGCAGCAGGGTTTTAATCTATATTATCTTACGGTTTCTTTTAGAATCTTCCCTGCCTTGAACTTAGGAACCTTTGCCCCTGGAATTGTTATTTCTTCTCCTGTCCTTGGATTTCTTCCCTTTCTTTGTTTTCTAAGAAAAACCGAGAATTTGCCAAATCCTGGAAGGACTACATCTTCTCCCCTGGATAGTGCCCAAGATATTTCTTCAAAAACAGTTTCAATAATTTCTTTTGCTGTTTTTTTTGATAATCCTGTTTTCTTACAAAGAGATTGAACTAATTTATCTTTAGTCATATGTTTTTATTATTTTGCGTATTCCACTACCCTATTTTCCCTGATTACGGTAACTTTAATTTCTCCCGGATATCTCAGCTCCTCTTGAATTCTGAATGCAATATCCTTTGCAAGCTTATAGCTTGCAAGGTCATCTATTTCACGAGGTTTAACAAAAATTCTAATTTCTCTTCCAGCATGCAACGCCCACGCCTTTTCAACTCCTGGAAAAGAAGTAGCTATTCCTTCCAGATCTTCCAATCTTTTTAAATAGTTTTCCAATGTATCTTTCCTTGCTCCAGGCCTTGCTCCTGAAATTTGATCAGCGGCCTTTACTAAAACGGATTCAAGCGACTCAAAAGGATATTCTTCATGGTGAGATTTCATGGCATCAATTACTTCTTTCCCAATCCCAAATTTTTCTAAAATCTTTATTCCAATATTGACATGTGATCCCTCAACCTGCTGGTCTACTGCTTTCCCAATGTCATGTAAAAGTCCTGCTTTTTTACAAATACTAATATTCGCTCCAATTTCTGCTGCCATAGCTCCAGCTAAATGGCAAACCTCTATTGAGTGAAGAAGAACGTTCTGCCCATAACTGGTTCTAAACTTTAATCTGCCTAAAAGATTTACCAGCCTTTGGTCAAGTCCGGCAACTCCTGTTTCAAAAATAGCTTGTTCTCCGGCTTTCTTAATATGCTGAGCAAATTCTTCTTTTGTCTTTTCCACCACCTCCTCAATTCTTGCCGGCTGTATTCTCCCGTCTTCTATTAATTTTTCCAAAGAAATCTTTGCAATTTGCCTGCGTATTGGGTCAAAGCCGGAGATAAGAACGGTTTCCGGCGTTTCATCCACTATTATCTCTACTCCTGTAAGCTTCTCCAGGGTTCTAATGTTCCTCCCCTCCTTCCCAATTATTTTCCCTTTTATTTCATCTGATGGAATAGAAAGAGTGCTTGTTGTAGTTTCTTGAGCTTGAGACATAGCGCATTTCTGGATAGCAAAAGCTAATATCTCTTTTCCTCTTTGCTCAAGTTTTTCCTTTCCATCTTCCTCAAGCTTTTTAATTTTTCCCAGAATTTCTTTTTGGCTTTCTTCTTCAACTCCGGAAAGCAACTCTCTTTTTGCATCTTCTTTTGATAATTTTGAAGTCCTTTCCAGGTTCTGCATTGCCTCTTGTTTTAACGCTTCAAGATTTTCCTTAACTTTTTTCAGCTGTTCAGCTTTATCTAAAAAGTCTTTTTCTTTTCTCTCGTAATTTGATATTCTTTGATCCAAAACATTCTCTCTTTTAAGTAAAAGTTGCTCTGTTTTCAAGAGTTGACTTCTCCTATCTCCTTCTTCTTTTTTAGCATTTTGTAATATTCCCCTGGCTTTTTCTTCTGCTAAGGAAATTTTCGCTTCAGAATCTTTCTGAACCTTTAAGATTTTTTTCTGAATTTTTACTTCCAAGCTCCCAGCTCTTTTCTTGACCAGGGACTGGCGAAGATAATATCCGCAAAGAACTCCAAAGCAAACAGCTAAAACACCCACCAATGGCAGTATATATGATTCCATATGTATTTAAGTAAGATCTATTTTGCATAATTAAATTGTTGCTTTATGCACAAATACAAATCACAAGTTTAATTTACATATATATCATACCAAATAAAAAAGGCGGGGTCAAATCCCGCCTACAATTGTTTTAATATGGGGCTATTTCTTGCCACTCCGGCAAAGGTAGTCCCACACCTCCCTCTTCTTCATGATCGCACAGTTGATCAGGACTATGAGCATCGGTAGTTGTTGCCGATATTTTCCATTCTGTTCCTTCTCCAATAGTAATCACGGAAGTAGCAAAATCAGATCCAGAATTAGATGTAATATTTTCAAAACTCCACTGATAACTTGTAGTTGTTGATTGTGGAGTGCAAGTTGTAGCATTATATGCATCAACAGAACAATCTTGAGCATCAAAAGAAGTATCGTCATAGTTATAGCAGGTTGAAACATCTTTAATGTAAAGATCCTGTCCTACTGCTGGGGCATGAGGTAAAGCACTTATGCATTCGCCAACAGCAGCACACTTGCCATCTGAAACATCTCCATCGCAATCATACCAGCTTGTTTCATTATAAGAACAAAGAAAATATGAATAAGGATAACAATGGATAGAAGTTGTAAATCCATTAGTATCATTTGCGTAAGAAGACCATGTTTCTTCACCATCTACTTTTATTCTAACCCTCCAATCATAAGTAGTATTCCAAAGAATATTATCCTTTTCTGTAAGACAGCAATAATTACAAGCTGGAATCCAAGAACCTGAAATTCCAGAAAAAGTACTAGTAGCGTCAATCTTTGGAGAAGCAAACGATCCGCCGTCTAAATCAATTTGAACTTGATAGATATAACTGCCACTTTCGTTTGCTTCCCAAGAAAGAGCAGGTATTCTTGACTGAATACAAGGAGAAGTATAAGAATCTGAAAGATTAGATGCTGTAGGCGGGAAATTTACAGTAGTTGTAGCCTGATAATCAACAGTCCCCGCTAGACCATCGTAGTCTTTGTCATTAAAACTTAACCAGCCAATTACAGATGTTGAGGTTGAATCATCTCCACCCCAGGCATATCCCTCAAACTCATTAGTTAAATCATTTAAAGATACTGTTCCAGTTGCCGATCCGGTGTCCCATCCAAACTTGATCCATCCATCCCATCCACCGCTTCCACTGGATGAAGCAGCTAAGGCTCTTGCCCAACCGGAAAGTTCATATGTAGAAGTTGATACTTGAGCAAGATATCCACTGCCAGAATAATCAGGAGCTGCTGGCGGAGTCCCGGTTTTCCCATAATCAAAGCTTATCCACCCTATATTTGAAGACCAGATTTCTCCAGAAGATATTACCCCAGTAGAAGCAGACATATCAATCCCGTAGTCAATCTCAAGATCAGAACTATTGTTACCACCGCAAGCCACGTCAGTATAACCATTATTATCTCCATCGCAATTTTCACAAGAGAAACTTACCCAGCCAATATTTTCTGACCAAGCCCATCCTCCAATATTATAAGTTCCACATCCGTCAACGTAGGAAAAGGTAAAAAAACCAGCAAAAATTAAAATCGCTAAGAAAGAAATTAACAAAGGTTTTTTGATATTCATAGCTTCCTTTATTTTAACAAAACGAAAGATAATAACAATAGTGGATAATCTTCTAGATTTCTAAAAATATTTATAAATATTTGCCTTATTTTTTAATAGTCTACTTTTCCTAAAATATCACTTTTATCAATTAAGCCAAACTGAGTGCTATCTACAGAACCGGAAATTAAATTACCCAAAAGTAAATAGGTTTTTTCTGGAATGCCATTTTGGCAGTTATCTTCATATAAAGAAAGCATTTTATATTTATTACCTGTAATCAAATATGGATTATTCTCCGAATTTTTAAGAATTTCATTATTAATTAAAATATTCCAACCATTTTCAGTCTCTTTTAATTTAAAACTGTCTCCTGGTATGCCTTTTGCGATTTTTATAATTGGATTTTTGTCCCCAGTATAATCATAAGCAACAATATCACCACGTTTAATTTCATTACACTTATAGTAGCCAAAAAGAATTTTTACTGTCTGTCCATTTTCAATTAATGGGACAAGAGAATTTCCCCGAACAATTCGATGCTCTGGTATAATTAAGCACTCTTCTGACTTTTGTTCAATTTGATTAGGTAAAATTGTTTTTTCTTTTTCTTTTTCCCCTATATCCCTTGTCAAAGACACTCCCAAAAACAAAGCTCCTATTAAAATAATAATAATTAATAAGATTTTTTAAAAAAGCCTCTTATTCAAATTCATAATCTTAGTCTTGTATTACTCAGCCACAATTATTCTTCCTTCTAATATGTCTTTTTCTGAAACCATAATTTCTTTTTCTTTATCCCCTATTTTTAATTTGTATGGACTAGCAAAAACTTCAAATTTTGTACCTCCTTCTATCCACCCATCTTTTCCAAAAGTAGAATAAGGAACTATAAACTCAAATCTCCAATCAACTACCTCAATAGTTTTTTTATAAACAAATTCTCTTCCCTGATTAGTTTTAATATTTGTAGAAATCTCAATTTTAGTTCCAGTTGGAGCCCATCCTTGAATTTTTGCTCCTTTAACATATTCAAAAATTTTTACTAATCTGATGTTGTTTTTCTCATCATCTTTTTCTTCTATAAAGAAAGGTGGCGAAACCGGAGTTTCTGATTCATAAACCAATCGGAAATGATCCAAATATTTTATATAGGATTTTTTTTCTTCTTGGTATTGCCACTCTCTACCATCAAAATAATGAAGTCTGATGATTATTGATTTGTCGTATTTTCTGGTAGATACTCCCTTTTCTTCTCCTTCTTCAAAATAATAACCACCAAGATTGCCTAAGGCCCATTTTGTCTTTCCACTGAAGGAACCATATTTATCCGCTCCTCCAAAATCAGTAATAATGTATTTTGTTTTTAATTTCTCCAAATATTCTATTGCTTTTTGTTCTTCATTCTCAATGAAAAAAACAGCTTCTCCTGGTACAACTATTCCAAGATTTTCATCAATCCTTCCTAAGCCCTGCTGAAATTGATTAGCATTTGGATAACGATGAGCATAATAAGTAATTATATGACCGACGTCCCAAGAAGACATTATGCCATAAGCTGTTTCTGGATAAGGATATGGCTCAATTTTACCTGTTTTTGGATTAAATTTTGGTTCTTCGTATAAAGCATAGTAATCTAAACCAGGGTCAGGAGTATTCTCTTTTAACCATTTTAAAGTTTCATACCAATTTTGATGCTGACCTCCAGTGCCAAATTTCGCAGTATTAACAGCATCAATAATAATTTTCGGCAAATTTTCTGGAAAAGGATTGATAAGATTTAACGGGAAAGGGAAAAAAACAAAAAAGATAATATTAAAAATCAAAATACTGGAGCCTACTCTTAAATGAATTTTTTGATTATTTTCTCTTGAAACTTTAATCCCTAAAATTGCAAACTTAATTGCTTTGATGATTAAAAATCCAGAAAGCAAAGAAATAATTACTGCCAAATAATAATTAAATCTATTTTGACCAATTGCTGAAATAAAAACTCCGGTTATGGAAACTATTACTAAAAACCAAAGAACTATTAATAATTCCTCTGGTTTCCGCTTTTTTATAAAATTATAAATAATAAACCCTAAAGCGATAAAAGCAAAGTAAAAAAAGCAGCCGAAACTATTAAAAGCATCCTGAATGCTCATTGGACTCATTTCTCCAATTGTTTCTCTGGCTGCACCGCGCCATTCAACCTCTCCCATCTGAGGAGTAATCCCAACATTAATTGTTTTAAAACTTTCAATTATCCCCTGGGAAAGAGGCGGGAAAGCAATCTGGATAATAAATAAAATTATTATTCCAGCTAGAGCTAAAATCCCAGGAAAATAAATTTTATCGACTTTCTTTTTCTTTAAGATCTTTCCAAGCCAGAAAACAAACAAAAAACCAAAAGTTCCCAGCAATAAAGCTCCGAGATGGTCAATATTATAAAGCGGAGAATGCAAAAGGTCAGGATGACCAAAAAATGGAGATATCATTGCCAGTGTTATTAAAAAGACACCACTTCCCATTAATAAAATCCAGTTTTGGAGGATACCTCGAAGATATTCAATTAGATAATATAAAATAATTGAGATAAAAATAATGAAAAGAAATAAAAGAGCACCGTTCCAAGTTAAAAAATAAAGGCCCAAACCAAAACCAGCTAAAATCGTAAATAATAAAAATTTCTTTTTAATCAAATGATATTTAAAAGCTAAAATTAAAAATAAAATAGCTAAACTGGAAAACAAGACTTCTGCCTGATGATGATCGGTAGCTCCGAGTAAAGACCTGAATAGAAAAGGCGGGAAAAGAGCTATTAAAAAAGCTGAAAAAAGACCAGCTAAACTCCCCCAAAGAACTTTACCGATAAAATAAATTACGATTGTGACTAAGCTTCCTAAGACTGCCGGATAAAAAGGAGCAATTTTGTTTATTAATTCTAAAGTTGGTTGACCAAGACTGGCTGTCCAGATAATACCGGCTAAAAGCTGGTCATAGAGAGGAGCAAAATGAATGAAAGTGCCGTAAGGAAAATAAGTAAAAGGGTCAAAATAAATCTTGTTTGGATAATGACCTCCTAAAAGCAAATTTTCAACAATTCTCATATGGTAAACTCCGTCATCAGCAGCGTATCTAATTGGATCTTGAAAAACGCTATCCCAAGGGAAATAAACTCTTAGAAAGAGAGCAAGAACAAAGATTAAAAATACCAAGAAACCAATAACTATTTTAGTTTTCATATAAAATTAATATGTAAAGGTTGTTCTCCTTTCATATCTTCTAAAACTTTATTCTCATGTTTTAAATCCCATAAAAATTCATTTACTTTTTCTTGAAGGCAGAGTTTCCCGCACATTGTTTTAGCATTGAACTTATCTGAAGCAAGAAAATTTAAAACTTCCCAGTAGCGTTTGCTTTTCCAGATTTCTTTAAAGGGAGTGTCAACAATATTACCAATATGATATCTTTTATACTTACTATTGAAAAGCGCACCACAAGGAGCAACAAGGCCAGAACCTGAAATCTGAAGCATAAAAGCCGGTCCGTAACACTGAGAGTATTTACGCTCTCCACCGCTTAAAATCTTTGACCATTTAGCCTTAACTAAATAATTTTCATCAGATAGAGCTTCGGCTTTTTTTAACTCATCAGTTAATTTAAAGTATTGAGAATAATCAATCCCCAGACTTCCATTCTCATCATCGCTACAATGCTTAATAACCGAATAATCAACTCCCAATTCTTTCCCGAGTTTGGCAAAAGGAATAATCTGATCGGCGAATTGAGGCATTAAGACCATTTGGTTGCCTATGGTCACTGGGAGTTTTTTTTCTTTTTTTATTCTAACTGCCTCTTTAACAGTATTGTATACTTTGTAAAAATATTCTTTTTTACAGCCCATAATTTGGGAATAACGACGAGATTCGCCGGCAGAAATATTAAACCTAAGATAAGTCAAATAAGGCAAAATCTCTTCTAATTTTTCATCTTTTAACAAATAACCATTTGTTCCTAAAGCCATGTCTAGACCGTTGTTTTTCCCTCTTTTAATCGCATCGTATAAATATGGAGAGCAGGTGCTTTCGCCATCTGAAACAAAACTTACGGCTTTTACTCCGATCTCTGCGGCATCGTCAAGAAATCTAAAAATTACATCTTTGGTCATTCTTTTTTCATCATTTGCCTGCAATTGGCTATAACAATAAACGCAATGGTAAGTGCACCTGCGAGTTAGAGCGATATCCACAGTAATCGGAGCAATCTTTTCTCCTCTTAGCCATGCTTCTACTCTTTCTTTGTGCCAATTTAATTTGTGACTATCAAGTATTAATTCTTTCATTTTTATTTCGTCTAATTGCTGTTAGTGAATTGACTGAAAATTGTATTTTAACCTTTTTTGTTATTCTAAAGTAATAATCTATGACCAGTCGTAAATATTCTTTTATAATCTGAACTATGGAGAAAAAAGTAATTGCTTTAGTGACTCCTTCTTCTCTTAAGCCAAGCTCACATGGGACTTCGGCAAAAAGATAACCTTTTTTTGCTAATCTTACTAAAATGTCGGTCTGAAAGAAAAAACCTTTAGCTCTGTAATCTAATTCCTTTAATATTGATCTTCTGTAAAGAATCGTTCCATTAGTATAATTAAAATTAGTTGAAAAGGTAATATTGACAATAGTCAGATAAAAAGAAGAAATAATGTTTCTAAAAAATGACCTAACTTCTTTATTGAAAATAAAAGGTATCACAATGTCTACATGTTTAAGTAATCCATAATAACGTAAAATCTCACGTGGATCATTTTCGTTGTCACCTGGAATCATTACAACTATCTCGCCTTTTGCTGAATCAACCCCATCCCAAAAAGAAGCGCCCATACCTTTCCGTCTATTATGATCAACCATTCTAATAAAATTAGGATTCTCCTTCATTTTTTCTTTAACCAATTGAGCAGTAGAATCACTGCTGCCATCATTAATAATAAGAACCTCGCCATTAAGATTAAATTCTTTAAATGCTGATAAGATATTATCAATAGTTAACAAAATATTCTTTTCTTCATTTAAAGCAGGGACAATGGAAGTAATTAATTTATTCATGGTTTGAAATTGGATACAAAATTTTTCGTTTTCTACTCTTAAAACGGGTTCGGAAAGTATGGAAAATAGTATCAAAAATGATATTCATGTCCCAATTTATCATTGCCGAACTATTTATCATTGGAATTATATAACAGGTATGGCAAGGTTTAGTGCTTAAATGCTGAAAAGCTTCATCAAAACCAACCTCATGAATGCTCTTTGCATTAAAAATACCCTGCATTCCCTGACAAGGATATATTTTTCCATCTTCATCAATAACAATTTCATAGTTTCCATACTGACATTCTATATTTTTTCTTTTTAAAACCTTTTTAGCTTTTTCTTTATCAACATAAATAGTGTTATAGCCAAATGGCCAGTTAAGAGCATACTTCAATATTTTAGCGGCTGTGAATATAGGATAGCCTTTTCTTTTATACTCAACTAATTTTTTTTGATAATTATAAATCTCTTCTTTCGTTGGGGCCAAGGTTTCTTCTCCTAATTTTTCATCTCCTCTAAATAAATAACTAATGCCCCATTCAATATTATTTTTTTTCATAAATTCAGCCATAAAATCACAATCTGAAATTACATACTTATGAATAGTAGAATTAATCCTAATTGGCGTATCAAAATTTTCCTTGACAACTCTTATTGATTCCATAACTTTATCAAAAGTTCCCTGTCCCCTAGCTTTGTCGTTGCCCTCCCGATTCCCATCTAAAGAAAAACAGATATTATCAAGCAGGGCTAATCCGGGCATTTCTTTTAATTTATTTGGAAAGGTGCCGTTAGTTACAATTGCACTGACAATATTTTTTTTATTAAGATAAGCGAATATCTCTCTAATATTTGGATGCAATAATGGTTCACCTCCCTGGATAAGGATATAGCGAGTTCCTCGCTTGTAAAGATCATCAATAAGTACTTTAAGGTCTTCAAGTTTCCAGTAAAATTGAGAACGGTTTGAATATCTGCCAAAGCAATAAGCACATTTAAGATTACATTGACTGTTTATCACCAAATTAACATAAAAAGGATAACGCTGTTTGCGGAATGCCTTAATCGCTAATATATAATATAGAATTCTAGCCCTGTTAAAAAGACGTTTAAAATTATGTGATTTTTTCATAGCTGAAAGATAAATTAATTATTTTATTGATTTATCTCTTTTTAAGCTAATAAAAGTCGGTTTTCTATGCTCATAAGATTCTAATATAAATTTTCTTGTTTGTTCTGAGTCTTTAGGAAAATAAGAGACTATATTTTTAAAACGGCTCATTAGCCATTTACCGTCTATCTCTTCATGGGTTGGACCAAGAGTTGGATAATCAGCATAACCAACAAGTTTTACATTAACATTTTGTTTGTCAATATCCAATTTAATCTGTTCAAAGGCCCTTTCAATAAGAAAAGGGGTAATGGTGAAAACATATGGTTTTAACCCCTCTAAAGCCATTCCTGACGCTATACTTATAATGCTTTGTTCGCAAGCTCCCAAATTAATAAATCTATCTGGGTATTTAGCTCTAAGTCCATCAAAAATACCATAACCTATATCTCCTGATAATAAATATATCTTTTTATCTTTTTTAGCGAGCTCAACCATTATTTTCCCGAATTCTTTTCTCATTTTATTTAATTAAATTTTAATTCTTATTCCAATTCTTTATAAGCTTCTTTCACTTCATCTAAGACTGCCTTCCTTGCATGCCATTTGGCATTGTTTTCCATGAAACTTACGCCCTTGCCCTTAACTGTGTGAGCAATTATCATCTGGGGTTTTTCTAGAGATTTCTCTTTTAAAGCTTGGATTATTTCTGGGAAAGAATGGCCGTCTATTTCTAAAATATTATAGCCAAATTCTTTAAATTTATTTTTCAAACTACCTAATGATACTATATCAGCAATTGATCCTAAAGCCTGAAGTTTATTATGATCTATAATTACGGTGAGATTATCTAACTTGTGATGAGAAGCAATTAAAGAGGACTCCCACGTTGTTCCTTCTTGAATCTCGCCATCTCCAATTAGAACATATACCCTGCCATCTTTATTTAACAATTTTCTAGCTAAGGCCATACCTACTCCAATCGGCAGACCGTGACCTAAACTTCCAGTGGTACAAGAAATACCATTTTTTTTATCAATGTCTGGATGCCCGGATATTTTAGGATTATATCCTTTTCCACGCAATAAAATATAAAGGGGATAACAGGCATGTCCTTTACTTAAAATAAATTCATCCTTGTCTTTCATTATCTTTTCATATAGAGATATTAATATCTCTATTTCTGAAAAACTTCCTCCTAAATGCCCATCTCCTTTCTCTAAGGCCAGATCTAGAACATTTTTTCTTAACTTTTTTGCTTTTTCTTTAAGTTCGTTGATTTCTTTTATTTCCATATTCTAAGATTATATAAAATTTGCATGAGGAGACGGATTTTTTAGTCTTTCTAAATACCTGTTAATTTCGTCCATTCGGCAATTTTCTCGGCATTGATTAATATTAAATTCAGTTTGCATAAATCTCCACTGCTTTTTTCTCTTCTCTCCTTCCCAGATTTCTTTAAATGTTTTTTTATTATAATTGCCAAGCTTAAATCTTTCATCTCCTAAAAAGTTTCCGCAACTGTAAACATCGCCTTCAGCTGTAAGATGAGCCCAAAAAAATGGAACAGCATGGCAAGTTTTATAAGGCTGTTTCTCTTTTAATTTTTTCATTGTGTTTTTTCTAAAAATTACCTGGAATTTATTGCTGTTTAATTTTTCTAATTCATCTTTCAAATAAAGATATTTTTTATAAGAAAGATTTTTGTATTGCTGATTAATGCTTTTTTTCTGCTGGGAATATGGTTTTACAACTAAATAATCAAAGCCGATTTTTTTCAATTTTTCAGCTAGGATTATTGCTTCTTTGAAGTTTTCTGGCAGTAAAAGCATCTGACCGCCTAAAGTACATTTAGATTTTGTTGCTTTTTTTATTTTAACCGCCTTTTTAAGATTTTCTATAATAATATCAAAATCCTGAGTTTTTGGCCGATGAATTTTCATATGGGTCTTCTTTGTTCCAGCATCAATACTTACTTTTATCCAAGAAAGTTGAGGTAAAAGAGCTTTTAAAAACTCCTCTTTCAGAAAGGTTCCATTGGTAGTCAAAGAAACATCAATCCCCAAAGATTTAGTGTGTTGGATTAGCTCTTTTATTCTTGGATGGAGCAATGGTTCTCCTTCACCGCTAAAATTAATACTCTTAACTCCCCCTCTTTTCATATCTCTTATAGCTTTTTTAAGATTCTTAAAATCAGCAAATCCGCCTTTATATCCTAAATAATCATAAGCGCAAAATTTGCAGCGATGATTGCAAAGCCCGGAGCTGGAAACTTCAACATAAATCGGATAAAATTTTTTAGCCGCTTCCCACGAATTACAAGCCCTTAGCCAGAGAGATAACTTTTCAGGATGAAACATTATTTTATGATAATCAATTGTATATCTATCTTCCATATAATTTTAAATATTTTCTTTTACTATTTTAACTGCTGAGAATAAATTATCAACGCGAAAAATTCTACCTGGATTGGCTGATTCTAAAGACTTTACCTGTTCAATTAAATGATCATTCTTCTTATTTTCAAAAAAAATGCCAATCCCGCCAGCATTCAACCCCATTTTTAAGTCATTAAGCGAATCGCCAATAATAAAGATTTTTTTATAAAAAGAAAGGTCTTTCCCAAAATCAGCGGCAGCTAATTTTAGCATGCCTGTTTCTGGTTTCCTGGTTTCTGGAAAACTATCTGAAATCCACTGGCTATTTAAATTCAAGTTATTTTTTTCAGCCCAGCTCTTTTCGATATAAGGTGAAAAATACCAACCATCAATTTTGGCTCCATCTTTTTTTATAAGCTTGTCGAGATATTCATTAATCTCTTTTACTCTTTCTGGTCCGTAAAAACCACGAGCTACACCGATCTGATTGGTAGTTACAATAACACTAGCAAAATTATTTAAAGTTTTAATTACTTTAATCGCACCTTTATAAAATTTTATTTTTTCGCGCCAATCATCACTTTTACCAAAATAACCCTCTTCATCATAAATTAACGTGCCGTCTCTATCTAGTGATATTAAAATGTCTTTCTGGTTCTCTGGAAGTTTTTTTTTATGCTCCAAAATAATTTCTAAAATGCAATCACAGAGCAAAAGGTGGATTGATTCCACTTTATTAAAATGCAAACAAGAAGTATAAAAATTCAAATCACCTAATTTTCTTAAGCGATTTGTTTCTTCAAAGCCGGAAAAAGTAAAAACTTGACAACCGCGATTCCGAGCTGCCTCGACAGCTAAGATAATATTTTCTGAATTGCCTGAGCTTGAAATAGCAAATAAAATATCGTCTTTATTAGCAAACATCTCAATCTGTTTAACAAAAATATTTTGATAACCAAAATCATTGCTAACGCAAGTTAAATTTACATAATCAGAAAAGCTAATACCCCTAATCTTGCCAGTAAACCAGTAATCAAGGGCTTTGTGGCTAGCCACTGCTGCCGAGCCACCATTGCCAATAAAGATCGCTTTTCCACCAAGTGAATTTGCCTTTACTATTTTTTCAGCAGATTTTGTCAAAGCGTCAACTAGATTCAGCTCTTTTCCTTTAATATCAGTTACCTTTGTCTGATTAAACGATTTATATAAGTCATTTATATAATTTAAGACAACATCACTCATATATGTTATTTAAATAAAGTTTGGATAAATTTATAAACTTGTTCGGGCGAAACCGATGATTTGTTGCCAATTGTAGTTACCTGGATTGCGCCAACAACATTGCCGATAAAACCAACTTTTTGAATAGGTACGCCCTTTGCTACGCAAGCTGAACTTATCGCGAAAAGGGCATCACCAGCACCCAGCCTATCGACAATTTTAGTAGACAAAACAGGGATTTTGAAGGATTCTCCTTTTCTGTCAGAGGTAATTGATCCTAAGTGACCTCTAGTGATAATTAATTTTTTAATATTTATCATTTTAAAGATTTGCTCGACTACTTGAGAGATATCATCATCTTTTTGACCAGTAGCCAATCTGGCTTCTGGTTCATCAATACAAATATAATCTGCTTTAGGATATTTTGTAATTAGATTAAATCCAAAATTAGCACTGTTAGTTTGAGTATTAACAGCCAAAAATTTTGCGTTTTTAATTAACATCTCAATAATATTTTTGTCAAAAAATCCATGGCCGTAATCATTAACCACTACTAAGTCATATTGAGATAGAATATCTTTCAAATAATCAGCGATTTGTTTAGAAATGTTTTCTGGAAGATTATTGTTATTAAAATAATAAATTTCAAACATTTTAGTAAAGAAAATGGGATCTATAAATCTTTTTTTAACAATTGTCTGGCCATCTTGGTCATGAAAAAACTTGAAAGTGATGTTTGAGTTCAATTTAGACTTAATAAAATCTTCATAACTGTTTTCCCCTCCTAAAACAGTTACTAAATGAACATTGTCGCAAAATCCAGCAAGATGATTAGCGCTAGCCAAAACACCGCCAGCAAAAACTTCTTTGTTCAAAAACTTAGTAGCTACTAGATTATCTTTAGGAACCTTACCCATAGCATTACAATAGTGATATTCGTCAATAATCGTCTCTCCAATTACTAAAATTTTCATCTCCCGCAAACTTTTTAAGGTATCAATTATGTCTTCGGCACTATATTTCAAATTAAAATCATTTAAGAAATCTTTAGTTTCTTGAGGATAAATATTAAAATAATTTTTTAAAAAATTAGTGGAGCTGAAAGTTGGCTTGTAACTGAACTTAATCTCACCGCCAACTGACCCAATAGATTTAGCTTCTTTGTAAAGATTTCTACTTGGATTATTCAACCCAGATTCATATTCCTGACCTTTAAAATAGACATTCGGCTTTATTTTTTTTAATAATTCAATTGCCGAAAGATCAGAATTAATTGTTACATAATCAACAATCTGAATATTTGCCAGAGCTTTAGCCCGTACTTCGGCAGAGAAAACCGGCCGGCCAGGACCCTTATTGACAAACTCATCAGCCGTCACGCTGACAATTAAAATATCTCCCTCTTTTTTAGCCGATTCAAAATGATAAAGATGACCGGGATGGACTAGCTCAAAAACACCATGGCATTGAACTACTTTTTTGCCTTCTTTTTTCAATCTATCTACTATCACAGCTAATTCGTCAGGAGTTTTGATTTTTTTCTCAATTAAATCAGCCATTTAATTTAATTACCTAGATATTTAAACCATTCTTTAGTTGCTTTGGCAATGGATTCAGGAGTCCAAACTGGCGCTTCTTTCCAATAATCAATATTTTCTAATAGGAATTTAATCCCCTCCTCTAAAGAGATTGTTGGCTGCCACCCCAACACTCTTTTTATTTTAGAAATATCGCCAAAAGTGCAATCAGGTTCACCGGGTCGTTTTGGGATATAAGCGACAGGTCCCTCTAAAAGTTTAATAATCTTATTTATGCTGTAAGTATTGCCAGAACCAACATTGAAAATCTCACCGGAAATTTGTGATTCAGCTGCCAATAAAAAAGCTTTGGCTACGTCTTTTACAAATACGAAATCACGGGTTTGATTTCCATTACCAACCAATGTGTAGGGTTTTTTTGCCAATTTTTGGGCTAAAAATATTCCAAACATTGCACCATAAGTCCCAGAAGTTCGCGATCTCGGACCGTAGACATTAAATAATCTTAAAGAAACAACAGGCAATTTGTAAACTTTGAAATAATGCAAAGTAATCTCTTCTCCTATATATTTTGTTAAAGCATAAGGATATTCTGGTGAGATCGGCGCTGTTTCTGGTGTTGGAAATATCTCAGCTAAACCATAACAGGAGGAAGAAGCTGCATAGATAAATCTCTTAACATTGGCCTGTCTTGCTGCCTCTAAAACAGAGATTACGCCGTCTATATTATTCTTCTGATACTTCAAAGGTTCTACTATTGAAGGGACAATATCTGTCAGAGCAGCTAGATGAAAAACCCAGTCAATTCCTTTAAAATAGCTTTTTATTTCATCAAACTCTGAAACATCAGCTTGAACTAATTTTAAATTCGGATTATCTTTCAAATAAGCTAAATTTTCTTTCCTACCTGTAATAAAATTATCTAAAACTAAGACCGAATGCCCCCTTTCTAAAAGGAGCCCTACCAAATGACTGCCTATAAATCCAGCTCCGCCCGTAACGATAGTTTTCATATTTTTCTTCTATCTATAATATCATAAATATGATGGCATATCAAAAAAATACAAGCGAATTTCCATATTTTAAAATAAAAAATCAGCCAAAAGAAAAAGCTTTGGCAAACTTTTTATTGAGAAAGTTTAGACCAAAATTAAAACAGAGATTTCCTCAACATTATTTAATTCAGCCTATTTCTCTAAAGACTTTAAATTTTATTAAAGACACAGCTAAAAAATATCCTTATTTCATCCGCTTTGACATTAAACTCTATTATCCTTCAATAAACCATAAAACTATGGTTGAAAAACTACCAAAGATTTACCAAAAAATTACTAAGCTAATTTTATCAAGAAATTTTAAAAAATATTTGAAAAATGATATACCAAAATTTTTATCACGATCTCCTTATAATAAAGGTTTGTCAATCGGCTCTAAGCTCTCCTGGATTTTAGCTGGGATTTTCCTATTAGACTTGGATTTGGAATTTAAAAATTCTTTTTTGCGTCAAAACGACGATTATTTAATTTTCTGCAAAAACAAAAAAGAGCCGGAAAAATTGCTCAAAAATGTAATTTCACCAAAATTAAAAGAATTAAACCTGGAGATCAATGAAAAGAAATTAAAATCAGGAAAATTTCATCAAGATAAAGTTAATTTTATTGGCTTTGATTTTTACGCCAGCTATTTCACTATCTCTGAAGAAAAAATTGATGGATTTAAAAGGAAAATAATTAAAATCACATATCTTACAAAAAAGAAACCAAAAGAAGCAGTAATAAAATTGTTGAATAATCAAATTCTAGGATTTGGACATTATTACAAGTCTTCCAGCTGTAAGAGAACTTATAGAGAATTAGATTCTTTTGTCCGAATGAGATTAAGAAGGTGGCTACTTACTAAAAAAGAATTGCTTCCAAAAGAAGGAAATTTAATCTTAACTAATGAAGTTTTGAAAAATTTAGGATTAAAATCTTTAATAGAAATTAAAGAAAGATTTGATACTAAAAAAAGGCAGAAAATTAGAAAAAGTGACAAAAACAAACAAAAAACTGGTCAATCTAATCTAAAAAGGCTGAACTTTAAATCAAGATTCAACCTAGATAAATATGAACAAAAACTACTTTTGAATCAATTAGAACAATTAACCAGTTCTTTAAAGAGAGTAGAAAAAAGATTGGCTAACTTGGAAAACAAACTGGTAAAGCAAAATGGTTCTAACTCTTAAGTCTTCAAGATAAAACCTTTTATTTGAAATGGCAAGGGTCGACCGTCGAGCAGAGAAAAACTTAAGAAAATAAAAAACAAAAAAGTCAAATTATTTATTACAACACACGCCGCAGGTTGCCTGGAGGTAAAGCTGGTTGTTGTTGCAACTGCCGTGGCCGGGCGGGTTTTGGGTGTAGTGGCAAGTAGTTTCTGCCTGTAGTCTGTTGAGGCCCGTGCCGATTTCAGAGCAAAGTCGATATTTTTGGCAAAAAGCAGCATTACCTCCGGTATTGTCATTGTTGCAGGCAGTTTGGTTATTTGTATACCATGTGCGAATATAAGTAGAACTGCCCAAGTTTATAAGGCCCTCGCCAGTGTCTCCACCACAACCAGTAACAGTGCCCCCGACTATAACTTGTTCGTAGCCCTCGTTGCAGGATATTGTATTGGCAGCTGCACACAGCGCATAACACGATACATATCCACCACCACCACTCAATGAATCCACATAACCTTTTGTCGCGGCATCACTTTCTAATGTTGGTGTAAGTAAATCAGAAATTCTTGTATTACTAAATGAAGTTGTAGCAAGGCTGCTAGTACCACTCACGGTTAGATTGCCACCGATTGAACTGTCACCTCCAGACCCAACTGTTAATATCGTATCGGTTAAAGAAGAGGCCCCCGTAACAAACCCTTCATTCCCTGCCGTAACTTGTCCTACGGCATAAACTGAACTAGTACTGTCCAAAGAGTTAACAATCAATTTCCCCAGTTTTTCTTGGGTATTTGAAGAAACATTAATCGGAACTTCTATATTGTTGCTCGGTGGAGAAGCAGTAGGTTCTTGCCATGTAGCAAATACCATACCCACGGACAAACTTAATATAACCACTCCTATAACAATACTAATTTCTTTATATTTAGACATAAAACTATTTTTTAAAAACTTAAAATGAACTTTATTTAACATGCATTATTCCTTCCTCTCCAGACTCTCTATGACCAGGAATGGAACAAAAGAATACATAATCTCCAGCATCGGGAGCAATAAAAGATATTCCTCGAGTAGTGCCTGCTATTGCTATCTGTATTCTTTCTAATTCTGGACTATCAAATTTTAGAATATGAGTTCCTTTATTTAAACTAGTTAAAGTTAAAGAAATGGGCTGGCCAGTTTTAACTGTAAATTCTTTTGGTTCAAATCCAGTTGAAGAAACTGTTAGTTGAATTACCTCTTCTGATATCTCTGCTTTTTTAAGAGGAACAGTCATTTTTGGATTTTCAATTTCAAATTCTCCTAATGGAGCCATAGCAATAACTGGTTCTTCTTCAATAAGCTGGGCTTCTTTTTCTCTTGGCCAATTAAAATAAATGATTGAATTAATTCCAATAATAATAAGAACAACGGCAATTATTAAAATTCTTTTTGAGTTAGGTTTTAGCTTTGCAATTTGAAATTTAAAGTCAGTCATAAACTCTGTCTTTATTTTAACACAAAAAAAGTTCGTCAACCTGTGGATAACTATTATAGATATTTTTTATTTTTGAAGGACATCTAATAGAACACTATTAGAAGATAAATCTGCCCACCATAGAATTTGATTTCTTTGAAGATGCATTATGTTCTCCGGGCCAAAAAACAAAGAATTTAACGGTTGGAGATGGGAAGCAACGTCAGATTCATTTTGAATAGTTTTAAGAAAATAGGCATCTTTTAATTCGCAACAAGGAGAAGTCTTTAAGTGCCCATAATAGACATCCCCATTTTGAAGCTGAACTGCTTGCCACTTTTCTTGTTCAAACGGAAATGTCTTCTTGCCATAGGCATTGCCCAAACATGTAAAAACAATTATTAAAATAACAACAATTATATAAAATACTATTTTTCTATTGAGTTTTGGAATTTTCATCTTTTAATTATCCCTTAGTTTTAATTACTTCGTCTATAATCCCGTATTCTTTGGCTTCTTGGGCCGAAAGGTAAAAGTCGCGGTCAGTGTCTTTTTCCACTCTTTCCAATGACTGACCAGTGTGCTTGGCTAGAATCTTATTCAGTTTTTCCTTGATCTTTATTATCTGCTTGGCCGTAATTTCAATTTCTACTGCCTGGCCGGTCACTCCTCCTGCTACCTGATGGAGCATAATTTCCGAATTAGGCAAAGCATATCTTTTCCCTTTGGCCCCGGCTGCAAGCAAAGTAGCTCCCATAGAAGCTGCCATTCCCACGCATACGGTTGAAATAGGACATTTTACATACTGCATTGTATCATAAATAGCCAATCCTGATGTAACAGAACCGCCAGGAGTATTAATATACAGCTGTATGTCTTTTTTAGGATCCTGAGAAGCTAGGAATAAAAGCTGAGCAATAACAGAGTTTGCCATAGGGTCAGTCACTGCTCCTGCTATGAACACAATTCTTTCTTTTAAGAGTCTTGAATAGATGTCATATGCTCTTTCGCCATGCTGTGTTTTTTCAATAACTGTTGGTATTAAGTTCATATTATTTTGAAAGACTTTCCAATAATTGGAATGTCTTTTCTTGCTTCATTACTTCTTTAGTATAACTTTTCAATTCCTCTAGGTCAACTTTTTCTTTTTGATAATTTTTCAAAATATTGCTAACTTCTTTTTCAATTTCTTCAGAAGAAACTTCAATGTTTTCCTTTTTTTCAATCTCTCTTAAAACCAAAGATTCTTTAACTTGTTTTTGAGAAAGCTCTTTAAAAGAATCTAACATGTCTTTTTCTGTTTTTTTGATCTTTTCCAAGTATTGGTTAAAGTCCATTTTAAGATTTTCAGAAACCTGCTTTTTCATATTTTCAAGGTGCCTTTTCTTCTGTTCTTCAATTAAAATATCTGGAATTTTCATTTCTGTTTTCTGGGTTATCTTTTCCAAGACTTCCTTTCTTCTCCTTTCGGTTTCAGAAATCTCTTTTTCTTTCTTCATTCCAACTTCAACTGATTGTCTTAGAGCAGCAACATTTTCAAACTTGCCAAGGTTTTTTACAAACTCATCTGTCATCTCCGGCAATTCCATTTTTTGGACCGAAACCATCTTTGTTTTAAACTTCTTTTTATCAAGCTCAAATTCTTTTTCTTCTCCTGTCTTCATCCCTTCAAGATTGTCTTCAAAGCCGGGAATTAGCTTCCCCTGCCCTAAGACAAAAGCGTCCTTTTGTAAAGAAGATCCATCTTGAGAATATTCTATTTCAACCCAATCCCCTTTTTGAGAAAGCCCGCCCTTCAAAGAAAACTTTGCCCTGGATTTTTGCAGCCATTTTAAAGCATCTTCAACTTCTTTTTCTGTAACTTCTATCTTCTTTCTTTTCACTTCAAAAGCAATCTTCTTATAGTCCGGCAACTCCACTTCAGGTATTACAGAAACACTAACCTTAAACTCAAAAGGGTTTTTAAG
>Ga0268279_1000075_pt1 | contig 79280 bp, 72 predicted proteins | sample saktaG_6_FD_190142 | JGI IMG/M metagenome (GOLD analysis project Ga0268279, IMG submission 190142) | Saline water microbial communities from Sakinaw Lake, British Columbia, Canada - sak_2010_1_5_80m | ecosystem: Environmental > Aquatic > Non-marine Saline and Alkaline > Saline ...
TACTAATTGTTGATATTTTTTGAGAGAAACTTCGTTATCTTATCTTTATCAAATTTTAATACCAAGAGCTTCTCTCCTATGAGTACTCATCAAGTAATCGAAATCATGATATTCCACGATGCTTAAACACTCGAAATCACAACGAATTTTGTCATTTCTGCTGAAAAGTAAAGATCCATTTTTTATTACGTTAAATCTAAAGCAGAGTGGTGCGTGATTTAAAATTCTGACATCGGCAGGAAAACCTATAGCATCTTCAATTCTTCTTTCCATATTTAATTCATATGGCAAAGATTTTTCTTCATCCCTCAGATAAACTGCTATATCGATGTCCCTGAAATCACCTTCCGTGAATGATCCATAGATATATGAAAATACTACTTCCTCTCTTCTCTTCAGTAGATATGTAATCTTCTCTTTAACCTTTTCTTTTTTGCTGTCAGCTATACTATGCAATGCCATTTCTACCCGTCGCCTTTATAAACAATCCCCTTAAACTTACGCCGTACTCCTTCTAATTTTACCATATCTAGAGCAACGTGCCTGCCTCTGGGTTCCGGTGTTTCATACTTATATATTTGTTCTTATGACTTTACGCCCCGGCACATCTTTCGGAAATCTCATCAACTTCTCATAGCTTCTTTAACAGTGGTACAAGACTTCTGACATTTAAATCAGTATGCTTTGCTATTAAATCGAAGTGTTTATCTGCGTGAAGCAATAGAACATTAGCCAGAATTGCCGCTGCGCCAATTAGCATGTCGGTATAAGGAATGGGTTCCTCCTGCTGTCGTAGCTTGAAAGCAATCTCTGCCGCAGTTTCCCAGTGGGCCCTATCCGCTGGTATCTGGTAAAGAGCGTCAAGGCGATTTTTGAGACGGTTGAACTCATCTACTGATTTAGTTCCGCCCAGTAGCTCCAGACATATCATCGGAAAGATAGCTACTCTATCTTCCGCCAGTAAATGCTCCACCTCATCTCTGGCTGCAGGCAGTGGAGATTTCCTCAACGCCAGAATCCAAACCGAGGTATCGATGAGAACAAGGTTGTTATTCATTCCTCAGTTTTTGTAGCTCTTCCAAGGAGAGGGCTAAGTCGAAAGTGCCCAGCTCATGACGAAAAGTCTCCAAATTCTTCTTGTGAATTAATTCTTTCAGCCCTGCAGCAATGACATTCTTTTTAGTCCTGGCTCCACTGACCTTCATCGCTTCGCTTAGCAATTCGTCATCAATAACAACGGTCGTTTTAGCCATATACAACTCCCATACTATTTACTTATTTTAGATGGCTTAATTTTACGGCCCATGAATATGGATGTCAAGAAGTTATACTCATGAATGTCATTAAACATTATTTTCCCGCGTTTAGATTTTTATCAAGCTTCTTGTAGACGGCGAATTCTATAGCGATATGGTTCAATCACACAGAAAAGGGTTTTTAACTCGTTGTCGGTGTGATTGCGGAAAAGCAGGTAAAGCTCCCGATGCACGTCTTCTATAGTCATTGGTGTAACTCGCAATAGAATGACTCCTGCTGACAGCGATTCTTCCAGAAAAACAAGAGCGCCAAAACCTTTGTCCCTTGTGATAAATATTCGATTTGTCTCCTTTGCTTTCCTCAGAAGGTTTTCATCCAACGCCTGCTGCATTCCAAGTTCCTTTGCTGTCATTACGTCGTGACCCCATTCTCTGAGTTGGCTTACCGTTATTTGGTAAACATCTTGATCAGTAAGGAGATGCATCTAGGCTGCCCCTATATGAATCTCTTCTGAGCGCACCAGGTCTGTTGCATATCTAGCGCAAGCTTTCACATCCTCTATTTGCAGGTCTGGGTAATAACTTTCAATAATTCTATCAAATGGGATATCTTCCTGAATCAATTCAAGCACATTCTCTACCGGAATTCTGGTCCCTGCAATGTAAGGTTTTCCAAAGTGAATTCTAGAATCAATCACTATCCGCTCTTTGTAGCTCTTCTTACTGCTCACTGCTCCTCCTCGCTTTTCCTGTGTTTATTATATCTCCTGCCCGTTATTATCTCCACAATTCTCTCCGCCGTTTTGCCATCCCAGAATCCAGGGCAACTGCCTTTCTTGCCTTTGCCATCCAGAATCTTAAGGGATTCCTCTATAATCTTTTGAGTGTCGTTCCACACCAGCATATTGCTTCCCTGGGTTACGGTTATTGGCCTTTCTGTGGTGTTGCGCAAAGTGAGGCAGGGGATATCCAGAACCGTAGTTTCTTCTTGAATGCCTCCAGAATCAGTCATGACAAACATGGCATTCATCTCCAGATTGAGAAAGTCAATGTAACCTGCAGGGCTTATAACCTTAACGGCATCGCTGGCAAACGGCGGGCTATCCAGCAGCTGAAATTCTGTAAGTTTTTTCAGAGTGCGAGGATGGGCAGGGAATATGATAGGGATTTTCTGCGATACCTCTTTCAGCGCATTAACTATCTTAATTAAACTATCCCTGCTATCCACATTGCTGGGGCGATGCAGGGTAAGTAATGCGTAAGGGGTGATGCTTGATGCATGATGCGTGGTTAAGCCCAGTTTTTCCAAAATATCCGATCTTGAGGCTCTGGCTCTGTTGTACAGTAAACTATCCACCATCACGTCTCCAACCAGGAAAATCTTCTCTTTAGCTATGCCTTCTCGTTTCAGGTTCTCATCCGCATCCGGGGAAGGAGTAAATAAATAGTCGGAGATGATGTCAGTTACAAGTCTGTTTATCTCCTCGGGCATCGTTCTATCGAAAGACCTGAGCCCTGCCTCGACATGAGCCGCAGGAATATGGACCTTCACCGCTGTCAACGCAGCAGCGAGAGTGGAGTTTACGTCGCCTACCACTACCACGAGATTGGGTTTTTCCTGAAAGAGCACCTTCTCGAATTCAATCATGACTTTGCCGGTTTGCTGGGCATGAGTTCCCGAGCCGATGTTGAGATAAAAATCAGGCTTTGGAATCTCCAAATCCTGGAAAAAGACCTGCGACATCTCGTAGTCATAGTGCTGGCCTGTGTGGACAAGAAGGTGGTGAATAGTGGAGTGTGATGCGTGTTGAGTGTTGTGTTTTTTGATTGCGCGCAGCAGCGGGGCAATTTTCATGAAGTTGGGCCTTGCGCCGACAACGCTGACTATTTTCATCTGTTTATAAACTCCTGTAGCAGATTCCTTCACTTTCCGCTGTAGCGGGGTTGAAGAAGCCGCGTATGTCTATCAGGATAGGGTTGGAGTTCATGATGCTTTTCATATCGGCCAGCGTTATTTTCTTAAAGATGTCGTGTACTACTGCAAGGATGATACAGTCGATAGATGGCAGTTGGCGGTTGGCAGTTGGTAGTTGATAGTTAGTAGTTGGCAGTTGGCGGTTGGTGGTTGGCAGTTGGCAGTTGGCAGTTGGCAGTTGGCGGTTGGTGGTTGGCAGTTGAAAGTCGTAAGGCTCGATGCCAAATTCGGCCTCGATGTTACTCAGCAGCGGGTCGCAGCCAAATATGTCGACGCCATACTCTTTGAGGTCTTTGATGATTCCTTTTACAGGCGTTTCCCTGGTGTCTGCCACATTTTCCTTGTAGGTTAAACCCATTATGAGCACAGTTGAGCCCTTTATCACCTTGCCAGCATCATTCAAGGCTTTTATGGTCATTTCGGCTATATGTTTCGGCATAGAATCGTTTATTGCTCTGCCTGACAATATGACCTGGGAGTGGTAGCCCATGTCACGGGCTTTATAAACAAGGTAGTACGGGTCAACGGGAATACAATGGCCTCCGACAAGGCCGGGGGAATATCTATGGAAATTCCACTTGGTGGCGGCGGCATCGAGGACGTCCCTGGTATTTAAGCCCATTTTATCAAAGATGAGCGAAAGCTCGTTCATCAGGGCAATATTCAGGTCCCTTTGAATGTTCTCTATCACCTTGGCAGCTTCGGCAGTCTTTATATTTCTGGCTCTAAAAATATTCGCAGTAATTTTCCCGTAAAATTCAGCGACAAGTTCGGTGGTTTTTTCGTCCATGCCTGCAACTACCTTTGTTATTTTCTCTGGAGTGTGTTCAACGTCTCCGGGATTTATCCTCTCAGGGGAATAGGCAATACTGAATTCCACCCCGCATTTTAGGCTGGATTCTTTCTCCAGTATGGGTTTGACTATTTCCTCGGTAACGCCAGGATAAACCGTGGATTCAAGAATAACCACACAGCCTTTTTTCATATTCTGCCCGACGATTCTGGCAGCGCTTTCGACATGTGAAAGGTCAGGGGTTTTGGATTTTGTTACCGGAGTGGGAACAGCTATGATTATGAAATCGCCTTTCCCTATCTCTTTTGCGTCCGCAGTGAAAATCAGATTAGTCGGCGGTTGAGAATTGGCAGTCGGGGCTTTGTGAATGGATGGATTGAGTGCTGACTCTTGATTAGCAGGCTTAAGATTCTTTAGTTGCTTTACTCTTTGGGCATCGGTGTCAAAGCCAATTACCCTCAGGCTTTTGGAAAAAGCCTCTGCCAGGGGTAACCCCACGTATCCCAGGCCAACAATACACACTACAGAGTTAGTTAGTCGATAATCATCAATCTGATAGCTCACCAGTTAACTCCTTTCAGGTATTTTGGGAAGCCTGTGATAATACGTGCTGTTTCGCTCGCCATTCCATAAATTCGTTCAGAATCATCATCTGTAATATAGCCCAAATCCCTGGCGATATAAAATTGACTCTGGATTTTAGCTCCCGCCCCCAGTGCGAAATGCAGGAATTGAATGAATTCTTTATCGGTTTGTATTGCATATCCTTTAGCAATGTTGCTCATTGCGTTCTATTTTCATTCCTGGCTATTCGGCTATCCGCTGCAGACTATTGATACTTTCTCTTAGTCCTTCTTTCAGACTGTATTTCGGGTTGTAGCCAAATGTCCTGGCGCGGGAGATATCCGCAAGGCTGTGTTTCACATCGCCTGCCCTCGGCTCTTCATGGGTTGGCACAACGTTATTGCCTGCAAATTCAATAATAATCTCAGCTAGCTGATTTATGCTGGTTTTCTCCCCTTTGCCAATATTAAAAACGCCGCTGGCTTCAGTTTCTGCCGCCAGGATGTTTGCCTCCACTACGTCCCTGACAAAGGTGAAATCCCTGCTCTGCTCCCCGTCTCCAAAAATGACAGGAGCTTTTCCCTGAGAAACACTGGTTATGAATCTGGGAATTACCGCAGCGTACTGGGAATTCGGGTCCTGGCCTGGACCATAAACATTAAAGTATCTCAGGCAGGCAGCAGAAAGTCCGTAAACCTCTTGAAAGACCTGGCAGTAATATTCCCCGGCAACTTTGGTTACAGCATAGGGAGATTGAGGATTGGGTGGCATATCTTCCCTCTTGGGCAGGGTTGGAGTATCACCGTATACAGAGGAGGATGAGGCATAAACCACTTTCTTGACGCCACTATCTCTCGCTGCCAGGAGCACATTTAAAGTTCCAGTCATGTTTACCTCATGTGAAGCCAGAGGATTCTTTACACTTCGAGGAACGCTGGGTAGAGCCGCCTGGTGGAATATGAAATCGGCTCCACAAAACACTTTCTGCAACAAAGGCAAATCGGTAATGCTACCCTTTATAAAATTCGCATTGCTATGCTCTGTTGAATTAAGCAGAGCAGCGATGTTTTCTTGTTTTCCAGTAGAGAGATCATCGAAGATAGTTACATGATAGCCCCGCTTCACTAATTCATTGGCTAGATGTGAACCTATAAATCCAGCACCACCGGTGACTATCACTCTCTTGTTTTTAACCATTTCTGTTAATAAACAGCATATGCTGCTATTGATAAACCAAATCTTACACAATCGAATAGTTTGTTACAATATGTGCAAATTAAGCATAGAGCCAGCAAATCAGCCAGCACAAGTGGTTGCACTCCTATACTAATTATGCTACATTACACGAGATTCGTCGATTATTGTGTGAAGTTGAAAAGATAATGGAAAGTGTGTCAGTAAAAGAACTCCTGGAAGCAGGTGCTCACTTCGGTCATCAGACCAGTTATTGGCATCCCAAGATGAAGGAATATATCTTCACGCAGCGCAATGGGATACACATAATAGATTTGGAGCAAACAGTCAAGATGCTGAACGAAGCATGCGCCTTCGTCAAAGAGTTGATTTCCAGTGGACAAAGCATTTGTTTTGTAGGCACCAAGAGACAGGCTCAGCAAGTCATAGAGGAGGAAGCTAAGAGATGTGGTGCATATTATGTCAACCAAAGATGGCTTGGCGGGATGTTGACTAATTTCACCACTATACAAACTCGGATTGATTACCTGGTTCGCCTGGAAGACAGAAAGGAGAAGGGCGAATTTGATTATCTACCTAAAAAGGAAAGCTCAAAATTGGAAAAGAAAATCATGCACATGAATGGCCAATTGGGAGGATTTAAGGAGATGACTTCTATCCCCGGGGCTATCTTCATTGCGGACCCTATCAAGGATAAAATCGCCTTCGCTGAGGCCAAAAAACTGGACGTTCCTGTGATAGCTGTTACAGATACCAATTGCAACCCCGACGGTATTGATTACCCCATCCCTGCCAATGATGATGCCATTAAAACAATCAGGTTAATTTGCTCCAAAATAGCTGATGCCGTGCTCGAGAGCCGGGAAATACCAGTTCCCCCTGAGGAGACAGGAAATCCCGAATTGACATCTCTGGAGTCAGAGGAGCCTATAGAAATTATGGGTTCTTACACATTTGAACCAGATCAAGATTAAATCGAGGTTATTTGAATGAAAATGTCAACTGAAATTATCAAGGAAGTAAGGGGAAGAACTAGCGCTGGTGTGCTTGAGTGTAAAAACGCGCTGCTGAAAACGGATGGAGATATAGAAAAAGCCATTGCGAATTTAAGGAGTCGTGGATTAGCAATTGCCGAGAAGAAATCGTCACGTATGACCAGCAAGGGAATAATCGAAACATACATTCATCATACAGGGCAGATAGGGGTTTTGATAGAGATAAATTGCGAGACGGATTTTGTAACCCACACTGACGAATTCAAGCAACTTGCTCATGACATGGCTATGCAGGTAGCCGCTGCACACCCCCAATTTGTTACTGCGGAAGAAATACCGGCAGACGCAGATCTGGACCCGAAGGAAGTTTGCCTTCTTCTCCAACCTTTTATTAAAGACCCGGATAAGTCTGTGGAGGAAATTATTGCTGAAACGATAGGCAAGGTGGGCGAGAATATAAAGATACGCAGATTTGTCAGATTTGAAGTTGGCTGCTAGTTAATTACACCTTTATTCCTCACCGAGGACAGTTTGATGATTGAGGAAACACTTATCGACCTAAACTCAAAAATGCAGAAAGCTGTTGACGGTTTGGCACAAGAATTGACTACAATCCGTACCGGACGTGCTAATCCAGCTCTAATTGAAAATATTGCGGTTGATTATCATGGAGCACTCGTTCCAATCCACCAAATTGCCAGTCTATCCACACCTGAAGCTAATCTAATCGTTATTCAACCATGGGACCGAACTTCAGTGAGTAATATTGAGAAAGCTATTCTCAAAGCGGATATTGGCCTTAATCCCATGAATGATGGCAATATAATTAGAGTGGTTATTCCACCTCTCAGTGAAGAGCGGCGCATAAAGCTAGCAAAGTCGGTATCCCAAAAAGTGGAAGAGCGGCGCGTGGTGCTGCGCAATGTAAGGCGTGATAGCATCGCAAAGTTGAAGGAGTTAGAGAAAAATAAAGAAATATCGCAAGACGAACTAAAAATTAGTATCAAAAAAGTTGATGGAATCAGCAATACTTTTATAGACAAGGCAAATAGCATAGGTTTAAATAAAGAAAGAGAAATAAAAGAAATATAACCTCAACATTTACAGCGGATTTGAATGAAGATCCCCCTATAACGTATGTGGCGTTCAAAAAAGATACCAGTTTGTTGCAATTTAGAAAAGAGCGGTGAGATAAAGTTATGTCTAAGCAGAGAATTATCACCGCTGCTGTAGGTATCCTCGTTGTTATTTTCGCTGTTTGGATTGGCGATCCAGTATTTAGTTTGTTCATCGTTGCTGTGGCATTAACAGGCGCTTTCGAGCTCTATCACATGGCTCTCGGTCCAGGGCAACCCCTGATCTATATTGGCTTGCTATGGACACTAGCGCTTGCGTTGAGCCCTCACTACGCAAATATTTTACCTCTAGTCATGACAGCCACAATAGTAATTTCCTTGATTGGGCTATTGTGTTGTTCACCACGAGAAAGAGCATTTTATAACTGGGCGTGGATAGCTGCTGGTGCCCTGTACGTAGGGTGGATGCTTAGCTACTGGCTCAACTGCCGCCTTCTAGAAGGCGGCAGGTACTGGGTTTTCTTAGCTATGTTTACCACATTTGCCAACGACACAGGCGCCTTTTTCGTAGGGAGAACATGGGGAAAGCAAAAATTAGCCTCTGCCATAAGCCCTGGCAAAACCTGGGGAGGAGCATTTGGTGGCTTTTTAAGTGCTATCGCAGTCGCCAGTATAGTATTTCTAATTCTTAATCGATTTGCCACTTTACCTTTTGGGTACTGGCAAATCCTACCTCTGGCCTGTCTTGTTAGCCTCTTTGCTCAACTTGGTGACCTGGTTGAATCTTTATTCAAGCGAAACATGGGGGTAAAAGAATCAGGTAGTTTACTGCCAGGACATGGGGGCATACTCGACCGTTTTGACAGTCTTATCTTTGTCGGAGCAATAGTATATTATTATGCAATATGGGTAACAGCATAAAAAAAATAGCTGTCCTGGGCTCAACTGGCTCCATAGGCCAGCAAACACTGAACATTGTTAGTGCCCTCGACACAAGATTTCGTGTAATTGGCTTAACAGGTGGAAACAATCTCAGGCTTCTGGAAAGGCAAATTAAGGAATTTAGACCTGAGATGTTTTATTCTTCCGCTAAACCTGATTTCGACTGTAGCAGCAAATTCCTCTCCATGGAGGAAATAGCTAGTCACCCTGATGTTGACCTGGTTGTTGTAGCTACTTCAGGCAAGGAAGGATTGAACCCCACTCTGGCAGCTCTACGGGCAGGTAAAACGGTGGCTTTAGCTAACAAGGAAATACTGGTAATGGCAGGAGAAATTATCACTCGCGAAGCCAGCCTCCATCAAACTCAAATTCGACCTATCGATAGTGAACACAGCGCTATCTGGCAATGCTTGCGTGGCGAAGAAAGCAAACCACAAAAAATATTTCTAACTGCCTCTGGTGGGCCCTTTTATCACTATTCCCAGTCACAACTAAATAAAGTAACAGTGAAACAGGCCCTTGCTCACCCTACATGGAAAATGGGGAAGAAAATCACCATTGATTCGGCAACACTTATGAACAAAGGACTTGAAGTTATTGAAGCTCACTGGCTTTTTGATATTCCTATGGATAGCATTGAAATATTGATTCATCCACAAAGCATTATTCATTCTATGGTGGAATTTGTAGATGGTTCAGTGAAAGCACAGCTTAGCTTTCCCGATATGAGATTACCTATCCAATATGCTCTCTGTTATCCGGACAGGCTATCCAATTTAGAATTACCTCGTCTGGATATGAATAAAGTTCAATCAATGAAGTTTGAACCGATAGACCTGAATGAATTCCCCTGTCTTGCACTAGCACTTAATGCTGGTAGGCAAGGAGGAACTTACCCCACTGTGCTTTGTGCTGCCGGTGAAGTGGCTGTGGAGCTTTTCCTTAACGAGGATATCAGTTTTATCGACATAGCTACAATAGTGGAGAAAACGCTGGAGCAACACCAGAGCATTATTCAACCATCTGTAGAGGAAATTCTGGCTGCTGATGTCTGGGCTAGAGAATGTGTAAGGAAACGGAGAGCAAAGTAAGAAATGGATATTCCTATAGCAATTATACTTTTCATTATAGCTCTCTTCCTTATAATCTCACTTCATGAGCTAGGACATTTCATTACTGCCAAGCGCCTTGGAGTAGAGATAGAAGAATTTGGCTTTGGTTTTCCCCCACGGCTTTTCAGCATTAAGCGAGGTGAGACGGTATATTCACTTAATGCAATACCAGTAGGAGCCTTTGTCAGGAGCGTTGGCGAGGATGACCCCACAGTGCCACGAAGCCTTGCCAGCAAAGGCCCGTGGAGCAGATTAGCAATCTATGCAGCAGGCCCATTAGTTAATGTTCTTTTAGCCTTCATTTTGATTAGCACTTTCCTTGCATTACCTGTAAACGTGGTAGCCGGCAACGGAGTTATGGTGCACTCCGTGATGGAAAATTCGGTGGCAGAAGAGGCTGGTATTGAAGCTGGAGATATAATTCTAGAAATAGATGGGGTGCACATACACAAATGGGGAGACATGCAGAATATAATTAATTCAAGTAAGGAAGGCCAGAAATTAACCTTCCGCTTGCAAAAAGATAAAAGCTCCTATGAAACTAAATTGCAACCTCAATATGACTCTGAGTTAGGTCGGCGGCTCATTGGTGTTCTGTTAGGCTGGAATATAGTAAACAAAGTACTGGAAAGCTCGCCAGCGGATAAGGCTGGTATTACTCCTGGTGATACCATATTGGGCATTAATGGTCAGGCTGTATATAACAAAGAAGCTATGTCTGCTGTTCTGAGTGCCGTTGAAGAAGGACAGGAAATACAACTAACTTTGCTCAGGGGAGAAGAAGCAGTTACGGTTAGCATGGTTAATGAATTAGACTCTGCTCAACAGAACATGGGTGCTGAATTACTTTGGGTGAATGAAACTCACATGGAAAAAGAGCGAATTCCTATAGGGGAAGCAGTCTATGCAGGAGCTAGCTATGTTATTCATATGCCTGCCATGTTAGTAGCCGCTATTCCGTTAATAAGAGAGGATCCAGGCAAAGCTCTGGTTGGGCCGATAGGAGCTGGCCAATTAACTGTAGAAGTAGTAAAGACATTTGGCTTCAGCAATATAATATTTATGGCTGGCATTATTAGCCTGGGAGTCGCTCTGTTTAATTTCTTCCCATTTCCCCCGCTGGATGGAGGAGGCATGCTTGTTGCATTTATTGAGGGGATTAGACGAGGGAAACGTCTCTCCCGTCGCACTGTACGATTAGCTCAAACTATAGGAACTGCAACGTTAGTTGCACTTATGATTATGATAACATTTAAGGATATACTACGCCTAATTCAGGGCGGAGGTTTTGGATTATGACGCGCCGTATTACCATGCCCTTGAGGATTGGTAAAGTAACGATTGGTGGTACTGCCCCAATTGCAGTACAATCGATGACTAAAACTAATACTCGGGATGTGCAGGCTACAATAAACCAGATTAGGAACCTGGAAGAGCATGGCTGTGAAATAATTCGCCTGGCAGTGCCGGATGAACAAGCTGCTGAAAGCATCTCTGCTATAAAAAAGAGTGTTTCATCCCCTCTCATTGCCGATGTTCATTTTGATTATCACATAGCTTTAGCTGCCATAAGTGCTGGTGCTGATGGAATTCGACTTAACCCGGGCAATATTCGTGATAGGGATCAAATGATGAAGGTAATAGCTGCTGCTAAAGAAAGTGAAACACCTATTCGCATCGGGGTAAATGCAGGCAGTTTACCTCCTGATTTCGAACCCGAAATTTCGTTAGCTGAACGGATGGTTGACCTGGCAATGGAGCAGATAAAATTCATGGAGAGCCTGGATTTTAATTTGATTAAAATATCGCTTAAGGCTTTCGATGTGCCTGCTACTATACAAGCTTACCAGATGATTGCTGCTAGAACATCTTACCCTTTGCATCTGGGTATCACTGAAGCTGGACTTCCTCGAGACGGCGCTATAAGAAGCGCTATAGGCATTGGCGTGCTTCTATACCAGGGCATTGGTGATACTATTCGTGTCTCCCTTAGTGCTAACCCCTGTGAGGAAGTATCTGCTGCTTATGAAATTCTGAAAAGTCTGAAACTGCGTCAGCGGGGCCCAACGCTGGTATGTTGTCCTTCCTGTGGCAGGAGTGAAACAGATGTGATTAAATTGGCCCAGGAAGTAGATAAATATCTGAAAAAGATATGTGAACCAATTAAGGTAGCGGTCATGGGTTGCATAGTCAACGGCCCCGGAGAAGCTAAAGATGCTGATGTGGGTATTGCCTGTGGCAAGGGTAAAGGTGCTATATTCAGGAAGGGTAAAGTGGTAAAGACAGTGAGCGAGGAGAAATTCCTGGAATCGCTGGAAAAGGAGATAGAAAAAATTGTTTAAATTCAGGACTATGAGGCTTTAAAGAATGCGTTTTTCTAAACTTTTTGGCAAAACTTCACGACAAACTCCAGCGGAAGCTGAGGGCATAAGTCATCAGTTGTTGCTCAGAGCAGGCATGATAGCCCAGATAGCTTCCGGAATCTATTCCTATTTACCCCTGGGCTGGCGAGTACTCAAAAAAATAGAACAGATAATCAGGGAGGAAATTAATATAACAGGCGGGCAAGAATTGATGCTGCCAGTGCTGCAGCCTTTTCAGCTATGGCAGCAATCAGGTCGTTATGTTTCCTTCGGTGAATCCCTGTTTACGCTGAAGGATAGAAAAGAACATGACCTGGTTTTGGGCCCTACTCACGAGGAGGTTATCACAGAGCTTGTTCATCGCTATGTGCAAAGTTATCGTGATCTCCCACTACTGCTGTATCAAATACAAACTAAGTTCCGTGACGAGCCTCGCCCCCGTGGCGGATTGCTGAGAGTTCGCGAATTTATCATGAAAGACCTCTACAGCTTCGATATTACTGGAGCTGGACTGGATGAAAGCTATAAAAAAATGGCTCAAGCTTACAAGAATATTTATGCTCGCTTGGGCTTGCCTGTTCTGATGGTAGAAGCTGATAGTGGTGCCATAGGCGGCAAAGAATCCCATGAGTTTATGGTTATCACTGACTCTGGAGAAGATGAAATTATTTATTGTTCCAGTTGTGGCTATACTGCTAATACAGAAAAGGCTCAATTTGCTAAAACAGAGATAGCTACTGGAGGCATGTTACCTCTGGAAGAAATATCCACCCCAGGCACAAAAACTATAGAAGAAGTAGCTAGTTTTATTGGTGTGCCTGCAAATCAGACGCTTAAAGCCGTGTTTTACTCTGCTGATGACGAATTTATTATTGTAGTTATACGAGGCGACCTGGAAGTAAATGAAATAAAGTTACGGAATGCACTGAAGTGTTCTGAACTTAGATTAGCCACAGAGGGTGAAGTAAATGAGGCAGGCATAGTGGCTGGTTTTACCTCACCTGTAGGAGTAAAAGGTATCAGAGTTATTGCTGATGACTCACTCACTTTGGGTTCGAATTTTATTGTTGGGGCTAACAAAATAGGATACCACTTCAGAAATGCCAATTACCCTAGAGATTTTCAGGTTGATTTTATAGCTGATATTGCCTTGGCTCGTGCTGGGTATAAATGTTCTAACTGTGACAACAAACTATCCTCTGCACACGGTATTGAAGTGGGGCACATATTCAAATTGGGTACGTTTCTCAGTGAGAAACTAGGAGCGAGTTTCCTCAATAGCGATGGTATACTTCAGCCTGTAATCATGGGTTGCTATGGCATTGGGTTGGGACGTCTTTTAGCCGCAATAATAGAGCAAAGCCATGATGATAAAGGAATTATTTGGCCACTCTCTGCTGCTCCTTATCAAACCTGCCTTTGCTCACTTTGTATGGATGATTCTGTGATCGCCTCTGTATCAGAAGACGTCTATCAAAAACTAAATAAGGAAGGAATCGAAGTTCTCTATGATGACCGGGATGAATCCCCTGGAGTTAAGTTCAACGATGCTGACCTTTTAGGCATACCTCTGCGCTTGACCTTAAGCCCACGCACCTTAAAAAAGCAAAGCATAGAGATAAAATGGCGCACAGAAAAGGAATTTCAACTTTTGTCTCTGGATAATATTGCCTCAACAATTAAAACACTGTTGAGGGAGAAAACTAGTCTCTTAAAGTAGTGCCCAACTCTTGATGTAACCTATCAAGCATTTGCTGCTGTATTTTGTCAATCTGTTTCTCAGTTAAAGTACGCTTAGTTGATTGATAGATAATTCTTATAGCAAATGATTTCTTACCTTCTGGTATCTGTTTACCTGTGTAAAGATCAAAAAGAGTAGCATTCTTGACCAATGGGAAGTCTTGTATTATATTCTCCACCTGCTGAAAAGCTGCTTGTTTATTTATTACCAATGCAATATCTCTGGTTATACTGGGAAACTGAGAGATAGGCTGGTATCGCTTTACCATACTTGCTTTGCTCATTAGTTTCTCTATATCCATCTCAATGAGGCAAACAGTGCTAGAGAGTTCGAATGCTTGTGCTACTCCGGGGTGTAAATTACCCACAACACCCACTTTGTCTTTGCCAAGGATGACATCAGCACTTTTACCAAGGAATAAGCTTTCATCCTCACTGGGCTCAAACGCTGGAGCGAGCCCTAATTGTTTTAATAATCCTTCTGCAATTCCCTTAGCATCGAAAAAATCGAACGATTCTCTATTACCACGCCACGATAATTCTCTTCTTGAATCGCTGAACGCAATACAAAGCATCTCTTTCTCTTGAGGTAATTCCTTCTTATGATGTGGGAATTGCTTTAGTTCCTTTTCGCCAGTTTCAAGATTTTGCTTCTTTGCACTAGCAGAGGAATGTTGTGGTAAGAAAATCTTGCCAATTTCAAATAACCTTATACCAGCTTCTTCATGCTTTTGATTACTTGCCAGTGTTGTTAGAAGACCAGCACGCAAGGTAGTACGTAAGTATTCTTGTTCTTTTGTCATTGGGTTAGCTATTTGCAGAGGGGTAATCATTAGTTCGAATTTTGAGGAAAGTTTCTGAAGTTTTTCTAAGCTGGTCAAGGAATAGGTTAATATTTCTTGAAACCCCCAACCTGCCAGAGTATTGCGTAATTTCTGTTTGAAGCTACGTTGTGGCGTCAATCTTTGTGGTGGTAGAGAAGCGCTAAGCCGGGTTATGGGAATTTTATCGTAACCGATAATGCGGATTACTTCTTCTACAAGATCGGCAGTGCACTTTATATCACTACGCCAGTATGGAGCAAGCACCGAGACTCCTGAGGGCACTGAATCAGCTTTTTGACATTCAAAGCCCATGGTATTCAATATTCTGAGAATTTCATTAGCGTTCACCTTCAAGCCTGAAAGTCGTTTTACCTCCTTAGGCGAGAGCAAAATGGCATTTGGTGTTGGTTTACCCGGGTAAACATCAATTATCCCTTCGGCGGCTTTGCCACCAGTTAGCTGCAGAAGCAATTGTGTCGCTCGTTTCAAGGCTACTGCTGGCAGATCTGGATTTAGTCCTTTGTCAAAGCGAATTGAAGCTTCACTTTTTAAATTAAGCTGTTTAGCACTTCGTCGGATAGTGCCCCTGTTGAAATTTGCTGACTCGAGAAGAATAGCAGTAGTTGTATCAGTAACTTCCGTATCAAGCCCACCCATGAGCCCAGCAATGGCAACTGGTTTTTCTATATCAGCGATGACCAGAGTATCCTGATTAAGGGTTCTCTCGATCTCATCCAGGCTCACTATAATTTCACCACCTTTGGCGCGGCGGATGATAATTTGTTTACCATTTAGTTTATGATAATCAAAAGTGTGGAGAGGCTGGCCATATTCCAACATCACATAATTGCTGGCATCAACAACATTATTTATTGGACGCATCCCATAACTCCTCAGATATTGTTGTAGCCAGTCAGGCGACGGAGCGATTGTAACTCCAGTAATCAAGCTGGCACAATATCTGGGACATAAAACTGGCTCAATGATGTCAACAGAGATGAATTGGCCTATTGGTTTCTCAGCTTCCTCATAGCAAATTTGAGGTAAGTGAAGTGGTTTATCAGTTAAAGCAGCAATTTCCCTTGCAATGCCAATCATGGATAAGCAATCCGGGCGATTGGGAGTTACATCCAAATCGAAAATTACATCGCCCAGGTAATCATTCAACGGCATGCCTACGGGAGCTTCTGGTGACAGCACCAGAATATTGTCATGATTTTCGGAGATTCCCAATTCTTTTTCTGAGCAAACCATGCCCTCTGATAAAATCCCGCGAATTCTAGTCGGTTTTAATAGCGCAACTTTTCCCGTATGACCATCGATAAGCTTAGCCCCTGTCTGGGCAAATGGAACTTTCTGCCCTGCTCTGATATTAGGAGCGCCACAAATTACGGTAATTTGCTGAGGGCCAAGATTAACAGTTGCCAGATGCAGTTTATCGGCATTTGGATGAGGATTTACAGCAGTTACATGCCCCACTACCACATTATCCCAGTTACTGCCTATGGTTTGTATATCTTTGACTTCCATGCCAGCCATAGTTAACTTACTAGCTAATTCTTGATGCTCGGGGATTATGTCAACATAATCGCTCAGCCATTTAAGAGAAGTACGCATATTACTAACTGTTTATTAATTTTTAGAATTAAAATTGCTTCAAGAATCTGAGATCGTTATTATAAAAGAGTCGTATGTCATCTATGCCATAACATAGCATAGGGATTCGTTCTACCCCCATACCAAAGGCAAACCCACTGTATTTTTCAGGGTCAATGGCAACGCGTCTAAGGACATTAGGGTGCACCATTCCAGCACCTAATATCTCAAGCCATCCACTATAACCACATAAACGGCAACCATTCCCATGGCAATTTAAACATTCAACTGCTACTTCCACTCCTGGCTCAACAAAAGGAAAGTAATCACACCTGAAGCGCACTTTCCTTTCCTCACCAAAAAGGCAATGGCAAAATTCAAACAAAGTACCTTTCAAATCAGCCATGGTGATATTCGTGTCTATGGCTAATCCTTCAACCTGGTAAAACATAGATTCATGCGTAGCATCCGTGGCCTCATAGCGATAAGTCCGCCCGGGCACTAGTACTCTTATCGGCGGGCGTTCTTTTTCCATAACTCGTATTTGCATTGGAGAAGTATGTGTGCGCAAGAGCCTGGCTGGGTCACCAGTTTCTTCGGAATCTACCCACAAGGTAGCGAACATATCTCGTGCTGGATGTTCTGGCGGTATGTTTAGAGCTTCAAAATTATAGTAGTCCCACTCCACGTCTGGTCCTTCAGCTATTTGAAATCCCATCCGTGTGAAAATACTACAAATTTCATCAAGCGTTTGGGTCACGGGGTGGAGTCGCCCTGTGGGAATAAGTTGTCCTGGCAAAGTAATATCTAAGCCTTCTTGTTTCAAAAAAGAAGCCATGTGATCTTCTTCCAAAAGCTTCTTTTTCTCAGCCAGGCGCAATTCTAAGTCCACCTTGATTTCGTTAGCCAGAGAACCTGTTTTTCTCCGCTCATCTAAAGACAGGCTGGCTAACGAACGCAGAGTTTGAGTTAGTTTACTTTTCTTGCCTGTGCAGCGAACTCTCCAAGATTCAAGTTCCTTAAGCTCACTAACTTGTTTTAATTCGTTTAGGGCTTCCAGATGAAGTTTTTCAAGCGACTTTATCATTTGCATCTTTAGATGAAACAGAGGTCAATAGTTTAGCGAATTCTTCAGGGTCATTGACTGCTATCTCAGCTAACATCTTACGATTTATCTCTACCTTAGCCTTCTTTAAGTTTGCTATAAATTGGCTATAGGAGAGCCCTTGAATTCGTGCCGCAGCGTTAATACGCGCAATCCACAACTTTCTAAAATCGCCTTTTCGCTCACGTCGATGACAGTAAGCGTAGTCTAAAGCATGGAGCATAGATTCATGTGCCTGCCTATACAGGTTATGCCTTGCCCCATGATGTCCCTTGGTTAGTTCAAGCACTTTTTTATGGCGCTGATGAGTGATTTTACCGCTTCTAGCTCGTGGCAAGATTCCTCCTTTCAAGCCTTATCCGTAAGGTAAAAGCTTTCTTATTCGTTTCCTATCTACTGGTGAAGTAGAAATAAGCTCATCATAAAGACGTTTGGCTCTCGGAGCCTTTCTCCGTCTAAAATGACTTTTGCCGCATTTAGTGCGTAATAGCTTACCCCCGCCTGTTATATGAAAGCGATGCTTCGCTCCCTTGTGAGTTTTAAGTTTTGGCATTTGATTTCACCTTCATAGATTTTTTAGTAGAAGGAGCTGAAAAAGTTAAAGCTATACTCCTCCTGTCCTTAACAGGTTGGTTGCTGGCTACAGCTTCTTCTTTCAGTGCCTCTGCTACTCTTTTTAATACTTTCCAGCCCATCTCTGGATAAATAATCTCCCGTCCTCTAAATCTCACTGATATCTTTACTTTATTGCCTTCGCCTAACAATTTCCTAACTGCCCTGATTTTCGCTTGTAAATCATGATCCTCAATTTTTGGACGAAAGCGAATTTCCTTCAGCAAACCAACTTTTTGTCCCTTCTTCGACTTGCGTTCTTTTTTAGCCTGCTCGTATTTATATTTTCCGTAATCAAGAAGCCTACACACTGGAGGCGTCGCTGACGGCGCTATTTCCACCAAATCAAGACCACGCTCCTGAGCAGCTTGTAATGCTTCCAATCTGGGCAATATGCCCAGCTGCTCTCCCTTTTCACCTATGAGCCTAACTTCCCTGGCTCTAATCTTTTGGTTAACTGCTATATATTTAGCTATAGTACTTTCACTCCCTCCTGAAAATTTAAGCCTTGGATTGTATGGCTGCTACTATCCTCGTTTTAATCTGCAGTAAATCTTCTAAACTTATATTCTTGCCATCCCTTAAGCGAAGCGACGCGCTGGACGAAGTTGCTTCTTTATCGCCAACTATGAGCATGTATGGTATTTTTTGCAACTGAGCCTCGCGTATTTTTAGATTCATTCTTTCGGAGCGGTTATCAACCTCAGTGCGAATACCCTCTTTCCTGAATTCAACTCCTATTTGTTGCGCATAATCGATATGGCGATCTGCTATAGGTATTATTATAGCCTGAATCGGTGCTAACCATACAGGAAAAGCACCACCATAGTGCTCAATCAGGCAAGCTAAGAAACGTTCCATGCTGCCTAAAACTGTACGATGCACCATTATTACATTATGCTCTAATCCATCATCTCCAATGTAACAGACATTGAAGCGTCGCGGCAAGTTGAAGTCGACCTGTATGGTAGGGCCTTGCCATGCATGCCCTAAAGCATCTCTAAGTTTGATGTCAATCTTAGGACCATAGAAAACTCCCTCACCCGGATCTATATTGTAAGGCAGTTCAAGTTCCTGTAGAACACTCTCCAAAGATTCTGTAGCCTGCTCCCACATCTGAATGCTCCCCGTGTATTTCTCTGGGCGTGTGGACAATAGCACTTCGTAATCCGGGAAACCAAAAGTAGACATCATAAATTGTGCTAACCTCACAACTCCTATCACCTCTTCTTCCAATTGGTCAGGGCGACAAAAAATATGTGCATCATCTTGAGTAAACCCTCTTACCCTGGCTAAACCATGTAAAACGCCAGCTCGCTCATAGCGATACACTGTACCTAATTCTGCATAGCGTAATGGTAAATCGCGATAGCTACGCATATGGCTCTTAAAAATCAAGATATGCCCCAGACAATTCATGGGTTTTATTATGTATTGTTGCCCCTCTACTTCCATTGGTGAATATAAATAATCTCGATAAAAATCCCAATGCCCACTAGTTTTCCATAAATCTAGCCTCGCTACATGCGGAGTGTAGACAATACTATAACCTCTACTAATATGTTCTCTTCTCCAGAGGTCCTCAACAATCTGCCGTACCAAAGCGCCCTTGGGGTGCCAACAAATTAGGCCTGGCCCAATTTCTTCGTGAATGCTATAGAGATCAAGTTCTTTGCCTAATTTTCTATGGTCACGTTTAGCAGCCTCTGTCTGCCGCGTCAAGTAATTTTCAAGTTCGGCCTGACTATCAAAGGCAACTCCATAAATTCTCTGAAGCATGGGACGTTTCTCATCGCCCCTCCAGTATGCTCCAGCTATATGGGTAAGCTTGAGAGCTTTTATTTCACCTGTAGAAGCTACATGGGGGCCACGACACAGGTCAGTAAAATCGCCTTGTTTATAGATAGTCACTGAGCTATCAGGAAGGTCAGCGATGAGTTCCAGTTTGTAAGGTTGAGTGGCAAATAGTTGCCGTGCCGTTTCCTTATTTATTTCCTCGCTGGTAAAAGGCAAATTAGCATCAATAATTTTCTTCATTCTATCTTCAATCACAGGCAAATCTTTGGGCTTCAATGGACGCGATAGGTCAAAATCATAATAAAAACCATCTTCGATCGCTGGTCCAATACCAAACTTAACCTCGGGGAAAAGAGATTGTATTGCTTGGGCCATGACATGCGCAGCAGAGTGACGCATCTTTGACAATTTTTCTTCTGGCTCCACCTTAGATTTCGTCTCGCAATTCAATCAAAAATTCCATCCACTCATCTTTATATTCTACTGTTTCGTCTAACATGGGCGATACTGGATTTGAACCAGTGACCTCTGCGATGTCAACGCAGCGCTCTAACCACTGAGCTAACCGCCCCAAGTGACGATTGTAGCAAACGCATATACGTAGGTCAAGAAAAAGTCTCTTCCAACACAAGGTGAGTCTGAGAGAAAAGGCAACTTAATTACAATTGAAGCATACAACCCATCATAAACCCTGGAAACATACAAACAATCGAATAAATCAGGCAATGAGGCTGGTTTCCTTGAGTCCTATCTCTTTTGCTCCTGTATTATGTTGCCCCCATCAATCACTATTTCCGTCCCCGTTATGTATTTCGATTCCTCTGAAGCTAGAAACACCGCAAGATCGCCAACTTCGTCTATTGACCCCATCCTGCCAAATGGTATGGAATCTGAGAATTCTTTCAGATATTCATCCAGGGACATACCCATCTCGCTTGCTGACTCCCGCATCCCAGGTGTGTCTATATAGCCAGGGCATATAGCATTAACATTTATACTATGTTCCGCTACCTCAAGTGCCAGCGCTCTGGTAAACCCGGATACAGCTCCTTTGGAAGCTGAATAAATCGTTTCCCTCTTAGCAGCAACCATCGGCCCAGTCACAGATGATATATTAATAATCTTTCCGTATTTTTGCTTTATCATGCCCTGAATCACAGCCTTTGTGCAGTTCCATACCCCTTTGATATTGATATCTATAACGCTATCCCGAACATCATCTGGCATCTCAACAAATAGCATTTCAGGATATACTCCTGCATTATTGACGAGTATATCCACTCTCCCAAACTGCTTTAATACTTGCTGCACTGCTAAATTTACTTCAGCGGCATTGGCCACATCTACCTTGAATGCAATTGCTTTTCGTCCCAAGTCGCTTATGCCTTTCGCAGTTTTTCTGACCGTATCATGTCGGCCAAAGAGAGCCACAGTCGCGCCTTCCCGTGCCAGCGCCCTCGCTATGCCTTCGCCAATACCTGCTGCTGCCCCCGTGACAATGCTTACTCTACCTTTCAACCTCTGCGTATCCATTGCTACGTTAACCTCCTCTCTCTTTTTAGCTGGAAGGAACTGGGGTCTCTGGATCTTATAGCTCAAATTGAACCAGAAGAACCATGCCCTGCTTGTTTCAACTCAAGGAGAAGCATAGCAAACATGTGACAGGAGAATAAAGTAAGTCTGTAAATCAGGTGATTAAGAATTATAGAGATCACGATTTTGACAGGAAATTACCAATCGGTTTTTAGAAGAGCTTACTTCAAGAGAGTAGTACATGGGACTTGGGGGAACATTGCCCAGTAATGCATTTGCAGCCGCAGCACTAAGAGCAATGTTAGAGCATGCCATGACTGAATCAGCATATGAGCACCTGGTTCACTTTGCTAAGGTGTTTAGCGAATTCGCGGACGAGTTAAACGGATGAAAAAGGTTAGTATGTTTACCCTGCGAATGGGTATGTTCCATATGTATGGTCGGGGTGAGAGGATTTGAACCTCCGGCCTCATGGTCCCAAACCATGCGCGCTACCAACTGCGCTACACCCCGACAAAATCCCCACAAGAATAACAGATTTCATGAGGGAACTCATTTCATAACAAGAATATAACTTAGTAGCTCGGCAGGGTCAAAAAATAGTTTATCTACAATCGGGGCAAACATCAAAGAAATCCAATGGCAAACCAGCTTTCCCTCGCATATATTCCACCTGCTCTTCGGGAACCCAGTAGTTACCGCAGATTTTACATTTCTTCAACTTGAATTCCTTTTTCCAATTGCGGGCATAGAGGGTTCTGGTATCTCCCCTATCCTCTATTTTTATAGCCCCAGTAGGGCAAACATAAGCACAAGAGCCACAACCTATACAAGCTGAAGAAGGCTCAAAAAAAGGTGGTGCCACTTCCCTATTCACCCCACGATTAACCAGGCTAATAGCACTTCTCTCTACAACTTGTTCACAAGCCCTAACACATAAGCCGCAAAGAATGCAATCTTTATCCTCCAGGTATTCAGGGTCAAATGGCGCTTGCTCAATGCCCATACTGGAAGCCAGTTCTTTTATAACCTTATTTTGAGAACAGCGAGCCAGGAGTAATTCCATTATCACTTTGCGGTTACTTATAACACGAGCTGAATTAGTTTTAACTTCAAGTCCTTCTTCTATTGGGTAAATACAGGAAGTTACTAAACGGGAACGGCCATTTTTGAATATTTCCACCATACAGAGACGGCAAGCTCCATAAGAAGCTAAATTTTCATGGTAGCAGAGAGTAGGTATATTGATACCTTTCTCTCTGGCTACTTCGAGTATTGTTTGCCCTTCTTCTGTTTCTATCTTCTTTCCATCAATATTGAGTGTTATCATTCTTGGTTTACCTTATGCCCACAGCTCCCAATTTACAAACATCTTTACAGATACCACACTTGATGCATTTACTCTGATCCAGAGCTACTGGTTTTTTCTTGCCCTTGAAAGCTATAGCTTCCACGGGGCAAGCTTTTTCACAAAGTCGACAACCTGGGCATTTATCCTCTTTTATGTAATATTGAATCAAGGCTTTACACACACCGGCGGGACATTTCTTCTCTTTGATGTGTGCTTCATATTCATCTCCGAAATAACGGATAGTGGAGAGCACTGGATTAGGGGCAGTTTTACCCAAAGCGCATAATGAGCAATCCTGCAAAGTAGCAGATAAACGCTCCAAAAGTTCAATATCTCCCTCTTTCCCTTTCCCTTCAGTGATGTTATTTAATATCTGGCGCATTCTTTTTATGCCCTCACGACAGGGAACACACTTGCCACACGATTCTTCCTCCAGAAAAGTGAGGAAATATTTAGCGGTATCCACCATACAAGTATCCTCGTCCATAACAATCATGCCACCTGACCCCATCATTGAGCCTGCCTTGCTCAGTTCATCGAAATCCACAGGCATATCAAGCATGCTTTCAGGAATAACACCACCAGATGGGCCTCCAGTCTGTACACCTTTGAATTTTCTCCCATCTTTTATGCCTCCGCCAATATCATAAATAACTTCCCGTAGTGTCATTCCCATAGGCACCTCTACCAGCCCAGTATTGTTTACCTTACCCACCAGTGAGAAAATTTTTGTTCCTTTACTTCCTTCAGTGCCTATAGCTTTAAACCAATCAGCGCCTTTATTAACTATTAAAGGCACATTTGCCAGGGTTTCCACATTATTCAAGTTACTGGGTTTATCCCACAGACCTTTTTCCACCGTGTGAGTGTATTTAGCTCTGGGCTCTCCGGCCCTACCTTCCAGAGACGCCATTAAGGCAGTTGATTCGCCGCAAACAAAAGCGCCACCACCTCTGTTAATGTGAACAACAAAGTCAAAGCCAGAGCCAAGGATATTTTCACCTAAAAAACCTAGCTGTCCTGCCTGCTCTATGGCTATCGTGGCATTTTCCACCGCTAAAGGATATTCGTTACGCACATAAATATAGCCTTCGTGAGAGCCAATAGCATAAGCGCATATTATTAATCCTTCAAGAACACTATGAGGATTACCTTCGAGTAGGCTTCTGTCAGAGTAAACTCCTGGGTCACCCTCATCACAATTAGCGATAACATACTTGGGTTCTCCTGTAGCGTTACGGCAGAATTGCCATTTCTGCCCCGTAGGAAATCCTCCGCCCCCACACCCCCTCAACCCTGAACGTTTGATCTCCTCTATCGTCTCTTCCGGAGTCAATTCAAAGAATACTTTAGCTAAAGCCGAATAGCCACCCAACGCAATATAATCCTCAATATTGTTAGGATCAATTTCGCCATTATTGCCAAAAACGATTCTTTTCTGTCTTTTATAAAAAGGTATCTCGGCAGGATGTATATATTTTTTTCCGCTGGCAGGGTCAATATACAGCAACCTGTCAACAATCCTGCCGTCGATAACAGTATCCTTTATAATTTGAGATATATCCTTTACCTCCACCTTTTGATAAAAAACATCGCCGGGCTGGATGATAACAATCGGTCCTCGTTCGCAAAAGCCATGACACCCTGTAGTTTTTATGTTAACTTTATCAGTGAGATTCTGAGTTGCTACCTCCTGTCTAAGAGCCTCTGTAACCTCTACACACCCACTAGCATGGCATCCTGTGCCATTGCACACGGTAATGAGCGACTTGTCTCTCTCCCCTTCTTTTTTCGCCTGTACCTTCTTTTTTAGATTTTCTAAATCGCGTAAAGAGTTAATCTTGCCCACTAGCAAACTCCCATAATTATTCATATTTACTTAATATTGAGGCAACTTGACCAGTGTTTACTTGTCCAAAATACTTGCCATCAATCCTTACCACCGGGCCCAGGGCACAACATCCCATACAATTCACCGTTTCTAGCGTGAACTTAAAGTCACCAGTCGTTTCCCCGGCGTTAATTTCTAATCTTCGCTCAATTTGCTCCAACACTTTAGATGCACCTCTAACATGGCAGGCAGTTCCCAGACAAACGCTAACTGTATGTCTGCCCTTAGGTTCAAGGCTAAAAGTTTTGAAGAAAGTAGCTACGCTATACACCCGGCTTAACGGAATATCCACAACCTCACTTACCTGCACTAAAGCTTCCTTGGGTAAATAGTGAAAGCTGGACTGGATATCCTGCAATATAGCAATCAACTGGCCTTCTTCAGCCTTATATTTATCAATAATGGCAGTAACTTCCTGCTTATCCATAATTTCATTGTGAGCAGTGCCTGATTTTTCCCTGGTCATTGAGCAGCTTTCTCCTTGATTCTGGCATATTCCTTGTTTACTCTCTGCTGTATTTTATCCACCAGCTCCGGTGTAAGATGTCTGAATCTCCCCTGGGGTTTCAGATAATCTATAACAGGGCGCAGCTGTGGCGGGTCATAATTCAAGCTATATTTTCCATTCTCTACTTCATAAAGGGGGAAAACACCTGTTTCTACTGCCAGCCTGCCCAGCTTTATGGTCATATCGGTAGGAATTCGCCAGCCTGTAGGGCAAACAGCAAATACGTGAAGGTAACTTGGGCCCTCAATTGCTATTGCCTTTTTTACCTTGTTCATAAGGTCGAAGGGATAGCTTGCAGAGGCAGTAGCTACGTAGGCAATATCATGAGCTACAGCGATAGCTGGCATATTTTTCTTCCATGTGCTTTGCCCAAAACTGGTTTTGCCCGCTGGTTGGGTGGTAGTTGAAGCACCGAATGGAGTGGCACTCGACCTTTGAATACCTGTATTCATGTAAGCCTCGTTATCAAGGCAAACATAAAGAAAATCATGTCCTCTCTCAAAAGCGCCAGATAAGGCCCCGAGGCCAATATCAAAAGTTGCTCCATCTCCACCTATAGCTACTACCTTAGCTCTGGGCAAAGAAGCTCCTTTGCGAGCCAGAGCTTTTCTGGCAGATTCTATGCCTGTAGCTACCGGGGCAGCATTCTCAAATAAGGTATGAATCCAGGGAACCTCCCACGCAGTATAAGGAAGTTGCGAGGATATAATTTCCATGCAGCCAGTGGACATAACAACGATCACATCTCGCCCTAAAGCTTTCATTACAAGCTTCAACGCCAGAGCCTCGCCACACCCTGAACAGGCACGATGTCCCGGGGTAAAGCTTTGCCTCTTTGTTACCAGACGAGGTGCATATATGCTCAGAGTTTCCATTATTTCTCCCTTACATCAAACACTTCGACTTCACCAAGTTTGCCTTGACTAGCTTTATCCATTCCACGATGTATCATATTTTGAAAGTCTTCAACTGAAATATCTCTACCACCCAATCCGCCGATAAAACCAATAACCTGTGGCCTTTCTTTCAAATGATATAAGGCAGCCTGTACTTCAGAGCAAACAGGCCCTGGCCCACCAACGGAAAGGGCACGGTCAAGAACGATGAGCAATTTTGCTTGACCTACAGTTTGGCGGAATTGCTCAAAGGGAAATGGCCGCCACAGGCGTAATCTCACCAGGCCCACTTTCTCTCCCGCTTTCTTGAGTCTATCTATAGCTTCCATGGCCACTTCGCTGAAACTTCCCATAGTCAGAAGTAAAACATCTGCATCCTCTGCTCCATAGGTTTCCACAGGCGAATAGTTACGTCCGAATTCTTCTCCAAACTTTTGCCATACCTGGGTAATCACCTTTAGTGAGTTTCGCAAAGCCATATCATGCGCTACCTTAGCCTCAGTATAAAGGTCAGGTAGAGCAAAATCTCCCATAGCTACTGGATTATTCACATCGAGAACAAAAGGATGATGATATTTGGGAAGAAATCCAGTTACCTTCTCCTGTTCAGGAAGCAAGACAGCTTCAATAACATGTGATAGGTGAAAACCATCAATATGAATCATGGTAGGAAGAAGAACCGCAGGGTCTTCAGCAATGTGGAAAGCACATACAGTCAAATCGAAAGACTGTTGAGCATTCTCAGCAAATATCTGAACCCAGCCTGTATCGCGAACAGACATAACGTCGGAGTGGTCTCCCCAGATACTTAACGGTACTGACAACGCCCTGTTGCATACAGACATAACTATAGGTAGCCGCATCCCTGATGCTACATATACTACTTCGTGCATTAGCTCCAGTCCCTGACCAGAGGTAGCGATGAAAGTCCGTCCGCCTGCTGCCGAAGAGCCAAGGCAGGCACTCAATGCTGAGTGCTCTGATTCAACAGGTATATAATTTGCATCCAGTTCCCCATTAGCAACCAATTGTGCCACCCGTTCTACAATATGGGTCTGAGGAGTAATAGGGTAAGCCGCACAGACGTCAATATTAGCCATCTTGACTGCTTCCGCTATGGCAAAGGAAGATTCAAAAGCTACTCTTCTCTCCATTTTCTATGCCTCAACCATAGTTATGGCTCCCGTCCAGCACTCACGGGCACAAATGCCACATCCTTTACAATAAAATTCATCAGCTTCAAAATAACCCTCCGCATCCTGGCGAATACAATCTTCAGGGCAAAAGAGAGCACACATACCACATTTAATACATTTCACGTTATCTCTCACAGGGCGTTCTGATTTCCAATATCCAGTTTGGTAGCTCCTGGCATTCCCCATCTCAGTTACTACAAAACCAGGATTTAGCTCTTTCCATGATAGGCTTTTCTCGACAGGGTAGACTTTTTTGGGTTTCTTAGCGCCAGGGATTGATTCCATTATAAGAGCTTCTTCATATGCTCTGCTGCAAGCCTTAACATTGATTTCACTTAGTTTGCCAAATCTTTCTTGCAGCGGCTGAGTTAAAGATTCCAGATTAACCATACCAGTTGCCTTTATCAGGGCTCCTAACATAGCAGTATTGACAATAGGTCTCTTCAGTATATCCCGGGCAATAGCAGTAGCATCTACTACTGCTAATTTCCATGGGCCACCAATTTCCGAATTTACGATGGCTAATCCTTTTGAGCTATTTACTACGAGAACGCCGCCATCCTTGAGCCCATGGGTAACATCGATAATACCAAGCAAGCCAGGATCTAATATCACAACGACATCAGGTTCAGCAATAGCAGCCCTGGATCTGATAGGTTTATCTATACTTACGCGATTGAAAGCTATGACGGGAGCCCCTCTCCTCTCAGGGCCGAAGCTGGGGAAAGCTTGAGCAATTTTGCCTTCCTTTATTGCAGTTGAAGCCAGAAGTTCCGCCGATGTTACCGCTCCCTGTCCTCCTCTGCCATGCCAGCGAATCTCTATAATATTATCCATCACTTGCAACTTCTACTCTACCCCTGAAGGGACTCGAACCCTTGCACCTGGCTCCGGAGGCCAGCGCTCTATCCTCTGAGCTACAGGGGCGGGAGATATACTCTACCACCATCAAGTAATTTAATCAAACAAACTGCGAGGAACCTATTTAGTGGCTCAATGCACATAAAATCTGCGATGGCAAAAACGAAATTGCCAGATAGCATTTCCTTGTTATTTACTTTTATGGTATATTTTAGTTTATAATATAGATTGAATGGCGTAATATGTATTATAAAGTAACATGATTAGGAGGGTTGTTAAATGAAATTACTATCTCGGCTGCTTATTGCTCTACTTGCCTGCCTTATTGCCATTCCTGCGATGGCTACACCAGTTCAAGCTGCTGACATTTCCAGTATGTCGCTACATCCGAGTAGCGGCACAGTTGGAGAGGAAGTGTATATTACAGGCTCATGTGAGAGCAGTGATGATTATTGGGTATACTACCAGCTGAATACCAACGAATGGGTAGAAGTGCTGGAGGATAATGACTTTGACTTTGACTCGAATGGGGAGGACTATGAATACAGCACCAAGGATGAGAAATTCCTCATCCCCGAGAGCTGCAGTGGAAAACACGCAATCACGATTTGCGATAAAGACCTGGGGAGTTCAGTGGATGATGATGATGAAGTTGAAGACGATGAAAAATATTCAAAAGACTTCACTGTAAAGCCAAAAGTAGAAATAATAGAGATAGCAGGCGACGAAATAGATGACCCCGATGATGCCAGAGGAGCAACGGGAATCGAAGTCACGGTGAAAGGCACCGGGTTCGGTGAGGATGAAGAGGATATCGATATATTGTTCGAGGGCGAAGTAGTATCAGATGAACAATTTGAAGCAGATGAATATGGCACATGGGAAGGAACCTTTGAGGTGCCCACTGCTACCAAGGGCGACCATGATGTTTCAGCCGAGGGTCATGATACCGATGAGGATGATGTCGAGGAAGCTACCTTTGAGGTAATGCCTGGTATAAGCGTGGATCCGAAAAGTGGCTCACATGGTGAGACTGTAACTGTAACAGGCAACGGATTTGGAGAGGACGAAAGAAATATTAAAATACTGTTTGATGATGACACGATAGCCAGTGGCATCGAGGCTGATGAGGATGGCTGCTGGGAGGAGACTTTTGATGTGCCTCAATTTGCCAAAGGCAAATATGATATAACGGCCGAGGGTAGTTATACTGATAAAGACGACATTGACGAAGTGGAATTTGAGATAGTGCCCGGATTAACATTGTCTCCTGTCCAAGGGAATGTGGGGACAACCTTATCCGTCAGCGGTAGTGGCTTCCCCAAGAACACGTCAGTAGTTATTACCTATGATGGAGTGACCAAGGGTAGCAGCACTACCCAGAGCAACGGCAGCTTTTCAGGCGTGAGCTTTGAGGCTACACATATTCAGACAACACACACTACAAAACATCCAGTGGTAGCTACTGGTGGTTCTACTACGCTTACCATCAACTTCACCATGGAATCAGTTGCACCACCTGCCCCTACTCTCACATCTCCAACCGCTGAGGAAAGGGTCGGCTCCGTAATAGGCAGTAAATTTACTCCTGCATTCGAATGGCAAACCGTAGTGGACGACAGTGGAATCAACTATTATAGCTTGCAAATAGCCAGCAATGTAGATTTTACTACGGAAGCTATACTATTTTCGCGGAATTTAACAGTGGCAGAGTTGGCTGCCGGCACAGGATCAAATACAATTAGTTATGCCCTTCCCAAAGATAGCGCTTTACTTTACGGCACCTACTATTGGAGAGTAAAAGCAATTGACAATGCTCAGAATGAATCCGCATGGAGTGTTGCTCATTCCTTCAAGACCGGGCTTTTGCCCTTCTGGGCGCTTATATCTATTGCTTCTCTAATAGCAGTGCTCATTGGCGCTCTAGTTTATCTCCTCATCAAGAGGGGAGGGTCTTATGATTAAATTAAAGATCGCATAAACTATAATTTATGTGACTTTTATACGTGGCGCACATTACTTTATGTAAAGTAATTTAAACGAGGAGGATTAAAATGAAATTAACAGTTATTGGATTAGGACAATGTGGTTGCCGCATTGCTGACCAGTTTGCCAGGCTTAATTCCAAGGCACAAGTTGAGCGCAGGGCAACCATAGCGCCAGACATAGTCGCTGTGAACAGCGACCAGGCAGATTTAACTGGATTGAGATTTATTAAGAAAGACTATATGCATAGTATACTCATCGGTTTACGCCAGACATTGGGGCATGGCGTGGGCAAGATAAATGAAATAGGCGCCCAATTAGCCAGAGAAGATGGGGATAAGGTGATGGATGCTATAAAGGCAGAGCCAACGTTTTATGAAACACATGCTTTTCTGCTCATTGGTGGTGCTGCTGGTGGCACTGGCTCAGGCGCATTACCTGTGATTGCTCAGATGATTAAGGAGAGGTATCTCAATAAACCGATTTATGCCCTTGTTGTATTACCATTTGAACATGAAATTAGCAGTGAGACCAGAAGCGTATACAACACAGCCACCTGTCTCAAATCCATATATGATGTAGCCGATGCCGTTTTCCTGGCTGATAACCAGAGGTATGTTAGAAAAGATGCCAGTCTGGCTAATAACATAGAAAAAATAAACCGTCATATTGCAGAACCCTTCTATGACTTGATGTGCGCTGGCGAAATAACTAAGCGCAAATTCGTGGGCTCCAGAACTGTAGATGCAGGAGACATTATTGCCACACTGGAAGGCTGGACAGCTATTGGAATTGGTAGAACTCCGCTGCCGTCATTTCGTTTCCCATGGGAAATAAAGAAGAAAAGCTTCCACGAGAAAGCTATGGAAAGCTTTCGAGGCTCTCAGGCCCTGGATGCTACACTATCTGACCTCTCTATTGGCTGCGACCCTAATGATGCTGCCAGAATTACATATATTATATCTGGACCAGCCAAGGAAATGAACATGGATATGGTCAAAGGCGTTAGCGAGTATCTCAAAGAGATATCGCCCACTGCTTTAATCAGAGGCGGTGACTTCCCTGGTGAAAAACACTTTATCGATATCACATTGATATTATCTCAGCTCTCTTCCGTGCCTAAAATAAAGGACCTTTATGAGAAAGCTGTCAAATATGGACAGGAGCATAAAGGTCAAATAGAGGAAAGTCACAAAAAAATTCAATCCATGGCTGATGTAGGCAAGGAATTGCCCACATTGTAATAAGCAGGTTGCTTATTTCTGTGACAGGAGAGCTTGATCTATGGACAGCGAAATTGCACAAAGGCAAGAGAAAGCTCAAAAGCTGATAAGAGACAGTGGCTACGGGGCATTGGTATTGTCTGTTGCGGAAAACATACAGTACCTTACAGGTGTGACAGAGCCCAGTGTACATGCATGCAGTGTCGTTATAGCCACCCAGCAAAGTCAACCAGTGTTAGCAGTGATGTGGCTTGATAAAGAGTTTGCCCAAAAACAGGCAAAAGACATTGATATCAAAACATACACTCCTTACACTCAAGGCACAATAATAATAGAAACACTCAAGCATCTCGGTGTCACGAAGGGGAAAATTGGCATGGATGATACTTCCCTTGAAGTGCTAGGGAACTCTTTGAGACGAGCGTTATCAAACATTGAACTTGTAAATGCTACTGAGGAAGCAGAGGGGTTGAGATCGGTGAAAACTGAGGAGGAAATCAGTTTCATCCAGAAAGCCTGTGCAATTGCAGATGAGGGGATGAAGATTGCTCTAGAGTCTCTGAAACCAGGGGTGACAGAAATTCAAGTCGCTTCCTTGGCAGAACACCATATGATAACACTGGGCTCCGACAGGTTGAAGCACCCCACTATTCTAGGCTCTGGACCTCGAGCTAAGCTTCCCCATGCCTGGGCAACTCAGAAACAAATAGAAAACGGGGAAGTGGTCGCGATAGATTTGGGGGCAGTCTATAATGGCTACTGCTCAGATATAGCTCGGACCGCCGTTGTTGGTAAGCCAACCGCAGAGCTAAAAGATGCCTTTAACGCCTTCCGCATTGCACAGGACACAGTTTTGCAGCAACTCCGCCCTGGCGTAGCCATCGGAGAAATTCAAATTGCAGCCGAAGAGGCTACAAAAGCTACCGGGTATCGACTGCTAGCTCATGTGGGGCATAATGTTGGCCTACAAGTCGAAGAGCATCCTTTCCTGGAATCATCCACCGCAGCAGACCCAGATTCGAAAATTGAGAAAAATATGGTCGTGGCTTTCTTCCAGGGTTCTATACAGGCGAAACAAAACCTCGGTATTAGGCTGGAGGATACCGCAGTCATAACAGAATCCGGGGCAAAAATGCTAACTACCTATCCCAGGAACCTATTCTTCCAGTGATAAGACTTTTCACCAGCAGCCACCATGTCCAGTAGATACGTGCATACGGCAATAGCACCTCAGTGGCTGTTTCTAATTCCAGTTTCTCCTCTCTCAATAATATGCTAATGACTCCACAGCCTCTAGAATTTTCAGGTCAAAGAAAGATTTTCAGAATGTAAGCAATGATCCAACCCAGAATGCCGCATGCGGGAAAAGTAAAAATCCAGGTCAACACGATATCTCTGGCTATCCCCCACCGTACTGCAGAAAGACGCCTCGTGGCCCCCACCCCCATAATGGCAGAACTCACACAATGCGTGGTGCTTACTGGAATGCCATAATGCGAAGCAAGCTCAATGACAGTAGACGCCGATGCCGTTGCTGTAAATCCCTGGACAGGACGTAAGGTAGTCATCTTTAACCCTAATGTTTTGATGACTCGCCATCCACCAATAGCAGTGCCAAAGCTAATTGAAGCCGCAGAAACAACTATGACCCACCACGTATTAGAATCTAACAATGAGAGGTGCTGCCATAAACTACTATCATAATAAGGAGAAGTTACCAGCGCCATCATAATCAAGCCAATAGGCATTTGCCCATCGTTCTTACCATGGCTATAGGCCAGGAAGGCCGACGAAAGTATATGTAACTTACTAAAAATACTTCGTATCTTTGACGGTCTGGTTTTTTGGAAGAGCCATAATATGGCTAACATTGCCAAAAAACCGCCTCCAAAACCCAGAAGGGGGGCAAAACCGACTGCCGAAAATACTCTTGCAAGAGTTCTCCAAATGATGATTTTCGTGCTCATCATAGCCATGCCAGCTCCCACCAACCCCGCTACTAATCCGTGGGTCAAACTAATAGGCATGCCATAATGTGTAGTAACAACAGCCCAGATGATAATCGCCATAACGCCAGAAAGAACAATGCCCATAGTCAAAAATTCAGGGTCAATAATCCCCTTGCCGATAGTTATCGCCACCGCATTACCCGTGGCTGCTCCAGCGAATTCAAAAAAGGCTGCCATGATTATGGCAGCACGAGGAGAAAGGGTGCGGGTGCCGATTACCGTAGCAACAGAATTGGCAGCGTCATTAAAACCATTGGCTATGCCAAAGCCAACAGCTGCTGTAATTATTAAAATTAACAGTATTTGAGGGTTAGGCATACTTCAATACTATACCTTCGAGCACATTGGCCACATCTTCTCCCCTATCAGTAGCATCCTCCAAATGTTGATATATCTCACGCCATTTAATTATCCTGCACGCATCAGTGCCATTTTTGAACAGTTCAGTTTGGGCACTATGATGTATATCATCGGCTTCGTTTTCCAGGCTGTTAATTTCCACACACTGCTCTAGAATTTGCGGGAATTGGTTATGGTGTCGCAAACAAGGCATCACTTCGTTTAGTTTATCAGCGACTCTGGATATGATCATGGTTAGTTCTTGCGCCCTTGCAGTGGGTTTGGTAACCCCATAAAGGAAAGCAGTTCTGCCTGCAGCCTCGATAAAATCCATCATATCGTCCAGGCTGTGGGCAAGGGAAGCGATATCTTCTCTATCGATAGGAGTCACAAAGGTGCGATGCAGTCGCTGCATTATCTCATGCGTTATAACATCACCATGGCTTTCCATATCTTTGAGTCCTTTTGCTTTCATTTCAACATCTGTATAATTTTCGAATAGGTCAACAAGTTTTCCTGCAGCAAGAACCAGGTTAGCAGTATCCTGTTCAAACAAGTCATAAAATTTAGTATCTCTAGGTGTCAATAAAAATTTAGGCAAGGCACACCTCCTTTCCCTCAGCGCCAAGGATATCAGTAAACACAGATGGTCTCCTACTTTTATGCAATGTTATATCATAACATAGGTTTCCCCCACCAAGCTTTCAACCTGGCATCAATTTCCACTTCATAACCCTGGTCACCGGGAATGTAATAGCGCTTGCCTTTAAGAGAGTGCGGCAAATTCTGTTGCTTTACAAAATGTCCAGGGTAATCATGGGCATATTTATAGCCCTGTCCATATCCAATCTGACGCATCAAAGATGTCGTAGGGTTACGTAACCAAAGTGGCACCGGTTCATTGCGGCTGTGCTCTAAATCCTGTTGCACTCGAGAATAAGCCTGATATAAAGAGTTGCTTTTAGGAGCCGAGGCCAGAAATACCACTGCCTCAGCCAGAGCCAGATTGGCCTCGGGCATACCAACAAAATGAACTGCTTGCTGAGCAGCTACGGCTAACACCAGAGCTTGTGGGTCAGCCATACCTACATCTTCACAAGCGAAACGCACTAAACGACGAGCAATATAAAGAGGGTCCTCTCCACTTTCAACCATACGACCCAACCAATATAAGGCGGCATCAGGGTCAGAACCACGCAGAGACTTATGCAGGGCAGACATAATCTCATAGTGCTGATCACCACTCTTGTCATAAGGTAATGCCCGATGTTGTAATGCATCCTCAACGTCTGGCAATTTTATTCGGCGATTACCATCATTATCAGGCAAAGTAACAGACACCGCCATCTCCAAAACATTAAGAGCTACCCGAGCATCGCCATTGGACATGGTCACCAGGTGATTAAAAGCTTCCTCATCCATAGTTACTTTCAACGCTCCCAGCCCCTGTTCACTATTTTTTAGAGCTCGCTCTACAATGAATCGAACCTGTTTATTTGTAAGCAAGTTTAATTGAAAAACCCGACACCGCGAAAGTAAAGGTGATACAACTTCAAAAGAAGGATTTTCTGTAGTAGCCCCAATAAGAATCACCGTGCCATTTTCTACAAATGGAAGCACAGCATCTTGCTGTGCCTTATTAAAGCGATGAATTTCATCTATAAAAAAAATTGTTCGCTGTCCTGATAATTTTAATCTCTGCTCAGCTTCCCTGGTGATACGACGCAGATCAGCCACCCCAGCGCTAACAGCAGTCAAAGAGCTGAAATGCGATTTAGTATTCCGCGCTATAATACAAGCTAAACTTGTTTTACCACTCCCTGGGGGGCCCCAGAGAATCATTGATGGCAGGCAATTTGTTTCAATGCATCTTCTGAGCACCTTGCCTTTACCCAACAAGTGTTCCTGTCCCACAAAATCAGCGAAGCTCTGCGGGCGCATTTTTGCCGCCAAAGGCATAGCATCAGCCGAGTTCTCCTTTTGCTGCAAGTTGAAAAGAGGCATCTCCAAACCCATTATTTAAATCTCTTCACCTGGAAACGGTAAAGCTTAACAGCATCAGCAGGTGATATTCCTGCCTTGAGTCGGCATATTTCGATCTGCCGCTCAACTGTGTCTATACCCTCCAGGTCGGGCAGTAAAAGACCCTTCCTGGAACCACTCTCCACAATCAATCCATATTCTTTAGGGTCAAGCTGATTCGCATCTTCAACTGGCTCTGGTTTAGTAAGAATATCCACGCTATACTCCAGTTCAGCTAACTCAGCTGCAACAATTGAGGGGAAACGAGGGTCTCTAGTAGCTGAACTAATAGCATTAGCTATAATTTCCTCAGCCACGTTATCCTTAGCTGGCTCAAAGGTGCCGATGCAGCCTCTTAGCACTCCATATTTGTGAATAGAAACAAAAACGCCAGCTCGTTTCTTCATTTCTGGGCTAAGCTCTTTCGGCTGAAGTATTGTGCTATCCCGAAGATAATTCTCTACCGTTTCCTTGGCTAATTTCACTATAGGGTTAAGTTCCTCTTTCATAAATACCTCCTCATAATTATACTATTCCGGCGTTAGTTCATTATAACTTTGTCTCTGAGCTTCTATTTAACTCTCTCCTTTTTTCTCCATCCCCCAATGGGACAAAATTAAACCGCATTTCACTTTCATCTTGATTTTGTCCTGAAATTAAGTTCGCTTCCACAAAATTTACATCTGGACTTATCCAGCCCCAATACTTCAGCACTATAGCCAATTCGTCGAACAATTAACTTACCACAAGAATAACAAACAGTATTTTCGTATTCGTGCCCTGAGACATTACCCAGATAGACAAACTTTAGCCCCGTTTTTTTGCCAATCTGGTAAGCCTTTTCCAATGTAGATATTGGCGTAGGCATCAGGTGATTTAAATTACGCATAGGGTAAAAACGAGTTACATGCCAGGGAGTAAGTTCGCCCAGGTTATCCCGAATCCAGGCAGCAATACCGCTGAGTTGCTCCTCATCATCATTCATAGTAGGAACAATATTAGTTACCACCTCAACATGCATATCCCATTTGTCTTTAGCTCGTTTAGCCATATCCAGAATGCCACGCCAGTGAGGGATTTTAGTTAATCGACGATAAAAGCCATCGTTAAAGCCTTTAACATCAACTCTCCATGCATCAAGGTAAGGGCCTATAGTATCTAAAGCCTCAGGAGTAATATAGCCATTGGTAACATAAGCAGTATAAAAACCATTTTCCTTAGCCAACCTGGCTGAATCCAGTGTATATTCAAACCATATGGAAGGTTCATTATAAGTCCAGGCAATTCCAACGCAATTATATTTCCTGGCTAATTCTATCTCTTTCTCTGGCAATAGCTGTTGTGAGGTGTCTGGAATATCAACACAGGAAATCTCCCAGTTCTGGCAATCCTGGCAATGGAAATTGCATCCCCATGTACCCAGGGAGAAAGCATTAGTCCCAGGGAAAAAGTGGAATAGAGGTTTCTTCTCAATAGGGTCGACTGCCAATGACGATACTTCAGCATAATTCATGGTATATAAAATGCCATCACGATTAATACGCATGCGACAGACGCCCAATTTTCCCGGATTAATCAGGCAGCGCCACTGGCAAACATTACACCTTACCCTTCCTCCAGACAGTTTTTCATAAAGTATCGCTTCCCTCTCCATTATGAGCTATTATATCATCACTGATAAATGCTTATTATTGGAATAACCGGCAACATCGGTAGCGGCAAAAGCACAGTTTGCCAAATTCTGGCTAAACTCGGTGTTCCTACTATTGATGCCGATAAATTAGCACATGAGGTTTACAAACCGTATAGCCAAATCTGGCAGGAATTAATCAACGTCTTTGGTAAAAATATTATGAAGGTGAACGGAGAAATCGACCGCCAAAAATTAGGGCAACTAGTCTTTTCCAGTCCTCATGCTCTAGCTCAACTAAACCGAATAGTGCACCCCCGCATATATTGTATGGTTCAAGAGAGAATCGAAAATTACAGCCGCCAGGGAGTTGAAGCTGTCACAGTAGAAGCTGCTCTACTCATCGAAGCGGGCTGGACAAAACTGGTAGATAGGGTATGGGTAGTAATAACCTCCGATAACACAGTACATCAAAGGCTCACCCAACACAAAGAAATAAGCACAGTGCAGATATTGTCCAGGCTCAGGTCACAGATGCCAGCAAGTGAAAAGATGAAATACGCCGACGAGATAATTTACAATGATGGCGATATAACTCAGCTCGAAACCAGGGTAACTGAACTCTGGCACACATTCAGCACGACGTAAATGTGTAGCGAAATTAGTACTGTTTTATCCAAACTTTGCTCAAATCGGCAATACCTAGCGGGTTAAATTCGTAATCCTGAACATAGGGTTTAACCAATGTATAGTTAATGCCAAACCATAACGGTAAGCAAGGAGCTGCCTCTATCACCTCCTGTTCAGCTTGCTGATACATGCTCAAGCGAATAGAGTTATCCTGTTCAATGGCAGCTTGAGTAAGCAACTTATCCAGCTCAGGATTGCTATAGCCAAAAATATTATTCTCGCTTCCAGTGTAAAACAGGTTATCCAAAAAATTATGTGGGTCGGGATAATCAGCCACCCAACCAAGCATAAACATCTCATCTCTCTCCTGCTTTATGTAATAAAGGTAATTCTCTGGCTCCAGTTGCCTTACCATTACTTCAACCCCAATATCCTGCTGCCACCCCTGGACAATAGCGCCCAGAGAATCTGGAATATCATTACCATAACCTGAAACGGTGATGGTAATGGGCGGTAGATTCGAAGCGCTACCATATTTCGAAGCAGCAATAAATTCCGTTGCCTTTGCTACGTTGTAGTTAAGGCCTTCAAAATTTTCACTATAACCTGGCATGCCAGGTGGCAAAATGCCCTTAGCTTCAGTTACCATATCCCTTAATATCAACCTAACAATGCGTCCCTTATCCACAGCACTGCAAAAAGCACGGCGAATATTAATATCATCGAAAGGAGCCCTGGTGATATCAAAGCCTATATAATAAAGGCTAAGCTCAGGCGTTATATCTAATTCCTGGTAAAATGGTTCACTTTTATCTCTAACCTGGTCGATGTAATACATGGAAACAGAAGTGATATCAATTTCGTCCTTCTCATACATAGTCATAGGCATACCCGACAGGAAATGAAAAATAACCTGTTTCACTCCGGCTGGTTGGCCGTAATAAAGCTCATTTCGTCGCAAAATCAATTGCTGTTCCGGCTTCCATTCCTCCAGCTTGAAAGGGCCAGTCCCATCTGGCTGACGCCACCAATTTTCCCCAGTTTCCACGTTAACTCTATCAACAACAAATGCAGTAGGATATGTCAACTTGCACAGGAAATAAGCTTTAGGAGCATCACTGGTTACCTCAAGGGTATAATCATCAAGGACTTTTACTCCTGAGATTTCTCCAACCTCGCCAGTTAGCATATCACTGGCGCCCACAATATCACCCAGATAAGTAGCTGCTGTTTGAGAGTCGGTAGCCGGGTCACAAGCACGTTCCCAGGAATATTTAAAATCGGTAGCCTTTACCTCTCTGCCACTATGAAACTTTACTTCGTGGCGAAGATAGAAAGTGTATGTTTTACCATCCTCGCTTCTCTCCCACCTCTCTGCGATATCAGGCACCACATTTAGATTCTCATCAAGACGAACCAGGCCGCTAAAGATTTGCATGATATAGGCATGTGACGTCATTTCGCTGGAAATCGCTGGGTCAAGCGTTACAGGGCTACTGCCGCAAAGATCAAGGACATCATGGTTGAGTGATAATCCTTCAGGTTGACAACCGAGTGAAGGCAACAGCAATAGGACACACATAATGAGAGGTACCAGAATAGATTGCCAGATTTTTTTCATCATTTTGCTCTTCACCTATTAAGATGCCTGTTGAAACCAGTAACGGGGTTAATTGACGACACGGCAACTGTGCCAGGGTGTAACAATACTGTTTCCGCTGGAACCGCTGGAGTCACTAATGTTTCTCGCCAGCATACATCAAGCCCATCCACATCAAAACCGTAAATTTCAGTCAAAGCTTCATCATAAGTGCTGCCATATTTAAGTATCGTTAGTAAGTTGAGCATTTTTTGCTGGCCATAATTATGCAAGAGATATTCCACCAGGCTATAACTCTCAGCATACGAAAGGCAGGCTTTATCAGTCTCGGCAGAAAATAAACTGCACAAACTACGCACCGAAATCAATTCGCCCTCTGAGATAGCACTATTTAGCCGCGTGCGGAAATAAGAACCCAGTTCACCCTGGTTATACATAGCCAATCCTTCATCAAGCCACGTAGGAAGCCTGCCATAAGGGCTGAAGGTCGTTTGGTGAACAACCAGGTGAGTCAATTCATGAACTAGAGCCTCCTTGCCCCAATCAATGTTATCAGGTGAAATGCCAATGGCAATTATACTAAATTCAGTAAAGGCAACACCGCCTGTCCATTCCTGAGGAAAAATCATGGCTTCCTGTAAATCCATGGCTGAGGCATAAACATATATCTTGATAGGTTTTTGTGGATAGGTGCCAAGATCTCGAGTTAATCTGTCAAGCCCCTGCTGACAGGCATCCATTAACTCCAAGGCAAAGGAGTCATCTCCTTTATACCAGAAAAGTGTTAGCTCATTATTTTCACCCTCAAGAGCCTGCGATTCATCAGGGAATTTACTACTGGTCAAACTTTGCCATTGATAACGATCATCATCAAAGTGAATTACAGCAGGCAAAGTTTCAATTTCGTTTCCAATAGCATCCCTGATTGTCCACCAGTATGTTACAGTAGCCCCGGAAGGTAAGCTTGATTTCCTCATATCCCATGTCCAGCTAGTCTTTATTTTGCTTGCTGGAGTAAAATCAGGCCAACCCTCACTGATAACTCGTGCGTAGTTCATTTTATCCACATAATACTTGAGACGAGCATCGACAATATCAGCCTCACTCTCAGCTTCGATGTTGAAGACAAGCGCAACGGGAAAACGCAGCTCCACATCACTATCTAAAACCACAATACCGCTATCAGCCTTAACAAAAGAAGATGTGCATATTGAAAAGAGTGCTAAAGCCATCAGGATGATTCGTTTAATCATTTCTCTTCGCCTACTTTGGAACGGAGATAAGCAGCGATAAACTTATCCAAATCACCATCCAATACAGCTTCAGCATTACCGGTTTCGCAACCAGTGCGATGATCCTTCACCATCTTATATGGATGAATGACATAGCTTCTAATTTGATTTCCCCACTCAACTTTGACCTGTTCACCCTTGAGCCTGGCTTTTTCCTTTTTCTTATTCTCACGCTCTAACTCAAGAAGACGCGTATAAAGTATTTTTAAAGCAGCTTCTTTGTTCTGGTGCTGTGATCTCTCACCCTGGCAGGAAGATGTTAACCCTGTAGGCAAGTGAGTTATCCTAACAGCGCTGCTTGTTTTCTGCATATGTTGCCCTCCAGGGCCGCTGGATCTGAAAGTATCTATTCTTAAATCCTCCTGGTTGATTTGAATATCCAATTCCTTGTCTGCTTCGGGAAGAACCTCCACCATGGCAAAAGAGGTATGTCTGGCATGGTCGGCATCAAAAGGGGAAAGACGAACCAATCTATGGACACCATGCTCACATTTAAGATAGCCATAAGCGTAATCTCCTTTAATTTCTATAATGGCACTTTTGATGCCCGCTTCCTCGCCAGGAGAGACATCCAGAATTTCGCTGTGGTAGTTACGTCTCTCTACCCATCGCAAATACATCCTGAACAACATACTGGTCCAATCCTGAGATTCTGTGCCTCCCGCGCCAGCATGAAAAGCTACTATGGCATTCCTGGTATCATACTCGCCGCTAAGAACTAATTGATTCTCTAATCGTTCGAACTGAGCGGTTATTTGCTGCAGTTCTTGCTGCACCTCCTTCTCAAGAGAATGATCGTCTTCCTCAATAGCCAGATCAACCATCTCACAAAGATCAGTGACCTGTTTTTCTATCTCGCACCAGCTAGAAACTAGACTCTGTTCCACTCTGAGGTGACGCATAGTAGCTTGAGCTTTGACTGGGTCATGCCAAAAATTAGGGCCAGCTGATTCTGTCTCTATCCTGGCAATCTCCTTTTCTTTTCCTGAAATGTCAAAGATGCACCATTATATCTGAAATCTGGTGACGTAGCGTTTCCAGCCGTTCTTTTTCTTCCTGCATTTGTGCTCCTTTTACTAATTAAAATAGTTTTCCTGCTACTTCGGTTCAGAGGATAATTTGCCGGCGGCGGCAAGGTGAGCCAGACGAGTAGGTTCAGGAAGGCGATACCCACGACAGCACTTCATCACCCAATTTAGAGCCATTGTAAGGTTAACTTTATGGCCTACAGAGACATAAATTGGCTTTACTTTGACCTTAGTTCTCAATGCCGCTCCAACAATTTCTCCACTGTTAATCAATCCAGCAAAAGAGCCAGCTTCCTCCCCTACAAGCTCATGCTTGCCACACAGAATAGATTTAGCACAACCTATAGTAGGTATGTCAAGGAAAAGCCCTAAATGCGAAGCAAGCCCTAACTTCCTGGGATGTGCAATACCTTGGCCATCAACCAGAACAATGTCAGGAGTATTATACAGCATTTCACAAACAGCCAATATTACGGGGCACTCTCGAAAAGATAGTAGTCCTGGTATGTAAGGCAAAGTAACCTTGCTTTCGGCCACTTTAACTTCCACTATGTTAAGTTCAGGGTAACCAAGCACTACCACCGCTCCTCGGGCCATGCCATGAGAATCTGGAGAAGATATATCCACGCCGGCAACAAGTTGTGGATTAATATCCTTATCAGTAATCACTACCTTACTTGCCAGCTTTAATTGTATTTCCCTGGCTTTGGCAAGGCTTACATCCCACCTGTGTAGATTGTTTATTTTCACACCAACTTGAATTATAAGATAGTTTCCCCTGAAAACAAATACTCCAGCGTTCCGATTTGCCAATACTATTTTACCCATAAAGTATATTTCGCTATACTATCCACATAGAGGATAAGAAATTTTTAAAGCAAGGAGGAGAGAAGACAGATGAATTTTGCTGAGCTAAGTTTCAAGGAAGCCCCTAAAATCGTTACACAGATACCAGGTCCAAAGACAAAATCCTTGATGGAAAAGGTCATGTCGTTTGACAGCAACTATGTATCATATCCCAGGACACTGCCTATAGCCATAGAAGAAGGCAAGGGAGCAACAATTAAAGATGTGGATGGCAACATATACATTGACCTTTTTGCAGGCATAGGAGTACTGAATTTTGGCTATTCAAATCCTTACATACTGAAATATGTCAGACAGCAGGAAGACAAATTAATTCATTGCCTTGATTTCCCTACGCCAACAAGACTTGAGTTTCTTCAAAAGTTAAGCGAGACTGCGCCGCTAGGCCTGAAAAATAATTGTAAAATTTTCCTTTGCGCCCCAACTGGTTCAGAGGCGGTAACAGCAGCAATCAGATTGGCTAAACTGCAAACAAAACGCAACACCATACTATCATTTTGGGGAAGTTATCACGGTGCGAATGGCGAATCTTTCGCTGCAAGTTCGTGGACGGGTGGTTACAAAAGCCAGCACCTCCCAATGCTTCCAGACACACATTTTGTCCCCTTCCCTTATTGTTACAGGTGCCCATTCGGGAAAAATTACCCTGGTTGTAATTTAGAGTGTTTCGAATTTCTCAAAAAGGTGTTGAAAAACGGCTTTTCAGGTGTTTGTAAACCCGCTGCTGTAATTTTAGAATCAGTTCAAGGTGAAGGTGGAATTCATATTCCACCCCGTGAATATGTGCAGGAACTCAGGAGAATTACTGAAGAGGAAGGCATCCTCTTAATATTTGATGAAGTCCAGTGTGGAATGTGTAGAACAGGCAAAATGTGGGCTTGTGAATACTATGGGGTAACTCCAGATATTATGACTTCAGCAAAATCACTTGGTGGCATAGGGCTTCCCTTAGCGGCAGTTTTCTATAAAAAAGAGCTGGATAATTGGCCACCCGGAACCAGCATAGGGACCTTTAGAGGAAATGCGCTGGGAGTAGCTGCCGGGCTAGGAGCTTTAGATTTCATTAGAGAAACAGATTTATTGAGCCATGTTGAAACAATCAGCAAGATATTAAACAACGGATTGAACAAACTGAAAGATAAATATGAGGTAATAGGCGAAGTGCGGCAGCAAGGATTAATGGCTGCAATTGAATTTGTCAAAGATAGAAAAACCAAGGAGCCATGGAAGGAATTTCTTGATGCTGTGTTGATAGAATGCCTTAGGCGAGGCTTATTCCCATGGAAGGCAGGCTACTATTTTAATGTTCTTCGTTTACTGCCTCCACTTGTTATTACTGAAGAATTAATGAATAAATCAATTACAATTCTTGGAGAAGTAATTGACGATATAATAAAAAAGGAGGAACTATAGAAATGATCAAAGGAGCAAAAGTAGGAGAGAAAAGACCTGTACCTGGAGAAAAAGGGAAGCAATTACTTAAATTGAGGAATGAATATGTTCCTCGCGGTGGGTTCCACACAGCACCCATTTTTATTGCCAAGGGCAAAGGTGCCATAACTGAAGATGTTGATGGGAATGAGTATATCGACTTCTGTGGTGGCATTGCTTGTCTCAATACAGGACATTGCCATGAGAAAGTCGTCGCAGCAGTAAAGGACCAAGTAGATAAATTCATGCACGTCTCCTTCAATGTGTTCATGTACGAATCATTTGTTCAACTAGCGAAGGAAATTTGTGAAAGCACACCGGGCAATTTCCCCAAAAAAGCATACTTTTTCAATAATGGAGCTGAGGCTGTTGAAAACGCAGTTAAAATAGCCAGAAGATATACTGGTAGATACAACATACTTGCATTCGAACACGCATTTCATGGAAGAACTCTACTCACCATGGGGTTGACCAGCAAGGTAAAGTACTACAAGTATGGTTTCGGTATAACCGACATAGGAATTATGCGAGTTCCTTATGCTTATTGCTACAGGTGCCCACATAAATTAAGCTATCCTACATGTGGAATGCATTGCCTCAACAGAATCGAGGATATGTTCAAAACCTATTCTCCAGCTGACAGCATTGCGGCAATACTCGTAGAACCAGTTTTAGGCGAGGGAGGATATGTTATTCCACCAAAAGAATTTATCAAAGGGCTAAGAGATCTGTGTAACAAATATGACATCCTCTTCATAGCCGATGAAATACAAGCTGGCATGGGGCGCACAGGGAAAATGTGGTCAATAGAACATTTCGATGTTGTCCCTGACCTGATGACAATAGGTAAAAGTCTATCAGGTGGAATGGTCTTAACAGGCACCGTAGGACGGGCAGACGTAATGGATTCAGTTGAAACAGGAGGAATAGGTGGAACATTCTCAGGTCATCCGCCTGCGTGTGTGGCTGCGCTAGAAGTGCTGAAAGTGTTTAAGGAAGAGAAGCTCGTGGACAGATCCGCCATGCTGGGTAAACTTACCAAAGGTAGATTGGAGGAAATGAAGAATAAATATAGCATAATAGGCAACGTTAATGGTATCGGAAGCATGCTGGGGCTTGAATTAGTCAAAGATCGAAAAACAAAACAACCTGCAGCAGCCGAAACTAAAGAGATAATGAAAAACTGTCACGAGCACGGCTTAATGATTATGAACTGTGGTACGCTTGGTAATGTTCTTCGTTTCATTTACCCATTGGTAATCAAAGAGGAAGAATTGATGAAGGGATTAGATATATTAGAAAATGCCATAAAGGAGACAAGTAAATCCATATAAAATAAACCGGGGATTTAAGGATCAAATTAGCTAAAGGCAATCACGGACTTGAGCTCAGTAAAGAAAACAGGGAGCCATAATTATTTCGAGGATTGCCTTTAGCTATGAAGTTGATTTCAATAAAAGAGGAGGTAAGATGGACGGATTCTACAACAAAATTTTGCGCATTAATGTTAGCAAGAAATCATTTGAACAGGAACCGGTCAGCGATGAAATCTACCAAACATTATTAGGAGGCAAAGGCCTTGCCACACATCTGCTGGTGAACAACACAAAAGCAGGAGTTGACCCTTTATCAGAAGGCAACGTGCTCATTTTCGCTACAGGGCCTGTTACAGACACGGCAGTTTGGGGCTCTTCCAGATATGGGGTATTCACCAAAGCTCCTTTAACGGGATTATATGCTGAATCTTATTCCGGGGGTAAAGTTGCTGAGCCGCTGAGTAGAACTGGCTATGACGCGATAATGATCGAAGGAGCTTCTAAAAACCCTGTTTATCTTGAGATTTCTGACGGAGATGTAAAATTTCATAATGCATCTCATATCTGGGGAAAGGACACCTACGAAACAGAGGATATTATAAAACAAGAAGTTGGCATAAAAAATGCAGGAGTTGTCGTTATAGGGCCCGCTGGTGAAAATTTGGTGCGATTCGCCTGCATCGAAAATGATTACTGGAGGTCGGCTGGCAGAACAGGAGTTGGAGCAGTAATGGGCTCTAAGAAAATTAAGGGCATCGCCTTCCATGGTAACAAGAAGAGGAAAGTGGCAAACCCCGACTTACTTAAGAAGCTGAGTACGGAACTAAAAGATATAGGCAAAGATAATCCTGGAGCAAAGAACTACAGAAGTTTTGGGACATTACAAATGGTACCTATCATGAACAAAGTTGGGGCATTCCCCACAAAATACTGGCATGCAGGAACTTATGATAAATGGCAAAACTTAACTCAGGATGCCTTACAGAAGAAAGCTAAAGTACGATCACACGCATGCCCAAGATGTTTTATGGGCTGTGGAAGGTTGACTGAGGTGCTTGAAGGCAGGCACAAGGGACTAAAACAGGAATTAGATTATGAAACTGTAGGTGCTTTTGGTGGAGTATGCCTGATAGATGATATCGTGGAAGTTGTGTATCTAAACGATATATGTGACAGATTGGGCATGGATACCATAACTGCAGGCAACCTGGCAGGTTTTACCATAGAAGCTTCTCACTTAAAAGATATCGGAGAGAAAATTGAATATGGAGATGTTGACGCTATTGCTGCTTTGTTAAATAAAATGGCAATGAAAGAAGGTATCGGGGCTATTCTGGCCGAAGGCATAAAACATGCCAGCAAAGAATGGGGCCTCGAGGATTTGGCTATTCATGTCAAAGGAATGGAACCTGCATGCTATGATCCAAGGGTTTTGTATGGAATGGGTTTAGCATTTGCCACTTCGGACAGAGGCGCATGTCATTTAAGAGCAACTTTCTATAAAGCAGAGCTTTCAGGGGCGATATCCCCAACTGCAGTCGAGGGTAAAGCAGAGATGCTTATCGATTTCGAAGATAGGCACAATCTTTTCGACGCCCTGATTTTGTGCAGATTTTTCAGAGACCTGTACCCGTGGGAAAAAATTTCAACAGTCATAAACGCAACTACGGGAATGGAGCTAGATAAGAAGCAACTGCAGAAAGTGGCTTCAGCTATTGCAAATAAGGTTAGGGAGTTTAACCTGCGCGAGGGAATGAATAAAGAGATAGACGAAACACTGCCAAAGAGATTTTTCGAGGAAAAACTTGAGGATAGTGGCAAGGTATTACCCAAAGCTAGTTTTGACAGGATGTTATCTGATTATTATAAACTCAAAGGGTGGTAAGTATACCTTCCCCAAGATACTCATAACTCGGAATACTGTGGCCGGAGAATATGAATCTCCGACCACATGTTAGATCATGCAACTATAAATTTTTACCAATTCCTGGTAAGGAGCATGCCATTCAGGTCAATTGCGGTAAACCTATATTTCAAATTTAGGTCTCTTTCTACTACTAGATTTGCTACCATTTTCTCTTTCCACTGAACTAAAGGTGAATTGACCCGTGGGCAGGTGATCCATGGCTATCGAAGAATCCAGCTAACTCATCCCGTTTAAATTGAGGTAAATCGCATACTCCTGCTATAGTGTGTATCTTCAGTCCTTTTTTCGCTTCCACTATTTTCCCTATGACGTTGGCATTAATCCCAATTTTATGTAGCCCTTCCAACAATCTGGAAGTCTCGGAAGAAGGCAGTGTAATAATCAAGGCTCCCGATGCTAATAAACCAAGAGGGTCAATTTCAAATTTGCCACAGATAGCCTTGCACTCAGCCAAAACAGGTATATTTTCCCCTTCCACCAAAATGCCAACCTGTGCTGCAGTAGCTATTTCCAAAAGCCCTGTAGCTAATCCACCCTCGGTAGGGTCATGCATTGAGTGCACAGTCACCATTGAGCACGCAGTTAGTGCCTCCTTGACCACGCTAATCCCTGGGGAAAAGAGGTAATTTGCCGCACGCTGGACCAAATTTTTATTTAACCCTGCGGAGAGAAGAGCTTTCTCTGCTTCCTGTGCCAGTACAGCCGTCCCCTCGATGGCAATTCCCTTTGTAAGCACAACATCGTCGCCCAACATGGCTCCAGATGTAGTTATTATAGACCCTTCCTCAGCTTCCCCCAGCATACACCCAACCACCACAGGGCGATTGAAATCATAAGTTATCTCAGTATGTCCCCCTACAAGAGTAACCCCCAGAGAATTACAAGCAGAAAGTACCTGGTCGAAAATCTTTTCCGCTTCCTGATGGGTTGATTGTTCAGGAAGGAGAATGGTCGCCAGAAACCAGCGTGGCTTCACTCCCATAGTAGCGATGTCATTGGCATTAACATGAACCACATACCAACCAATAAAATCAGTAGCAAATGTCACCGGGTCCGTTTTAGCCACCAATAATTTGTGACCGCATTTTATCACCGCCGCGTCTTCGCCAATACGAGGACCGAGAATGACCTGCTCATCCTCTATCTTAATTTTATCCAGAAAATTTCTAAGTAAGTCTGATGGGAGTTTACCGACATTCAAAGAATCCATTTTAAAATTTTGATTATAGTTGCATATCTCGAAGGTGGGGTAACAACCCACCTCTTATTTTGCCCGATACTTATCTATGCCCTCTTCATTTAACTCGACATCGCCAATGCCCATTTCAAGAGCCTTTAAGTTCAATTTCATCTTTCCGTGCGGAAAGATATTCCACATTTCATTCTCAACATCCGCCCTTTCCAGAACAAGTTGGCCTGAACCAATGAGAGCTCCTACCATAATAATATTCACAACTATGGGAGCGCCCAGTTTCGATGCTATACTTGTAGCATCTACAAGCCAGACTAACTTAGAAAGCTTTACAATTGCTTCCTTAAGTTCATCACAACCAGGGTATTCCTCTTTTTCTGAAAGTGCTCCTATTGTCAAGATAGGATGTGTATTGGTTACACACACTACTCCTGGGTTTCCATATCGCTGTAGCATCCTTAAAGTCTCCAGAGGTTCAAGTCCGAGAATAAGATGAGCTTTACCTTGTGGAATTAGCGGCCCATAATGCCCTTTAGTAAATATCCTGAGGGTACTAAAAACGGCGCCGCCCCTCTGGCTAGCCCCAAATGTTTCTCCTATAGTGACATGATAGCCCTTCTTCATCAACGCATTACCTATTAAGCCTGAGATTAAGATGTTCCCTTGACCCCCAACTCCACAAATAATCAGGTTTAATGGGTCACAAGAAATAGCCATTATTTTATATTCTCCTTAACGATAGCTTTATATGGGCATATATCAACACAGACTCCACACCCAGTACAAACTTCCTCCAGCACTTGTGCCTTATCAACCTCCTTATCATGGAATAAAGCAGGACACTGAAACTCCCTGTAGCAAAACCCGCACTTTCCCCCCCCACATTTTTCTGGATCAACCCAAACTCTATACGGGCGGGCCCGCTCCTCTTTCATTCGAACCAATTCACACTTTCTACGTAAAATCAGGACCTTAGGCCCATTCTCATCTTTCAGCAACTCACAGAGAGTGATTGTGGTCCCCTTTATATCAAAAGGGTCTCTCACTTGTACTTTGCACCCTATAGCACGACAAAGGCTCTCAATAGACACTACGGGGGCTGGGTCCTGAGTGGCAGTTCTACCTGTCCCTGGGTGAGGTTGGAAACCAGTCATTCCCGTAGCACCATTATCTAGCACTAACAGCGTCATGCTCGACTTGTTATAAACAGCGTTAATTAACGCTGGGATTGATGCGTGAAAAAATGTTGAGTCGCCGCATATCCCAATAGACGGCTGTTCCGACCCTAAAGAGGCAAGCTGGCCAAAACCACAGGCCGACCCTGCTCCTGAGCCCATGCAATGCACTATATTGCTCTGGTGAGGGCCATAGGGAAATACGTCCAGTGTGTAACAACCAATATCACCAACCACCACCACCTTTCTACCATCACGTTTTATGGCCTTCTTTAAAGAGAGAAAGCTAGCCCGATGAGGGCACCCAGGGCACCAGAGCATGCCGCGGTCAATGACCAGCGGCTTAGCTGTATCCTGAACCATCTGCTCATAACTAGTTTCTCTCGCCCGATATTGCAATTTCAAGATTTCAGCCAGGGCGCATATTATTCCATCCGGTGTTATCTCACCGACAGGGTTTATATGGCCAGAATCTTTACCATATATTTCCAGGGGCAGTACCGTATCTAAATACAATGTTGCTGTTTCTCTCACGTGAGCTTCGACAAAAGGATCCACTTCCTCTGCCACGAGTACCCTGGTTGTCAATTTTAAGTATTTAGCAACAAATTTCTTGGGGAACGGCCACAGAGTCACCAGTTTCAGAATTCCCACTGATTCACTCAAGCCCAGTGTTTCTACAGCCTCAAGAGAGCATGGCCAGCCACTACCACTACAGATTATCAGCAGCTCTGGTTGCTCTGGTCCTGTATATGAATTGAAAGGGCTGGACTCAAACATCTCTTGAACCTTGAGCATCTTCTCATGCAAAATGGCATGTTTCGGTGTAGTCGGGAAGGGAATATAGTGTTTAGTGGTATCGAATACAGCTTTCTTCTCTGGCCGGGATATTTTCCCGAGCTTGACATCACCATGTGAATGGGACAGTCGTGTATAGCTCCTCAAGAAACACCAGCATTTCAACTCCTCAGATAAATCAAATGCCCACCTGGTCAAATCCTTGGCCTCCTGCACATCTGTTGGCTCTAAAAGGGGGGCACTGGCTATTTTAGTTATCCAGCGTGTATCAGCTTCATCATCACTGGAATGAGCTTGCGGATCATCACATACAACTACCAGCAATGCTCCTCCCCCATCACCTATACCTGTCAGGTTAAGGTGCGTCAAGAAATCCATTGCTACACTTGCACCAGCATTCTTCATGGCAGCAAGTCCTCTCAATCCAGAAAAAGCTGCTGACGCTGCTACTTCTGTAGCTACCTTCTCATTGACAGACCATTCCACATGAATACCAATATTTTTAGCAACTGTGGCAAGTGTTCCAATAATTTCTGAGGAAGGCGTCCCTGGATAAGCAGCGCAGAAGTGCACTCCTGCCTCAAGTGCACCCCTGGCTATTGCTTCATTGCCAAGCAGCAGCGCAGAAGTGTCTGCTTCTTGCCCCATGATGTCTCGCATTTTATCTCCTTGTTTAACCAGCTATGTTATTCACTTGATGTTATGTCATATTTCCTTAATATTCTATCATTAATGGCAGATTAAATACCCTCACCACTCATTTCCCTAACACCATCCCCGTTGGGTCTATTTCCTGTCGTAATATTATTAAATTCTCTTCACTGGGCATATAGCTTATTTCAACTTTATCTGGTATGACAATTTCGAAACCGCTATTCTGCCTTACCTCATCTATACTCACCCCCGGATGCAGGGAAATCAATTTCAGTCTTTTCGTTTCCTCATCAAAACCATAGACAGCTAGTTGGGTAATAACTCGGTAGGGCCTGATCCTCTAGCCAACCCTGCCCTTTCCCTACCTCCTGGGCCATCCAGGTAGCCAGCAGTGGTCAGAAAATCAACCTTATTGACAAAACTCCTTTTACATTGATTAGCAATAATGTAAATAGTTTTGTTTGAGAAAGAACCCACATTATTAGCACCACCACTGCCAGGTAGGCGAACTTTGGGCCTGTCATGATCGCCTATGACGGTGGTATTAAGATTGCCATACATATCCATCTGTGCGCCTACCAGAAATCCATAATCTGCATATCCTGCCTGTGAAAGCGACATAACATCATGCATACTGGAAGCGCTTATAGCCCTGTAGATAGTTCTAGAATCACCTACAGAGATAGGCAACTCATTCATCAGAGGCCCCAGCCCACCAGCCTCAAATATTATGAATAAATCAGGCGCATGCGTTTTTTGAGCCAGCATAGAAGCTATCATAGGAAGTCCTGTGCCCACAAAGACAGATTTCTTGTTCTCCAACATTTTGGAGCCATTGCACGCCAATAATTCTCGTAAATTATACCTGGTTTTTGTTGCCATACCTTTAACTCCCCCTATTTGACACTAATTCTAAGATTTCATTTGTATGATATGGCCTTCATCGGCTCCTCATAAGACTCTCTTCTCTTTAAATAATCCAACTTTTTTGCACCACCACAGGCTTCCAGATAATCCTCAAAATTGGCAATGCTGTAGACATATTTTTGCAGATACTCATCTGCACCCTCCTCAGTTCTGGACAATTTCAACCATTCAGCTATATGCTCTTCATCAAACCAATACAAACCGGGCATCTCGGAAGGGTGTGCGCTATACGGAATCTCAACTACAGCATCTACTACCAAAAAAGGTATACTTGTTTTCCAGGGCTCTCTCCTGATAACTTCATTATCAACAATCTCCTCAGTAGTTATTATTAATCTTCGAGCACATCTGGAAAGTTCAAAATCCTCCACCAGGTGACCATCTATTTGGGCATTGCCATAGATATCACATCGGTGAACATGAATAAACGCCGCATCAGGGTAGGCTGCTGGAATCAAATTGATTGGTTTGCCGCTAAAGGGATCCTGGATTACCTTACAGGAGCTGTATTTGCCGGTGTCAGTGCCAAGTAAGTTGCGGCTAGGTATAAATGGCAGGCCCATCATCCCAGCTAACCATCGCAATTGGTACCCAGCATTGCTGGTTTCAGCAATGACTTTACATCTCCCGCTTTCCACCATCCTTCTTGAAGCCGGAGATAAACCTCTAAGCTCATGGCCAAAACTGTAAGCCACCTCTGCCCTATTTACACAGCCAGAAGCCACCAGAATGTCAATATCGTGGACCGCTGTTTTACCAGCCATAATCAGATTGCGCTTCCTCTGTCTGATTATCTCATAGACAACAGCCATGGACACTCTTATATGTCCAAACCCTCCACTGGCTATAAAATCTCCATCATGAACGAATTTGGCAACGGCCTCTTTAACTGACATGGTCTTATCCTTTAATTCACGTGACTTATTATTTAGCACCCATTCCCTGGCCTCGTCCGGATCATGCCACCCTATAAGTTCACCTTTGCCCTCCTGTAATATTTGCATTTTATTTATCTACTTTGCAACGCTTGTTTAGTAACCTACTTTATCCAGTCCTTTAAGCCCCAGAAGCTGTCTTGTTTCATCAGGGGTAGCTATATCAATGTCCAGCTCCCTGGCAATGCGGGTGATTTTCCCCACCTGCTCAGCGCTACTTTTAGCCAGTATTCCTTTGCCGACATACAGGCTATCTTCCAGGCCAACTCTGACATTGCCTTTCATAACTAACGCAGCAGTGCATATGGGGAGCTGAAAATGGCCAGCAGCACACACTGACCAGACAAAATCATCACCAAAAGCATGTGTGGCTGTTTCATGCAAAAATACCAGATTATCGACAGAGGGAGGTATTCCTCCCATAATTCCCATGACAAACTGAAGATAAAGGGGTTTTTTGAGGAATCCTTTCTTTACCAGGTAAAGCAAATTGTTAATCATGCCGACATCGTAGATTTCCAATTCAGGTTTGGTATTGCTCTCTTCAAAAGTCCGAGCGAATTCCTGTAGAGACTTAAATGTATTGGGGAAGATGAAATCTTCAGTCATCCTCAAATATTGCTTTTCCCACGAATATTTCCACTCCTTTATCTGCATTCGTTCGGGAAGGTCGAAAAGGCCAAAGTTTATGGAGCCAGCATTGAATGAAGCTAATTCTGGTTTAAAGGTGGGAACCACTTTTAACCTCTCCTTTATAGGCATACCCAAGCCTCCACCAGTGGTTGTGCATACAACGAGATTACATTTGCTTTTTATCCTGGCTAATATTTCGCGGAAGAGGTTCATGTCTGAACTGGGCTGACCTGTTTTTGGGTTACGTATATGTATGTGAACTACACTGGCTCCGGCATCATAAGCTTCAATTGCTTGTTCAGCAATTTGCTCTGGCGTGATAGGCAGGTAAGGGCTCATGCTGGGAGTATGTATACCACCAGTGATCGCTGCGGTTATTATTACTTTAGCCATAGTAAATCCTCCTCCGCTTTTCTAAACTATTCCATTACTGTCAGGGCGACTTCGTATTTCTTCAATGAAATCAAGCACTACTTTGTCAAAATCTGAGTACATAGCTTGCCAACCCCATTCCTCCCTCGCTTTGCTATCGTCGAAGATATCTACAGTAGAAGTACGAAAGTAATTCATTACATCAGGGTCAGGTTTGTAACTTATGTGAGACTCCGGAATGTATTTCTTCACTACCTGTTCGATTTCTTTAGCTGTTCGAGTTGGTACCACACCAGCAACATTGTAGTTCACGGTTTTGATTTCCTCGACAGGAGCATGATACATCATGTCTACAGACCTGGCTGCATCCTTAAAATACAGGACAGGACACTTTGTGTCTTCGCTGACGTAGCACTTAAAAGGTTTGCCCAAAGCTGGATACTCAATCATCCAGGCATTCCATTGTGCCACGCCGGGGGTTCTAACGCCTGGGCCAATCACTGAGGGAAAGCGCACTGACCTGAAATCCAGACCAAATTTGGAACGGTAGAACCTGCCCAAACACTCGCAATATAGTTTGCCACAACCATACATTGTTGTAGGTCGCTGAAGCGTCGTATCTGTAATTACAGGGGAGCAATCCAATCCGTATGTGGACAAAGTACTGGTGAAAATTACCTTGCTCGCTTTCAAAAGGCGAGCAGCCTCCAATACATTTACCATCCCAACGACATTCACTTGAAAGGAAGCCCATGGATTCGCATTGGAAGGCACACTCAGCATTCCGCCCAGGTGGTAGATGCCTTCAATATTGTAATCCCTGACAACATTGAACACTTCAGGCCAATTAGCCAGGTTCCCCTGCGCTATTTTGACTTTATCATGAATATCACTAATACGAGCATAATTCGGGGCGACGTCAAACAGAACAACGTCCTCACCTTTATTGACAAGTATATGTGCTAATTCAGTACCAACAAAACCAGTTCCTCCAGTAATAAGAACTGCCATCTATATACACCTCCCTCTAATTCATTAAGATATTTTTATCTCTTAATAGTTGGAGTATCAACAGCATGGCTCATGTCCAGAGGACTCCACCTTACAATACCCTCAGAATAGTGATCTCCGCCTCGTGGCAGCCATTTTTGAGATACAGAGTCTTATTTTCCACACTTGTTAGCATAGATAGAAACTAATATTTTACTTCTTGACTAATTCGGCCAGCTTCTCAGCTTCTCCTTGAATCATTTTATAGCAATGTATATCTTCCGGGAATTTGCTTTCTCTAATATCGCTTATGTAATCTTGAAAAGCCTTCACCATGTCTTCAGCTATATGAGCGTATCGCTTAACAAATTTAGGTTTGAAAGCCTGCCAGATACCCAGCATATCATGTGCAATAAGTAGCTGCCCATCACAATAGATACCAGCACCAATACCATATACCGGTATTTCAAGGTCTTCGGTTATAAATTTGCCCACTTCAGGAGCTACTGCCTCTAAAAGTAAAAGTTGCGCACCTGCTTCCTGAAGTGCTCTAGCATCCTTAATTACCTCATTTGCAGTTTCCGCTGTGCGCCCCTGAGCTTTATAGCCGCCAAATTGCCCCGTGCTTTGTGGGGTTAAGCCAATATGGCCACAAACAACCATCCCTGCATCAACAACTGCTTTTACTACTTTTGTGACCCGACGCCCTCCCTCCAGCTTGATAGCATCAACTCCAGCTTCCTTATAGAACCTGCCTGCATTCCTGACAGCTTCTTCTGGCGTTGTCTGATAAGATAAAAAAGGCATATCGCCCATTACAAAAGTGTTGGGGGCTCCTCTGCGAACAGCTTCCGCATGCACAATGCATTGGTCCATAGTAACGGGGATAGTTCCTGCTGTATATCCATAAATGAGCATGCCTACCGAGTCTCCCACCAGAATCATATCTATGCCCGCCTGTTCCTGAAACTGCGCCATTGGGTAATCGTAGCAAGTTAGCCACGTAACTTTTTCGCCTTCTTTCTTCATCTTTTGAAAATCTATCAGGCCCTTCTTCTTCTGCATTTAATCATCTCCTTTCTTTTTAAATAGCATGAACTATGGTTTTGGAATCGCCAGGTCCTCAGGTCCCTGGTCTGACAGGATTGCCTCAGGGAAGTTTTCTTGAATAAGTTCGTGGATGATACAAGCATACTTCACCTTCTCCCTGGCCCAATTGGCCAGCATCTCTCTATCTACCCAGGGTTTATAAAGTGCTTGAGGCCCCACTGCGAGTGCTGGTCCGGGCTCTATTTTGAAGTAACAGGGAGCCGACACCCTGACCATTTCGGGCGCTTCGTAAAAACGCATAAATCCACCATAGGATTCAGCTAATATGATGTGTACATCTATTGGTATATCTACAGCCTGGCGAATAGATGCAAACTGGGGTAGAGTCAAATCCCCCAGTGGATTAAAGGTGCCTGCTCCCAGCTCTTCCAGAAGCTTACCACCGGCAGCGGAGGCATGCCCGGCATAAATAGAGACTTTGAAAACTACATCTGCGGGGATGTCACCATTTTTCCTCATCATATTGAGCATTCTAAGTAGCCCTTCATCGACAACCAGGAAACCTCGAATTCCTATGTCAATGCAGCGCATTATATCGGCAACAACATACTTCAATTGGTCGGAACCTCGGTAACGGATTCCAGAAAGGGCGCCCTCATAATTATCGATTTGTCTTCCCACGTCCCAAGACCGACGGGGCCCTGGATTAATTATCACTTCCAATTTTGCATCGGCAGCTAACTGAGCAAAGTCTTTTAGCTCCTCCTTATCCAAAAGGGTCGCACCCATAACTACTGAAATCAAGCGGTGAATAGCAATATTTCGCTTCCTCATCTCATCTATCATGGCCTCCAATACATTAGGTCTCTCCAAACCGGATATTTCCATCCTGTACCAGGCTCCATCAGGAAAACGCTTCTTGCTGGTCGTCAGATCATAAGCATCCCGGCTTGGTATGCCAACCTTTTCCATCGCTCTGGCAGCTCTATTTAAATTACCCATATTTATTAATTCCCCCCCTTTTTTTATTCTTACTTAAGTTAGCCCCGCAATTTAAACTACCATCCAATCATAATACCACTCACCCCCTTTTTTCTAAGATTTCCCCTCTTCTATTACAAGGCTCATTTCAAGTGTACCTCAAAAAAAATGTGGAGGTCAATACATGGTGAAAATCCCATTTTTTCGACATGCTTTGCTTAACTACCGGCTACAGTTTCTCATCTGATGCTTCGAGGAAGTTTCTCCTAAAGGGCAAACCTTGATACAGCTACCTTTACAATACTGGAAGTCATTAAACTTGTGACAGGCGTTCTATATAAGTACATGCTGGCGTAACATAGCATACCGCTTTGGTAGCGAAGTCTGGGCGCACTGAAAATAGCGCCTGCCTATTCCTGCAACGCGTTGTTGAGAAGACATGGCGCAGCCTGAGGGCATCCTCATATTATATCCAAAATGTTTCCAACCGCGTCTTCACCACCACTTAGTATATCTAAATCATATATCTCCGTATATCCACAATTGTTACATGAAGCAAAGATATATCGGTTGTGTTGAATATTAAAAATCTTTGAAACTCCTGTTCCCGCCATCGCTAAGCTCTTGACGCTTGCACCCGTATTGTGGCACTGCGGGCATTTGAATCTGTGATATAGGCGAACTTCTCGCCATTCTATTTCTCCTTCCCATTTAGGTTAACAGAATAATTCAAGTGGGTCACTTGTTCTTTTGTTCCCGTTCAATGTTATCTACTATAGCCTTTTTTAGCCATTGGGTTAGCGTTTTTTGGTAATGGCCGCCATATGAGCTTGGTGGCTGACAAAGCCTGGACACGGTGATTAGGTCGGTGAAGTATGAGTGCATTTTGAAGTTGCACAGGGATTTTATTTATGATTAGAGTGAATCTATTGGCTAATCAAAAAGGAGAGTTTGCCTTGTCAATAGTAAGGGGCCTCACTAGATTCTCACAACTTTATCTGTCTAATCGTAGGGATGCAGTCTACTACAGCGATAAGCAACTTTGCATTTTTAGCTATTGCTCTAGTAAAAGATTTCGCCGCTCATCTAATCTCATGCTGGCAAGTTTATTGTAGTTTGTTTTTTCCTTGGAGCCTGCAGGCTCTGGTCGAACATCGAAGCACAGGGGCTCATGTTGGCCCCTGTGCTTCGGATTTCTATGATATGGTTACGTCTTTCGAGTGTGTTTCCGTGAATTTCACTGGAGCGCCCATGTCAGCCATCCGCTTCATAAACCTCATCGGCTCAAGGCATTCTGGGGCGATTATTCCCCTGTTCGCCTCGCCTGCCATGCACATTTTTGCTCCTACAATTGCTGACAGGGCGACACCGATTTTCGTCGTCCCAAATTTGTGATAGTATCCAAGAGTTTCTTCAGTGGTCGCGTTCGACCTGGCCAATTTGTAAATGACGTTTTCGCCTGATTTACTTCCTTTCACCTCCACCAGCATACAGTGACGATGTTTAACAGGAGCGCCAGCAGTTCTTTCATCCTCAGTAAAGAACATGTCGCTCGGAGCATGCACCATCTTCAATAAGACATCGATCGGTGCAACTTTGGCACCACGTACATCAATGGCCTCTTTGCTGGCAAATCCCATCTTAACCAGTGAGCCTGCTGTAGGATCTACGGGGTATTTGAAGGTGCAATTCTTAATGCCTTTGCCAATGAAATGTGGCAGCGTTACCGATTCGTCATGTGCGTGGTGGCATACTGTGACTGGGCCAACCTGGTTGGGGAAATCATATTCCTCGCAACCGCTGAAGGGAAGGTGTTTCGTGTATTTTCCATCAATGAATCCTGCTGCCTCGATGGCATAATCCGTTAGTGCTACTTCAGGAGACCATGTTGGTTGCCATGCACTGACTATTTCCTTAGATTTTTCTAGAGCCTTGCCGGCGAGTCTAATGTGTATCTCATCAACTCGATCCAGTTTGTCTGCTGCATATCGAGCCATTACGTTTGTTACTCCCGGGGTTGCACCACAGCTGATCAAGGCAGTCAATCCAATCCTCTTGAATTCATCGTTGAGTGTAAGTGGTTGGTCTTGCATGATTTCCGACTTGAACGGCTCGCTATAAGCCGCATCTACGTAGTGCGCGCCGCATCTCACAGCGGCTTGCATTACGTTAAAGTCGAACTGAAGCAGAGTCAGATTGATGATGACATCGACTCCTTTAGCTGCTGCCTCGACGCTTTCAACAGAAGAGGCATCTATTTTTACGGTTCTGATTTTGCCACTCTTTATTCGATCCTTTACCTTGTTAGCCAGATTAAGGTCGATATCACCTAGCACTATTTCGGATATATCATTATCCCTGGCCAAGATCGATGCGCAAGGGCCACCCTGAGCTCCGGCTCCTACTATCAGTACTTTCTTACCGCTCATGCGATTCTCCTTTCATGATTACTGCTCTTCTTTGCAGTTATCGCTGTCAATGTTGACCATGCGTTAATCTACCGCTGCTCCTTTCTGGTGCACGGTTGTAGTGCTCCACGGATTCATCCAGGATACAGGACCACCCATCGAGTTTACCCAGCCTTCCAGCTTGTCGGTTCTGTACGCAGAAATCATGTCTGGTCTTACCAAGAAAGCGTAAGGTAAATCCTCAGCCATGAGTGCTTGCATTTCATACAGAGTTGCTTTGAGTCCTGGCAGATCGGAGGCGGTATGCATTTCCTCCCACAGTTCATTAAAGCGTGGGTTATTCCAATAGGAGGCGTTCCACCAGTCACCTCCGGATCCCCAGCCTACCGCCATGGTCCATATCCACTCCGAGTAGGGATCAGGAGCTGGTTCTTCTCCGGTGATGCCAATCTCATATTGATCCGATTCTGGATCGTAGAGGAAATCTAAAAACGTGTCCGGATCCAATGTCTTGAAGTCAACGGCTATGCCTATTTCCGGAAGCATCTCCCCTATCACAGTGCCCATTTTGACACCGGGGGTACTTCCCGACGAACAGCTGAGTTCGAAGATGAGGTTTTCCCCTGTGGCGGGATCATTTCTCACTCCATCCCCATCTGTATCTGTGTATCCAGCTTGCTCCAGGGTTTCCTTAGCTTTGCTGGGGTTATATGCATACTGTGGCAAGTTCGGGTTGTGCATTGGGCTCTCGTTGTATACCCAAGCATCGTATGGCTGTGCATATCCAAGATATACTAAATCAATAATTCGCTGACGGTCGATGCCATACAGAATGGCATGCCGTACATTCTTATCCTGAAGTGGTGTGTCCTTATGGAGGTTAAACGATAACCAGGTTAGGCCCATACCTGGCAATATCTCAAGGTTGATGTCTGGATTCTCCTGTATATCTTTGATAGCGATCGCGGGGATAACGGCGCCTGCAACCGTATCTATTTCTCCGCTGTGTAGTGCCAGAAGCATGCCGTCGAGATTGGTGTAGTACCTGAAAAGTACTTTGTCCACGTAAGGCCTTTGCCCCCAGTATTCTTCGTTTGGCGCGAGCCACATGTATTGGTCACGTACAAACTCTTTCAATTTGAATGGACCTGTTCCGATTGCTTCTTCATTTGGATACTGTAATATGTCATCTTTGTATGGTTCGAAAATATGTTTGGGTATTATCGGGTAGTATTTCCACCACGCGGGGAAGTGGACGGTCGTTAATGGGGAAGCGTGTACAAGCTTGATTGTGTAATCATCGATGACCTGGATGTCGTCAAAAGTATTTGTGACGCTACTCCACCCTGGGATGGTGCAAAAATACTTGGCGAAAAACTCAACGTCATACGCCGTAAAAGGTTCACCGTCATGCCACTTTGCATTTTCTACAAGGTGTAGCGTATAGGTCTTACGGTCTTCTGACACTTCGTAGCTTTGTACCAATCTCGGCTCGAATTTGTAGAAGTCAGCATCCGGCCCAGCCGCATAGTAGGCTAGATTGTCATACACGAGCCGTATGAAAAGGCAGCCCCAGTTCGTCCACTCGAGCGCGGGGTCCATCGCTGTGCTCTCCATGCCACCAGTGAAACCAACGCCTAATTCTCCTCCATATAGTTCTACCTCCTCACCTTCGCCATCTTCTTCAGGGGCTAGTGGAGCACATTGCATCATTGGGGCAGCTAAGCTAACCAGCAAAATCACTGTTCCAACTAGTGCTAGTAGGCTTCTTCTCTTTTGCATCTTCATCTCCTTTTTCTAAATTTTGTCTAGTGGTTCCCAGGCTGCTTTATTGTAAAACTTTTGGAAAATGTGTGTCACTAACCTATCTGAACTAAATCACACCCTATCTCATCCCATATTTTAGGAACTCACTCCAAATCAGCACTACTCTGGTCTTCTCCACTCATAACAATTTGTTTTCCCAATAACGGATGGGAACTTCCAGAACAACACAATTTTAGGGAGGAGATAAGGCACTCCTCAGCGTCCCAATTCTACAGGCAGGGTTTCTCTCCTCCTCTCCCCTGCCCGTTTCTAGTCTTCTCTTTTTACCTCGACTTTTATGTCTCTGACAAGTTTGACTCCAAGTCCGCCGAGCTTACCTCCTGCGGTGATAACAAATATCATGAGCATAAACCATAGCATCATGTTCGTAATCTGACTAATTTCTGTACCCGAAAATACTTCAACTTCTACCGTGGGCATTCCCCCACCGCCTGATATTGGGATAGTGATGTTGTTCATTTCAAATATCGCTGGAGGAACTGTTGCTTCTGTAAAAACATTGAATACAGAACACGCTGCCAGGATTATTGAAATTGCGCCCACCGCAAGCAGGACATAACCAATCGTTTTGTTAGCCTTTATCCGCATTTATACCTCCTCGAACTATAATTTCGGCCAGGGGAGTGAGTCATACCATGACGGATAGAGCTTCAATATGCTACTTATCAGCATGGCTACCCTGGCCAAATCTATTCTAGGCTTCAGTCATTAGAGCGTCAAACACAAATCAGGTATCACCGTCACCCTCTTCATCAACAGGCTTGACTGCTGTGAACATGTGTCTTGTTAGTGAGTCTATCAAAATTCATTGATTGGCTCGAGCGCTGGCAACAACAGTGCTTATTGTATTATGATTACCACACAACCATGTTTCGTAAATCAGAGAACCGCATTTTCTATGGCTGGATCATAGTTGCAGGAGCTTCTGGCCTCGTATCGTTGATATGGGGTTGTGACGGCACCTATGGTATCTTTTTACCCGAACTGGCAACTGACTTAGGTTGGACAAACACTGTCCTTTCCGGGGCGTATTCAATGGGGTGGATTGTGGCTAATGGTCTCGGAATCGTAGCAGGAAGAGCGAATGATAAATATGGCCCTCGCCTTGTTATCACGTTTTCCGTTGCTGTCACCAGCGTCGGCTTTGGGTTACTATATTTGACGAAGAATCCCTGGCAACTGTATTTGTACTATGGCCTTATCGCGAATATTGGTATGGGTTTTCTGGGAGTTCCAGTGATGTCAACAGTTTCCCACTGGTTTGTAAAGAAAAGAGGAATGGCCTTGGGAATCACGCAGGCGGGAGTAGGTTTTGGGGCATTTGTAATGCCGCCTCTTGTTCAGATGTTAATCACTCGTTTTGGATGGCGGATATCCTACTTGATTATTGCTGGGGTCATTCTAGGCGTAGGTCTCCCTGTTTCCAGGCTGATGCGACTTGACCCAGCAGAGAAAGGGCTTCGCCCAGATGGTGCTGAAGCTGAAATAGCGAACGCGCAAGGCGAAGTGGCTGTAACTAACTCCGAAGGATTTTCTTTTAGACAGGCCTTGAGAACAACTCAATTGTGGCTGCTGTTCGCGATTTACGTTATTTCTTCTCTCCGTATAGGGGTGGCAGTACACCTAAAAGCGTATATGGTCAGTTTTAATATTCCGGAGATGACTGCTGCCACCATCATAGGTATTCGCAGCGGAGCTCGAATGGTAGGCACGCTCATCATCAGCAAACTTTCTGATAGAATTGGAAGAAGACGACCGCTGGTCATTTGTTTTACTGTAATCGCGACTATGTCTGTGTGGCTTATTTTCATAAGAGAGCCGTGGCAATTCTACGCGTACTCCATAGCCAGTGGTTTATTTGGAGCAGGCTCCGTGCTACTGACGGCGATGGTGGCTGATTGGTTTGGGATGAAAGCAAACGGAAGCATTCTCGGGCTGCTGTATATTGCGACGGGAATAGGAGCCTCAACTGCACCGTTGCTCATCGGTTACTTAGTAGATACCAGGGGCGACTACCAGCTTGCTTTTACTGTGTTAGCCATCGCGGCCCTGGCACCTGTACTATTATCGTTTGCTCTCAAGCGCCCTGAAAAAGGCGACTACACTATCAAGAACGATTTGTCAAGAAGTCAGTAATATTGGTTGCTGTGGAGTTTTAGCAGGTCAGGATTGATATAAGAGTGGGAGACCCCTCGGGATTCTGAATGGCCTCTTGGAAAACTAATTTTATCGGACTTTTAGCCTTGAAGGAATGTCGGGGTGAGAGGATTTGAACCTCCGACCACCTGAACCCCATTCAGGTGCGCTACCAGGCTGCGCTACACCCCGTTGCTCAACACCCTGTATAATATGCTATCATAGTGGGGTTGCCAAGGCAACGAGATTATTAGATATAGAGGTTTGTGATCTTTGGGCAAGAAGAATAAGAAAGTTGAACCTCAGCATATCCCTAGCAAGCGCCAGCTTTCCAAGTGGCAACGCCAGGCGAAGATACGAAAGTTTATATTAATTGGCACGGCTGTTTTCCTGGCTGGCATCACAGGTTACATAAGCTACGGATATTACAATGACAAAATAAAGCCCCTCAAGCAAACTGTAATAGAGGTAAACGATGCTTCGTTCACTATGGAATACTACGTGGACACCCTTGAAATCTACATCAGGAATAGTCAACCAGACCAGGTTTATTATATGGCTAACATGGCAGCCAACCAGATTATCCAGGATGAATTGATCAGACAGGGGGCGAGTGCCCTGGGGATAGATATTAGCCACCAGGAGGTAGCTGAACGAATAAAAGAAAATAACTTGCCCGATGAAGATATATATCAAGATATGGTGATTGCCAGCTTACTAAGAGAAAATCTGCAACAGTATTTCGCTTCCCAGCTACCTGATAAAATGGAGCAGGCGCACGCTCAAGTGATGCTTGTAGAGAGCCAGCAAGTAGCCGATGATGTAATATCTAAAATTGAAAACGGGGGCAATTTCACCGCATTGATTGACGAATTCTCCTGCTACCACACAACTGAAGGTGATTTGGGCTGGTTACCTCAAGAATTTATGCCTGATTCCCTCATCGGAGATGCTGTCTTCAGCACAGACTCTGGCAAAGTAAGCAAAATCGAGGATGGGCCAATAATGAAGAATATCGGCTATTGGCTCATAGAGATTACCGATAAAGATGAGGAAAAAGGCATAAAATCCAGGGCAATGCTGTTAGGCAGTAAACAAGAGGCTGACGAAATCAAAGATGAGCTAAGCGATGACAATTTTGCTGAATTGTCCGATGCGCATTCCCAATATAGGGGCGGAGAGGATGGTGGCGAGCTTGGCTGGCTAAAACAAGGAGATATGAACAGTGATGCTTTTGATGAAGTGGCTTTTAACCTTCCACTAGCTGAGATAAGCGAGCCAGTTCAGGATAAATCAGCTCAAACCAGCGGTGGCTACTGGATAATAAATGTTCTGGAAAGAGGCGAGCACGACATTGAGGACATTAAGGAAAGGCTGATAAATAATGAGTTTTTAGAGTGGTTTACAGAACAAGAGGAAAATAGCACCATAAACAATTACCTCAATGAGGAAGAGAAACTCTGGGCTATAAGCAAAATCACTAAGGCTATATCAGGATGAAGAATATTCACATCGGTTTGTTGGGGTTGGGGACTATCGGCACCGGCGTGGCTGAACTATTGCTCAGCAAGGCTGACAAGTTGGCAGAACAGATAGGGATTCCACTAACTTTGCAAAAGATACTGGTGCACGATACAAATAAACAGCGCTCAATAAAACTGGAGCCTCACATGCTAAGTAATCATGTTGAGGATGTTATCAACAATCCCGAGGTAAATATAATAATTGAAGTCATAGGGGGTGAGCACCCTGCATTAGAATATATAAAGCAAGCCATCAGCAACGGCAAACATGTGGTTACTGCTAACAAGGAAGTGATTGCCAAACATGGATACGAGCTATTATCTTTAGCCCGAAAATATAACGTGGACCTTCGATACGAGGCAAGCGTAGGCGGTGGCATACCGCTTATCTCGCCTTTCCAGCAAGACCTGGCAGCCAATGACATATCAGCCATCTATGCCATACTCAATGGCACTACGAACTACATTCTAACCCAGATGTCACAAGAGGGATTGGATTTTGCTTCAGCCTTAAAACGAGCTCAGAAACTAGGTTATGCCGAAGCTAATCCAACAAATGACATTGAAGGCATAGACGCTGCTTACAAGCTGGCTATTCTGTCTGGCTTAGCTTTCCACACCAACGTAAACCCCGGAGATATATACCGCGAGGGAATCTCCCGCCTTCAAGCTAAAGACTTCTGTTATGCTAAAGAGTTCGGCTATGCTATAAAGCTCCTGGCTATCGCCAAGAGAGATGGCGAAGCCATTGAATTACGTGTCCACCCCGTTTTTATTCCTGAAGACTCCCAATTAGCCAAAGTCGATGACGTTTATAATGCCATTCAAGTAGAAGGTAATTTGACCGGCAAGCTGATTTTTTATGGGCAAGGGGCAGGAGCCCTGCCTACTTCCAGCGCAATCATGGCTGATGTATTAGCCATAGCCAGGAATATCTATCATGGAAGAAGTAACACTTCTAAAATAGAATTAGAGCAGAAGCTGAGCATTAAACCCATGTCTGACCTGAAGATACATTACTACTTCAGGCTGACTGTGATTGACCGCCCTGGCGTGCTGTCCAAAATCTCCACAGTTTTGGGCAATAATTCCATTGGCATTTCTTCGGTGATTCAAAAAGAGAGTAACTCAAAGTCCCAAACTGCGGTGCTTGTTATCATGACTCATATAGCTGAAGAAAAAGCAGTGCAGAGGGCTCTAGAGGAAATAAAAAATTTGAAGGTAGTGAAAGAAGTCAGCAACTTCATTAGAGTTGAAGAATGAAACAAGGCGTTCTAAAGAGATATCGTGATTTCCTTCCAGTCACCACAAATACGCCTCTAATTACACTGGGCGAAGGAGATACGCCTCTAATAAGATCTCTATCCATGGAAAAGGAGCTTGGCTGTGGTGAACTCTATTTCAAGTTTGAAGGATGTAATCCCACGGGCTCATTCAAAGACCGGGGCATGGTCGTAGCTGTAGCTAAAGCTGTGGAGAGCAATAGCCGCAGTATTATTTGTGCTTCCACCGGTAATACCAGCGCTTCAGCGGCCGCTTACGGAGCTCGCTTCGGGCTCAAAACTATCGTTGTCATACCTCAAGGGGAAATAGCCATGGGGAAATTAGCCCAGGCTGTTGTCTATAATGCCCGGATTATAAGCATAAAGGGTAACTTTGACCAGGCACTCCAAATAGTGCGCAGTTTAACCGAAAAATATCCTGTCACTTTGGTCAACTCAATAAACCCCAATCGCATTGAAGGACAGAAAACAGCAGCTTTTGAAATTGTAGACGAGCTGGGCGACGCTCCCGACTATCTCTTTATTCCCGTAGGCAATGCTGGCAACATCACTGCTTACTGGAAAGGATTTGTAGAATACGCTCGCGCTGGTAAAGCGAGCCATAGTCCGAAGATGATGGGATTTCAAGCTGCTGGTGCTGCTCCAATAGTGCAGGGAAAAATTATCAAGCGACCCCAGACCATTGCTACAGCTATCCGCATTGGCAACCCTGCCAGCTGGCAGAGGGCAGTAGCAGCACGAGATGAATCAGATGGCATCATCGATTGCGTTACTGACGATGAAATTATCAACGCCTATAAATTAGCAGCAACCAGGGAAGGAATCTTCTGCGAACCAGCCTCTGCTGCCTCCCTGGCTGGACTTATCAAGATGACAGCAAAGGGAAAATTCTCCGATAAAAGAATAGTTTGCGTCTTTACTGGAACAGGGTTAAAAGACCCCGACATACCAGCCAAATTCGCCAAAGTACCAACAGAGCTTCCTGCTGACCTGGCTGCTGTTGAGAAGGCTCTGTCCGGAGTAATTTCGTAAAGCCCGCAAGTAGATTTAAGAAATGGTAGATCAGGACAAAATTAAACTTGCTGCAGTTTCTATAATCGAAGCCATCGGCGAGGATCCCAACAGAGAAGGCCTGAAAAACACGCCAAAGCGTATTGCTGAAATGTATGCTGAGCTTTTCTCAGGTATGGATGCCGATCCAAAAGCTGAGTTAACGGTAGGATTTGACGAAAATCATCGAGAGTTAATAATCTTGAGAGATATCCCCTTTTACTCTATGTGCGAGCATCATTTGCTTCCATTCTATGGAGTAGCTCATGTAGGCTATATTCCTGGTAAAGATGGCAAGGTAGTAGGGATAAGCAAGTTAGCCAGGGTAGTGGAAATTTTCGCCAGACGCCCGCAGCTTCAGGAAAGAATGACCAGGCAGATTGCTGATGCTATATTCGAAACTATTCAACCAGATGGCGTAGCCGTAGTTATCCAGGCAGAACATCTATGCATGACTATGCGAGGAATCAAAAAACCAGGAGCAAATGCAATAACTTCAGCAATAAGAGGAAGTTTCCGCAGCAAAGCAGTTACACGCTCTGAATTTCTATCCTTAATTAAGGGCAGGTGATTAATTTTTTTGCCATTATTCGTGGCGCAACGATTCAATAGGATCAAGGCGCGCCGCTCTAAAGGCAGGATAGAGACCCGAGGCAAGTCCAACACAAATTGCCACTCCTACTGCCATGGCAACAACGTCTCCCGGGAGTATGGCTGGAAAAGGAAAACCCATATTCGCCAATACACCAGTGCTGATCTTAATTGCACCCCATCCCAAAGCTACTCCTATAGCGCCCCCACAGAGGCTTAGCACAGCAGCTTCAGTAAGGAACTGGGTTAAAATATCACGACGTTTGGCTCCCACTGCTTTTCGAAGCCCAATTTCCCTGGTACGTTCAGTTACGGAAACCAGCATGATGTTCATAATGCCAATGCCACCAACAAGCAACGATATGCCAGCTATAGCGCCCATAATAAGCTCTCCTATTGCATATAATTGATCGGCAGTACGTGCCACATCGCCCATGCTGATTATGGTGAAATCATCCTCCTCGTCCGGCCTGATATGATGGCGCTGTCGAAGTATCTCACCAATTTCCCATTGTGCTGAGCCCATAGCATCCCTGTCTTTTGCTTGAATGGTGATGGCTTGAATAATATGGCCCGCGCTGCCTGCGCGTTCAGATGATAAGATTGCCTGCGCCGTAGTTAAGGGAACCATTGCTGCCTGGTCTTCCGTGCCAAAAGCCTCTCCCTTGCTTTGAAGAACACCAACCACTTTAAACTGACGCCCGTTGATCCTGATGTTCTGTCCCAGTGGTGACATCTGCCCAAAAAGAGTTTCAGCCAACTCACCTCCCAGAACAACCACTCTGGCTCTTCCTTTGTAATCTTGCTCCGTGATAAAACTGCCCTGTTCCATCTCAAAGTTGCGCACATCCAGATAATTAACTGTTACACCGAGAGTCAGACAACCAACATTCTCTCCGCCAGCTATTACTTCAGTCGTGCTTTGCGATACTGGAGCTGCCATCGCTACAGAAGGAGCATTATCAGCAATGGCTTGAGCATCTTCCATAGTTAACGTCGTTGAAGAAGCGAACGGTCCTGCAACCCCATGTCCACTGCCTGGCGCGCCGGGGGTAACGAATATAATATTGGACCCCAGCGATTCGAAAGATTCCCTCACCATAGCCTGTTCTGACCTTACCAGAGACACCATAGAAATAACCGCAGCTACGCCAATCAAAACGCCCAGCATGGTTAGAATTGACCTCATTTTATGGCTGTATATGGCCCGTAATGCAGTAGCGAAGCAGTCCCACAATTTCATTCTAACGTCTCAATCCGACCATCGCGAATTCGGATAGTGCGCTGGGTGTAGGCAGCAATATCTGATTCATGCGTGACCAAAACAATAGTCATTCCTTGCTTATTGAGTTGCTTAAACAGCAGCATAATTCCCTTGCTTGTCTGGGTATCGAGATTGCCCGTGGGCTCATCAGCCAAAATAAGAGAGGGGCTATTTATCAATGCCCTGGCAATAGCCACTCTTTGTTGTTCCCCTCCTGCCAACTCGTTTGGCTTATGTTTAGCTCGATGAGCCAACCCAACAGATTCTAAAGCCTGTAGAGCCTTTTGTCGGCGGTTGCCACTTCCACTATAAATAAGCGGTAACTCCACGTTAGCCAGAGCTGTAGCTCCGGACAACAGGTTAAAGCTCTGGAAGACAAAGCCTATCTTTTTATTTCTTATCTCAGCTAATTTATTATCATTGAGTTTACCCACTTGCACTCCATCCAATCGATACTGTCCTGATGTGGGTTTATCAAGGCAGCCGATGACATTCATCAATGTGGATTTACCCGAGCCCGAAGGCCCCATAATAGACAACATCTCCCCAGCCTCAATTCGGCAGTTTATTTCCCGCAGAGCAGGGATTTCTGTTCGACCTGCTCTATACACTTTTGTGATATTCTCAAGTTCAATCATTATTAGCCACCAAACATTCTAAAAGGCAATTGTGACTCAGGAAATACTACTATTTCCCCCTCTTCCAACCCAGACAAAACCTCAGATTTTATACCATCGCTTGACCCTAAACTAATCTCTCTTTGTTCAACTTGCCCATCTACGACAACTTCCACCGACGGCTTATCCCACGTACCCCGAATAGCCCGATTCGATAGCAACAACACATTATCATAACGCTCGATTATAATTTCTGCGGTGCTGCTCATGCCATCTCTAAGTTCTTCATCAGGGTTTTCCATGCTTATGATAGTTTTGTAAGATACCACTCCAGATTGAACAGTACCTGCCCTGGACATAAAAGTCACCTTGCCTTTTACATCTTTACCCGGCAAAGCATCCAGTGTAATGATTGCCTCTTGTCCCAACTCCACCCTGGAGATGTCTATTTCATCGATAGCTCCATTCATCTCTATATTCGTGGGATCAACCACAGAAATCACCTGTGCCGCTGCCGAAATACGCTCGCCCGTTTTCATATCAATGTCAGTCACTACACCATCAAAAGGGGCAATAATTATTGCCTTGTTTAACTCTTCCTCAGCTAGATACAGGGTTATTCTGGCCTGGTCCGTTTCCATCTCTATCAGCTTAATCGAAAAAGGCAATGCCCATCTCCTGGCTACTGATTTCTCTTGAGCTTTATGTAAACTTTCCTCAATCTGCTCCAGCACAGCCTGCACCTCCTCAAATTCCCCCTCGCTTAGAAGATTCTGCGCCTCTTCCAGATTATCCTGAGCCAACTCAAGGGCCAACCACACTCCAGGCATGTCGGTAAGATAGGTGCTCGCATACCTGGGATAAATTGTTTGCATGAGCTTGTACTCAGCCATCTCATATTGAGCCTTCGCCATTTGCACATCTAACTCCAGGGAACGGGTATCCATCATGGCTAATGTCTGGCCCTCTACTACATTATCTCCTTCCTTAACCAGTATTTCCGACACCACATCAGAGATGCCAAAGGATAAATTCACCCTGCGCGGCATCTCCAGGTTACCGCTAACAGAAACGCTCGTTATCAGATCGCCTCGAACAACCTCAGTGGTCTCCTGGGTTTCATCATTTGAACCGGCACAGCCAGCACAAATTGCAGCTATCAAGAAGATTGCTGTCACTATAGTTAACCATTTTCTCATTTTTGATCAGCCTCCATTTCGGTAAAGAAGTAAATGCCTGCTCCCGCCAAAGTTATCGACTTCAATTGCCTTCGTTTTCTATATGTGCAGTCTTGTTTTCCCTCAACAGCCTGGAAAACTCATCCAGATGATGGCTCATAGTATTAAGTAATTCTTCCACGTCCTCGGTTTTAACAAGGACAATTCCCCTGCCATGAAACTGGCTGAAGGCTAAGAGCTTGGTGCCCATATTTATGCCTAAATATTTTCGAGCTTCTGCTGGAATTACCATCTGCCCACGAGGACCAACTACAGTAGAGCCAAAACACTTACCCACCACATGTTTGTTTTCTTGTTTCATTCATCCTCCAGAGATACCTTTGGGTGAGAATTATATGATTTCTCTTATTTATTTGTCAAATACAAACAAAAAGGCAATTAACAACGTATTTGCTGAGACCAATCACCTGTTTCAGTGAGGCCTATGCCAGCAGTTGCGCTTTGCTTCTCCTGAAAGCTACGAATACGCCGGATAATATCAGAATACTTCCCCCGATTTGAGTGAATGTAGGCGATTCGTTCAATATCACAAAAGCTAATGCTGCCGCTCCCACTGGTTCACCAAGTACAGCTATAGCGACCATAGTAGCCGGTACAAAACCCAATGCCCAGTTAATAGATAAATGCCCCAGAATTTGAGGCAGCAACGCCAGGAGAACAAACATCAGGTAAGTAGTCGCAGAATATCCGGAAAGGCGATAGTTTAGAGTAAATACAGCGAGCAATAAGAACAAAGCTGCTGAGCTATAAACCAGGCACGAGTAGCTTAGCAGGCCGGTGTTTTGACGGAGCCTGCGCCCAATGAGCAAATAACCAACAACGCTCAGAGTGCCGAAAAAAGCCAGCATATCCCCCAGAAATGGCTTCGACCCGATCCTCCAATCACCATAGCCAATAAGTACAGCGCCAACCAGGCATATTACAATGCCCAGAATGGCATGCCTGCTCAGTTTCTCATGGAAGAGGAAATGCGAGGCTATGGCAACAAAAATTGGGCTGGTGGTAACCAGAACTACCGAACTCGCCACCGTAGTATAGCTCAGTGAGGTTATCCACAGAACGAAGTGTAAGGCTAAAAAAGCCCCCGAGAGCAACGTCATGGCAAGATTGTTTTTAATCAGGCGACGCAATTCAGCTCTGGAGCGTATCCATGCAACAGGGCTAATGAGCAAGGCAGCAATAGAGAGCCGATAAGCAGCGATAACCAGAGGGGGAGCATCCGCCAGGCGGATAAAGATAGCGGCAAAGGAAAGAGAGACTACACCAAGCGCCAAAATCAGATAGGTCCTGGCCATGGTTGTTTTCATTTTAAATGAATTATCCTGCCGACCGAATCCCTTGCCGGGCTAATTCAGTCACCCATAAACTGGAGCAATATTTTACGCGACCTCGGACGATTATCGAAATCGACAAAAATTATTTGCTGCCACGTGCCCAGAGTTAACTTTTTATCCACCACGGGTATAGTCAATGAAGCCCCGAGCATAGACGCGCGTACATGAGAATGACCATTTCCATCTCCCCATGCCTTATTGTGTTCATAAGGCATATCTCGAGGCACTACCCTGTTCCACATATCTCCAAAATCTTTGACGAGTCCCGGCTCATATTCAATAGTCGTTATACCTGCGGTCGAGCCGCATATAAACAGGGTTACTATCCCATCGCTCACTCCTGACTTTTCCACTTCCCTCACCACCTGGGGTGTTATGTCAAGAATATCGCAATTCCCCTTTGTCTGAAATGTAATTTCTTTAGCTGTTATGGTCATATTTTTACTCCCTCCCACACGATATCGTCCAATTCAAATACTGGCCCATCATGGCATACTTTCTTTAATCCCTTCCTTGTGTTTATGCTGCACCCATAGCAAGCCCCCACACCACAACCCATTCTCACTTCCAGGGAAACCTGGCATTTTTTCAGTTTGTATCCTTCGTCAGCTTTAGCTTGAGTAAAGTTTCCTGGCAACACTATCTCTCCCGAAGCACATGGCGCAGGAGATTCAAACTGGCAAGCCATTTTTGCCATCCCTTCATACATGCCAGATGGCCCGCAAGCGTATAACTGGTCGGCCCATTTCAGAAAATCAGCTAAAACATCGGTTACCAGTCCTTTCCTGTTGTCTCCGCTGCCATCCTCCGTAACAGTGACAACTTGAACTTCGGCTGGCAATGACGATAAAGGATAAAGTTCCCTGGCCGTGCTTGCCCCATAAATTAGCCTTACCGAGCGCTGCGATGAAGCATGCTGCGCTAAAAACACAAGTGGCGTAATGCCAATGCCGCCAGCCAGCAGCAATAAATTCCCCGAATCCATTTCGACCTTGAATCCATTGCCCATAGGGCCAAGAATATCCAGCCTGTCACCTTTGCGGCGCTGTGATAGCCACAAGGTACCCTTGCCCACTACCCTGAACAGAAGAGCAACCTGTCCCGCATTTACCTGGTGTATGCTAAAAGGACGTCGCAATGTTAGATCTCCACAACGCAAGGTAACAAATTGCCCCGGCTGAGCTGTGGCAGCTATATGAGCTGCTTCAAGCCACATAAGGTTCACACGCGGCAGGATTTCCACATTAGAGCTTACGGTGCACATGAACTCTTTCATAACAAATCACGCCCCCCCCACTTCAATACTGCCTGTCTGGAGTCGCTGAATCCAATGAACTCAGAAAACCCAACGACGATTCTCAATTATATCATCTTGAGCAGCAATCGGGAGGGTGTAAAACCCTCCCCTACAATATAATACAAATGGGTAGCAAAGTAGTGGCGGGGTTTATCCTCGCCATGGGGTGCTGTGGTGGCTGGCAGCCATGATTATCCGCCCATCAACTATGGTCACCATTACTTTACCCTTAAGCTTATAACCATCGAGAGGGGTATTCTTACCTTTAGAGACAAATTGTTCGCTATCCACCACCCACTCTCGCACAGGGTCGAATATGGTGATATTAGCCGGAGAGCCTGTCTTCAATGTACCCAATTCATCATCCCTACCAATAATCTTTGCTGGTTCACAGGTTAACTTGGAAATCAGAGTGGTTAAAGCAATTTCCCCTTTATGCACCAGGCCCATGAGACATCCAAGAGCAGTTTCAAAGCCGCTAATGCCGAAGGCAGCCAGTTCTATGGGGCAGTTTTTCTCTGCGGCGGTATGAGGAGCATGGTCGGTAGCAATAGCATCGATTACCCCGTCTTTAAGCCCCTTGAGCAAGCATCTTATATCATCTTCAGTGCATAACGGAGGCTTCACCTTAGCATTGGCACAGGTCATTTCTTCAGTTAATGTGAGATGATGTGGCGTGACCTCAGCGGTAACTGAAACTCCTCTTTCCCTGGCACGGCGAATAAGCTCCACAGAGCCACAGGTGCTTACATGGGCAATATGAATTCTAGCCCCGGTTAGCTTTGCCAGGGCCAGGTCACGTGCTACTATTATTTCCTCGCTGGCTGCTGGAATTCCCTTCAATTTCAGCTTGGCAGATACCTTACCTTCATTTATAACTCCTCCCCTGCTAAGCTCCTTATCTTCGCAGTGCTCAATGATTGGCAATCCAAGCTCACGGCTACGCTCCATGGCACAGCGCATAACCTGCGAATTGAGCACAGAGTCGCCATCATCGCTAAAGCCAACCACTCCCGCATCGGCCAGTTCAGCCATGGGTGAAACTTCCTTTCCTTTCCTTCCCCTGGTTATACAGCCTATGGGAAGAACATGAACAAAAGCGTCGCTGCTGGCTTTTGCCTTCACCCACTCCACAGTATCCCCTGTATCCAGTGGCGGATTCGTGTTTGGCATGCAGCATACAGTGGTGAAGCCACCCACAGCAGCCGCTTCCGTTCCCGTGGCAATAGTTTCCTTGTCTTCAAAGCCCGGCTCCCGTAGATGACAATGCAGGTCTATAAATCCCGGGCAAACAAGAAGCCCCGTGGCATCGATGCTCTTTGCCTGGCTCAACACGTCCGAGGGTAAAGAATTCAGGACAATAGTATGGCCCGCCTGCACAATTTTGCCCTCGGCAACAAGCAAGTCACCAATCCCATCCATGCCACGGCTGGGGTCGATTACACGACCACCGTGGATAAATAAAGTGGCAGCTTTGCTGTTTCGCCCCATTCGCAATAAGCCTTTGTCCTTCATCTCATCCCCCATAAATCCCGGCGCTATGCCGTGATTTAAATGTCAGCATTCAGGAGACAGTATCTCCAGTGACAAAACTGCTGGGTTTGAATCCTCGTGACTGAGCTTCCTCCTCAGAATCGAAAATAACCAGTTTTTCTGGATGGATTCTTTGAATCCAGCTACTGGTAGCACTATGATATTTCTTGGTCTCCGTTTTCCCTTCATGCCAATCTGCGCTGGCAATATATTCCGGATAAAGCTCATGTTCGCAAAAGAAACAATTCAATGTCAAAGGTTTAAGGTTCACTATTCTGAACGCAGGCTTTATATACCCGATTTCGCTCTCCTGGTTTGTTATACACCTTGGATTGCTGCATTTGAGACCAGAATCTCTCCTGTAAACAGGATAATCCTCCTGACGAACAGACGAATAATCATCCACATCGGGAACTGTCATCTCCTTAGCTCCCAACAACAGCGCCAGCAATGCCATTCTGACAGGCACTCCACGAGCAGCTTGCTTGAAGTACATGCTCCTGGAGTCTCCATCCACTTCGTAAGCCAGTTCATCAATGCGAGGCAAGGGATGCATAACAATAGTTTTCTTAAATTTCTTCTCTCTGAGAAGATCTTTATCCACTACAACATGGCCATTCTTTGCTACCTGCCCTTCTGTTTTCATCTGTCTTTCCTTCTGAACCCTGGTAACATAAAGAGCGTCGACATCCTTTTCCAGTTCCACTTGCATGCTGACGTCAGGTATCATAGCCAGCTGGTGCGGACTGCTTGGCGTCACATACACAGCATCTATGGGAAATAAGCCTTTCTCGCTAACAGTGCCCAGCGCTTCATATCTTCTCAGTGTACCCTTATATCTGGTAGTTAATTTCCTCAGCACATATTCAGGCATCTCCAGCCCTGGATAGGGATGAAAAAGAATAGTGGCGCCAAACCTGGCCAGTGCGTAGCTCAACGAATGTATGGTTCGCCCATATTTCAAATCCCCCGACAATGCAATCCTTAATCCTTTAATTGTTTGTCTCTCTTTTTTAATAGTATAGAGGTCACACAAAGTCTGAGTGGGATGCTCATGGCCGCCGTCGCCAGCATTTATCACCGGCACGCCGGCATACTCAGCCACCACCCCGGCTGCCCCTTCCCAGGGATGCCTGATAACGATTACATCAGCATAACTTCCCGCTACTCTCGCCATATCAGCCACACTTTCACCCTTGGCCAGGGACGTAGCGCCTATATCAACTGCACTTATTACACGCCCGCCCAACCTGTTCATGGCAGCCTCGAAGGACAACCGCGTCCTGGTACTGGGTTCAAAGAACAGGCTCGCCATGATTTTTCCCTGGCATAGAGCAGCCTGCTGGCCCATCGAATCCGACATCTCATCTGCCAGGGAAAACAGCCCCTCGATTTCCCCGTTAGACAGGTCATCGATGGTTACCATACTTCTACCTGCCATGTTCATTAATAGTTCCCTCCTTTTGATTCATTTTTGCGAAACTGGTATTCGGGTCCCTCTTCTCTGGTGAATTCACAATTAACACCTTGTCCATGCCATCGCTTTCCTGCAAGCGAACTTTTATCTGCTCTCTCCTGGAGCTTGGTATGTTCTTACCCACATAATCAGCTCGAATGGGCAGCTCCCTGTGGCCACGGTCAACAAGCACGGCTAGCTGGATAGCTTTGGGCCGCCCCAGGTCTATAAGGGCATCCATAGCCGCGCGGATACTTCGCCCCGTATACAGCACGTCATCAACCAGTATTACACGCTTATCGGCAATGTCGGTGGGAATATCGGTGTTTTGTATTTGCGTTCCAGGCTCCACAGAGGAAACATCGTCGCGATACAGAGCAAAATCCAGGGCGCCAACGGGGATAGAAACCGGTTCTAAATCCTGAATAATAGCAGCCAACCTGTGGGCTAAAGGCACCCCCCGTGTTCGCATTCCCACCAGCACAATATCGTCGGCACCCTTGTTTCTTTCCAGTATTTCATGGGCGATACGAGCCAGCGCCCTGCCCACATCAGCGGAGGTCATGAGGATTTTTTCAGGCATAAAAAAACCTCCCGCCGTTACACTGGCAAGAGGTTCCAAACGAATCTTCTATTCTTAATATACTATGCCGTAGCATCTCTTCCCCTTACCAGCCTCGCTGAGCTGACTTAAAGGTTTTATTAATTCTAGCACCGCCTCAGCATTGATGCAAATTCGCTTTGCACTAACAACAACCATTCGCCAAACACCACACCACCCCATGGCGGGGATAAACCCCGCCACTACTTTGCCTGGTCATCCATTTGTGGGTGTGGGTTTTATCTCGTCCTTAACATTGATTCACGATAACGACAACGTAATATGGTTACCCATTTGCAATGTAATTGTAGGGGAGGGTTTTATACCCTCCCGTGGTAGTCCTGTCGCCAATCACACCACCCCATGGCGGGGATAAACCCCGCCACTTTGCACTAACAACAACCATATAAACGTAGGGGAGGGTTTTACCTCCTCCCGATAACAAAGAAAAGAGGGAAGGCAAGAAGCCTTCCCTCTTTTAGTAAGCCTTAGAGCGTTATCACACCCGACGCGTTCTGAAGATTAACACTATTACCGTTATCACCAGAACAGCACCTATGCCAATAATTACCCATACCCACGCAGGCGTTCCTGCAGGCTCAGGTGGTGCAGGAGGTTCAACCGGTGCAGCAGGTGCAGGCGCAGTCCTGAAGGTGAATATTTGACTTGTACTCACCACATCGCTCGCACTCATTCCATTGCCCTTCACCGCTGTAACCTGCCATGTGTAGGCACTATCGTAAGCCAGACTCCCGGCATATGCATAGGAAGTGGCGCTCAATCCAGATTGAGAATCAACTGACGCACCACTGCTATCCATTAAGTCGAAGTCATAACCCTCGGCTGTAGCTACACTCGTCCAGGTGAAAACTAGTCCATCAATCGGTACATTGCTCACTCCATTATCAGGACTCGTAAGCTGTATTGCTCCCAATGGGCCGGCTTCTACTGCGAAGCTCCATGGCGTGGACCAGAAACCCTTTACTACTTCGCCGCTGTCCGCCTCGGAATTCCTCACCCTCCAGTAATAGGTAGTGCTGCATTCCAGCTCACCAGCTGCAATTACCATGCTGGGACTTTTCGCACTGGGCGGGTCGTAATCAGTCTCGTTGATTACTGTCTCGGTGAAGTTCTCGTCAAGGGCTACCTGTACATCATACAGGCAGGAATCGCATTGCTGATCCCACTTAAGGGAGAAGTTCTCATTCCGGCATGCGCAGGGATCCGAAGCAATCAGAGACCCTGAAGCAGGAGCGCTTAACGATAAGCCACTCTCAGCAAAACAATCTTCATATCCCCATAGAGCGCCTAGAGGCCACCAGTAATCATAGCCATAGTAGCAACCATATTCACATCCACCACTTATTATGTGGTCAGCATAGATTGACAGGTTGTCGATGGCATTCAGGTAGATGTAGCCAGGGGTTCCGTATACCTTCATCGAACTGGGTTCGTTGGTGAATTGCTGTGGAGGTGCGTCCTCACAAAGAGCATCCACTTCCCCAGTAGTCAAGTCGGCATGCAGGTAATCCCAGTCGGCCTCGTCACAACACAGGTCGGCAGCAGGAGTAAGGCAACGAGCTGCGCCCGTGTAGTAATCCGTGCCGTCATTGTAGGCATAAGCAGCATACAGCACTCCGCCATCTTCTGCATCGCACATGCCGCTGCTCTTGGAAACTATGCCGTAGTAACCCACATCTTCCTCATCAACGCCGGAGCCGCCCATCTCTGTGAGGGTCGGGGTCGCATCGAGGTTCTTCTTGGAGCCTCCAATAACGTAGCGTCGAACGCCTCCTCCGTCACTATCAGCAGTATAGATTGTCTTGTTCAGGTTGAAGTAGGCATCGAAAGCTACATGGATATCGCCGGAGCCAAATGCTCCTCCTGCGTATGACAGTACTTCAAAGCTGTCTCCGCCATCGTCTGAGTAGCTGG
>Ga0268279_1000077_pt1 | contig 78171 bp, 66 predicted proteins | sample saktaG_6_FD_190142 | JGI IMG/M metagenome (GOLD analysis project Ga0268279, IMG submission 190142) | Saline water microbial communities from Sakinaw Lake, British Columbia, Canada - sak_2010_1_5_80m | ecosystem: Environmental > Aquatic > Non-marine Saline and Alkaline > Saline ...
GAAGAAGTTGAAGAACAAAAACAGGAAGAAAAACCTCAAGAAATCGTTGAAAAACCAAAAGCACAAGTTGTACAAAGTAATGTTGATTTATCTGATTTAGTTTCGGAAATTAGAAAACTCAGAGAAACCTTTGAAGCTGTTTTATTAACACAAAAAGTTGAACTAGATACGAAACAAGAAGATGATCATGATGCGATTTCAGTAACTGACCCTGAATCTAAAATACCAGAACATGAAGCAATTGTATTGAACTCTGCTGAATTTTATGGTGATCCTAAATCACTTAAGAAAATTATTAAAAAAGATGAAACTGATGAAAGAGAACGTTTTATTGAAGAAAAGAAAGCTGCATCTTCTATTGGTGTAGATAATGGTGAAGATGAAGATCAGGCACCAGGTGAATTGAGATTTTTTGGTAAAATGTTTAAAGGAATTGGATTGGGATTGTGGAAAGTACTTAAATCACTCTTAAAGTTTGTCCTAATCATTGCAGTTATTGGTGTCGTCTTGTTATTGTTATATGCAGTACTTACATATTTCGTAACAACACTCACATTCTTAGATGGTGTCAATAATTTCTTAAATGGTATACAAATTGGAGGCGTTGGATTGCTTGATCGCATTCATAACATTTTAGCCTCTTTGGGACTATAAATTTTTAACAATTTAGGGGGCAACTATGGATAAACAAAAATACACCCCAATGATGCAACAATATCTTGAAATTAAAGAAGACTACGCAGATGCGATAGTCTTTTTTAGATTAGGCGATTTTTATGAAATGTTTTTTGATGATGCTATATTGGCATCAAAAGTTTTAGAAATCGCATTAACATCAAGAGATGCAGGAGCAAAGGTACCAATGTGTGGTGTACCACACCATGCTGTTAAACCCTATGTTCAAAAGCTCATTGAAAAGGGATTTAAAATTGCTATTGTAGAGCAGACAACCGAACCAGGAAAGGGTCTTGTTAAACGTGAAGTTATCCGTTTAGTAACACCAGGTACAGTTTTAGAAGATGGAATTTTAGATGCGAAAACTAATAATTTTATTGCAGGTGTTCTTTTAACTGAAAAAGGGTATGCATTAACTTATGTAGATATTTCTACGGGTGAATCATTTATTACCGATGGACTTGAGAAAAAACAAGTTTTAGATTTGATTTTTAGTCTTGATATTAGAGAGATAGTATGTCCTATTCGTTTTGATGAGAATTTTATTAGTAATCTCAAAGAGACAGATCGCCTCGTATCATATAGTGATGATTATCAAATTGTTGAACAAAAAGCTATTCATCATCTTGAAAGAGATCAAAAACGAGCAGTTTCACATTTGCTTAATTATTTAGTCAATACCCAAAAACAAATGATTAATCACTTGATGCCTTTTCAAGTTGTTCAAAAAATTGGTCATATGCACATTGATTACCGGGTCAAAAAGCATTTGGAAATAGATGAATCTTTGGTAAACAGTAGTCAGACTACATTAGTTTATTGGATTAACCATTGTCAAACTGCAATGGGATCAAGAATGCTCAAATCGATGTTGAATCATCCTCTTTATGATAAAAAGGCATTGAACGATCGTTATGATTTAATTGATGCTTTAAAACCTTATCAACCTCGTGAAAGAGTAATAGAACATTTAAGATATATCTATGATATTAACCGAATAGTAGGCAGAATTGCTTTTAGTACAGCGAATGCAAGAGACTTATATCAATTGAAAGAAACTTTAAAACAAGTTCCAGATTTGATTTTAGCACTTCGTGAATATCATCATCCTATTATCGATAATCGCATAGAAAAAATAGATGATCACAGTGAACTTTATGAATATCTGGATCGAGCAATTATGCCAGAACCTCCTATAACACTAAAAGATGGGGGTATTATCAAGCATGCTTTTAATGAAAATCTAGATGAGCTCAGAACAATTGCTGATCATGGTCAAGCTTGGCTTTCCGAATTTGAAATATCTGAACGCGAACGAACAGGAATAAGAAATTTAAAAGTTGGATACAATCGTGTATTTGGATATTATATTGAAGTTTCTAAAGGAAATACTTCTTTGGTCAAGGATGAATTTGGATATGAACGAAAACAAACTTTAACGAATAGCGAACGATATATTAGTCCTGTATTAAAAGAAAAAGAAGATGATTTGCTTCATGCAAAGGAAAGAAGTCTTTCTTTAGAGTACGAGCTATTTAAGGAGATTAGAGCTTTTACAGAAAAATATACATTTTCTCTTCAAGAACTGTCGACACAGATTGCTCAGATCGATGTGTTTTTGAATCTATCAATTATATCAGAGAAATATAATTTTATTCGGCCAATTTTGCACGATGAAAAAAACGTTGAAATACTTAAAGGTAGACATCCAGTTGTTGAGAAATTTACAAAATTTGTTGCAAATGATGTCATTATGGATGAGGGAGAAATCTTTTTAATTACTGGGCCAAACATGAGTGGTAAATCCACTTATATGCGAATGTTTGCAATTATATGTTACATGGCTCAAATTGGATGTTTTGTTCCAGCAGAAAAAGCGGTTTTACCTCTCTATGATGCTATATTTACACGTATTGGATCATCTGATGATCTCAGTGGTGGTAAATCAACATTCATGGTTGAAATGGTTGAATCTAATGAAGCCTTAACTAAAGCAACTTCAAATAGTTTGATCTTATTCGATGAGATAGGTAGAGGTACTGCCACATACGATGGTATGGCACTTGCTCAAGGAATGATTGAATTCATTCATGAAAAAATAAAAGCTCAAACATTGTTTTCAACCCACTACCATGAGCTTACTGTTTTAGAAAATAGTTTAGAACGATTAACTAACCTATGTGTAAAAGCCAAAGAAGAACATGATACTATGGTCTTCTTACATCATGTTGAACGGGGAACAACTGATAAATCTTATGGAATTCAAGTTGCTTCACTAGCTCATCTTCCAAAAAGTTTAATTACTAGAAGTAAACAAATTTTAGAAAAGTTAGAACAAAAAGAAAATTTAGTTGTCCTGGATTTATTTAATTACGAAAAGTTCGAAGAGGAAAACGAACAAATGATTGATGCTGATAAGGTTGCTGTCTTAGAAGAAATTGAGAAAATCAATATCGATAATATAACACCCATTGAAGCTTTACTACTCATTAAGCATCTACAGTCAATCATTAAAAAATAAGAGGGCTTATGTCAATTATTCGTCAAATGAATAGCAAACTTGCCAATATGATTGCAGCTGGAGAGGTCGTTGACCGTCCCGCATCAGTTGTCAAGGAGCTAATTGAAAATTCTATCGATGCAAAATCAAACATCGTTACTGTTGAGGTCATAGAAATGGGTATGAAATCCATTATTGTGACTGATAATGGATCTGGGATGGATTTTTCAGATGCACATTTAGCATTTGATCGACATGCAACCAGTAAAATACTCGATGAAAATGATTTGGGACATATAGGAACTTTGGGATTTAGAGGAGAAGCTCTAGCTGCAATTGCTTCTGTGTCCAAAGTAATATTAAAAACCAAACAAAAAGATGGCGAAGGGATTCAAGTCATTTATCACGGAGGAAAATTCGTTAGTGATGGTGTTGCTACTTTAAATGAGGGTACGATTGTCGAAGTTACTGACCTATTTTATAATACACCAGCAAGATTTAAATATATAAAATCCGAATTTGCGGAGCGACAAGCAATTATTGATATTTTTGATCGCTTAGCATTATCACACCCACAGATTAGATTTACTTTAACCATGGATCAAAAAATTGTCAAAAGAACGTTTGGGACAAATGATTTTTACAGTTTAATTGATCAAATCTATGGTTCAAAGATGACAGAAGATATGTCAATTTTTGAGCAAATAGTGCAAAAGGTAAAAATTACGGGATACTTATTAAGCCCACAAATTGCACGATCAAGAAAAAAAGATATCTCTATTTTTGTTAATGGAAGATATATCAAAAACTATAGATTAGTTCAAGCTGTAATTGATGGTTACCATGGTTTTATGATGGTTGGGAAATATCCAATTGCTCTGATTCATCTTGAAATGGATCCGAGTCTTTTGGATGTCAATGTTCATCCTCAAAAGTATGAAGTCAAATTTGTTAATGAATCTATTCTAGCGTATTCGATTGAAACTTATGTAAAAGATACGCTAACAAATAAAATACATCAAATTCCCGCCAATTTAAAGACTATTCATAAAGGTGAACAAGAAGCATATACACCTCTTAATATGGATTTTAGTGAATTGATTATCAATGAGTCAAAAGCTTTATATAACTCCTCTGACGAAGGTAAAAAAATACCTAAACTTCCAGATTTTGATTATGTTGGAGTTTTTTCAGGAACCTATATCTTATTTCAAAATAAAGATGGACTTTACTTGATGGATCAGCATGCTGCTGCTGAAAGAATTAGATATGAACACTATTTTGAATCTCTAGCTAATCCAAATAAAGCCGTAAAACAATTATTATTTGAAAAAGAATTGAAATTGACAAAAGAAGATATTGATACTATTCAAAAAAATCAAGAACAATTTAACGCATATGGTTTCTTCTTTAATCCATCGTTTCATTTAACCGGATTACCTGTATGGCTTAATGACAGTGAAATAGAAATAGCGCTGGATGCAATGATTTCAATGCTTGACGAAAAGCATTCAATTGACTTGAGTATTTTAAGAGATCGACTAGCTAAGGATATAAGTTGTAAAGGAGCAATCAAGGCGAATAAATCACTCAGTATTAATGAAATTAATAGTATCGTTAAAAAATTGAGATTATGTGCAAATCCGTACACTTGTCCGCATGGTAGACCAACGATTATCAAACTCTCTCATTATGAGATTGAGCGTATGTTTAAGCGGGTGGTTTGATGAAGAAAGTTATCGTTATCGTCGGCCCAACAGCATCTGGGAAAACTGGGTTATCTATTTATCTTGCCTCAAAGATTGGTGCAGAAATCATCAATGGCGATTCAGTTCAAATTTATAAGGATCTTAATATAGGTTCTGCAAAAATCAAACCAGAAGAAAAACAAAATATTAAACACCATTTATTTGATATCATATCCCCAGAGGATTCTTATAGTGTTTATCACTTTCAAAAAGATGTCAGAACACTTATTAAAAAAATCAAATATCCCATGATTGTTGGTGGAACGGGACTATACATAAAAGCAGCGCTTTATCAATATGAATTTATTGAATCTCATAGGGACATTAACTTTGAACTTCGTTTTGAGAAGGAATCAAATGAATCGATTTATCAAAAATTAATCGAATTAGATCCTGAAATAATTATTGATATAGGTAATCGTAGAAGGTTACTCCGAGCATACGAGCAAGCACTTTTAGGTGAACCAAGATCTCATAAAAAAAGTAAAGATGAACCATTATATGATGCTTTAATCATATATTTGGATTTGGATAGAAGCATTTTAGAAAAGCGCTTAGAAGTTAGATTGAACAAACAAATTAAGGATGGATTCATTGAAGAAGTTGAATCGCTGAAGCAAAAAAATATTGAAGTCAATGCTATTGGATATAGAGAATTAAATGCATATCTAAATGGAATATATACGCTTGATGAAGCCAAAAAAGAGATAATTAAATCCAGCAAGAGGCTTGCGAAGAAACAAAAAACATGGTTTAAAAACCAAATGCATCCCATTATGCTTGATGCACTATCACCAACACTTTATAATGATGCACTCAAGTTAGTTCAAGCATTTGTAAAGGAGAATTGATATGAATATTTTTTTAATAGGAATGCCGGGTTCAGGTAAAACCACAATTGCTAGAACACTAGCAAAAGATCTTGGATATACCTATATTGATTTAGATGGTATGATCGAAAAAGAAGCTTTGCTATTTATTGAAGAAATATTTGAAAAATATGGAGAAAAAAAATTCAGAGCACTTGAAACAGAAGCCTTACGAAGTATTTCTCATGATAGGAAGCAAGTTATTGCATGTGGCGGCGGAGTTGTTACGGTTAAAGAAAATAAAAAATTGATGAAAGGGTTAAAGCTTTATTTAGATACTGATATAGAAATCATTAAAAATAGACTTGATACTGACTATCAAAGACCTTTGCTTAAAGAAAAAACACTTGAACAATTATTTGATGAACGCTACTTTCATTATCAAGAGTTTGCTGATGCAATCATTTCAAATAATTTCGATATTGAAACGACGCTCAAAGTAATAAAAAATTATATTAAACATGAGGTGAAATTATGAATTTCTTAGTCATTCATGGACCAAATTTAAATATGTTAGGCAGACGTGATCAAAAATTGTATGGCACATTTACCTTAGAGGATTTGTATGAAGAAATATCTAATCAATTTCAAGATATTGAATTTACGTTTTTTCAATCGAATCATGAAGGTGAGCTCATAGAAATAATTCATCATTCTATAGATGAAGATTATCAAGGTTTGTTAATCAATCCAGGATCTCTTACACATACGAGTATTGCATTGAGAGATGCCGTTGAAATATTAAGCATTCCAAAGGCTGAAGTTCATCTTTCAAATATACTTGAAAGAGAAGACTTCAGAAAAATAGATTATCTTAATGGAGTTGTTGATGGAAGATTTATGGGTAAGAAAATAGATAGTTATATTGAAGCTATCGCCTTTTTAATAAATAAAGTCGTTGTTTAATATATTTTAATCATGTATAATAAACACGGAAAAAAAATTAAGGAGTAAAAACTAATGATTAGTACAAATGAATTTAAAACTGGACAAACCATTTCATTTGATGGAAATATTTATTCTGTCATTGAATTTATGCATGTTAAACCAGGAAAAGGTGCAGCATTTGTCAGAACAAAACTTAGAAATCTAAGAACTGGTTCTGTCACAGATTACACGTTTAATGCTGGTACCAAAGTGGAACGTGCTCAAATTGATAAAAATATGATGCAATATCTCTATGTAGATGGTGACAAACATGTTTTTATGAACACAGAAAATTACGAACAAATTGAAATTTCACAAGCTCAAATTGAGCATGAACTCAAATACATATTTGAAGGAATGACAGTAGAAGTCATGTTTTATAACAATGTTGAAATACTTGGGGTATCACTTACTGATAAGGTTGTTTTAGAAGTTAAAGAAACTGTTCCTGGAGTCAAAGGGGATACGAAGACAAATGCGCTTAAGGATGCGATAATGCAAACTGGTCTATTAGTCAAAGTACCAATGTTTATTGAAGAAGGCGAAAAGATCATTGTTAATACGAATGATGGTTCATATGTATCAAGAGATAAATAAAATTTATATAAAATGTAGCAATTAAAATTAGAAGTCAAAAGACCTCTTTTTTTTAATATCAATTAAGAGCTCACTTTGATTCATGATATAATAATCTTAAGGAGTGATTGTATGCCTCATCCGATTGTTATTGTGTTTATTGTATTTTTCATTTTAATCATTATTGGCCTTTTATTACATTTTGTTTTCCCTAGTCAATATGGTGAAAATTTGAAAAAGAATGATGATTATAACAAAATGAAAAATGCAAGAAGAAGATCTAGAAATACAAGTTCAGCATATAAAGCAGCTCGAATAATAAATAGATGGACAAAACCCCGTTAGTGTTTAACATGAGATGTTATAGAATATTATTCAACTAAAAAAACCCATAAATGTGGGTTTTATCATTAAAAATAGATTTCGTAATGAAGTAAGAAATGCACAAATCCTCTTTAAAGTATATATAACAAAAATATTTAGTACTTTCATCAGATTAACATTCTTACTTAAGTAAAAGTGTGTTATAATAATTCAGGTGATAAAATGGAACGTTTACAAAAAGTATTAGCTCATGCGAATATTGCATCTAGACGCAAATCAGAAGAAATTATTCTTGAAGGACGCGTCAAAGTCAATGGTGTAATCATTACTGAGCTTGGATTTAAAGTTGAAAAAAACGATCGAATAGAAGTTGATGGAAAACCAATTGAGATTGCCCAGCATCTTTATTTTCTATTAAATAAACCTACCGGTTACGTTTCGACTACATCTGATGAAAAAAACCGTAAAACAGTTCTTGATTTACTGAGACCAGAATTAAAACAAACAAGATTATACCCAGTTGGAAGACTTGACTTTGATACTGCGGGTATATTGCTTTTAACAAATGACGGTGAATTCACTAACTTAATGACACATCCTGAGCATGAAATTGAAAAAGAATATCTTGCAAGAGTTGAAGGAATTGTCATTCGTAAGAAAATTGTTGAACTTAGAAAAGGTGTAATAATTGATGAAAATTATCTTGCTGTTCCTAAAGAAGTGAGACTATTGGAGCTTGATAAAACCTATAAATCAACTTTAATTTCAATTACATTAACAGAGGGGAAAAATAAGCAAGTTAGAAAAATGATGGAAGCTATTGGACACCCGGTAAAAAAACTTACTAGGGTTCGTTATGATTTTTTAACACTTGAAGGTGTTGAACGCGGTAGTTATCGGCTTCTTAAAATTCATGAAGTAAAAAAATTATATGCACATTCACAGCCTAAAAAACAAAATTCACTATAGATACTATAAAAATATGTTATAATTATTGTAGTATGGAGGATAGACATGCCTGGTTACAAATTAGCTATTGATGGACCCGCGGGATCAGGAAAAAGCACCATTAGTTCTTTAATCGCTAAAAAATTAGGGTGGACGCATATTGACACTGGCGCGATGTATCGAGCAGTTACACTGCTTGCCATCGAAAAGAAAATAAATTTAAATGATGAAGCGTCGTACCGTTTTTTAGAATCCTCTTTTATACATTACGATTCAAATAAAATTTTTATTGACAATAGAGATGTTACAGAAGCTATAAGAAGCGAAGCTGTTACAAATAATGTTTCACTAGTTGCAAGTTTTCAATCTGTAAGAAAAAAATTAGTACAATTACAACAAAAAGCTGCAGAAAATGGCAATATTGTCATGGATGGTAGAGATATTGGGACAGTGGTATTACCTAAAGCAAATTTAAAAATCTTTTTAACTGCCAATGTAGAAGAACGTGCAAAACGCCGTTATAAAGAAAATGCAAAAAAGGGAAAACAAGCTCAAATTTCACAGGTGATAGAAGATATCGTCATTAGAGATAAGAAAGATTCAACAAGAAAAGAATCTCCACTCAGAAAAGCAAATGATGCTATTGAATTAGATACGACTTATTTGACCATTGAACAAGTGGTTGATAAAATTATAGAACTGACCGACAAAAAGGAGAACAATCATGGAGTTTAAGATGTTGAAGGTGGGCCAAATCGTAGAGGGTACCGTCATCAAAGTAGAAGAAAATACAATATATTTGGACGTACAATACACAACCGAAGGAAAGATTCATCTGGACAATTACGACAAACCAGCACCTGAATCATTTTTTGGCTTGGTTGAAGAAGGACAAAAGGTTAGAGCAAGAGTTCAGAAAATTACTGATGATCCAGCTCAAATCTTGTTATCTCGCCTACCATTACTTCTTGAAGAAAAATTTGTTAAAATTCAAAATTTAGCAGAGTCAGGCGAATATATAAAAGCGAAAGTAAAACAGATCCTTGATAAAGGGCTTGTTTTGAATTATATGGAAAATGAAGTTTTCTTACCCTATAGTCTTCTAGATTATGATTTAGTTAAAGAAAAAGAGAATCTTAGAGGTAAGGTTTTAGAAATTCAAATTATTGAAGCAACCTTAAAAGGTAGAAGTAAACGTATTGTTGGTTCAAGAAAAGCAATCTTTGAAAAAGAAAGACAAGCTGCTTACGAACAAAGACTTCAAGACAGACAAACTGAACTTGATCAAATCAATACTGGTGATGTACTTAAAGGTGTTGTAGATAAGATTGAAGTTCATGCAGCAACTATTCGTTTTGATCATGTTGTTGGATTGCTCCGTATCTCACAGGTAAGTCACTATCGTATTGATAAGATTGAAGATGTATTAAAACTTGGTGAAGAGATTGATGTTAAGATTATTAAAAAAGAAGGAAACCGTCTTGATTTATCAATTAAAGCACTTCAAAAAACTCCTTATGAAGAATTTTATGATGCACATAAGGTTGGCGATCAAATTACTGGAACTGTTTTTCAAAAACTCCCATTTGGAATTATTGTAGAAGTTGCTAAAGATGTTAGAGGACTTTTACATAAGAATGAGTTTTCTTGGAATCCAAGCGATAATTTTGAATCAGTAGTTAAAATTGGTGATGAAGTAACATTAGCAATCATTCAATTAGATCCTAAAAAAGAGCGTATTGCACTTTCTAAAAAATCCTTAGAAGATAATCCATGGAAAAATGTTTCCTTGAGACGCGGAGATATTGTTACTGCTGTTGTTCAAAGCGTTGATAAAGAAGGTTTAGTTGTCATGGTTCAAGGAGTTTTAGGGGATATCCAAGCTTCTGAATTATCTAATGAAAAAATTGGTAAGCCTGAAGATTATTTTGCAGTTGACGATGAAGTTAAAGCAGTGGTCATCGAAGCGAATAGAGATACATGGTCTTTAAAACTTTCAATTAGACGTGTTTTAGAAAAAGCTGAACGTGATTCATTTGAACAATATCTTGAAGACGAAGAAACAGATAAGAACCCAACAATCGGAGATTTATTTGCTAAAGACTTCAAAGTTAAAAAATAATACAAAGAAGGTTTTATTATGCCGTATAAGGTGGCAATTGTTGGCCGTCCCAATGTCGGGAAGTCTAGCCTATTCAACCGATTGGTTGGAGCAAGACTATCAATTACCGATGATGAAGCTGGTGTGACGCGCGATCGTCTCTATGCTAAAGCTGAATGGTTAACGAAGAACTTTAGAGTCATAGACACTGGGGGCATCGACATTGGCGATGCTCCTTTTTTAAACCAAATAAAAGCACAAGCGCAAATTGCAATGGATGAAGCAGACGTCATCATTTTTGTGGTTGACTCCAAAACAGGATTAGTCGATAGTGATTATTACATTGCAAAATTACTTTATAAATCAGAAAAACCAGTTATTTTAGTGGTAAACAAAATAGACGATGTCAATCAACTCCAAAACATGTATGAATTTTATGCACTTGGTTTAGGTGATCCGATTGCGATAAGTAGTCATCATGGTATTGGTATTGGTGATCTTTTAGATCAAGTCATCAGTCATATGACAGAAGAAGAAATTGAGTATGATGACGATGTCATTTCTTTTTGTATTGTTGGTAGACCAAATGTAGGAAAATCATCATTAACAAATACAATTTTAGGTGAAGAACGTGTCATCGTATCAGAAATTTCTGGTACAACTAGAGATGCCATTGATACACAATTTAAAAAAGATCGGAAACAATACGTTGTTATCGACACAGCTGGAATTAAAAAACGCGGAAAAATTTATGAAAATACAGATAAATATAGCGTACTACGTGCTTTATCTGCATTAGAACGTTCGGATGTTGCACTTTTAATCCTAGATGGTGAGGAAGGTGTGATTGAACAAGATAAACATGTTGCTGGATATATTTCTGATTATGGTAAAGCAGTCGTGATTGTTGTCAACAAGTGGGATGCCATTGAAAAAGATGACAAGACTATGAAAAAAACAGAAGAAAAGATTAGAGATGAATTTAAATTTTTAGAGTATGCTCAAGTCGTTTTCATATCGGCTAAACATAATGAACGGATACACACTATTTTTCCAGCAATTAATTTAGCGTATGAAAATTATCATAAAAAGGTTCAGACCAGTATTTTAAATGATTTAATTCAAGATGCTATTGCGATGAATCCTACGCCCATTTTTAATCACGGGAAAGCTCAGTTTAACTATATTACTCAGGTTGCTATAAAACCTCCAACATTTGCATTATTTGTTAACAATCCTGATTTTGTCCATTTCTCATATTTGAGATATTTAAATAACCAGGTTAGAAATGGTATCGATTTTACTGGAACACCAATAAAGATTTTACTTAGAAAGAAGTCATAATATGAAAATAGGAATCATTGGTGGGGGAGCATGGGGAACAACACTAGGACAAACATTGATCGATAATGGTCACAAAGTACTTATATATGATTTAAATCCATATGCAGTTGATAAAATAAATCATCATCTTCATCCATTTTTTGACACAGTACTACCAGAAAATGAAAAAGCAACTTTAAATTTAAAGGAAGTCGTTGATTTTGCTGAATATATCTTGCTTTCGGTACCAACAAAAGCAGTTCGCTCAGTATTAAAACAAATCAATGTCTTACTAAATAAGAAAGTTGTTTTTATTAATGTATCTAAAGGGATTGAACCAGACACTTTAAAAAGAATTAGTGAAATTGTAGAAGAAGAGATAGATGATAACCACTTGCGTGGATTTGTTGTTTTAACTGGTCCATCACATGCCGAAGAAGTTATTTTAAGAAAATTAACGCTTTTGGTATCTTCAAGCAAGGATCTTGATTTGGCTCAAGAGATTCAATTGATCTTTTCTAATGATCAATATTTAAGAGTATATACATCATCAGATCTCATTGGATGTGAGGTTGGTGGAGCTGTTAAAAATGCAATTGCCGTTATTTCAGGTGCATGCACAGGTCTAGGGCTTGGTGAAAATGCTCGTGCTGCGGTAATTACTAGAGGAATCATTGAAATCATCAGAGTTGTTGAAACAATGGGTGGAAAACGCGAAACAGCTTTTGGTTTAACCGGTATTGGTGATTTAATTGTTACGGCATCTTCTGAAAACTCAAGAAATTTTGCTGCAGGTAAAAAGATTGGACTTGGTATTCCAATTGAAGTTATTTATGCAGAGCAAAAGCAGACAATAGAAGGTATTAGAACAATAGAAGCAATGCACCATTTATCAGAAGTTTATCACATAGAATTGCCCATGATTAATGTCGCATATCAGATTATTACCAACAGTATTAATGTTGCTGATGCACTATCAATATTGCTGTCAAGAGACTTAAAATCCGAAGATTTTTAGTGAAAATGCTTCATAAAGCCAATAAATCGGAAAATCTTTCATAAAATCATTGCAAAAATCCAATAAATTTGATAAAATATAATCAGTTCAAAGGAGGATATTAAATGAATAAAACTGAATTGATTGCCATAATGGCAAACAGAGCTCAAGTAACTCAGAAAGTTGCAGAAGAAGTTCTTAAGTCTTTCACTGATACCGTATCTGAAACTTTAGGTAGACGTGGTGAAAAGGTTGTTGTTACAGGATTTGGTACTTTTGAAGTTAGAAATCGTGTTAAAAGAACTGGTAAAAATCCAAGAACTGGAGAACTTATTACAGTTCCAGAACAAAAATCACCAGCATTTAGAGCAGGAAAATTGCTAAAACAAGCAGTAAAATAATAAAAATGAGCGCTTATCAGTGGATAAGTGCTTTTTTTTCCACAAAAGTTGTGGGAAAGTTCTCTTAATTACTATGATATCATTAAGATGTAAAGGTAGGTGATTAAAAAGATGAGTATTTTCTTAAAAGCTACTGAAAACGATTTAGAATATGTAAAGCTTCATTTTACACATTTAGAAATGGTAGATGAAAAAAAGAGAAGCCTTCTTCACTACGCAGTTTTAGGCAGTGCAATGGATGTAATTCATTATTTACTTGATCAAGATATTAATGTAAACATGGTTGATCAACATGGTGAAACACCTCTTTTTGATTGTGCTAGAAAAGGTAAATTGGAAATAGCAAAACTTTTGATTACTAGATTCGCATCAGTTAATGTAGAAAATAGACAAGGGGAACTCCCCATTCATTTAGCAGCACATAAAGGTGATTTGGATATGATTAAACTCTTTATTGAGTCTGGCTCATATCTCAATAAAAAAACAGTTGAAGACAAATTACCAGTTCATTATGCAATCGCTGGAGGACGTTTGGATGTCATTTCATTCATTCTTAAAGAAAGCAAACAAACTTGGTATTTAAAAGATACATATGGCAATAGTTTATTGCATCATGCGGCAAAAACTTCTAGCATTCAGATTTTAGATTTATTACTTAACCAAAATCTTGATCCAAATGCACTAAACGATCAATTTGAAACACCGATTTTCAATGCTGTGAGATTTGGAACGATAGAAACAATTAGATTGCTACTAGCAAGTGATGCCTATATTGATATTCATAATAGAAGATTTGAAACACCACTTGATACTGCAATGATTTTTGATAAGCAGGATGTTATTAGATATTTACAAGAATATATGGTTACTCCTAAATATGAAAGATTAGTTCAAAAACAAGCATTAGCGCTCGCAGTATTAAATAGAGATCATGTCTATTTGAGAAAATTGATTGAAAGAGAAACACCCATGAAGAAAGATAGACTTCAAAAAACAGCAATGGATTATGCAAAAGAATATAATTTATCCTTATGTGTAGGATTATTAAGAGATATTGAAGTTAACGGAAATTAATTGTAAAAATACAATAAAAAAAGCACGATCTTCAAAAAAGTGAAGTCGTGCTTTTTCTGTATTAAATGCGCTTATTACATTTGCGCAGTTCTACGATTGCGTTTTCTGCTGCATTGACTAATTGATAGGCAATAGGCGAAGCAGTAAGTTTAGGATGTGTTCCTGCTTGGAATAGAGCAACTTGTTCAGCATTTATTTTTTGACTGATAAAGGCACTAATTGCATTTATCAATTCTCCACCACTGAGTGCGCCGTATACTTGTCCACCAATAATTCTTCCTTCGCTTGCTTCAAAAATTAATCTGACCTTGAGAGGTGCACCACCTGGCATCATTCCGGGATGTCTATTTACAGATTCAGCATTTCCGATAACGATATTATAACCCATGCTGATAGCTTCATTTGTAGTTAGACCAACTGCAGCAAAACATTTACCATTAATTGCAGTTGAGAAACATCCAACAACACCATGATTTATTCTTGAGTTTTTGAATAGATTTGCACCTGTGATTCGAGCTTCCATTGTTGCGATTGAAGCTAACTTTAACCGTGTATGTTTCTTATCAAAGAATGAGAATTTTGTTGCACAGTCACCACATGCATAGATATTCTGATCTGATGTTTGCATATAACGATCTACTTTAATTCCACCTGCTGGGCCTATTTCTAGGTTTGCTTTTTTTGCTAGTTCGCTATTTGGAACACATCCGATACCAAGGATTACGATATCAGCTTTGATTTCTTTTTTACTTTCGAGTTTGACTGATTCAACAAAGGATTTCCCAGTTATTTCAACAACACGTTCATTGGTCATGATTTTAATGTCTTGTTCTTTAAGTGAATCTTCAGCTACAATACATAAATCTGTATCATAAACAAGATTTAAACAATGATCTTGCATTTCGACAATGGTCACTTTATTTGATGGATTTAGTTTTTTTAGTTCTTCAGCCATTTCAACGCCAATGAATCCACCACCGATGATAACGATGTCCTTTGGTTCATTTGCAAAAGCTAACAATTTTGATAAATAAGATACGTCTTTTTTAACTGTGAATACATTTTCTAGCTCAACACCTTTAATTTTTGGAACCATAGGAATTGAACCTGTCGTAATAACCAAACGATCATAAGATACTTTATCGTTTTCAGTATAAATAATTTTATTAACCTTGTCGATTTCGATAACAGGATCAACAAGTACGTCAATATCATTTTTTTTCATAATGTTATCGACTGGAATTAGATTTTTCATTGGATCTCCTACAGTTCCGAAGATATAAGGGATTCCACATGGAATAGGCACATTTTGTGCATCTCTAACAACTAAAATAGATTTAGTCGCATAAAATTTTCTTGCAGTTGTAGCTGTAGTTGTACCAGCTGCACTGGCACCTATAATAACAATATCATACGCTTTCATTCTTTTCACACTTTCCTTTATTCATATATTTTTTATGACCGTTGCAACAAAGTTTAACCTCGCAACCTCTTTTTCCATAATCTTCTTTATCGCACAGTTTATAATTACCACCGCGAATAATTATTGATTTTTCATTCATGAGGGCATCTGATATTTTATATCTTGCAGCTTCATAAATGGATTGAACAGTAGTTCTTGATACTTTCATAAGTTCAGAACATTCCAATTGAGATAGTTTTTCATAATCGATTAGTCTAATAGTTTCAAATTCTTCAACAGTCATCTTAACAGAACCTTTTGCATGTTGATAGATAGGACCATAATCCATTTCTTTTTCACAGCATACTGTCCTCACTTTTTGTGGTCTTGACATATTTAATTTCCTTTCATCGAATAGTCCACATATATTGTAACACATTAATGACATATGTCAATAACTACAATAAAATATTTTGTAAGATTTAAAAAAAAGCACGCATTCAATCGAATGTGTGCTGGGAATTATTACTTTATAAATTTTTGTTTAAAATAAATTTTCGGTTCTCTCTTTTCATTTAATATTCCCCAATGTTTTTCAGGCTCATTTGGATTCTCTGACCCTTTCCAAGGTTCATCAAACGCTTCAAAAATAAACATCGTTATTTTATTTTTTTCACTCCATTGATCAACTTGTCGAAGATAAAGGTTTTGACTTTTCTCATTTGCATCTATAGTATTCATTTTTTCATCAGCTGATGTAGACCAACCATACTCGGTAAAAATTATTTCTTTTTCAGAGAACATGCGTTGAATCAGTTCATAGTCATCAACGGTTGCTTGAAAAGCCTTTGCTAAAGGGATTTTTAACCACATTGGATACGAGTGAATACTAATAAAATCTACAGCTTTAGCTATTTCTTTACCTTTCAGTCTCCAATAATGAGCACCTTCACAAAAAGTGACAGGGCATTTAACCTTTGATTTTAAATAGATTGCATGATTGGCAATTGTTTCGGGTTTCATCAAATTGTGGTGCCAAGAAGAAGTGTTTTCGTTACCAACAGCTGCTGCTAAGATGATATCAGGATATTGATTACATAATTTTGCAAGAAGGTCTAGTTGTTCGTAATTCTTAATTTTGTTAACTTTTATTTGTTCATCTGAGTGTAGACCACCCCACGGACAATCAGGATTAGATACTTCACCCTTTGGTTCAACTCCTAAGATTAATTTAAGAGGCAAATGATATTCATCTATAACAGATAAGACTGTTTGAGCATGTTGATATGGATCGTACATGCGTATGTAATCAAAATGTTTAGCTAACAAAGATAAATCTTGAAAAACCTCTTGTTCCGTGGGATAAATATTTTTGTGAGGACTTTGATTTTCTCTGTAACCTGAATAACATATTGCTTTTCCATATGGAATCATAATTGCTCCTTTTTATAGTATAAATAGTATTGCTATAATTGATATTGTATTTGATAGGATGTGAACTGCAAGAGGGGCAAAGATATTTCTCTTGTTTTTAATATAGATAAATCCAAAAATAAATCCCATAACGAAATAACTTAAACCGTTTACAAGGGCGGACAGAATAGAAGCTTCTCCAACGAGGTGAATCGAACCAAATATAAGTGTGGAGACAATCAAAGCCCATTTATCACTTTTAAATAAGCCAAAGATTGATTTTCTGAAAATCAATTCTTCAACTATAGGACCCATAATGACTGCTGATAATATCATGAGTACTGCCCCTGATGATTCTAACGATCTGATAACTGTAATTTGATTAAGTGATTCTGATTGTGTGAGACCAAAGATATCTCCAAGGAAAGAAGATGTATAATTGGAAAATATATTACCAAGCATCAAATACAAATAACCAATGACAATAATGGTAAACCATTGACTTTTTCGAGTCATCATCACATTAAAATCGAATACGAAATCACGTTTTAAAATGATTAATAATAAAGGTAGTAATGCTAAATAAACTAAGAAGTTAAGGACAGCATTTCCGAAATCAGATATTTGAGTAATTGGTCCCGTAATTTCTTGATAATCTACAGCAAAGAATGAAGGGAGAACTTGAGATTCTCCTGCATAAATATTAATCGTTAAATCTTGGCTATCCCAAGTTGTAATAATAGGTGATAGACTAAATACTTGATCGATTTTGTCCGTACTAATCACAGAATCACCTGTGATTGGATCGGTTTCATAAAATAAGCTGTCATAATATGTATTATTAGCATTTGTTAGGATAACAAAACCCATATACTCGCCAATTTCGGCGACATAATCTTGATAATCATCTTTGTATAAGTTGTAATCAGAGATATCCATGACGGCAAGACTTTGTGTGTCATAGGCTACATTTTCTAATATCAACTGATCTTCAGTATATGTTTGTTGAAATGAGGATAAATTTCCAAATAAAAGATATAAACCACTTGCAAGAACAAACATAATCAAAAGATAGACGACTATAGCTGAGCTATATCTTCCCTTATGATCTGGTTGTTGATCTGATTTTATTTCTTTAGGTTGTTCTTTAAATAAATCTTCAAATTGGATAATATCTTTATCCTTTTCCATAATAATCACCTTATTTCATTATATCTTAAAATATATTGAATTGATACCCTGTTCAAAAATATGTGATAATATAGAATAGAAAATAAACAGTACATAAAAGGATGTTAGATTATGATAGAAATCATTATTGCAAGTCATAATATGAATAAGATTCAAGAAATGCAAGCGATTTTTAATCATTCAGAAATTCATTTGATTTCTTTAGATGATTTACATGATGAAGATGAAGTTGTTGAAAATGGGCAAACATTTGAAGAAAATGCCTTACTCAAGGCTAAATATTTTGCAACTAAATATAAAAAAATAGTAATCTCTGATGACTCTGGATTAGTGATACCGGAATTAAATAATCGACCTGGTATTTTTTCGGCAAGATATTCTGGTGGAGATGATCATCAAAATAATCTTAAGGTACTTAAAGAAATGAAAAACATTCAAAATAGAGATGCTTATTTCGTATCTATCATTGTTATATGTTATCCTAATGGTGTATATCAAAGCTATGAAGGTAGAGCATATGGAGTGATTGCAAAAGAAGAAAAGGGAACCTTTGGTTTTGGATATGATTCAATATTCATTGATCCAACATATAATATGCATTTTGCTGAATTAAGTGATAAACTTAAAAATCAGATTTCACATCGTGCAAAAGCACTGAACAAACTAAAGGAGAATATCAATGAGATTATTAATCACAAGTGATATTCATGGTGATGAGGAAGTTTTAAAAAATGTGATAAATAAGCATAAGGATATCGATTATCATATAAATGCCGGAGATATGTGCTTCGATCAAAATAGATGGGAAAAATACCATATCATCTCCGTTAAAGGTAATAATGATTTTAGAAGCGATTTACCTTATATGCGTCTTTTAGATTTTGAAGGGATTAAAATATTACTTACCCATGGACATTTGGAACATGTAAAATTTGGTATAGAAAGACTTAAAATGAAAGCAAAACTTCATGGTGTTCAAATATGCATTTTTGGACATACACATCAACGTTATTTGATGGCTGATGAGGGTATACTATTCATTAATCCAGGTGCCTTAGGAGATTATCATAGAAGCTATGCAATCTATGAAAATAATCAAGTAACCTTTATGGAATATAGTTATGCAAAATGAAAAAATGATTAGATTGAAAGCTTCAGATGTTTTTCATGTGAATCCAAGTGAAATTCTAATTAAAAATAGATTTACTGAAGGAAGAAGTAACTTCACTTATTTAATCAATGTCAAATCAGCCTTTTATGTTTTCCGTGTCATAGGAAAAGATGGAAATCTATTTGTTGATCGAAAGATTGAATGGGATTCCATAAATAAAATAAAGGACTTCAATATTTCATCTGAAACTATATACTTTGATATCAAAACAGGAGATAAAGCGTCTATTTATATAAAAGGAGAACCTCTCTCATCCGTGAACTTTCATCCTTATTTAAATGAAATTTCTAACACATTGAAAAAACTGCATCAATTGCCGTTTAATCCCTCAATATATCCGAATTTAATTAAAAAACTAAATTTATATGAATCTTATACGAATTTAACAATACCGCAATATCTGATGCTCAAGGATTGGTGGATTGAAACATATCAAAAAAATAGAATGTATCAATCCTTAGTTTTTTGCCATAATGATATCCAACAAGCTAATATTTTAATTGGAGAAGATCAAATATATTTACTTGATTTTGAGTATGCTGGACCCAATGAGTTTTATTATGATATTGCTAGCTTTGGAAATCAAAATTTTGATGATGCACTTGAATTATTAGATGTGTATCTTGGAAGAAAAGCAAATGAAGATGAGCAAAATATTGTTAGATTTTATAGAATATATCAAGCACTCATGTGGCATCAAGTTGCACTCAAAAAAGAAATGATCGGATTATCACAAGAATTGAACATTAATTTTAAGAGTATCGCATCTCAATTTTTGGAGCTTGCAATGTCTCTATATCACGAAATAAAAGGATGATACAATGCGCTTAAGTGATGTTTTAAAATTACCTAAACAACCTCATAGTCTTTCAATCATTAAAGATTTTCTTGAACAACCGCTTAGTCATACTGACTACCAAGCGGCTTTTAGCTATTACTTTGAAATTGCTATTGAATTAGAATTATATGATATGGTTTTTGAAGAAGGAGAAAAGGTCTTAAAGGAAATTTCAATACAAACTGAAACACCATATTATGAAAAAATATTAAAGTATTTAATTAAAGCATGCATTCATTTAGATAAATTTGAACAAGCCAAAACATATATTGATCAACGAAGACAAATGCTCCCCATTTTAAAACAATATTTAGCTGTCTTGGATGATATTGATTATAAGAAAGCTTTAGGATTACCTTATCTTGAAGATTTAATGAAAGTATTCAAGGATGTCATCCCCGACCCTGTAAAGATTTATTGTTTAGAAGAAATGTTTTTGATTTATAAAAACGACAACCAGTATGAAATGGCTTTAAATAGCCTTTATGAGCTATATGGATTTGATTTGGAATCTCAATACTATATTGAAGAGTTAAAGCTTTTAGTCAGACTTAAGAAGTATGACGAACTCATTTCAAAAGCAATGAAAATATTGAGAGGAAACAAAAATAATCCCGAAGTTGTTTTATGCTTACTTGAAGTATATGTTGATAAAGAAGATTATCACAAAGCATCAACAATGGAAGCCGAGTACGAAGAATTAATTGAAAAACAAGATGAAGCGTTCAAGAAAAGAGCATATGAAATTATTATCTCTTTATATCAAAAACTAGATAATAAGCCATCATTAGACTTTTATCAGAAGAAACTAAAAAGTATACAACGTACTTTAGATAAAAAAGGAAAAACAATTGAGAATACAAAACCTGAAGTTGTAGTCATTGAGAAGATTGAACCAAAGTCAATGATGCATAAAGATTTATTGAAGCATCTAGAAATTAGTCATGACTTGATACAGTTCTCACACCTCATTGATGATAAGTTACTTCTAAGAGATTATCTCAGAGTCTTTTTTATACATGTTGATAGTTATGTTGAGACCAAAGAATTTATTATTTATCTCAAAGATGAGTCACCCAACCTGTTTCACTATAAAAAAGAAAGACTTTATGACAAAACAATCGTTGATGGATTAGTAGAGGACACCGTTATAAATATTGTTATGTCTTCGGGTGAAGAAATTTTCGAAGAAACTAAAACACTCAGATGGACAAAGAATTTGATTACACAGAAAGACTATGATGATAATATTCAATTTATTTATGCATTTCCATTAGGAGATGTAGGTGTATTTGCAATTCATCTTGAAGAACAAATTATTGATCCCGGGAAATATTATGATTTATTTAAATTAATGAGTGCAATTTTATTTGCTCACGTACTTGATGAAAAGAAATTGAGTAAATTAAAAAAAGAAAATCGTTTTTATGCCAGTGTCTTAAATAGTCCAATTTTAGCTTATCGAGAATTAAGTGAATCAAGATCAAATTATAATGATGAAGCACAAGCGCTATTTAATATTGATAAACACTATCATCTCGAATTATTTTTAAGAGATGTTTCTTATGAGCACATTCATCTTTATAAAGAAGCAATATCTCATTTACTCAATAAATCAGGAGAGACAAAAGAGCTCTTTTATAGATACCAAGAAAAAAACATCCTAGAAAAGCTATACAGTTTAAAAATAGGAGATGAAATCGTCATTATGAGTATATTCTTTGACCAAACAAAAGAAGTAGGAAATGCTAAAGAATTAATTGAAAAAGCAACAATTGATCAAGAAACAGATCTCGCAAACACGTATGCACTGTCTCTTGAATTGGAAGAAGAGATAAAAGATAAAGCAAGTTTGATTCTCATTGAACTTGATCAGGATTTAAAACATATTTATGGCAGTGAGAATATGAATCACTTTTTTAAAGAATTTGCACAATTCACTAAAAAGTGTTTTTCAGATGGAAAAACCTATAGATTCGATTTTAATCAATTATTTGTTATCATCCCCTATAATGATATTAGAAGTGTAACAAAGACCGTTAAAGACTATTTAAAGACGCTTGAAGCCTATGAATCAAAGGTCTTGAAGTATGAAAAGTTTAATGTCAATATGGGTATATTAAGATATCCAGTTGTTACGATTGAAAAACAAAAAGAAAAGCTTTATCGTTATTTGGATATTGCACTAGAGAAAGCAAAAAGAGAAAGAAAAGAAAAGTATGAGTTTTTTGTCTATCGAGATTATGAAGATGAACTTTTTGAACAACAAGTCATTGATCATTTGAATGTTGCTATTGAAAACAAGAATTTGGGATTGATTTTTAATCAGATAACTGATATTAAGAAAAATAGAGTATGGCAGTATGAAAGTGAACTTGTTATGTTCAATCTTGCGATTGATTCTAAATATTTGCATGCTATAGCAAAAAAGCGTAACCGATTAGTGGATCTTGAAAGATTTCATATTAAACAAGTGTGTGAATTTCTTGTGGAGTTAGAGAAACAAACGGAACGCTTGATTAAATTGACGATTCCAATTTCTAGAGATACTTTTCTAGATCCAACTTTTAATCCTTATATATTGGGGTTGTTTAAGAAATATGGTGTCCCCTATGAATTTTTAAGATTGAAATGCGATATGGATCTAAGAGCTAGTCATTATGCTACTCAAATCCAGGAATTAATAGATCATGGTATTTCTTTGGATACAACTTCCTTAGATATGGCGTTATCTTATCCATTCAATGCACTTCATGTAGATCTTAAAAAAGAAAATATTAAATGGAATAGCTATTTACACAAAATGAAGGAATTACTCGAAGGATTTAATATGGCTCTTGTTATTCGTGGTGTTAAGACTAAGGATCAAAAAGAAGCACTCGAACGTTTAGGAGTCGTGTATATGGAAGGACCCATTTATAAACAACTACCAGCTCCTACATTAATTCAAAAAATTAAGGAGTCATTATGAGTTTAATTAATTTGAAACAATACGTGACAGATTCAGAAAAAGATGAAAAAAGCAGTCATGGATATCGAGCAACCTCATCATTTTTGATGTTAGAAAATGTCGATTTAATGATTGAAAGATATCTTAGTGAACAACAATCCGAACAAGGAGCAATCCTTTTGGATGTTTTTGGACTACTTCAGGGATTTTTTGTTGCTATAGATGCACTCTATGATCTTGCGATTGGTTTAACCCAATATAAGTATCATGTGAATATCAATAATAATCCAACACTTCATGAACTTAAATTTATTAGAAATGATATTGTTGGACATCCTACACATAGAACCTATCATGATGGAGCAACTGGATTTTCAATCTTATCAATGGATAATCTTTCTAAAGAAAGCATTACGTATAAAACCTATATATATGAGAAAAACAAGATGGAAGTCATCACCAAAGATGTTTTATTTAAACCACTTATTGAAGAGTACAAAATAGAGAAAGAAAACATCTTAAATGAAATCTATCTCTATTTGAAACATGAAGATAAGAAAACAAATATTCCTGAAAAGATTTATGCATTATTTGAAACACTAAATGATGATGTCTTGCATGAAGTTAAAGATATGTTTATTAAAGAATATAAGATTGATGAAACATCAAGTCACCGTTTTTTATGGCGACTTAGTTTACTTGAAATGCTCATTCATTGGGAGGAAACAGATCCAGAGTTAAAAGATCTTGTTTTATACATGAGTAAAATCCAAGCTTCAAAACTATATGAAATTGCACTAGATTTAGAAAATAGAAAAGGATCTGAATTATTTTTCGCCCTTCCTTCAATGCTAAGCTCTTTTTATAAATTCATTAGAAAAAATGAAAGAGTTGCTTATCCTTTAATTAAAAATCTCCATGATTTTAAACACCCTTTTTATCAAAGAGAACTTATATCACTCATGGCTTTAAGTCCTCATAAAAATGTATATAAATTATTAAGATTTTTAAAAGATACAGAAGATGAAAAGAAAGTATATTTAATAGGATCCATGTTAAGAGCATATCGTCCAAAAAGTTAAAAACAAGTAAATATATTGAAAAAAATTTTTCATTTTCGATAAAAAAGAGATATCTTACTGCATCATATTGTAATTAAAGTTCATTCAAAGTATGATAAATATGAATTGAATCATAAATTTAAGAAAGGATAAACCGTGTTTGATTCTTAATGATGGTTATCTCTAATGACAAAACAATTTGTATTTAATGTTAAACCTAAAATAATATCACAGATAGATCTAAACTTCAAACCACCAGTCTTGGCAAATCGTCAATTTTTAAATGCTGTAAATAAGACGAAAAATCCTATATTGGTTAGAATATCAATTGAGCGTATGAACAAAGAGAGTTCAACATATGAAACTTTCGTTTTTCCTGATTATGAAGACCAATTTGATGCGAATTGTTACTATATTGAAAGATTAGTAAAAAGCTTACTTTGGATTAAAGGTGGGTGGAAGATTACTTTTGGTGGACCTAAAAATTTGGGTGAATATCTTCAAAAGATATATACAAAAACAGGATTGCGGCAATTTGATGTCAATTTCATGAGTAGAATATATGAAAAAGAGTTTGTTGTAGAAATCGATGAGTCAACTAATGTTAATCTATCCGATGAAATTTCGAAATCTATTGGTAAACACTTAGATGGGTATAGAATTGGCTTTGATGCAGGTGGTTCAGATCGTAAGGTATCAGCGGTGGTTAATGGAGTTGCAATATTTAGCGAAGAAGTCATTTGGAATCCTAAACTACAAAGCGATCCTATGTATCATTATGAAGGTATTCTAGCTTCGATAAAATCTGCTGCATCAAAAATGCCTCGTGTTGATGGAATTGGTGTAAGTGCTGCTGGAGTTTATATTGAAAATAAAGTAATGGCTGCATCTCTGTTTAGGAAAGTACCAGAAGATCAATTTGATAAGCATATTAAAAATATGTTTTTAAAAATTGCAGAGGATTTAGGAAATATTCCTATTGAGGTTGCTAACGATGGAGATGTAACTGCACTTGCAGGAGCAATGAGCCTAGATGAAAATAAAGTATTAGGAATTGCATTGGGTACTTCTCAAGCAGCAGGTTATGTTGATCAATATGGAAACATTACTGGATGGCTTAATGAACTTGCATTCGTTCCTGTTGATTATAACCCTGATGCATCTATTGATGAATGGTCACTAGATTATGGATGCGGTGTTCAATATTTTTCTCAAGAAGCAGCAATTAGATTAGCGCCTAAAGTTGGGATTGTATTAGATGAGAAATTGACACCTGCAGAAAAACTTGCAGAAATTCAAAATCTATTATTTAAAAATGATGAAAAAGCTGGTTTAATTTTTGACACTATTGGGATTTACTTGGGATATTCTATTGCTTATTATGCAGAATTTTATGATATTAACCAACTTTTGCTATTAGGTAGAGTTACATCAGGACAAGCAGGTCAGAAAATTATCGACAAGGCTAATCTGGTTTTAGAGACTGAATTTGAAGATTTAGCTAAAAAAATTAAATTATCATTACCAGATGAAAAAAATAAGAGAGTAGGTCAATCTATTGCAGCAGCAAGCCTACCTGTGATTTTTAAAAAGTGAAAAGAGGAAATGCAAATGAAATTCAATAAAAAAACTGCAGAGTTATATATTCCAGATCAAAAACCATTTGGAGAAGCAATAAAAAGAACGACACATATGTCTATTGCAGCACATCAGGATGATCTTGAAATAATGGCTTATGATGGCATATTAAAATGTTTTGGGAATGACGATAAATGGTTTTTTGGAGTTGTTGTAACTAATGGTTCAGGTAGCGCACGAAATGGCATTTATAAAGATTATACGGATGAAGAAATGATTCAAATTAGACGAGTAGAACAAAAGAAAGCAGCTGATATTGGTGAATTTGGAGCAGTTGCATTACTCGATTATTCTAGCAAGGAAACAAAAGATAAAAATAATAATGAAATCATTTTTGAATTTAAAGATCTAATTGAAAAAGCACAACCTCAAGTGCTATATACCCATAATTTAGCTGACAAACACGATACACATATCGGTGTGACAACAAAAGTAATTAAAGCGATTAGAATGATGGATAAAAATCTCAGACCAAAATCTTTGTATGGCTGTGAAGTTTGGCGCGATCTCGATTGGATGAATGATCAAGAAAAAATTATTTTTGATGTAGGTGGACGTCCTAATTTAGCTTCAGCACTTGTTGGAGTTTTCGACTCCCAAATTTCTGGTGGAAAAAGATATGATTTAGGAACCGAAGGAAGAAGAATGGCAAATGCGACATACTCATCTTCACATACTGTTGATGAAACGGATGCTATTATTTTAGGAATGGATTTAACTCCACTCATCAAAGATGACGATTTAAATATTGAATCCTATGTCTTAGGTTATATTGATCGTTTTAAAGAAGATGTATCCAAACGTATAAAAAAAATAATCTAATTTATGATAAATTACCCGATTTTTTAATAAATAACACCAATTATCATATTATGTTGGTGTTTTTTTATATTTTAAAAGTTATTTTCAAGAGAAGAAATATAGAATGAAGGTGTCAAACTATTTATTATAAAAGGGGAGTATCAAATGAGGAAAATATTATTTATATTTGCCATGATTGGCGTTTTCATATTTTCTGCATGTCAGAAAGATGAAGAACAAGTACCAATCACCTGCGAATACTATGAGGAACTTCGAGATGGAGTTTGTGTCGTTATTGATGCAGAAGCAAAATTACTTAATGACGCAATAAATAATTTAGATACACTTGATGATTATACACTTTCTATAACTATCCAAAATCAAGAGGATTCATACGATATTACGATTGAATTTGATGAAAATAAATCATCATTTGCTATCAATGACACAAAGGATTATTACATAAACAATAATGATTCTCAAGAACATTATTTCAAACAGGGGGATAACTATCAAAAAGAAATAATAACTGAATCCGAATCCGGAAATTACTCATTTTTCTATGAGTTAGATGTAAATATGTTTACGCCAGCTGATGGAAAGTTTTATATGAATATACAAGATTTGGATATTATTGAGGAATTTTTTGAAACTGATTTTCCCGGTAGTACCGTTCAAAATTTTGAAATGACAATTGATGATGAAGAAATTTCAGGATTTGAATTTGATGTAATCGTTAATGAAATCGACTATCATATGGTGATGATTTTTACCCTTATTGGGGAAACAGCAATTACCATACCAAACGTAGAGTGAGGACTTAAAATATGAAAAAAATTATATTTCTCGTTTTAATCGTTTTCACATTTTCATTTGTCAGCTTTCTAGATGTCCAAGCAGCATTTAGATTAACAGAAACAACCAAAGTAACAGAATACATTGAAGGTGTGAGACATACAGAAATAGTGGGAACCATCAATTTAGATGGTGTTGAAACCAATCAAGTAATTAATTACTTAGGAGCAAATCCGACATTATACACTGATATAAATATTGTCGTCAGCGATAATTACTCAGATTATGGATGGGGGATGTCAGGATTACCAATCATCATTGATAGAGTTAACGAAAGATATGATAATTTTGAAGTCATCTGTGGTATTAATGGTGATTTTTACGATATTAATGATACAGGCCAACCACTTTCTTTACATGTTAGAGATTTTGAAGTAATTCAAAGAGGGTATGGTGGAACAAGAAATGCAGTTGGTTTTAAAGATAATGGAGAAGTTGTTTTTGGTGTACCTGAATTCAATGGGTATGAGTTATTGGTTTATAATGATGAAGGTCAATTAAAGAAGAGAGTTCCAGTTGATCATATTAATCAAGATCCTCAAAATGAAAACGAAATTTCGGTTTATTTTGATGATTATTTAAATTTAATTCCTGAACAGTACAATAAAGTTATCATAGACGCATCTGAAACAAAGATTAATAGAAATCTATCCGGCTATTATGGAAAAGGATTTTTTGTAACTACAACAACCGAACAAGTAGCTATTGTTGAACATCAATTCATCATTGTTGGAAATGAATTTAATGATGATCAATTGATTGCTGAAAATGATTATGTTGTTGTTCAATTAGGTTTGGGTGGAAATTGGGATGATGTAAGATATGCTGTAGGCGCTGATGCGCAACCACTTGTTGTTGATGGTGAAATAAATTATGCATTAAATGCAGGAGCAAGTTGGGATTTTCCTGCTCCACGAACAGCTGTAGGTGTTAAAAGCGATGGAACCGTGTTCTTTGTTGTTGTTGATGGTAGAAATAAACCAAATGGCATGGATGGTGTTAAATTAATTGAACTTGGTGGAATTATGGCTTATTTTGGTGCTGAAACTGCATATAATCTAGATGGTGGCGGTTCATCTACAATGGCGCTTAAAGATTTAGAATCTGGTGAATATGCAATATTAAATACACCATCTGATGGTCGAGTAAGAAGTGTTAGTAATGGTGTGTTCTTTGTCAAAGGTGAAATAAAACCAGTACCCGATCCAATACCAGCATGGCCAGATATGAGAGATCAACTAGCAATACCCACAAATGTATTTGTTGACGAACAAGGCATACTTCATTTTGATGAAGTTGAAGGAAGTATTTCATATAGTGTAGTTATTGATGGCAAAGAAACAATTTTAACTGATCATCAACTACCATTAATCCTCTCTGTTGGACCGCACGTAATTAGTGTACGTGCTAAAGGTGGTTCATTCTTTAAATCATCAGCATACACAGAAAGCATAACATATCATGTTTATAGCGAAGATCTCTATAAGTTTATTGAGCTTTTAAAAAACTTCACAAGATATAACATGCAAGATTAGTAAGTTTCTATATATCATGATAATTATTTCCTAATACTGAAAAAACATGTGTTTTTATTCACATGTTCTTTTTTGTTTTGAATATCTATGATATTTTAAGAATGTAGATTATATTCGAGGTGAACAATGAAAATCATAACCTGCATTAAACAAGTACCAGCTTCATCCAATGTACAAGTTGATCCAAAAACTGGTGTATTGATCCGTGAGGGAAATAATGTGAAAATGAATCCCTATGATCTTTATGCTCTTGAAGCTGCGTGTCAAATTAAAAGTATGACAAATGATACACAAATTCATTCAATTTCAATGGGACCACTTTCAGCTAAAAGTGTATTGAAAGAAGCACTTTATATGGGATGTGATGAAGCAACGCTGATCAGCGATAGAAGATTTGCTGGAGCAGATGTGCTTGCGACATCATATACTTTAAGTCAGCTGGTCAATTACCTTGGATCTTATGATTTAATCATTTGTGGCAAGCAAACAACAGATGGTGATACTGCACAAGTAGGTCCAGAGATGGCAGAATTTTTAGGTATTCCACATGTGCCTTATGTCAATGAAGTTATTAAAATCAATGATAAATCAATCATTTTAAAAAGTGAGTATGATGATTATGATGAAATTGTTGAGGTTTTTTTCCCATGTTTAATCACAATAGATAAGGGAGCGAATGTCCCAAGACTTCCTTCATATAGACGCAAACTCCAATTTAATGATTATTTTATCAACACAATAACTTTAAAAGATTTAAAGGATCCCGATCCTATTCATTATGGGCTGGATGGTTCACCAACGCAAGTCGATGAAATATTTCCACCACAGAGAAGAACAGAAGCAATTCGTATTGAAGGAAAACCCAATGAATTAGCAAAAAAACTAGTTAGCATATTAAAAGAAAGTAAATTCGTATAGGTGTTTATATGTCATATATCAAAATTAATCAAGACAAATTAAATGATAAACTTGCAAAAGATCTTATCGAGTTATGTCCATTCAATGCATTTGAGTATGAAGATGCATATCTTTCAATAAATGCTTCCTGTAAAATGTGTCAAATCTGTGTAAAAAAAGGACCCAAAGGTGTTTGCGAACTAATAGAAAGTAAGAAAACCAATATTGATAAGTCCAAGTTTAAAGGTATTGCTGTTTATGTAGAACAGCATCATGGTATAGCTCATCCGGTATCATGGGAATTACTGGGTAAAGCAAAAGAACTTCAAAAAAAATCTGAACAAGGCATTTATGCAATTGTTATTGGACACAATGTAAAAAATCTTGCTGAAGAAGCATTGATATATGGAGCAAATCACGTATTCATATATGATCATGTTGCATATGCTGATTTTAATGTTGAAATATATACAAATGTTATGGAAGCATTTTATAAAAATCATCAATGTAATACAATTCTATTCGGAAGTACTCCATTAGGAAGAAGTTTTGCACCAAAAGTTGCTGCAAGACTTAAAACGGGTTTGACAGCAGATTGTACGATGCTTGATATGACAGAATCAGGTGATCTGATACAAATTAGACCAGCCTTTGGTGGGAACATCATGGCAAAAATAAATACACCAAATCATCGACCACAGCTTGCTACAATACGCTACAAGATGTTTGATAAACCTGAAAAAATAAAACCATTTGGTAAAATGCATATTGAATCTACAAATGAAATTACTAGACATTCAAAAATTAATTTAATTGAATCGTTTGAAAAACCCAAAGTAAAAGATATCAGTGATGCTGAAATAATTATTGCTGTAGGACGAGCATTTAAAAAACAAAAAGATTTAGAATTAATTGAACCTCTAAGAAAAAAATTAAATGCTGAAATTGGCTGTACAAGACCATTAATAGAAAATGGATGGTTCGACCCTAGAAAACAAATTGGATTAAGTGGACGCACAGTTAAACCAAAGCTTATTATTAACTTGGGGATTAGTGGGGCTGTTCAGTTCATTGAAGGAATGAAAGAATCTGAATTAATAATATCTGTCAATTCTGACAAACATAATAAGTTATTCGATATCAGTCATTATTCAATTATTGGAGATATTTATGAAGTTTTCCCACAATTAAATCAGTTGGTAGATCAAATTTTGGAGGATAATCATGAACTATAAAAAGATGAATCAAAGTGATTACGATTGGTTGAAAGAAATTGTTAAAAAAGAAAATATTTTTATTGCAGGTGAAATTAATAAAGATGTCTCCCACGATGAACTAGGTTCTGTTTTTGCATTTCCTGATGTACATGTATTTGTTAAAGACAAATATCAAATTTCATCAATCATGAAATATGCATTTAAAGAAAATATCCCAGTTACTGTTCGCGGTAGTGGAACTGGGCTTGTAGGAGCATGTGTTCCATTATTTGGTGGAATACTTTTAGATATGTCAAAGATGAATCAGATTATAGAATTAGATAAAACTAATCTAACACTAAGAGTCGAACCTGGAGTTCTATTGCTTGATATTTATGGTTGCGTTGAACCAGAAGGATTTTTTTATGCTCCTGACCCTGGTGAAAAGACAGCAACTATTGGAGGAAACATCTCAACCAATGCTGGAGGTATGCGTGCTGTTAAATATGGTGTTACAAGAGATTGGATTAGAGGATTAGAAGTGGTCTTACCTAATGGTGAACTTGTTAAGTTTGGTGGAAAAGTTGTAAAAAACTCTACTGGATATGGTTTAAAAGATTTGATTATCGGTAGTGAGGGAACACTAGGTATCATTGTAGAAGCAACCCTCAAACTGATTCCAAAACCCAAGAAGACTGTAAGTTTACTGATTCCTTTTAAAAATAGAGAAGATGCTATTGATGCAGCTCCACGCTTAATTAATGATCATGTAATTCCTACAGCAGTTGAATTCTTTGAGAAACAATCTATTCAATATAGTGAAGAATTTTTAGGTAAAAAAATTCCTCATAATGATTATGATGCCTATCTTCTTGTTACATATGATGGAAACAATGAGGAATCAATTAATGAAGATATAGAAATTGCTAGTAATCTATGTATTAATTCTTATCATGCTATTGATGTTTATTTGATTGATACTGAAGAAAGAAGTAGTAGTATTTGGACTGTCCGAGGAGGTTTTCTTGAAGCGATAAAATCGTCGTCATCAGAAATTGATGAATGTGATGTTGTTTTACCAAGATCACATATCGGTGAATTCTTAACGTATGTAAGAGAACTAAGTCGGGATTTGGAAATTCGAATTCCTTATTTTGGTCATGTTGGAGATGGAAATTTACATATTTATTTTTGTAAGGATGAACTATCAGAAAAAAAATGGAAAGCAAAAGTAGAAGATGGATTCAATAAATTATATGAAAAAGCATTTAGCTATGGTGGACTTGTTTCAGGTGAGCATGGCATAGGCTTTGCAAAAAAATCATACATGAAATTACTACTCGGTGAAGAACAAATCACACTCATGAAAGGCATTAAAAATGTATTTGATCCCAAAAATATATTAAATCCAGGAAAAGTAATTTAGCTCACAAATTTTTAAAATATTACGCTATTATATTATAAATATAAGAAAGTTTGAAAAGCTGAAAATAGTGTTATAATATAAGTAGAAACACTTCCAGTTCACAAATAAACAGCATATGAGGTGATTACAATTAGCGTAATGTTAAATATGTTAAAATACAAAGAAGATTTGAGTATGGCAGAAAGAGTTGTTCTTGATTACCTAATTGAGAACAAAGGAATGCTCAAGGATTTTAGCGTTGAAAAAATTGCTGAAGCCGCATATACATCACCCGCATCTGTCGTTAGAATGTGCAAGAAGCTGGGATATAAAGGTTTTAAAGATTTTAAAATTGACTTTATTTTAGCGAATGCGAAAGTTGAAATTCCAGAGTATAAGGAATACAGCGATGTAATTCTTGCAAAAGATTCTAATTGTGGAAGATCTGCAATAGAAAACAATATTAGAGTTTTAGAAGACACGCTTAAACTTTACGATGACGAAACAGTGACAAAAGCTGCAGAAATTATCATGAGTGCACGTAAAATCCTGATTTTTGGTAAAGGTTCTTCTTATTTGGTTTGCAAAGACTTAGAAATGAAATTAAGAAGAATTAATAAATTTTGTATTGCACAAGGTGAAGCTCATGATCAATTAGTCGATGCTACCTTTATTAATCAGAAAGATGTAATCATTTTTATTTCAAACTCCGGAAAAACAAAAGAAATCATTAGTGCAGCTCTTCTAGCAAGAGATAATAAAGCTAAGATTATAAGTATTGTCAAACTTGGTGCATCTACGTTAGCTGAATTATCTGATATTGTCCTTTATTCATCTTCACTAGAAGGAGAATTTAGAAGCGCAGCAATGACATCAAGAATTTCACAGATGTGTCTGGTTGACGCCTTGTTTGCCAAATGTGCTTATACTGATATTGATCGCTCAGTGAGAACTTTGGAAATGACATTTAAAACTTTTAAGAAATTTAGAAGATAACAAAAATGCACATTTGATGTGCATTTTTTATTAGATTTCCAAAGGAATGCTCTTTTTTTTTGAATTTGAAAAAAACAACCAAAACTTGCTGACTTCAAGGTATTATATCCATAGATGATTTATAATGGAAGTAACGATAGGTGTGATAATATGGAAAGATTGGCAGTCGGCATCATGAGTGGTACATCACTAGATGGAATTGATGTAGTTATAGCTAAAATCGAAGGATCATTTGTACATACTCATATTCATCCCATTGCATATGAAACTTTTCCATTTGATGTGCATATTTTAGAAAAAATAAGAAAAGCAATTCGCAATGAAAAAAGTTCATCAGCTTTAATTTGTAGTCTTAATTTTGAATTGGGTCAAGTTTTTGCTGATGCAGTTATCAAATTATGCAATAAAAATCATATTCAACTAAGTGATATCGATTTTATCGCTTCACACGGACAAACCATCTTTCATATCACAGATTATGGTGATGGATATGTTCCATCATCCCTTCAACTCGGAGAAGGGTCAGTCATTGCAGAATTGACGCAAACGACTGTCGTTTCTAATTTTAGATGCGCTGATATTGCTGCAGGTGGTAATGGAGCTCCATTGGTACCTTATGCAGATTATATATTGTTTCACGATAAAAAACTTAACAGATCCATTCATAATATTGGAGGAATATCAAATCTCACTGTTTTAATAAAAAATGGTGGACTTGATGATGTCATTGCTTTTGATACAGGTCCTGGAAACATGATGATTGATTATGCTTGTAAGAAATTGTTTAATATTAGTTATGATGACAATGGTGCAATTGCACAAAAAGGGAGACCTATCAAAGAAATGCTTGAGCAACTCATGAAACATCCCTATTTAAAACTTAGTCCACCTAAGTCTACTGGAAGAGAATTATTTGGAGAACAATTTACAGAGAAGATAATTTCTCATTATGCAAATCATTCAAATGAAGATATTATTTCAACTCTTACGTATTTCACAGCAAAATCAATAGTAAATGCTTATTCAAATTATATATTTCCATATACAGAGATTGACGAAATCATTTTTTCAGGTGGTGGAGCATTGAATCAATTTTGTCTCGAACTCATAGCAGAAGAACTAAATGGAGTAAAAATCAAGAAAGTTGAAGAATTCGGTTATAATGGAGCATTTAAAGAGTCACTCGCTTTTATTATTCTCGGAAATGAAACCATAAACTTAAAACCTTCAAATGTAAAGCATGCCACTGGGGCAAAAAACTCAGTTATCTTAGGTCAGATTAATTATATTAACAAGTAAAAAGGAGTTTCTATGAGATATATCATCGCATATGATGGTGGTGGAACAAAAACTCAAATCGGTCTTTTTGATGAAAAAGGGCATCTCTTATTTCAGAAAATAGGTGCTGGATGTAATCATGCTTCATCGGACGGACACTTATTTAAATCTGTAATTGAGCAGTTATTTTTAGATTCCTTAGCATTTACGAAATTAAAGAAAACAGATATTAATTATATATTTTTAGGTTTATCTGGAGCGGATGTTGAAGCTGATTTTATTAAATTAAATCAAGCATGTACTGAGATTTTTGGTAATATCCCGTTTAAAATCGTAAATGATGCATGGATTATTATGCGAAGCGGATTGAAATCTCCTTTTGGTGCTGTTGCTATTTGTGGAACAGGAACTAATTCTGCTGCGATAGGTAAAAACGGAAGAAGAGCAATCCTAAGATCACTTGGTTTTACACTTGGTATCTACGGTGGAGGGTTAGATATTGCAAGAGAAGCACTACATTATGCATTTCGTTCTGAAGAACTTACATATAAGAAGACAATTTTAGAAACTGAGATTCCAAAATTATTGCAGTGTAAGGATATGAATGAAATCGTTGATTTATTTTATCCATCAACCAAGATAACAAAAAAACAATTTGGAGAAATAACTGCACTTGTTCATCAATATGCTGTATTAGGAGATGAAGTGTGTCAAGAAATCCTAATCAAAATGGGTAAGTTTATTGGTGAACAAACTGCAGGGGTAATTAAACAAGTTGATATTCAAGATTTAGAAGTTCCTGTTGTAATTGGAGGTCGTGTCTTTAGTGGAGTAAGTCCGTTATTAATAGAAGAATTTATGAAAAATCTTCTACTCACATGTCCAAAAGCATATTTGATTAAACCTAAATATATGCCAGTTGTTGGAGCTTTTCTATCCGCACTTGATGAGCTAGAGATTGAACAGAGTCTCGAAATAGAAAAAAATCTAGATGGAGGTATAGGTAAATGACAAAAACTGGAATTAAGATTGTAACAATCGGTGGTGGGTCATCTTACACGCCTGAACTAATTGAAGGATTTATCAAAAGATATCACGAACTACCCATAAGAGAAATATGGTTAGTAGATATTGAAGAGGGCAAAGAAAAATTAAATATTGTTGGTGCATTAGCAAAAAGAATGATAGAAAAATCAGGATATCCCATCGATATCCATTTGACATTGAATCGCAGAGAGGCTCTTGTTGATGCTGACTTTGTCACAACTCAATTTCGAGTTGGACAATTAGATGCACGCGTGCTTGATGAAATGATTCCTCCTAAATATAATATGTTAGGACAAGAAACAAATGGTGCTGGAGGTATTTTTAAAGCATTAAGAACAGTTCCGGTTATCTATGATATTATTGATGATATAAAAGAATTGTGCGAAAATGCTTGGCTCATCAATTTTACAAACCCTGCAGGTATTGTTAGTGAAGCAGTTTTTAGATATACTGATTTCGAAAAATTTATTGGAGTATGCAACGTCCCAATTAATATGACTAACTATTTTGCAGAAATTCTTAATGTTAAATCGAAAAATCTTATTCCTTATTTTGCAGGGCTAAATCATATGTCATATGTTTTAAATGTTTATTACAAGAATAAGGATTTATTACCTGAGATTATCGAATTGGTTAAAGAAAAACAAATGACCATGAATAATATTGATCCGTTAGCATGGAAATACGAATTTGTAAAAGAACTTGGTGTTTACCCTAGCCCATATCATAAATATTTCTACTTTTATGAAGAGATGTTTGCTAAATTTATGACCTCGTTTCACGAAGGAAAAACACGTGCAGTTCTTGTCAAAGAAATAGAAAAAACATTGTTCAAAAAATATAAAGATCCAAATCTCAATGAGAAACCAAAAGAACTTGAAAGTCGAGGCGGAGCTTACTACAGTGATGTTGCTTGTAATATTATTAGTTCAATTTATAATGATAAACGCGATTATCAAGTCGTAAATACGGTCAATAATGGACACATCACCGATTTAGATGATGGTTGCGCAGTTGAAATCACTTGTCGCATTACAAAAGATGGTCCAGTTCCTGTCCATATCGGAAGATTACCTGTTCAGATTCGCGGATTAGTCCAATCAATGAAAGCATTTGAAGTGTTATTAGTTGATGCCATCTATGAAAAAAATCTTGATAAAGCATTATTAGCTTTACAGATTCATCCGATGACTACATCTATTGTTGAAGCAGAAAAAGTCTTTAAAGAACTTGTTGAAGCACATAAAAAATACTTGAAGTATTATTTTGAGGAGAAAAATGAAACTATATAAATTTAAAAATCCATCAGAACCCATAACTTATTACAAAACAAACATACAAATTGAAATTCCAGAAAGTTATCACGAAAAAGAATTACGTGGTTTGTGGGTTTCTAATGTAGTAAATATTGATTTACCTACAACTGAAGACATTGATGTATATCAAGCCAAAGTAATAGAAATGCTTGACACCTGCATAGCTTATAATATTAATGCTATCTTTTTTCAGGTCAGAACAACCAATGATGCATTCTATGAATCTAAACTGAACCCATATAGCAGATACTTTACAGGCAAGGAAGGTAAAAAACCTCTATTTGATATCATGAAGTGGATTATTTCGGAGGCAAAAAAGAGAAAGATTCAATTTCATGCATGGTGTAATCCTTATCGGGTGTCTATGAATTCAAAATTATCAAAAGAAGAATACTTAAATACATGTGATGATATAAATTTTGCAAAAAAACATCCTGAACTAATTGTATTAGATAAAAAAGGACAGAGTATTCTTAATCCATGTCGGAAAGAAGTCAAAGACTTTATCATTGAATCAATGTTAGAAATTGTAAAAAATTACAATGTAGATGGAATTCATTTCGATGACTATTTTTATCCATATGCTGGATTAGATGATGTTGAAAATGATCTTTGGGATTATGAGCATAGAAAAAATAAAAATTTATCACTTGATGAATTTAGAAGACAAAATGTTGATGAAGTTATAAAAGGTGTTCATCAAGCAATCAAAAACTACTCATCAAAATTAAGATTTGGAGTCAGTCCTTTTGGTATATGGAAAAATAAAGCAAATGATTCAAAAGGATCAAACACCGATCCTGCTTGTAGCCAATCTTATGATAATCAATATGCAGATTCACTCAAATGGGTAAAAGAAGGCTATGTAGATTATGTTGTTCCACAAATTTATTGGGAACTTGGGCATCGTATTGCTCCTTTTGCTGATATCCTTGATTGGTGGGTTGATGTTTGTAAAGATACAAATGTTGATTTATATATTGGTCATGGCGCGTATAGATATGGTAATGAAGGAGAATTTGAAAATCCATTCGAAGTCATTAATCAAATTAAATACGCAAATCAAAACCCAGTAGTAAAAGGTAACATTTTTTTCACTTACAAGACATTCATCAATAAAGATAAATCAAAACAAGGTATGCTAGAACTTAAAAAACTATTGACTGGAGGTAGTGATCGATGAGGCATATAAAAATATTATTAGTTAGTCTGTTTGTTTTCATCGGACTCATGCTATTTGCATCACATCAAATTTTTGCTGATGGACCTTTAGAAACTTTATACATTAATGGAACTCCCATTTATCACTATAATTCAAGTGATCCAGTCATGACACCAACAACCTATGTTGAACGAGAAAGTGAATTTAGAGGTGTCTGGATAGCAACAGTTTATAATTTAAATATTCCTCTTCATACGAATGAAACACAATATAAACAAGCTTATAGTGATTTGCTTGATGATGTTGAAAATAGAAATATGAATGCAATTCTTTTTCAAGTCAGACCAATGAATGATGCATTTTATGATAGTGTTTATGCACCATGGTCAAAATATTTAACGGGTACTCAAGGTGAAGATCCAGGTTGGGATGTCATGCAGTATTTAGTTGATGAAGCGCATTCGAGAGGCATTGAATTTCATGCATGGATGAATCCTTACCGTGTTACATCAACAGGTGGAGATAAAACCGCATTATTGAATGCTTTAGATCCGGAAAATTTTGCAAGACAAAACCCTAGTTTGGTTATTCCGGATAATGATGGAAAATTGATCTTGAATCCTGGTGAACCCGCTGTAAAAGCATATATTAGAAATGTCATAACCGAACTTCTAGATTTGTATGATGTTGATGGAATTCATTTTGATGACTATTTTTATCCTTATGCAGGACTCACTTCGGATTCAGCAACATATGATACTTATAAATTACCTGATCAAACTTTAGGTGATTGGAGAAGAGAAAATGTTAATGACGTTATTCGCGGAGTCAAAGAAGATGTAGATGCATATAATTTAATAAGTGGCTCAGATGCAAGATTTGGTGTATCACCCTTTGGTATCTGGAAATCTGGTGGACTAGATGGTTCAAATACAGCAGATTATGCTATGCAAAGCTATGTTAGCCAATATGCAGATACAAAAAAATGGGTTGAAGAGGGTTGGCTTCATTACATTAACCCACAAGTTTATTGGAATTTTGGAGGGGGACCAGCGCCGTATGCAGATGTTGTAGATTGGTGGGCTGAAACCGTTAGAGGTACTGGTGTAGACCTCATCATAGGTCATGGTATTTATAAAACTGAATATAATGTTACTGAGTTTTATAATCAGCTCAAATATAATCAAAAACATCCCGAAATAAAAGGTTCAGTCTTATATAGTGCTGCATATTTAAATACAACGCATATGGATTACTTAGAAACCAATGCATGGACAACCAAACCTTTAAATACATGGGCTTACAGTGCTGTAGAATCACCCACATATCAGCTAGATGGTACATTAGAAGGTTCAGTTTATAGAAGCGATGTAACATTAACTCTAAGTGCCACCAATGATGTATATTATAAAATCGGACAGGGTGATGATTGGGTACTTTATACAACACCTGTTGTTATAAGTGAGCAAGGAACTCAAGCCGTTTATATTAAAGCAATTGATGGTTTAGGTGATGAAAGCTTGATTCAAGGTATCACCATTGAAATTGAAAAACAAAATCCAGATGTTCCTGTTATTGCTGTTACAGGTGAAAAATTAGGTTCGGATTATATAGTAGGTGTAGAAGTGAGTCTTACTGCAAATACTCATCCAATTTGGGTTGCAATCAATGCCGGATCTGAAGGAGAATGGCAGTTATATGATGGAAATCCAATTAGCATTAATACACCTGGAAGTTACTTTTTTAGAGTGAAAACAATCGATGATGAAGATATAGAATCAGTAACTGTAACACAAATGGTTGTCGTTATTGAAGAAATATATCCGGATCCCATTTTGAATATTTCAGGTACTGGACTTGATCCTTACTATCAAGATCCGGTGATTAGTATATCAAGTGATTCTCCAACGATATCTTACAAGATTAATGATAGCGAATGGGTTATCTATGATCAACCTTTCTCAATTTCTGAAGAAGGAAACTACACTGTTTCATATCGAAATAACGATGCTTTAAGTAAGGTTTTGGTTCAAGATATATTTGTTGATCAAACACCACCAGAACAACCAACGCTTGTTATCGATGGACAAAAAGAAGGTAATTTTTATATCGAAGAAATTACAGTTGATCTCGAAAAAATAAATGCAACAGATATTATTTGGTATCGACTTCATAATGGTAGAGTTTGGAGCTCATGGACTATATTTGATGAAGCATTGGTTTTAAATATCAATGCAAACTATACTTTAGAATATTATGCAGTTGATTTTGCTGAAAATCAAACAGAAGTCTATAGCGAACTAATCAGACTCGATATACCATTGAGCGAAGACAACATGTATGTGATTAGAGATGGACAAATTGTCAATCATTATAATACAAATATTCCTGTAATTCTTCCCACAGAATATCAAGAAAAATCAAGTGAAATTCGTGCTGTTTGGGTTGCTACGGTAAGTAATATTGATATTGGAATGTGCTATAATGAAGCAGATTACAAATTAGAAATATTAACGATGCTTAATCGTCTTGAAGCATTAAATTTTAATACGATGTTCTTCCAAGTTAGACCAATGAATGATGCTTTCTATGATAGTGATTATGCACCATGGTCGAGATATTTAGGTGGAGCTGAGGGTGTTGATCCCGGATGGGATGTTTTAGAATTTATTATTACTGAAGCACACAAAAGAGGTATTGAATTTCATGCATGGATGAATCCGTATCGAGTCTCAAATGGAACAGGTGATAAAGCAATACAACTCAGTGAACTCGATGATGAAAATTTTGCTAAACAGCATCCTGAATTTGTTCTCCAAGATAATTCAGGCAAATTAATATTAAATCCTGGTGAACCTCAAGTAAGAGCATATATTAAAAATATCGTCGGTGAAATCATGAGTAAATATAATGTTGATGGAATTCACTTTGATGACTATTTTTATAGTTATAATGGAATGAGTGATTTACAAGATGAAGATACGTATAATCGCACCAAAGAGCCAAATGAAGTACTTGATGATTGGCGCAGAAACAATGTGAATACTTTGATTTCTGAATTGTCAACAATCATTAATACTTGGAATCAAAATCAAAATAGAAACGTAAAATTCGGAATCAGTCCATTTGGTATATGGATGTCTGGTGGAGAAGATGGTTCGAATACTTCACCTTATACACTTTCAAGTTATACTGATCAATATGCAGATAGTAAAAAGTGGGTTGAAGAAGGATGGCTAGATTATATTCTTCCACAATTATATTGGGAATTTGATCATTCAAGTGCACCGTTTGCTGATCTTGTAGATTGGTGGGCGGCACTATGCGAAGCAAGTGGTGTTGATTTAATTATTGGTCATGGTTTTTATCGTTATACTGAAAACACATGGACTGACGTTAATGAAATTACTGAACAGTTAAGATATATTTCTACCTATGATATTATTATCGGAAGCTCATTCTTTTCATATCGAACTTTAAATAATCTACACACATACGTGACCCAATCATTAGAAAGGATTTCTGAAAATTATTGGACAACTTATCCAAGCTTTCCTTGGATGAGCGAAATTATTAAAGAAATTGGTCCTCCAACAGTGCCCACATATAACATTGCTGGTATATCGATATCCAATCAAGTTTTTGAAAATACAGCTTCAATTAGTCTTTCTTCTGATGTAGATATATATTACAAAATCGGTGACGGTCAATGGATTTTATATACATCACCAATTGAAATAAGTACAATTGGCAGTAATACAATCTTCATCAAATCAGTTGATGGTTTAAATGAAAGTGAGGTTGATGAAATTAACATCGAAGTTGTCGATACCAATTGCCCAAGTGGATATGAATATCAGAACGGATCATGTGAACTTATAGACATACCTGATGAAACAGGTCTTTCAACAACACAAATCGTCTTAATTTCCGTGGGTTCATTTGCTGGTCTTGGACTTGGAGCAATTCTTGTGAGAAAGTTTGTGTTTAAGATATGATACTAAATGATATAAAAAGTTTACTTAAAGAAGGTGTGAATGCATCGCATTTTCCAGGGGTATCTTTTGGTATATGTTATAAAGATGGAAAGATGAGTCAAGATTTTGTAGGGTTCAAATCATTATTTCCAACAAAAGTAGAACTTCAAGGAAATGAAATATATGATATTGCATCTTTGACGAAGGTTGTTTCAACGACAACATTAATTATGAAACTTATTGAACAGAAAAAATTATCACTTGATACACGGGTGAATCAAGTGCTTGACTGGTTTCAATTTGGTGAGATAACAGTCTATGACTTATTAACACACTCATCTGGACTTCCTGCAGACCTCATAAGAGCGAAGACATTAAAAAATAAAGATGATGTTATTTCAAGAATTAAAAATGTTGATCTCAAATATAAGAAAGGTGAACATATCATTTATTCTGATATTGGTTTTATTTTATTGGGATTGATGATTGAAACAATAACAAAAAAATCTTTAAATGAAAATGGACAAGAACTAATTTTTAAACCTTTGAATATGAAAGATACATCCTATTATCCAGATATTAATAGATGTGCACCGACAGAAGTAAGAGATGATGATGTATATCAAGGTTTATTATGTGGCAAAGTCCATGATGAAAAAGCGTTTGCTTTAGGTGAAAGTGGACATGCTGGATTGTTTTCAACTGTCCCTGATTTATTGAAATTCATGAATGCTAGCTTAAATCACGAATTTCCTTTAAAAGATGAGACACTTGATTTATTATTTAAGGTTCAACAAATAAAACCTGATTTAAATGGACGTATATTAAAACGTGCTTTAGGTTGGGATAAACCAACTGAAGGTAGTTCAGCAGGAGATAATCGTTGTTTTGATGATACGATTCTACATACGGGATTTACTGGATGTAATATGTTTATTGATAGATTACAAGGTGTAGGTTTTGTGATGTTATCTAATGCGGTTCATCCAAAAAGAACACAAAATAAAATTATTGGATATCGAAGAAAAATAGGGAATATGATTTTAAAGACATGGGAGGAATGAGTATGTTCAAAAAAGTTATTTTAGGATTTTCAGTATTAGCTCTGGGCTTTGTAATGGTTGCTTGTGGAAAAGATATAACACTAGATATAGAAGTGTTGACTGTTACAATCACAGAAGGTGATACATATCAAATTGATTTCATCACAAATGATGATAAGGGCTTGACTTTCACATCGAATGATTCAAGTATTGCATCAGTTAATGATAGTGGCTTGATTTCATCACTTATGGAAGGAAGCACAAAAATAGTGATTACTTCTAAGTCAGATGAAAATATAAGCATAGAAATAACTGTGACTGTAGAAAAAAGGATCGCAATAACAGTTGAAGAAGACACACTCACAGTTAAGGCAGGAGAAACGTTAACTGTCGAGTTTTCAGCAAACGATGATGTTTTAATGACCTCTGATGATACAGATATATTTACAGTTGATAATGAAGGTGTGATCACAGGAGTTTCCGAAGGACAAGCAACACTAAAAATAACATCAGTTACTGATAGTGAAATTTATCAAGAAATAACTGTTAATGTAAGAAAAATAGTTGATTTAGCAGTTGATCAATCGGAAGTATCTTTGTGGATTGGTAAGTCCGAACAAATAATTTATACATCTAATGATGATGTTACATTTATTAGCACCGACACAGATGTTGTCACTGTTTCAACAAATGGAGAAATCAACGGAGTTAGTCAAGGAACTGCTCAAGTTTGGGTTTATTCTACATATGATGATGATGTATATCAAATCATTGAAGTATCAGTTTTTCTAAATGCAGAAACAATTATCGTTTCAGGATTTAGTAAATTAATAATGAATGATGAAAAAGCACTAACTGTTGAAATCGGCCCCGATTTATCCTATGATAAGGTGACTTGGATGTCAAGTGATGAAAGTATAGCTACTGTTAGTGAAGAAGGTGTTGTAACAGCGGTTGCAGTAGGTAATGTCATAATTACAGCCACTTCAGAATTTGATAGTGAGTTAAGTGATAGTATTGATATTGAAGTCATTAATGTTTTACTAGTGGATCAAATATCAGTATCAGATGATGAGATAGATTTGCATGGCGTCACATTTATTTATGGAACAACACTTTTTGCCGAAATATCCGAAGCAATCCTTCAAGCAACTGTTGGCGCAACAATTTATATTACGGGTGATGATGAATATACAACTGATTTTACGATTGATGTGGATTTCTTGACATTAATTGGAGAAACAACAACGCTATTTTCACAGACAATTACGATTGAAGCAAATCACGTGTCAATTCAAAATATAAATTTCACAGGTGCAGCGCATATCTTAACAGATGCTGAAATTGATACATTTGTATTCAAGGATAATATTGTTGACGTTACTTCAACAGAAGCATTCCTTGCACTTGAATCAACAAATAACATTAATATCGAAAATAACACCATCACTAATGACGGTGGAGATGCTATTGTTATAGAAGATTTCTTGTATGGAGATGTTCGCATTTATAACAATACAATTTCAAGTTTAGGTAAAGCTATTTCATTGATTGCAGTTAATGAATATGATGATGCAACAAAAATTATGATTGAAAGAAATATAATTACTCAGTCTGATGGAGCTATAGAAGTAAATTTAGATTATGGCGACCAAAAAAATATTGAAGCTTATGTAAGGTTCAATCAAGTATCTAATTATGGCACTTACGCAGCGAAATCTAATCTTGATCATCAAATCGAATATACGTTAAATTATTGGGGAGCAATAGACCCCGTTTATACTGATTTTGTAAATATATCAGCATATGAATTAAGAGGATATTATAGCAATCCAAGTGAGATTATTAGCATAAGTAAATTTAATCCATTGGTTCCAGTTAAGATTCTTCCTGTTGATCCATATGTGCTACTTGAAGTGGGACAATCTTTCACTATTGATTATGAAGTTTTGCCATCAAGTGCAGATCCTGATCGCGTTAGATTTATTACTTCAAACACAGAAGTCGTTCAATTTTCAGGTTTTGGTGTCATTTCACCACTAAAGAGTGGTTTAGCAGTTGTTACAATGAGACTATCAACAGATTTTACAATCAATTCGACTATGAATATAGAGGTTACAACTGATCCAGGAATTGAATTATATCCGTCAATATTATCTCAATCTTTATTGGTGGGTGATCCATTTTCATTAGATGCTAGTGTATTTCCTTTCCAAATCCAAGATGATCTTGTGTTGTTTGAATCTCTTCAACCGACTATTGCGACAATTGATCAAGATGGTAATGTAACATCACTTCAAGCTGGACAAGCAACATTCAAAGCGTCTTTAGTTGATGATCCGAGTGTCTTTACAGAATTTACAGCTGAATTTTTTGATCAATTAGACGATACAAATTTATTAGATTTATTGACAATTAATCAAGTTAACTATACAACTCCTCACACATGGACGGCTTATGGTGTTACTCACAATTACATTGATTTTAAATACGAAAGTGTTTCTAAATATTACTTTGGCAGTTATGAAATCAATCAATCTAAGATGCTACCTATATTTTATGCTATAAGACCAGGTGAGCCTATGGAACCACATCCTGAAGGTGTAACACAATATAACCCATATAATGTTTACTGGGTTGTTGTCCATGATACGGCAAACACAGACAAAGGTGGAGGAGCACTTGCTCATGCGAATTACTTATGGAATCTCACAGTCAATGAATATCCATTATGGGCTTCATGGCATTTTTCAATTGACGATAAAGAACTATATCAACATATGCCAGAAACAGAAAGAGGATTTCATGCTGGTGATGGATCGTCACTACCTTTTCATGGTCCAACCTTTTATGGAATTACTTATATAGGTGGTGGTAACAGAAATGGTATTGGTATTGAAACAGGTGTTAACGAGGATGCTGATGTTTATAGAACATGGCAAAGAACTGCAAAATTGGTAGCCGATTTACTTGTTAAATACAATCTACCTAGAGAAAATCAAAAATACCACAATGATTTTAGTGGAAAAGATTGTCCTAGAACAATGAGAAATGCTGGATTGGTTCCACTGTTTGAAGAGTTCATTGATATCGAATACAAAATAGCTTTAGAGCATAATGGTGCTGAAATCGTTTTCGAATCTGATAATCCAGAATATGTTGATAATACAGGAAGAATTATTTTGATGCCTGAACGTGCGATGACTGTTAGTTATACCGTAACAGTAACTATCGATGATATTTCAACATCAAGAACCTTTTATAGTTATTTACCAGGAACTCTTCATTAATTTCATGTTTCCTGAAAAAAATTATCAATATATGTAAAAAGAGATGTTTAAAGAGGTAAAAACCCGGACTCATTTGACAACATTTTTATCTAGATGTAAAATTATATAAACGAATCAAAAAAATAGGAGGAAAATAAATGAAGAAATTTTTGGGATTACTTTTACTCGGATTTGCTTCAATTGTATTTTTTGCTGGTGGCAGCATAAGTGCAGCTGATGATGTTATTGAATTGTATCCATATGATTCCCTTGAGTGTTCATTAGCATCAAGCGAATGCTTAAACACTAAAGTGGGCAATGATGCTTGGACAGTTGAGTATGCGGGTTATAGATACCATCCTGTTCGTGGTTCTGTAAGATATGCAGATGATTTCATTGATGACAATTTAGATGGTTTTCTTGATATCAATGAACTTCCAGGAATTAGCTGGACATCATTCGGTGTAGTTTTCATTAACAATACGGATGAAACTAAAGAACTTACTCCAACACTTAATCTCATGGATAGAAGAGATTTAACTACTGGTGGTAGACATGATGTTTGGGTACACTTTGATGAAACTGGAGAACTTGTCATGTTTGAAGATGCGGTCAATGAATACTACATCTTTAATGATGGCGACATGACCACACCTGATTGGCGCTTAGCTACTACAACTGAAATAGATGCTTATGATACAGCAGTTGCAGATGGCGATCCTTTAGTTGATACACCAGACACTATCAAAGCTCCAATTAGAATAAGAGTTGATGATGTAGATACAGATGGCTATCTACTAGAACCATTAGCATTTGTTAAAATGGTAAATAGATTCGCAGATACCGCTCTTGATCCAGAATCAGCTTGGTCAACGATTATTGCTGGTAATCCTGTAAATGTTACATTACCTCAAGGTTGGACATTATTAACTTTTGCTTATTTAGATAGAGCAAACAATGCTAAAAATTTAGAATATATTAAAGCGCTTCCTGGCATTATAGCTGCCGGTGGTCAAGATCCTATGATATTAGAATATACTGATCAACCTGCTGCATTTACCGGATTAACTTTATTAGATGATGATGGTGTTACTCCTGGTATTAATATCGTTGTTGATTATAATGGAGAGTTTGATTTAGATCCAACAGTTACTGCAACTTGGACAGATATGCTTAACGATAGTGATGAAGTTATCAACACCGTTGAAAATCTAGATTATTCAGTTGCTATTTCACAAGACGATATTGTTTTAGAAACTATTGATTTCACTTATGATGAACTGACTACAAGTTATACAGCAAGTGCAGCTGTATCAGTTATTGATTCAAGCGAATTTGGTGCTGGTTACAAAGCTACATGGTCTGTAACAACACCAGCTGATGATTTAACAGAAGTTTCGGCTGATATCGTTATTGGTGTAATGCCTCCTAAATATGCTGATGTTGCTGATCGTTTTATTGATCAGGGTACATTTATTGATTTACTAGGTATTATTACTGCAGATGATGGTTATGGTAATGATAAGACTGATGCGATTGCTATTAGTTATCCTGAAGGATTCAATCCTTATTACCCAATGCCAGGTGAATATGAAATTGATTTAACATTTACTCATCATGTTCATTATGATGGTGTAGATCCAACAATTACTTTAAATGGTACAGTATTTGATTTTGATGGATCATTAAATATCGTATCTCCTGACTGGGATTCAGTTGTTGCTGTTTATGACGATGTTGCAAATCTTAAACTTACAACGATGAGTTGGGGTAGTTCAGGTGTTATCATTGAAGTTGACGGAAGCGGAAATGTTATTAGAACCATAGATAGACACAATTGGGATTTAGTTGATGAACTTGGTTTAAATACACCTGCAAATGCATCAGGTATGTTTGATGCATGGTTAGCTGGTTTAACACTAGAAACGAATGGATTTGTTATTATTGTTGGTTACAATATGGGTGCTACATATACTGCTGCAAAAGCATTAGTATTTGGCGATCCTATTAGTTATGACATGACTCAAACACCTGTGTTTGATTATGATATCGTTACTGACACTTCATACATGCTTACAGTTGATGATTTAACTGCTCCAGTATTAATGGTAGTTGATGATAATTACACAATTTATAGTGATGATTTTGATGCAGTTAATGATGCAATCTTAGCAAACGTTGTTGCTTATGATTTTACTGATGATACAGATGATTTATCAATTTATGTATCAAATGTTGGAGGATTAACCTTAGCTACTCCTGGTACTTATACAGTTGAAGTTACTGTTGAAGATCTCTTCGGAAATACAGACATTGAATCATTTGATGTAGTAGTTGTAGCTCCAAAACCAACAGTTGGTGAAGTTGCTGCTCAAATTCAAGCTGCAATTGACAGTGGTGTTATTACTGAAGATGATGTTCAAGCTTTATTAGATGATCAAATGCTTACACAAGCAGAAGTTCAAGCTTTAATAGATGCAGCTATAGCAGCTATCCCAGAACCTGAAACAGGTTGTGGATCATCAATTGCTAGTGGTTCATTAGTTATTTCTTTAATATCTATTGTTGCTGTATTTGGTGGAGCATTCTTAATATTCAGAAAAAAATAAATTAATTAAATCAATTCAATTTTGATGGAAAAGCACCCGATAATTTTATCGGGTTCTTTGTCTATTAAAACTTGGTTTTAAACATTTATTTAGAAACAGGCTGAAAATAATTTTTCATATTTGAAAATATCGATTTTTACCTATAAACTACGCGCAAAACATAGTATAATTAAGATGTAATTTGCTATTTCAAATACAAGTTTTGCAAATAAAGAAAAGTGAGGTAATATAATGAGAAAATTCTTAGCAATATTATTAATTGTAAGTTTTGCCTTTGGCATTGCTGCATGTGGTGAAAAAGAAGATCCAATCGATAATCCTGATAATACAGCTTCTATAGCTGGAGTTAGTGATGTATCCATCGATTTTGGTTCAACATTTCAGCCATTAGATGGTATAACAGCAGCTGATACTGTTGATGGAGATATTTCAAGTCAAGTGACTGTCTCCGGGTTTGTTAACACAAACACACCAGGAACATATACGTTGACATATAAAGTAACAGGAAGTGATGGGAATGAAATAACTGTAACAAGAAAAGTTACAGTTTTAGATGAGGATGGTGAAACACCAGAACCAACTGAGATTGTGATTATGCATGGCGCAACTCAAGAGGTTGATCCTTTCCATCCTAATTTCACTGGTATTGAGCAAAACGCAAAACAAACACTACAAAGGGAAGTTGAAGAAAGACTTAATGTTACTGTAACCTATAAGCCTTATCCAGATAGTGCTGCATGGGGACCTAGCCGTGTAACTGCAATCATTAATTCTTCTGTAGCTGGTGATCAGTTATCAGATATTTATTGGACAACAAGTGATTGGATTCAACAACTTGCTGAAGCGGATGCTATTGTTTCAGTCGATCAATATATGAATACATTGGGTTCAAATATTCACGAGGATTACACAATGGTAGGATCATATAAAGATCATGTTTATGGATTTGGGCCTGATAACTTAACTGTTGATGTTGGCCTATATTACAACACAAGTTTAGTTACAAGTTTAGGTGTTGATAATCCAACTGAATTATTCCTAGATGGTGAATGGACATGGTCTAGATTTGAAGCATGGGCTACTCAAGTACAAACAGCGTTAGCTGCCCAAGGTGAAGATTTCTATGCATTAGGTGGAGTTTTAAGTGATTATGTTGAATCAATGGTTCCTCTAAATGGTGGAAGTTTGATCAACAGAAATACACAAAGAGTTGCATTTAACCAAAATCCAGCACTTGAAACATACACTTTCTTATCGGATTTATGGACGAAAGGTTTATTTGAGCCTGCTGGTCAATATGATTCTGGTTCACCATTATGGCAATCAGGTAAGGTTGCAATTCATCCGGGTCATTTATGGTTCGTTAATGCGGATAACAGATGGGGTAATTTAACCTTTGAATTAGGCTTTGTACCTTATCCTACGGCAGATTCGTATACTGGAGATTATGTATCTCCTATATCTGGTGTCGCAATCTTCAATATCGCAAGCGGAATGACACCTGAAAAAGAAGCACTTGCTTTCCAGGTGTGGAATGAACTTCAATTATGGAAAACTGAAGAAGAACTAAAAGATGATTTTGAATTATCCTTGTTAACAAAATTTGATGATGAAATATTTGTTGAGGCTTACTTAGAAATATATGACAAAGTATATTTAGAATTGATTAATGCAATGGGTATTAATCCATATACAGAGTATGGTTTTAGAAGAGTAATTAATGGAGCTATTAGAGATGGTATTGCAAGAACTGAAGTAGATCGCATCGCACCTGTTTATCAGACTGCGATAGAAGATTACTTTAATTAACTAGAAGTTGATCCCCCTTTTCCGAAAGGGGGATTATCTCAAAAGGAGTGTTTTGTATTGAAAAAATTTCTAATCATTTCCATATCAATTATACTAATTCTCATTGTTTATGGAATCATTGATAGCATTGTTGTAAAAACAAATAGTGATTATTTGGCTTATAACACTGAAGTAGATATTGAAGTAGATCCTAATGACTTAGGTGATTATGATGCAACAGATTATTACAACTATATAGCAAATAAAGATTCAATCTACCCTGTTGGACAACAAATTTCAGTCCAAGCTTCTAATTATCTTTCAATTGAAGGAAATCAAGAAATTCTTGACTCTTATGAAGGAATAACAAATCCATTGTTAACATTAGAAAGCGGATTAGCCACATGGGAAATTAACATTCCTGAAGAAGGTTTTTATAATATTCAAGTAGATTATTTCCCATATCCAGGAAAGAGTTCATCAGTTGAACGTATCTTGTATATCAATGGAGAAATTCCTTTTAGTGGAGCCCGTGATATCGTTTTTTATCGTTTATGGGGCACTGAAGATGAAATCAAGCAAGATATTCACTTGAATGACATTAGACCAAGTCAAGTAGAAAAACCATTTTGGACATCTATTTTGATAAAAGACTCGATTGGCTATGTTATTGAGCCTTATGCTTTTTATTTTGAGTCGGGTATAAATACGATTGCTTTAGAATCCGTAAGGGAACCATTATTAATAAAACAAATTAATGTGGTCTCCATTCAGACACTAAAGAGTTATGAAGATGTATCAATTGAATACCAAAACTCTGGTTACGAAGTTGTTGATGGAGTTTTAAATATTAATCAAGCAGAAGATGTGGCATTCACATCATCACCCACGCTTTATCCTTTAAATGATAGAACGTCACCATTAACTATGCCTAGTAATCCATCTTTAATAAAACTTAATACAATTGGCGGTGCCAATTGGAAGGTTTCCGGGGATCAAATAACCTGGAATTTTGATATTGAAACAACAGGTTTGTATGCCATTAGTATGCGAGTTAAACAAAAATTAGCATCAGGAATGAACGTTAGTAGAAATATCTATATTGATGGTGTAATTCCATTTAAAGAAATGCAAAATTATCAATTTGTGCAATCAAATAGTTGGAGAATACAAACATTAGGAAATGAAGAAGAGCCATATTTATTCTATTTTGAAGAAGGGACGCATCAATTAAGTTTAGAAGTATCCTTAGGTGAATATGGTCCACTTATAGCCCAAATCCAAAATTCTATCAATCATTTAAATAAATTATATCGTGAAATATTGATCTATACAGGTCCAGAACCTGATCAATATCGAGACTATGAATTAGAAAAAAGAGTTCCTAATCTTGTTGCTAGATTGGATACTGAAAGAGAAAATCTTTCTAATATCAGAGCAAGAATTATTGAGATTGCGAATTCAAAAAGTGAGAAAACAGGTATTTTAGATACTGTTATCTTCCAGCTTGAAGGTTTCATTAAAAAACCAAGAGAGATACATAAAAATTTATCTACATATAGTGCAAATATTTCATCTTTAGGAACTTTAGTCATTTTATTGAGTGAACAACCCTTAGAAGTTGATTATTTTATTGTGCACAGCCTCGATGAGAATCTTCCTCAAAGTAAAGCATCTTGGTTCAGTAGCTTAATCTTTAATATCAGAGCATTTTTAGCAAGTTTTACCACAAACTATGCAGCAATAGGTCAAACATCTTCTTCAGATGATAGAGAAACAATTGAAGTGTGGTTATCTGTTGGTAAAGACCAAGCAAATATCTTAAGAAAACTAATTGATGAGTCATTTACTCCTCAAACAAATATACAAGTAGATTTGAAACTAGTTAATGGGGCAGTTTTATTACCGGCTACATTATCCGGAGAAGGTCCAGATGTTGCGATGGGTGTAGGATATAACATTCCTGTAAATTACGCGATGAGAAACGCAGTTTATGATTTAACCCAGTTTGATGACTTTGATGAAATTTCCGATCGTTTTATGGATAGTGGATTAGTAAGTTTTGAGTATCAAGGTGGTACATATGCACTTCCTGAACAACAAATATTCTTGATGATGTTTTATAGAACAGATATCTTTGATGAGTTGAATCTAACGGCTCCAAACACATGGGATGACGTCATTTCTATGATTCCTGATTTACAAAAGCATAACTTAGAGGTTTACTTACCAGTGCCAATTACACAAGGAGCTATTGTAAATTTGCCACCAAATCCTATTTTTTCAACAATGTTCTATCAAAACGATGGCGAATTCTATATTGATAATCAAACTGAATGTGGATTTAATGAAGGTATGGGACCAGAAATATTTGAAAGATGGACACAATTTTACACAGATTATTCTTTCCCTGTTGAAGCTAACTTTGTTAATCGATTTAGATCTGGTCAAATGCCCATTGGTATTTCTTATTACAATGTATACAATACATTAAGCGTTTTCGCTCCTGAAATTAGAGGCAAATGGAATTTTGTTGCAGTACCTGGTACCGAATATGAAGATGAATTTGGTGTAACACAAATCAGAAGAGAAGCAGTGTCTTCAACTTCAGGTGTTATGATTATGGATCAATCCACTAAAAAGGATGCGTCATGGGAATATTTGAAATGGTGGACAAGTTCTGAAATTCAAGTACAATTTGGACGCAATATGGAAGGTATTTTAGGTGCAGCAGCTCGTTATCCAACTGCAAATGTTGAAGCACTCGGACAATTACCATGGACTGTTGAAGAATATGAAAAACTATATGAACAATGGCAATGGATCAAAGGTATTCCTGAGGTTCCTGGTAGTTACATGACAGGTAGACATTTAGATAATGCATTTAGATTGGTCATTGATGAAAGTTCAAATCCAAGAGAAACTATTTATGATTATGTTCAAGTCATCAATGATGAAATTAATAAAAAGCGTCGTGAGTTTGGGTTAGATTAGGAAGGAGGCATTATTGTGGAAGCAAAACTAAACATGAAAACGAAAAGAAAGTTTTTATGGAAAGAAATCAAGAAAAATAAGCACAATTACATACTAATGGCTCCATATGTCATTTTATTTATGACATTTACAATCATTCCTGTATTCATGTCCTTAGGTATAAGTTTTACTTATTATAATCTTTTAGAGAGTCCTAGATTTATTGGTCTAGATAATTATACAAACTTATTACTTAATGATGATGTCTTTGTTATAGCAATCAAAAACACATTAATCTTAGCTGTTGTAACTGGTCCGGTCAGTTACTTGCTAGCTTTTATTTTTGCTTGGCTGATCAATGAATTAAAACCTAAATTAAGAGCATTTATGACGCTTATTTTCTATGCTCCGTCTATTTCTGGTAATGCATTTTTAATTTGGTTATTAATCTTCTCAGGTGATGTGCACGGTTATGCTAATGCAATATTCATGAAAATGGGAATAATTGATAATCCGATTTTGTGGCTTAAAGATCCAACCTACATGTTAGGTGTTATTATCCTTGTACAATTATGGTTAAGTTTAGGTGTAAGTTTCCTTGCTTTTATTGCAGGTCTTCAAAGTGTTGATAAAACACTGTATGAAGCTGGTGCTATTGACGGAATAAAAAATCGTTGGCAAGAATTGTGGTTTATAACATTACCATCAATGAAGCCACAGTTATTATTTGGTGCTGTTATGCAAATTACAACATCATTAGCAATCGCTGAAGTATCTATGCAACTCGTCGGGTTCCCATCTATTCAATACGCTGGGCATACAATTGTTACCCATTTGATTGACTATGGTTCAACAAGATTCAATTTAGGCTACGCATCAGCAATTGCGACGTTACTATTCATCATTATGATGAGTGCGAATCTCTTTGTTCGCTCTATCTTGAGAAAGGTAGGTGAATAAGATGCAAGGCATTATTAAACATATTAAAACTCGTAAATATCATAAAACAAAAAGACTAAATCGCTCTAGAGCTGGAGATATTACATTATTCCTTATTTTAGCTTTATTTGGTGTTTTTAGTGCATTTCCTCTAATAATGACAGCGTCTAATGCATTTAAACCTTTAGATGAATTATTCTTATTCCCACCAAGATTATTACCAAGAAATATGACACTTGATAATTTTAGAGATTTATCAGAATTGATTAGTAATTCGTGGATACCGTTTAGCAGATATTTCTTCAATACAATTATGATTACTGTTTTAGGAACTGTGGGACATGTTTTAATTGCTTCAATGTGTGCATATCCACTAGCTAAATATAAATTTCCTGGTAGAAATTTAATATTTACTTTAGTTGTTTATTCATTAATGTTTGCCCCACAAGTAACTGCTACACCTAATTATATTATTGTTTCAAGGCTCGGACTTGTTGATAATCCAGCCGCAATCATTTTACCCGCAATTGCATCTAGTTTGGGGTTATATTTAATGAAACAATTCATGCAGCAAATTCCCAATGAATTAATTGAGTGCGCTAAAATAGATGGAGCAAGTGAATACCGAATTTTCTTTCAAATTGTTATGCCGTTGGTTAAACCTGCATGGTTAACATTAATTATCTTATTGTTCCAAAGATTATGGATTACCGATGGTGGATCATTTATATTTAGTGAAGAATTAAAACCAGTAAGCTATGCTTTGAGGCAAATTGCACAAGGTACAATAGAACGTGCTGGCACTATTGCTGCAGTTTCATTTATTATGATGATTGTTCCAGTAACATTCTTCATCGTATCACAGGCTAAGATTGTTGAAACATTCAGTCATTCTGGTATGAAATAGGAGGGTTGACACATGAAAATTTTCATACTTATTTCCATGTTATTCAGTTTGCCTATTCAACTGTCCGTGGTTCGTTATAATTACTCATATTATGGAGAGATGATTCATTCTGCTCCAGGTATGAATTTTGCCACGTACTATAATCAGAACACTTTAGGTGTCGAACTATCTTCTCCGGAGGATATTGTTGTATATGAAGATATCATTTATATGGTGGATTCCAAAGTAAATAGTTTAATCCTTGTTGATGAAAATTTTGATCTTGTTAACGCATACGCAAGTTTCCAATTAAGCGCTTCATATATCCAAAAATTAATGGATGAAGGTATCACAGATTTTGATGATATAACTATGAATGCTCCTTATGGTGTTGAAGTTAAAGACAATGGTATTTATATTGCTGACAGCGGAAATTATAGAATCATCAAATTAAATCACAATTTTGAAGTTATCGATGTTTTTAGTGACATCAATGATGCAACTTTCGATGAAATCAATTTTGAACCAAGAAAATTAACAGTTGATAATTCTGAACGCATGTATGTTGTAGCTAGAAATGTTTATGAAGGCATTATTGAATTGGCTTCAGATGGAGATTTTAATAGATTCACTGGTGTGAATCCTGTGTCATTGAACCCTCTTGAAATTTTCCAAAGATCTTTAATGACAGAAGCACAATTAGCGCAGCTTCAATTATATTTACCAACTGAATATACGAATTTAGTAATGAATGAAGAAAATTTTATTTATGCAACTTCTAATCCTTCAGAAGAAGATGCAAATAATACAATTCAACTGATTAGTCCTAAAGGTGTTGATGTTTTGAAGAAAAATGGATATCAACCACCGATAGGCGACATACAATATGTTGAAGGAATGAACAATTACGTTATTGACGGACCATCGAGTTTAGTTGATATTACATATACTGATTATGGAATTTATACAGTATTGGATCAGAAACGATCAAGATTATTCACCTATGACAGTGAAGGCCATTTATTATATATCAATGGTGATGAAGGCGCACAAAGTGATAAGTTTTCAGAAGGTGTAGCCATTTCATATTTAAAAGATAAATTGCTTGTTTTAGATCGTAAATCGAGAACTGTTATTGTTTATCAATTGACTGATTTCGGTATGAAGGTTAATGAAGCAACAATGTATCACGCAAAAGGAGAGTTTTTAAAGGCTGCAGAAATATGGGAAGAAGTATTACTTTTAAATACAAATTATGAAATTGCCTATAATGGTATAGGTAAATATTATTTAAGAGAAGGCGATTATAAGAAAGCGTTAGAATATTTTAATTTAGGACATGATAAATATTATTATTCTAAAGCATATAAGAGTTATCGAAATGACCTAATTAAGGCGAATTTTGGGTATATTGTCTTGGGATTCGGTCTTCTTGGTGGTGTTGTGATCGGTCTAAAAATTCGCAAAACCTACAAAAAAGGAGGTTCGATAATGTATGAAGACTAAATTAAAGAATTTTTGGTTTAATTACATCGTATTTCCTAAATATATATTATTTCATCCATTTGATGGATTTGATGAATTTAAAAGATATAAAAAAGGTAAGTTAAGTGTTGCCATTGTTTTTATTGCGCTTTATGCATTATTTAGAATTTTCACATATCAAAACGAAGGTTTTTTAGTTAATGATCGTAACCCACTTATGCTTAATAGTTTACAGGAAATCTTTTCTGTTGTCTTATTATTGATTTTATTTACCGTGGGCAATTGGAGTGTTACGACACTTATGGAAGGCAAAGGTAAATATAAAGAGATTGTTATGGTTACTGGATACGCTTTATTTCCTTTACTAATCATTGGTTTTCCAAGTGTTATTCTTTCTAATTATCTAGTACTAGAGGAAATGGCTTTTTATCAACTATTAATTGGAGTTAGTTATTTTGCTACCGGATGGATGTTATTTATGGGTATTTTGAATATTCATCAGTATGGATTAGGAAAAACAATTTTAGCATTTATTGCAACTGTCGTTGCGATGAGTGTTATGATGTTTTTTGGTTTATTGTTCTTTGATTTAATTCAACAATTTATCGCGTTTATTGCGTCGATTTATGAAGAATTAAATCTTAGATATTAGGAGGGGTGACGATGAACTTAAAGAAAATTATCATCATTACCGTAATTTTGGGTGCTTTATCTTTATATATTTTTGCATTTAATATGAAAGCATCAGAACCTCTTGATTACCATTTACTTAGCTATGATGCCAGTGGATTTACTGAAGCGGATGATCTTATTGATACAGAAAAATTAGTTGCTGCTAATGATGATTTTGAACTATATATTGATGAAACAACATCATATTTCAAAGTGCTCGATTTAAGAAGTGGTGAAATCTTTGCTTCTAATCCAAGTGTTGAAGATCCTTGGGCTTCTGATCCAACAAAATTATTAACGAATTCAGCTATTGAAAAACAGAAATCAACACTTGAGATTCAATACTTTAACAAATCGGGATCTTTAGCAACAATTAATAATTATGGATTAAGTATTTATCATCCAGAAAGTATTTTAAACGATGAAGGTGAGCGCACTTTTTCTATTAAATATATTGAAGATGGCGCGCAAATTAAATACATAATAGAAGATTTGGAAATTGATTATCTTTATTTTCCTAAATATTTACCTAAAGATGTTTTTGAAGCATTCGATTCATTTGATATGTTGAGCCGTATTGCTTATACCGGCTATGATGAAAATACAGAATTATATGAAATTGTTCAATATGAAAGTATGAGTCGCCTTGTTAAAAAAAGACTATACCAAATCTTTTATGATGAAATGGGATATACAAGAGAAAGAGCAATTGAAGAAAATATGAATTATGGATATTTCGAGCAATTTGAGAAAGTAAGATTTGAAATAGCCATCGAATTAAAATTAACAGATGAAGGATTAAAAACTACTATTATTCGTGATTCTATTGTTGAGCCTGAAAATGTTAAAATTGCTAAAATTTCATTGTATCCACTTTTTGGTACTGCGATTTCTGAGATTGCAGGTGTTGAAACTGAAGGGTACATTGTATTGCCTGATGGTAGTGGTGCTATTATTGAATTCAATAATGCTAAATATTTTCAAAATGCATATAATAAACGATTATATAGCCAAGATCTTGCACTTTTACCATTTGAAATGAGGGAACAACAACAAAAGATAACCATGCCAGTTTATGGAATGATCAAAGAAAATGGTGGGTTTGCTGCAATCATAACAGAAGGAGATGCAATGGCGTGGATTACAGCTGATGTTTCTGGAAGAATTGACTCATATAATAAAGTATTCGCTCAATTTTCAATGAGAGAAGTTGAATCGGTTATTATTGGATCTGGATTTAATCGTTATGGTGTAGATTTATGGACGCAAGATATTGGTAATTCTGATTTTACAGTATTGTACCATTTCTTAGAGGGTGATGATAATAATTATGTAGGCGTTGCAAAAGCGTACAAAAATTATTTAATTAACTCACTTGGATTTGAGGATCAAGATCAAACAAATAATACAGTATTAACTACTGAGTTTATTGGAGCATACGACCGTAAAGAATTTTTCTTAGGTATACCGCATTATACAATTGAATCAATGACAACTTTTGATCAAGCAGAACGTATCATCTCACAACTTCAGGATAGAGATATCGATTTAATGAATGTTGTTTATCAAGGAGTGATGAATGGCGGTCTTTCTCAAAGTTTAAATGATCGCGCAAACATTGAAAAGGTATTAGGTGGTAAAAAAGGATATACCGATTTAAAAGAAACACTTGAATTGTCAGGTATTGATTTATATCAAGTAATTAATTTGATGACGGCTAAAGAATACAATAAAGTATTTGATCAATTTAGATATACTGCAAGTAGAATCAATGGGGATCATGCGCTTATGTTTAACTATCATTACCCATCGAAACTACCTTATTCAGAAACACCATATCAACATAGTAAGGATGCATATGTCATTAATCCTTTATACTATGAGACCATTTTTAATAAACTAAACAAGGATTATACGTTTGACCATTTGACATTTTCATATATTGGATCAATGATTGCTGGTAGCTATCATGAAAATCAAATCATTTATAAACAAGATGCTATTAGCTTTCAAGTTGAATTGCTAGATGAAGTCGAACAAAGTATGATGTTTATCAATCCTTTAAGTTATGCATTTAATTATGCCAAATACATTATAGATTTGCCTGTTGAAGCAACACTTTATTCGGTTATTGATTATCAAATACCTTTGCTACAATTGGTTTTGTCTGGATATGTAGATTATTCAAGCAATAGTTTGAACTTACCCAATGATAGAAGTGTTGACTATCAATTTTTAAAGTTAATTGAAACTGGATCAAATATCAAATATACACTAACATATGATGATTCTAGAGAGTTGCTCAATACAGAATACAACTATTTTATGTCAACGCACTATGAAAACTGGTTGGATATAATAGAAGCTCAAGTTAAAGAGCTCGATCAGCTAGGAATTCATCAAGGATATTTAGTCAATCATGAGAGAGTAGCAAATAATGTTTATCGAGTTACTTATTCTCACGGATTAAAAGTGATTATCAATTATAACTTAACACCGGTTATCGTTGGTTCACTTACCGTTCCTAGTGTTAGCTATATTGTAGAGGAGGTTTAACATGGAGCAAACACAGAAAAAGCAAAGTTTCATGTCAAAACTTCCTAAAATAGAAATGTCATACAAAAAACAAAAACTGTTTTGGGCATTTATCTTTCTTTTACCTTGGTTGATTGGTATATCTTTATTATTTTTAGTTCCATTTATTGAATCTTTAAGATATAGTTTTTATCAGCTAACACCAAGAGCTGGAGAAATCGTAAAGGAATTTATTGCTTTTGATAATTATACATATGCATTAAATACACAGGTTACAGCATCCTCAAGCTTTAGAGTGGAACTTTTAAATACCACAACAGATGTAATTATTAATTTGCCAGTTCTATTGATTTTTAGTTTGTTTATTGCTGTTATTCTTAATATGAAATTTAAAGGAAGAGCAATTGTTCGAGCGATTTTCTTTGTTCCTGTTATTTTGAATTCTGCTGCAGTTGTGACAGCTGTTGGTGGAGGAGAAGCAATCAATGCTATTTTGCAACAACAAGGCATCAATCAAATTTTCGATTTGGAATTTTATTTGCTACAAACAGGGATGGCTCCTTTACTGATTGGCTTCATCGTAGGATTGATTTCTAGAATATATGACATCTTAGCATTAGCTGGTGTTCCAATACTGCTGTTTTTAGCAAGCATTCAATCGATTCCAAAACACTTATATGAAGCAGCTAAAATTGAAGGTGCAACATCTTATGAAATGTTTTGGTTAATAACACTTCCTAATGTTACGCCACATATCATCACAGTGACAGTTTATGCGCTTGTTGATACATTCTTGACATCTTCAGTATCAACGATTATCAGTGATGAACTCAATCATCAAAATTGGGGTTTATCCTCCGCAATGGCCTGGATTTATGTTGCAACGATTATACTTATTTTTATCATTTTAGGCGTTATTGCTAAAATCTTTAAGATAGGAGAGTCGCATTATGAAAATTAACATATTTAAACAGATAAAGACCTCCTATCAAAATTTAATTCAAGAAGTAAAAGATCCAAAGAAAAATGCTAAAAGACAAAGAAAATTCAAAGCATTATTATTAGTCATTGTTAGAGGTATTTTACTCGGTGGGTTATGCTTCGTTATTTTATTTCCAACATTACAACAGATTTTAATGGCACTTCGTGCACCCGCTGATGTAAATAATCCATCAGTTATATGGATTCCAGAACACTGGAGTTTAATGAATCTTAAGATTTCAGCTATTGTTTTGGATTATTGGAGAGCATTATTCAATACCTTCAAGGTTAGTAGTATTTCAATGCTCTTGCAAATTGCATCAACAGCACTCGCTGGGTATGCATTTAGCAGACTTAGATTTAAAGGCAGCAATATCTTATTTTTCTTAGTTATTTTAACAATTATTATCCCACCTCAAGCACTATCATTATCTCAATTCTTATATTTTAGAGAATTAGGATTAATAGGGAAAGAAGGATCCATCTATTTAATGAGTGGACTTGGTATGGGAATCCGTAGCGGTATCTTTATCTATATTTTTAGAAGTTTCTTTAGAGGTCTACCATTAGAATTAGAAGAATCAGCAATGATTGATGGTGCTAGCGTCTTTAGAACATTTAGATCTATCATGTTACCAAATGCACGAGGTGCTTTGGTTACAGTTGGATTATTCGCATTTGTTTGGCAATGGAATGATGCATATTATGTCAAAATTTTTGAAGTCAGTACAGCAGAGTTCCCATTGTTGACAATGAGATTGATTAATGCAGCAGATAATATGTATGCAGCTTTATTCTATACCGGTGGTTTGAATTTAGTTGGTCAAGATGTATGGGAAAATCCTGTTTTCTTAGCACTGATATCTAATGTTTCTGCATTATTGATGATGTTACCACTTCTTATTATGTATTTATTTGTTCAAAAACAATTTGTTGAATCTATTGAAAGAACAGGTATCGTTGGATAACTTGGAGGCATTACATGTTTTATGAAAAAAAGATTTTTCAAAAAATTAATACAATTGCAGACTGGATTATTCGTTTTGTCGTGATTAATGTTATGGTTGTAACTTTATCCATACCTTTAATTACGTTATACCCGGCAATGTCTGCAGGATATAATCTTTTCCATGATTATGCTAATCAAGATGAAGTAAAGCTGTTCAGTGGCTATTTTGGACACTTGAAAGAGAATTTTGGTAAAAAATTACTCTTAGGTATTATCTTATCAATCATCTTATTTTTGGGATACACGAATGTTACATACTATGTGGATATATTGAATGAAAATAGTAATTGGTTCTATTTAACAGGATATTATGTTACAAGTGCATTTTTAGCGTTATCAATTGTTATTACATTATTATCAGTGACTGCGATAAAGGTATTTCCTGATGCAAAAATAATAGTCTTATTAAAACTGTCATTTTTCCTCATAGGCAAATTTTTCTTCAGAACATTGTTGCTTGTAGTTGTTACTGTTTTACCATTTGTTATGCTGTTGTCACCGATAACAACCTTCATCTTTGTTTTTGCTGGTATTTCATTACCATTATTTCTAAATGTTATTATTACGAAACCCATTGTTCTATATTTAATGAAACTTGGTGAACAAAATGATTAAGGTCGGATTAGAAAGATTGGAAGAATATCTATATTTATTTAAAGATAAGCGTGTTGGGTTGATTACGAATCCAACTGGTATGACAAAAGATTTTGTTGCTGCTATAGATATATTAAGAAAAAAGACAAATTTAGTATCCTTATTTTCACCAGAACATGGTGTTCGTGGTGATTTGCAAGCTGGTATTCATCTAAGTGATTATCGAGATTCAGAAACTGGGTGTTTTGTATATTCTCTTTTTGGTGAAAATAAAAAACCTACTAAAGAAATGATGGATACAATCGATGTTCTATGCTTTGATATACAAGATGTGGGTGCAAGATTTTACACCTTTATATATACACTTGCATATGCAATGATGGCTGCTAAAGAGAACAACAAAACCTTCGTCGTTTTTGATAGACCAAATCCTGTTGGTGGCATTGAAGTTGAAGGTAATATTTTAGATTTAAAATACCGTTCATTTGTAGGATATTATCCTTTGGTTCAACGTTATGGATTAACGATTGGTGAGCTTGCTTTACTCTATAATACTGAATATGAAATCAATTGTAATCTGCATATTGTTAAAATGGATGGGTGGCACAGATCAATAGATTACCAGGATGTTAAACGTCCTTGGATTATGCCCTCACCAAACATTCCTCAACCTGAAACAACATACAGTTATTTAGCAACATGCTATTTTGAAGGAACAAATTTGTCAGAAGGAAGAGGCACAACAAAGCCGTTTTCGATTATTGGCGCTCCTTGGTTTAATGCAGGTAAAGTTATTGAAGCATTGAAAATAAAAAACTTGAAAGGTGTTGAATTTAGAAAACTTTATTTCACACCTACATTTAGTAAACATAAAGATACTTTGTGTCAAGGACTTGAATTGTTTATTACAGATAAGAAAGAGTTTAAACCAATCAAAACTGGAATGACACTGCTTTATCTTATTAAAGAATTGCATCAAGAATTCGAGTTTTTACCTCCTTATAAGAAGAGTTCAAATCAAATGATTGATTTATTGACTGGCGATGATATTGTTCGAACTAATAGATTAAGTTTAGAAGACTTACTTGATAAGATAAATAAAGATTCAGAAACTTTCAAAGATATGAAAGTGAGGTATCATCTCTATGAATAAATATGATATTAATCAATTGTCATTAGATCAAAAAATTGGTCAACTGTTTATGTTTGGTTTCGATGCAACTGAAATTGATGATCACGCTATAAAACTCATCAAGGAATATAAGGCTGGTAATGTAATTTTATTTGCGCGGAATGTTAAATCATCAAAACAACTTTTTGAGCTAAATCAAAATCTGCAAAAACTAGCAAAAGAATCTATAGGTATTCCCTTATTTATTGGAATTGATCAAGAGGGTGGTATGGTTACAAGAATCCACCAAGGATCGACGTTTTTTCCTGGCGCAATGACGATTGCTGCAAGTAACCAACTTGAAAATGCTTATTGGGTAGGAAAAATGATGGGATTAGAATTGAAACATTTAGGTGTAAATATGAATTTTGCACCTGTACTTGACGTAAACAACAATCCTAAAAATCCTGTTATTGGTGTTAGAAGTTTTTCTGATAATCCTCAAATGGTAGCTAACTATGGAGTTGCTTTTATCGAAGGGTTACAAGAAAATATCATTGCAACAGGCAAACATTTTCCTGGACATGGTGATACACAAGTTGATTCGCATTTAGCATTACCCAGAGTTTCATATCAAATGAATAGATTAAATAAAATCGAACTTGTACCTTTCAAAAAGGCAATTTATGGTGGAATAAAAGCTATCATGAGTTCTCATATAGATTTTTCTGCTTTAACTGAAGATGGATTACCTACGACACTATCTAAAAAGTGTTTAACTGATTTTTTGCGAAAAGAATTAAATTTCAAAGGTTTAATTGCTACTGATGGTATGCAAATGAAAGCTATCCAGGATAACTATACGACCGTTGGTGCATCAGTAATGGCAATTAATGCTGGAGCAAACGTTGTGATGATTTGTCACTCTGAAGAATTACAAATAGAAGCAATTAAAAGAGTTAAAGAAGCAGTTCTAAATAACGAATTACCTATTGAACTAATTAATGAAAGAGTTGAACGCGTATTAAAATACAAATCTGAATTGAATAATTTAGATTTGACAATTTCATATGAAAGCGTAAAAGATTTTATTGAAAATCAGACAACTAAAAATGTATCCTATCAAATTATCAAACAAGCTGCAACGCTTGTTAAAGGTGAACCATTAAAATTAGTGAATCACGCATTATTTATTGGTGTTCTACCCAAAGCTACAACAATCGCTGATGAAACAGATGGTCAACATAGTGTGATTAAGCAAATCAGAAGCGAATTGCCAAACTTAAATACGATGACTTCGTCTATTGATCCTTCGAGTGAAGAAATCAAAGAGATTATAAAAAACGCAAAGAAATACAAACAAGTCATTTTAACAACATATAATGCAAATATCTATCAATCACAAATTGAGTTGGTTAAAGAACTTGCTCGTGAAAATATTGATCTTCATATTATTGCAATGAGAAATCCATATGATTTATTCTTCACTAAAAAAATTAAGAATTTTGTTTGTTTATATGAATACACTCCAAATTCAATTAGAGTATTAATAGAATATTTGAAAGGAGATGTTCCCCTAGATGGGAAACTACCTGTTCACTATGAATAAATATATTATTGGAATCGACGGTGGAGGGACAAAAACATTAGGTGTGTTATTCGATATCCACGGACAGGAACTCAAACGAGTGGATAATGACTTTTCTAATTTCAGCATGAGTGAAAAGGAGACAAAAAAACACATTGAAAAAACAATAAATGAGCTTGTTAATGGCCTTGATGAACCGAGAGATTTATACATTCAGATGGGAATTGCTGGTGTTTCAAAATTAACTGATATTACAAGTTATGAAGAAGAACTTGCACAGATGTTTAATGCTAGAGTCAGTTTAGATTCTGATGCACTTATTGCCTTATATGCTGTTAAAAGACACAGGAATGTCAATGTCATCATTGTTATTGGTGGCACAGGAAGTGTTTTAATGATTGGTGAAGATGATAACGCTCAGATTATAGGCGGTTTTGGTCATTTATTAGGAGATGAAGGTTCAGCTTATCATTTAGTCATTTCAACATTTAAAATGATTATTGATGATCGTGAAAGTGGACGTCCAGATAAAGATTTAACACTTAAAATTCTCGATAAAATTAAAGCAAAAAATGATCAAGAAATTAAAACCTTTGTCTACAACGAAAATAAAAATACTATAGCAAATCTATCAATGTTTATCGCTGAATGCGCTCAAAAAAATGATAAAGATGCAATTTATTTATTAAAAAAAGAAGGAAAATATTTAGCGAAACAAACAATCAATGCTTACAAGAAATTTAAACACAAAGATAATGTGATTGTTGCTCTTAGAGGGGGATTTCTACTGAAAGCTCCTTATGTAAAAGACACATTGATCACTGAATTAGAAAAACATATAGATAATTATCAAATTGATGATAATCCTGCAGAACCTGTAATTGGAGCATATTATTTGGGTTATGTAAAACTTTTAAAGAGGTGGGAAAATGATTGATATAAGTAAAATCAGCACCGAAGATAGAAACAAGAATACAAAAAATATTGATATAGTTTCAACTGAAGAAATGTTAAGACTACTAAACAATGAGGATAAGAAAGTACCAATAGCCGTTGAAAAAGCTGTACCTCAAATTGCAAAGGTCGTCGATATTGTAACTGAAGTTTTTTCTAATGGTGGTAGGTTATTTTATATTGGCGCTGGAACGAGTGGTAGACTTGGTGTACTCGATGCGAGTGAATGCCCCCCAACTTTTGGTGTATCCAATGATTTGGTTATAGGGATTATAGCTGGAGGAGATATGGCACTTAGAACTTCAAGCGAAGGTGTTGAAGACTCAAAGGATGCAGCAATACATGACTTAAAAAAATTTCATTTAAATAAAAAAGATATTGTTGTAGGAATTGCTGCAAGTGGCCGCACACCATATGTAATGGGTGCACTTGAATATGCAAACAGTCTTGGATGTGAAACAGCATGTATAACAACAAGTGCTGATTCTGAGATAGCTAAAGTTGCAAAGCATCCGATTGAAGCAATTACAGGTGCCGAACCTATTACTGGCTCAACAAGAATGAAATCAGGAACTGCTCAAAAACTTGTCCTGAACATGATAACAACATCATCTATGGTAAAAATTGGTAAAGTTTATGAAAATCTTATGATAGATGTTCAAATGTCTAATGATAAATTAGTTTCCAGATCACAAAAGATTGTGATGGAGATTACTGGAGTTTCAAAAGAAGTCGCAATGCATTATTTACACAAATACAATTCAGTTAAATTTGCAATTTTTGCAATCATGTCAAAAATTGAGAACAAAGAAAAAATTGCAGAATTATTAGATGCACATCACGGAAATATTAGAGAATCATTAAAAGCTCATAAATAATAGAGAAAACATAAAGGTGAATTATGAAGATAATCGTATGCAAAAATTATGATGAAGTATCAAATAGAGCAGCATCCATTGTAATCAAAAACTTAAAAGCTAATCCGCAACTGAAAATAGGATTAGCAACGGGTTCTTCTCCATTGGGACTTTATAAAAATTTAATTAAAGCCTATCAAAATAAAGAAATATCATTTAAAGAAGTGAATTCCTATAACTTAGATGAGTACATTGGTATTGATCAGTCTCACCCCCAAAGCTATTACTCATTTATGTATGAACATTTTTTTAAGTATGTTGATATACCAAAAAATAACATTCATATTCCTGATAATAATCTCGAAAGAATAGATGAAATAGCTAACGATTATAACCTTATGTTACACAATAATCAAATGGATATACAAATCTTGGGTATTGGGAGTAATGGACATATAGGATTTAATGAGCCGGGAACTCCTTTAGAGAATGAAACATTCATTGTAACACTTGATGAACAAACAAGGATAGATAATTCAAGATTTTTTAATAATATTGATGAGGTACCTCAATATGCTATTACGATGGGTATCAAAAATATCATGTATTCAAAAAAGATTCTATTGATTGCTTCAGGTGAAGAAAAAGCAGAAGTGGTTTCTCGCATGATTAAAGGAAAGATCACAAATAAATTGCCAGCATCCATCCTTCAACTTCATCCAGATTGTACAATCATTTTAGATGAAGTGGCTGCATCAAAATTATTTTAAGAAATCATCATGTTTTTAAGTTTTATGATATAATACTTTGTGAGGTGTAATTATATGGCATGGAGTAACGAAACATATCTAATTGGTGAAAAAGTAAGGGTTGAAAATGAAAAGGGTTTTGGAGTCATTACACGTATTGACACTGAACGTGGTTTAATCTATGTTCTCTATAAGAGAATGAGAGAAGAAGCATACCCTTATCCAGAAGCAATTGATCAAGGAAAATTGAAACCAGAGGTTACAAAAAAATAAACACATTTGTGTTTCTTTTTTTATCAAAATATGTGGCATAAATTTATTGAATTTTGGAAAAACTTTTTCATCTTAATTTGGGAAATAATAAAGAGTATGAAATCAGTCAGAGGGTTGATTTCATTGTTTGTAGCATATATGATTTTTCATGGTTGGGCACTCATTTTTTTTGTTATTGGCTTCCTATCAGGGAATGCTTGGTTATTAGGTGTTGGGAGCGCTGTAATGCTTTTTTGGTTTGGACCAGGAACACCTGTTATTCCACTTATTATTATTACAGCATTGTTTATACAAAGGTATATTTTAATGGATCAATCAAATAAAGTAGCAATCAAAGACAAATGGAAAGAATTAAATAAGAAAAAAGATTAAAATTCACTTGTCAATGTTGATATTTTATTCTAAGAAATTGTTGAGAGTTTAAGGAGTCTAATAAGACTTCCTTTTTTTATGATAAAATATAGGTAAGGAGATGATTATATGAATTATGTATGGGGGTCGCTTATTACATTGATAGGATTGTTTTTTATGATTAGTGCATTTATGAAGAGTGAGTTCATTATCTACAAAATATTAACTGCAAGATCAAGATTACTATGGAAAGATAATGTACATAATTTTTATAAAGTCATTGGTGGTATATTAATTATTTTTGGAATTCTATTTATGTTAAATATCATCAAGTAATTTATCGTTATAGAGAATATATTTAACTGTTTATCGAAGTTTTTTTAATTCTTCAGAAATTTGTTTTATAGAATATTGATTCGTGTTAAAATATATATGGTAATAGACGATAAAAAGGAGGATTTTTTTATGTTGTTCGATCCTATTAAAATTAAAGATTTAGAAATTAAAAATAGAACAGTAATGCCCCCTATGTGTATGTACAGTGCTAACGAAGAAGGATTAGTTAATGATTTTCATATTGTTCACTATGGATCCAGAGCAATTGGTGGTGTTGGTTTAATCATTCAGGAAGCAACTGCGGTCCTACCTGATGGTAGAATTTCACTAAATGATTTAGGTATTTGGAGTAACAAACATATTCCGGGTCTAAAACACATTGTTAATATTATTCACCAAAATGGAGCTGTAGCTGGCATTCAAATCAATCATGCAGGTCGTAAAGCAAAAGTTGAAAATCCCGTTGGACCGTCAGCAATCTCATATGGCGGGGATTATAAAACACCAAAAGAAATGACGATTGATGATATTAAGGAAGTAGTTGAAGCATTCAAACAAGCAGCAAAACGTTGTGATGAAGCGGGTTATGATGTCTTAGAGATTCATGGTGCTCATGGATACTTGATTTCTGAATTTTTATCACCAATCTCCAATCTAAGAACAGATAAATATAAAGACGGAAAAGTATTTTTAAAAGAAGTTGTAGAAGCCATTTCAAGTGTTTGGCCAAAGCAAAAAGTTTTAGCACTTAGAGTTTCAGCTTATGAATATGTCGAGGGTGGAGCTACTGTTGAATCTATTGCAGAAGCAATTAATTTTGTTAAAGATTTAGGAATTGATTTAATTGATGTAAGTTCAGGTGGAAATATTTTGGTGAAAATTAAGGCATATCCCGGATATCAATTAGAACTAGCTAGACAAATAAAAGAAATGACTTCACTACCTGTCATTGGCGGCGGATTAATATCTGATCTTGTTTTAGCAACTCATGCAATAGGATCGGGTAAATGTGATATGGTTTATTTTGGTAGAGTACTGTTAAGAGAACCATATTTATTTATTAACCATTCAAAAGATGTTGGGACTGAAATTCCATTTCCAGAACCATATATAAGGGGTAAAAAATGAAAGTTTTAATGCATATGTGTTGTGCTCCTTGTGCAGTGTATCCAGTTTCAGTTTTAAAGGAAAAAGGGATAGAACTTGATGGATTATATTACAATCCAAATATCCATCCCCATGAGGAGTTCATTAAAAGAGAAGAAAGTGTTGAAAAACTTGCCACTCAAGAAGGATTTATGGTTCATTACCTTCCTGATTTTGAAGAAGATTTATGGAAAGCAATTGCCGATAAGGATAGCCACAGATGTAATATGTGCTACGATATGAGACTTAAAAAAGCTTTTGAGTTTGCGAAAGAAAAGGGATACGATGCAGTAACCACATCATTATTAGTCAGCCCGTATCAACAACATGAGTTAATTATAGAAATAGCAGAAAAGTACGCGAAAAAATACGATATTCCATTTTATTATGAAGATTTTAGAATCGGATTTAGAGAGGGACAAAAGAAAGCTAAAGAGTTTGGACTATATTGTCAAAGATATTGTGGATGTGTTTTATCACTCAAGGAAAGAATAGAAGAGATTAAACAAGCTATTTAATTCTAAACTAGTAGAACTGTATATAGCAATCAAGTTAGAAAAATGCAAACGAGAATCAATTCTGTTTGCATTTTTATTTTTACTAATTTTTATTTCTAAGGATTTCATTTTCATTTAAATATAAAACGTATGGCATAGATTTTTTATTGAAAATAACTTTCTGGTTTTTGTTGCACATTGGCACTAATTATATTACAATATAACTATCATGATTTTAATGAGGAAAATATGAAACTTATTGCACACAGAGGGTTTCCTAAAAAAGCACCAGAAAATACTATCCCTTCATTCCAACTCGCAGCAAAAAGCAAACTTCATTTTGGTATTGAATGTGATATTCGCCAGACTAAAGACGATGTTTTCGTCATTTTTCATGATAATGATCTTAAAAGATTGATGAAATCTCCATTAAAAATTGCTGAATTAACATATGAAGAACTTCAAGAGTTTACATTTAAGGCGGGAAGGAACATAAAAAAATATCCAGACTTAAAAGTACCCATGCTATCTGAGTTTCTAGATATTTGTGCATCATCCAAAAAGACTCCGTTTATTGAGATAAAACAGTTAAATGACATAACTCAAGCTATATCCTTACTTACCCTTATTGAAAATTACCCCAAAGTAAAAGTTGTGGTTATCTCGTTTAATATCAACTACTTAAAGTTTATTAGAGCACTTTCAGATATCACCTTGCAATTATTGACTGACAAAATCAATGATGATATTATTTATGATTGTAGAGCAAATCATATTGATCTATCTTTAGAGAAAAAGATATTAACTAAAAATGTTATAAAAAGACTAAAAAAAGAGGGATTTAAAATCGGTGTTTGGACAGTTGATGATTCTAGACACATTGAAATATATAAGAAAATGGGCGTTCACTATTTAACGTCAGATAAACTATAGAATAGAGGAAACCGTTATGAAAATATCAGTAGGTGGCATGATAGCTTCTGGGAAATCAACATTAGTTAAAAGGCTGGGAGAAGCATTAGATTTACCTGTAATGGAAGAGTTTGAAAAAGATGATGAGGTATTCAACACACTATTAAAATGGCTCTATGAACAGAAATCGAACGTAGAAATGCTTCTTCAAATATATTTCATTCATAATCATTGGTTGAACCAACAAAAATATGCTGGAAACTTCATTGTTGACCGTGATTTAGTTGAGCATTGGTTATTTGCTCAACATAATTTAAAAAGCATGCCCACAATCATGAATATGTATAATGGCGTTTTTCATTCATATATGAATCAAATTATTAAACCTAGTATTTACATCATTTTAGATGTTGACTGGGATAATTTTGAAGAACGAGTAATGACTAGAGGTAGAGAGCAGGAAATTGACAACTTTGATAAAAACAAACCTTATTTTACTAGCTTATTACAAGATTATGTTACAAAAATTGCTGCACAATGTTCAATTTACGATATTCCATATGTGATTCTTAATACTAGCGGAAAAAGTGAAGATGAAGTATTTGAAGAAGCATTGATGCATATTAAAAAATCACAAAAATTAGCATCTTACGATACAGAAGATCTCATCTAGAGGTCTTTCTTTCTAATTGATTGGAGGAAAATCCATGGATTCAAAAATAAAAGAGTTATTTAATCAAGAAAAATACGTGAATTATTTACCTTTACAGCTATTAATTATACTTTCAACAAATATGATGTATAATAATAGCGTTCGATATTTGAATGGAGGAATATTATGCGAGGAAACAGAAGAAACAATCGCCCAAGATATTTAGCTTCCAGTAAAAAAGGTAATGAAAAACTTATTACCATTAAAGAGGAATCTCTATATAAACCGCTACTCATAACTTTTTTTGTTTTTTTAGTGGTCATGGTTGTTTTATTTCCTACATCTATCTTTGATGAAATGATTCCCGAAATAATGAATTTTCTCAGACAGCTTGTTGGTTGGATGAGTTTATCAGCTGCAGCGACTTTATTCATTTTACCTATTTCGGTTTTTGATGTTGAGTTATTAAGAATTTTTTCTAGTACAAACCTTTATTCGGATTGGTTTGTTGTGTTTGTTATATTATTTGCAGTATTCTCTGATACATTATTTGCTTTTATTGGATATAGATTTACTAAAACTTTACGTAAACTATTTGCAGGTAAAGCAAAAAAAGCTGATATTCAAAAATCTAACGAAAAATTACAAAAATATGGAAACGTTGGTATGTTTTTCTTCGCTAGCACACCCCTACCATTCACTTTAGCCATTTATACAGCAGGTGCGGTTAGATTGAATCGAAAAGGTTTTTTAATTGCTGTTGCATTAGGAAGGCTTGTAAAGTATTCTGCATTCGCACTGTTTCTGAGATTGTTTGGCATAAACTTAGTTGAATTAGGACAAAATCTAATTACATCGATTTTTGGATAAAATTAAGGACATAGTCCTTTTTTTCTTTCATCCTTTTCCTTTGATTAATTCATGTTATAATCAATATGATGATTTTTATGTGAGTATTTTATTAAAAAGGAGACATAATGACAAATATTTTAATGAGTAGAGGATTACTAGGACACCCTATGATGATTTCAAATTTCAAACCATTTATTCAATCAAATGATCAAGTGTTGATTGTTGCACTTTCTCATTTTCCATTATATACACCAACTGAAAAAGACTATAATTTGTACTATGAAAAAGGTGGAGAATATTATCAAAAAATGATTGATAGCTTTACTCCATATGGTATTAAAGAATCCCAAATCAAATGGATTCACTATTTTAAAGATACAAAACAAAGTGCACTAGATAAAATAAAAAAAGCTGATATCATTTATTTTCCGGGTGGATCTCCCGATTTGATGATGAAAAGAATTGAAGCATTTGGTATCAAGGAAGCATTGGAAGCTCATCAAAAAGTATACATTGGATCTTCAGCAGGAGCAATGATTCAATTTGAAAACTATTATATTTCACCTGATGTTGATTATAAATCATTTAGCTATGAAAAGGGATTAAATTTGTTAAAAGGTTTTTTTGTTGAAGTACATTATCGGAGAAGAAAAAAACAAAAATCCTCATTAAGAAAAGTTCATCGTGCATACCATCAAGATATTTATGCAATTCCTGATGATGGAGCACTTATTGTCAATGATCTAGAAATTCAAGTAATTCAGTCAGCAAGAAAACTATATAACAAGAAAGGCGTTGTGAAAATCAAATGAAGAAGTTTATGATATTTTATGCCGTATTTAGTGTCATCTTTCTTGCATTTGTTTTTTTGATTACAATTATCCAAGAATCTAATAGTCGTTCACTTAACTTATTTTATATACTTGCTGATGAAGCAAAAGAATCAAACAATCTAGAAGAATTTGTTAAATATCAATCTGTAGCATTTCAGAAATATGATCAGATTGAAACGGATGATTTCTCATTTCATATTTTTCAAGTTATTGCTCAGATAGATGATGAATATATCAATCAATTTTCAGTGTTTGTTCTGCCGAAAGGTAATATCAATAGCGCAAGTGTCTTGACTGATCCAAATGACCATACTGGAATTATATTAATTGACCATGATACTTTGGATGTAATCTATGAAACCGCTTCAGATTCTGATTATGATGATTATGCAGTAAGCTATGGAATTGAACGTATTGGTTTTTATTACTATGCTATTAATCTAGATCAAAATTATACTTTGGATATTACCTTAAAAGATTATGATTCTCAAGATATTTTAAGTGAAACTATAGTCGTTGATTACATAACCTTTGATCCTAATAATATTGGGACACTCACATTAGGATATACTGATACAGAAATCCAAGAATTACTTAACTTATCTGCTTACATTCAACCTGCGCTAATGAAAAATGTATCAATATTTTTAGTCAGCGACATTGTTGTTGGAGCTATCATTAATTTTATATTAAAAAAGAAAATTATTAAGTAAGGAGTCATTAGTATATGAAACATTATCGTACAAAAAAAGGAACAGATGAAAAATTATCTTTAGTGGATATCAAAGTAACACAAAAACAGCCTTTTGAAGAAATTGTTATTAATCCGAAAGACTTAAAACAAGAAATTATTGGCTTTGGGGGTGCATTTACTGAATCAGCAGCTTATAATTTATCTCGCATAAATAAAGAACAACGAGAAAAAGCGATTGAAGCATATTTCGACCCAGAAAAAGGTTTGGGATACACTATAGGGCGAATTTCAATACATGGTTGTGATTTTTCATTGGGAAGCTATTTATACATCAATGATTATGATGATTCGTTAGAATCATTTGATATTTCCAGAGATCAACCTATTATTGATCTAATCAAAGATGCTGAAAAATATGCACAAATACCCATTAAAATTTTAGGATCACCATGGACACCTCCGTTTTGGATGAAAGACAATCAATCACCAATTAAAGGTGGAAAACTATTAAAAAAATACTATCAAACATGGGCTGATTATTTCGTAAAATTCATTAACTCTTTTCAAGCGAAGGGTATTGAAGTTTTTGCTGTGACAGTACAAAATGAACCTGCTGCAGTCCAAAGATGGGATTCATGTATTTATTCAGGAGAAGAAGAAAAGGAATTTATTAAGGTACTCGGACCTACTTTAGAACGTGCAGGATATAGTGACAAACACATATACATATGGGATCATAACAGAGATAAAATGGTAGAACGCTCAAAAGCTATTTTAAGTGATAAAGAAGCTTATCAATATGTTTATGGTACTGCATTTCATTGGTATGAAAATGAACAATTTGATGAGGTCAGAAAAACACATGAACTTTTTCCAGATAAACACCTATTATTTACTGAAGGGTGTCAAGAAGGTGGACCTCATTTTGGAGAATATCATGTGGGTGAACGTTATGGGAGAAATATGATTAATGATCTCAGGAATTACACAGAAGGTTATATTGATTGGAATCTCTTTTTAGATGATACTGGTGGACCCAATCATGTGAATAATTTGTGTTCTTCACCTATGATGATTAAGATTTTTCAAGAAGAGCTAATTTATATGCCTTCATATTATTATATAGGTCACTTTTCAAAATTCATCAAACCTGGTGCAATTCAGATGTCATCAAGCGGAACTAATAAATTACTCTATGTTTCTTTTGCCAATCCTGATCAAAGTCAAGTGATTGTTATTCAAAATGAAACTGAAGCACCTCAAAATATCAATATTAAAGGATTGAAAGAAGAAATAAAACTCACAATCGAAGCACATAGCATTTCCACCATTGTCATATAAAAAATTATTAATTACTTTAGGGTATGCCTATCATACCCTTTTTATTTTACAAAAATTAAGAAAAACAATGTAAGCCCTTTACTTTTTAACACAAGGGTTTTATAATAAGATTAGGAAACCGATTTCCAGAGGTAAAAAATGACAATGAAGAAGAACATTAAAATTAAGAAAAATGATGGTTATTATTTCCCATTATTTAATCTAAAAGGCATCAAATCATCGATTTCTCCATTTTTTGGTGGTGATATGAAATTAGATTATCATCACTATGCACTTGAACCGACTTCAGAAGTGGATATGTATAATATTATTTCATCAAGAAATATCATTTTTGATGTGGATGGGAAATATTATTTTTTAAATGGACAAACGCATCTACAGCAAAAAGACAAAATTTTTTATGAAACGGATTTACTTAATCAAAAAGTATTAAGAATAAACAATAGATTTTCAATTCAAACAATTTCTTATGTCCCTATAGACGCTCAAATAGAATTACATCAAATAATTTTTAAGAATACTAGTCAGAAAGAATTATCTTTACAAATAACTACCGCAGTTCCTATATATGGTAGAAGTGCCGATAATTTAAGAGATCATAGACAGGTTACCTCATTACTCAATCATATAGATGTTTGTGAAAATGGGGTTATTGTGAAACCAACACTATCATTTGACGAACGTGGTCATATGGTTAATTCCACGTTTTATAGTGTTTTTTCTCGTTCAGATGACATGTCAGTAAAGGGTTATATTCCTACTTTGGATAGCTTTATAGATGGAGGTTCTCTTCATTTCCCCAAGGGGTTGAAGAATATAGTTGAAAAAGAGTCTCATCATGAGGGATTTGAAGCTATGGGTAGTATACAGTATGAAAAACTAGTTTTAAAACCCGGTGATATAATTACTTTTTATCTTTCAATTGGGATTCACACTGATAAAAAGCAATTAATCGATGAAAATAAGAAGTATTTAAATACTGAAATTTTTAATCAAGGTTTAAAAGAATCAAGCGAATTTTTTACTAATTATGTCAACAAATTGAATTTTAATATTGTTGATAAAAATACTAGCAATCAATTATCTTGGGTGGTTCTTCAACCGATGTTACGTAGATATTTCGGTAATTCTTATCTTCCACATCACGATTATGGACATGGAGGAAGAGGTTGGAGAGATTTATGGCAAGATCTGCTTGCTTTAATCATGATGAATGATGAAAGTGTTTTTGAACTTTTATACAATAATTTTCAGGGTATAAGAATTGATGGTTCAAATGCCACAATTATTGGAGATGAACCCGGTGAATTTAAAGCTGATAGAAATATGATAACTCGAGTTTGGTCCGATCATGGGGCTTGGCCATTGTTAACGACTAAAATGTATATTGATGAGACGGGTGATTTATTATTTCTTTTAAAAAACCAACACTATTTTAATGATCAATTCACACATTATACGAAAAAAGTAAAAGAAAAACCAATACAAAATTTATTGTTAAATGATGTTAGAGAACCTTATGTAGGAACGATACTCGAACACTTATTATTGCAAAACCTTGTTGGACATCACAACATTGGAGAACATGGTTTTGTTAGACTTGAGGATGCAGACTGGAATGATGGATTAGATATGGCACACAATCGTGGC
>Ga0268279_1000078_pt1 | contig 78132 bp, 72 predicted proteins | sample saktaG_6_FD_190142 | JGI IMG/M metagenome (GOLD analysis project Ga0268279, IMG submission 190142) | Saline water microbial communities from Sakinaw Lake, British Columbia, Canada - sak_2010_1_5_80m | ecosystem: Environmental > Aquatic > Non-marine Saline and Alkaline > Saline ...
GCATTAGAAAAATACGAAGAAGCTTTGCAGATAAGAAGGGAGCTTGCCAAAGAGAACCCAAGAACCTATTTACCATATGTAGCTACTACATTGAACAATTTGGCAATTTTACATTCGGATCAAAATGAATATGGCGATGCATTAGAAAAATACGAAGAAGCTTTGAAAATTTATAGTGAGATTGCCCTAGAGAACCCAAGAACTTATTTACCATATGTAGCTACTACTTTGAACAATTTGGCAGTTTTACATAAGGCAAAAAATGAATATGGCGAGGCATTAGAAAAATACGAAGAAGCTTTGCAGATAAGAAGGGAGCTTGCCAAAGAGAACCCAAGAACCTATTTACCATATGTAGCTACTACTTTGAACAATTTGGCAGTTTTACGTAAGGCAAAAAATGAATATGGCGATGCATTAGAAAAATACGAAGAAGCTTTGCATATTTATAGGGAGCTTGCCAAAGAGAACCCAAGAACCTATTTACCATATGTAGCTACTACTTTGAACAATTTGGCAGTTTTACATAAGGCAAAAAATGAATATGGCGATGCATTAGAAAAATACGAAGAAGCTTTGCATATTTATAGGGAGCTTGCCAAAGAGAACCCAAGAACCTATTTACCATATGTAGCTACTACATTGAACAATTTGGCAATTTTACATACGGATCAAAATGAATATGGCGATGCATTAGAAAAATACGAAGAAGCTTTGAAAATTTATAGTGAGATTGCCCTAGAGAACCCAAGAACCTATTTGCCAGATGTAGCTAATACCTTGAACAATTTGGCTATTTTAAAAAAGGCAAAAAATGAATATGGCGATGCATTAGAAAAATACGAAGAAGCTTTGCATATTTATGGGGAGTTTGCCAAAGAGAATCCAAGAACATATTTACCAGATGTAGCTACTACTTTGAACAATTTGGCAGTTTTACATAAGGCAAAAAATGAATATGGCGAGGCATTAGAAAAATACGAAGAAGCTTTGCAGATAAGAAGGGAGCTTGCCAAAGAGAACCCAAGAACCTATTTACCATATGTAGCTACTACATTGAACAATTTGGCAATTTTACATTCGGATCAAAATGAATATGGCGATGCATTAGAAAAATACGAAGAAGCTTTGCAGATAAGAAGGGAGCTTGCCAAAGAGAACCCAAGAACCTATTTACCATATGTAGCTACTACATTGAACAATTTGGCAATTTTACATTCGGATCAAAATGAATATGGCGATGCATTAGAAAAATACGAAGAAGCTTTGAAAATTTATAGTGAGATTGCCCTAGAGAACCCAAGAACTTATTTACCATATGTAGCTACTACTTTGAACAATTTGGCAGTTTTACATAAGGCAAAAAATGAATATGGCGATGCATTAGAAAAATACGAAGAAGCTTTGCAGATAAGAAGGGAACTTGCCAAAGAGAACCCAAGAACCTATTTACCATATGTAGCTACTACTTTGAACAATTTGGCAGTTTTACATAAGGCAAAAAATGAATATGGCGAGGCATTAGAAAAATACGAAGAAGCTTTGCATATTTATAGGGAGCTTGCCAAAGAGAACCCAAGAACCTATTTACCATATGTAGCTACTACATTGAACAATTTGGCTATTTTAAAAAAGGTAAAAAATGAATATGGTGATGCATTAGAAAAACACGAAGAAGCTCTGAAGATTTATAGGGAGCTTGCCCTAGAGAACCCAAGAACCTATGATATAGATTATGCTAAAATATTAATAATGGGTGTTGCTATATTTGGAAAAGACAAAGATGATTTAAAAAAAGCAAGGAAGATATTAGTTAAATATCCTGATGTTTATGAAGCACAAAAGTTGATAGGATATATTGAAAGATTGTAATAACATAAATAAAAAGAAAGATATTAAGAAGCCGACACGTCATAAGACGCACCGGCTTATTGATATTTGGAGAGAAGTTTAAGCTGCTTGATTTACTTCTTTGATTATGCTGTCAGCTGCAGAGATTATTTTTGTGTATCTGATGTCATCCAGGATGGTGGAGCTTTTAGCAAAATTTATGATAAGATAATTGACAACATTTTTTTATTAAATTTTTAAAAAGTAAGAATTTCAGTTATAAAAAGAGGTGTTAGTATGAAGCATAAGATAAAGGATTATTTAAATTTACTTGGATATAAATATTCTGAATCTTCAGATACACTAAAAATTCATCTCGGACTTTCTCTACAAATTATCATTCAATTTTCATCAGACAAAATATTAATCAAAGATAAATTAGTCGGATGGAATTTTTTAACTGGCTTAGTCGTTATGTCCTTAAAGCAAGTTATGATTTATAATTTCGTTGGATCTCTCATTGGGACAATATTAATTGCTTTTCTTCTTCATGAGAATTTTCAGTTTTATTGGTTAATATTTTATATTCTAATATTATTCTGGGTTATTATATGGACTGTTTATTATTTGATCAAAGCAGAATCATTTAAAAGAACTATTCAGAATTTTATATTAATAAATAAATGACCTATTACTGGTATAGCAGGTCCAACAAGGAAATACAACGGAACTAAAACGCTGATTGATTTACTTTTTTGATTATTCTGTCTACTGAAGCGATTACTTTTGAGTATGTGAAATCATAGCGGATTATGGTGAAATTATAAATCTTTCAGTAAAATCCTGTCTTATTAGGTGATAGCGTTCCCCACAATATCCAAAATCCTCTGTGCGAGCGCATGTTTTGAGTCCCTGCCTTTGAACTGCACTTCACCTTTAGCATTGATTACAAATATTTTATTCTCATCACTCTGAAAGCCGGAATCCGGCTCACTCACATCATTGGCAACTATATAGTCTGCCTGCACCTGCTTCAGGCGTTCATAACTCTTTGCAATGAGCTGTTTCTCGTTCAATCCATGCTCTGCCTTAAATGCAACGAGAACGGTGGCTGGAGAGAGTTTTTTCACCTTTTCAATAATTTTCTCGGTGGGGGAGAGTTCGATGCTGAATTTTTTGGATGATGGAAGTTTGCCTTTTGCTTTTTTCTCCATTTTCCAATCTGCCACAGCAGCAGCGCCAATGAACACATCTATATTTTTTTCTTTGAGTTTAGTAGTTGCCGCATTCAGCATATCTTCTGTGGTTTCTACTGGAATATATTCACATCCTTCAGGCGGAGTGAGATTTGTGGGTCCGCTAATAAGTATGCAATTCACACCTCTGCGAACTGCATCCCGTGCAAGAGCAAAGCCCATTTTCCCTGAGCTTTTATTGGTTATGTAACGTATATCATCTATATATTCAATAGTTGGTCCGGCAGTTACCAGCACAGTCATGTCCTTCAAATCTTTTTTATAGAGTTTCTGGATGACCATTTCCACCATGGTGTCCACGCTTGCGATCTTTGCCTTGCCTTCTTCACGTACTGGTTCTATCATGTCGATACCTGTATTTTTCAGCTTCTCGATATTTTCCAGGATGAAGGGGTTCTTATACATGCTTTCATGCATTGCAGGCACGATCATCACAGGAATGCCCGCGCCAATTGCGGAGGTCACAGTTGAAAGCACAGGCGTATCATCGATTCCGCAAGCGATCTTACTGAGGGAGTTGCCGGTTGCAGGTGCGACCAGTACAAGGTCGCAGCTATCTTCATGCTCGCCTGCGAGCCAGATGTGCTCGATCTTGCCTGTTAATTCAGTTACCACAGGATTGCCTGTTGCCCATTCGAGCATTGTTGGGGTCACGAGCTTTGTTGCTTCTTCGCTCATCACCACAAATACTTCTGCGCCATGGCGCATGAGCCCGCGTGCAAGTTCAACGCTTCTCAGGCAGCCCACGCTTCCGGTTATGCATAGAGCAATTCGCCTGTCCTGAAGCTCCTGTCCTTTTGTTCCGATTATATCTTTGCTTGGATGCATTTTAACACCTCTTTTATGTCATGGATAAATTTGTTTATTACCTTTTTTGTTACAGATGGACGCAGCACAATGCGTAGGTGCTCAGTAAATAGCGAGATCGCCCATCCTTTATCACGCAGTGCTTCTGCAATTTGCACTATATTATATTTTTGGGATGTAACACCCACAATATTCATAGTTGGCAGCTGGATCGGGGAGAGTTCTTCAATTTTATTGAGCTCTGCAATAAGATAGCTCGTTACATGCATACATTTCTTAATAATGTTATTATAACCCTCAAATCCGAGATAGTTCAGCATACCCCACACTGCGATGACAGATGCGCCCGAACGGGAGCTCACAAAGGTGGTCTGCGCAGTATTTCCGCCCGAGAGATAGCTCACACTCCATTTGATCTTTTCGGTCAGTTCTTCATTTCTGAAGAGAATCCCGCCTGCCGGAATAGGGCACATGCCCATTTTATGCGGATCGATCGTGATGGAGCTTACGCCTGGAAGGGAAAAATCAAAATCGTCAGCATCATAGCCCATGTCCTTTAAAAAGGGAATAACAAATCCACCAAATGCTGCATCGATATGCAGATAGAGTTTATATTTCTCACAAAGAGCTGAAAGTTTGTAAATTGGGTCGATCACGCCGAGTTCGGTCGTACCTGCGATGCCTACAATGCAGAATGTGTTGTCATCAATGGCTTTTTCCGCTTCAGCAATATCCATCTGCCTTTGCCTGGTTACTTTAACAGTTTTTATATTTAGATTGAGAATGTTCGCACTTTTATAGAGCGAGAAATGAGCGGTTTCGGGCACAATTATTGTATGCTTTCCTGAAAGCTCGCGGTATGCCCAGAGCGCAAGGAAATTCGCTTCTGTGCCGCCGGTGACTATATTGCCGTAAGCATAGGGATTGTGCAGCATATCTCCCAGCATCTGAATGGTTTCCTTTTCCAGTTCGATCACACCTGGGAAAAGGTTTGCATCGCCGATGTTCCTATCAATAAAAGTGGAAAAAAGCTCTTGAGCGAATTTGTCGGGATAGGTACACATCGTGCTGATGACATTGCCGTTTTTATAGGATTTATCATGTTTGAGCGCAGCTCGGATGAGTTCCAGCACCTCGTTTTTGGGAAGTGACGATCTATTCATAAACATGTTCCTTATCAGGATAGGTCTTGTTTTTCACATCTCGTTTGAATGCAGATACACTCTGTGAAATGATTTCAAAAAGGTTTGCATAATGCTTCACAAATTTGGGATGAAAGGCGGGATCCATACCAAGCAGATCATTTATAACGAGCACCTGTCCATCACAAAATTTGCCTGCACCGATACCGATCGTCGGGATACCTACACTTTCTGTTATTTCTTTACCCAATTGTTCGGGAATTGATTCCAGTACAAGTGTGAAAGCACCTGCCTCTTCGATTTCCTTTGCTTCTTTCAGAAGCCGGTCATGATCTTCCTGCTTTCTGCCGACCACCTTGAAGGATTCATAGGTTTGAGGAAGCAGTCCGATATGTCCCTGCACTGGAATAGTATGTTTCACGAGATAGGAGATAGTCTCAGGAAAGTATCCTTCCAGTTTGACCGCATCAGCACCAGCATCTATGAATCGCTGTGCATTATCAAGAGCGATCTCTTTATTTTTATAGGAATGGATCGGCATATCTCCAACAATAGGAAGATCTCCAGCGCCTTTTGAGACTGCCTGGACGTGGTAAAGCATCTGCTCCATGATTACGTTTTTTGTGGTGGAATCACCCTGAAAAACCATGCCGAGACTATCTCCCACAAGGATGATGTCAATACCGACAGAGGAAAAGATCTTTGCCATCTGAAAGTCGTAACAGGTGAGCATTACGATCTTTTCTTTATTTTTAAGTTTTTGGATATCCTTAACTTTATGCTCTCGCATAGTAGAAATATTAGAAATAATCATTTTATCCTTTAATTTCTTCCCGACAAGTCGGGACTAATGTCTAATAAAATTTCAAAGTTCAAATACCAAAGTTTCATCTTTTTCTTGATTTAATTATTATGGAGGAGAAGATCAGATTCAATTCGTGAGCTTCTTTCCATAGAATTTTTGCTTCATCTTTGAGTTCTGGAACAGCTACTGATATCATTCTTAACCAGTGCTTTGATTCCTTGGATTCTTTATTACAGATGCCAATTTTATGCTCAAAGTCCTTTTTGGATTCAGCACAATCCGCTTCCGAGTAATTTGCCCCAACGCTCGTAACTGCCTTAACTAATTGTGTTATAAGAGGGAGGGTTATTGGATTTTGGGGAATCTTTTTAGCAAATTTAATGATATTTTCACCAAATTTTGCAGTTCTCTCTTCTAAATCGAATCTCTTGTTATCAGTCATTTGTAATTTGGATTTCCATTAGAAATTAGTCCCGACAGGTCGGGAGTCATTAGACATTTTCTCAGTATCCATATTTTTCTAAAAAATGTATTGAGTCGTAAAGAAATTCGTTCATCGGCACAGGTATGCTGTGTTTCTTAGCTCTTTGTATGATCGCTCCTGTGATGTAGTCCAGCTCTGTCTTTTTGCCCTTTTTCACGTCCTGATACATGGATGAGAAATTGTGATATTTACTTAGCCGGTCTATTGTACGGATGACTTTTTCTCTTTCAACTGCGATGCCTTCTTTTTCTGCAACTGCGATCACTTCATCGATGACTTTTCCCACCAGGATTCGCAGTTCAGGTGTGGAGAGCATGTTCGTGCGTACCTGCAGCAGTGTGGTAAGAGGATTCACAAAAGCATTGATAGAAAGTTTGAGCCATTCTTCTGATATTATGTTATCAGATATGCGCGTGGCGAACTGGCTGTTTGAGAAGATTTCATAGACTTTTTGTGCAGATTGAGTATTTTCCAAAACGACCTTTCCCCAGGATGTTCTGACTTCACCATGACGAATAATTTCTGCACCGATACCAGTTACTGAACGGATGATTTCATTTGGAAGAATGTCCCTGACTTCCTCTTTGACGCCAATACCGTTCTGGATAAGCATGAACACAGTATCTTCTTTAACGATGTTTTTCAGGTCTTCAAATACAGTTTTCACATCGTAAGCTTTGGTTGCAACAAGTATAAGAGAGTTCTCTGGAATCTCTTTTAACTCCCTTGTGGTGAGCACTTCGCTCATAAATGTCTGAAAGCCGGAAAGAAGAATTCCCTGCTTTTGTATGACCTTGAAATGATCTTTGTGATGATGTTCCTTTTTCCCAACGAGTATAACATCATACTCGCGTGAGATCGCAGCTGCCAGGTAGGTACCAATTGCCCCAGCTCCGATTATTATGATATTCATGAAAGCTCCCTCAAACGCTGTAGAATGAACTGCAACGCCATTTTTAGTGTGTGTTGATTATCAAAATTATCGCATATTTTCTGCAATTTTTGAGTAGAATATTTCTTCATCTCTATGATCTTTTTTGTCATGAGCGGAACACTTCGCACTATATTATCTACGATAGTGATCTGGGCTTTCTGCGCAGTTCGGGATAGGGGATTGAGGTCAACAGTTATGACTTTCTTGCCAAATGCAACCAGCGCTTCAGTACGGTCTCCATCTTCAAGCGGTACGAATACCACATCAGCGATGAAAATGCCCTTTTTGGACACGATCCTGCGATTGCTTTGCAATTCTTCGATCTGCACTGTTTCATCATCTCCCACGCCGAGAATCTCATGAGCGCCATGTTCTTTCATATGCTTCAGAAGTGCATCTTCACGTTCTTTTGTTCGATAAAAAAGATTTATCTCAAGAGGTGCATCAGCAACTTTACTCATTTTGATGATGCCTTCAGGACAGAGTGCTGCAACATTGCCGTTGATAGAAAGCACCGGATGTTCAGCAAGGAGAAGCATTGCACAGGCGGCTTCGATCGAACGTTCAGTAAAGGGTTGTGTTTTTTCTCCAATGAGATAATCAAAGCACTCACCTCTGCCATGTGCGATAAGTCCCGCTTTTGCAACAAGTCCTTTGTCAAAACCGGCAATGAGCTTTTCGCGGATGTGCAGGGATAGTGCGCGTGGATGGGAATTGGGAACTTCAATTAACATGGGGACCTTCTGTGCTGATTTTTGAAATATAGGTTGTACCGTATTCATGAAAAATATTCTGCAGTTCTTCAGCTTTTTCGTTTTTCTGGATGCTGAACACACTTTCACCAAAGAGCGGCATACTGCAGAGAAATCCGTTTCGTTCCAATTTTTTTATGATGTCTGAGACTCGCTCGGTCACTACTTCGATCTTTTTTACAAACCATTGTGAAAGCTCGAGAAAGCGTTCTATAGATGGATCTTTAAGCAGATCGTTCACGCATGTTTTACCGAATTTATTAACCTTTTCCATTAAATTTTTATCTAAAAGCGCTTCCTTAGTTTGATAGGGACAGAAATAGAGAATGACAACTTTATAATCCGCCAGCTGGCGGATGGTTTCCACTTTTCCGATACCCGGACCGCCAAAGGCAACCCGGATTTCCAGACCGCCGGCTATCTCTGCCATGACAGTCCCCAAACCGCCTTTGTTCTCAACATCAGCAATGTGGGCGAGTTTGTAGCACTCTTCATCAGAAATCTCAATATTAAAAACTTTTTTCAAAGCAAGCACCAAACTCAGAGCTCCGCTTCCGCTTGTGCCAAATCCTGCGCTGATTGGCATTTCCATTTTGTGATGAATGTCAATTTTGTAGTTATCATTAATGTATTTTTTTAAAAATTCTTTCACGAGCCAGTGAGAGAGTTCTGCCTTCGATATATTTTCATTTATTAAAATGGAGACGTCATTTTCATAGGCAGGTTGGATTTCGATCTGAGTTGTTGTTCCTTGTGATAGATTGACACCTGCACCAAGCGAACTGCTCTGTATCGGGTCTTTGTCCATCTTTGAATAGAAGAATCCAGTGATGTGATTGGGAGCCCAGGCAGAAGCTTTTTTTATATTATTCATCGGAATTTTTTTGTGTATCTTTTAAAAAATTTAATGTAATATTTTTCAATTCAGCAAGTTTATTTCTGAGCCGTTTCAACGCTCTTTTGCTCTCATAACTTTCCATATCGATCTGTACATTTTCTTTTGTGGAAATATCCTCAACATTACGAAGCGCTTTTTTTGCTCCTTTTATCTTGAATTTCTTTTCGTAAAGGAGATATTGGATTTTCTTTAGAAGTTGAATGTCCTTTTGTGTATAACGTCTGTTCGAACCTTGTTTGCGCTGCGGATTGAGCTGCGGGAACTGGGTTTCCCAGAATCGAAGCACATGTGGCTTGAGATCCAGAATGTTGCACACTTCCCGCATGGTGTAGTAATATTTTGTTTTTTGTAGTTTGATGCTTTTAATGCTCATTTGACTCTTTTCATTATAAATAATGGTAAAATTATTGATATTAAAATGATCACAACACTGAACCAAAAGCATAGCGGAGCGAACAGGTAGCCAAACTTTACAAAAATGGTTTTTATATCTGATGCTTTCACTGTCAGTTTGCTGGTAATATTTATTCTTTCATATACATCTGTTGAAATGATCGTCTTACCTTTTGCGTTCACAATGTATGAGATGCCTGTATTCGCAGCACGGATGAGCGGAAGCCGTGTCTCGATAGCGCGTATTTTCGTGTTATTGGCATGCTCATAGGGGAGCGCTGTCCGTTTAAACCAGGCATCGTTAGTGATGACAACAAGGACATCCGCTCCATTTTTTGCATAGATCCGTGATAGGTCCGGGAACACACCTTCAAAACAGATCAGAATAGAAAAATTCAAATTGCCGATTTTATATAGCGGATAGTCTGTTCCAAATTCAAAATTCGCCTGTCCGAACTGCAGTTTTTCAAGAACGGGAAAAGTGCTCAAAAGGGGAATTCTCTCACCAAAGGGAACAAGGCGGATCTTATTGTATTTTTCGTGTATTGTACCTGCTGTGTCAATGAGTGTAGCGCTGTTATAAAATTTATATTTCGGTCTGTTCTTCACGATCTCCACTGCATAGTCAGGGAATCCTGTGATCACATAGACTCTATTATCAGTAGCAAATTTCTGAAGACGTTTTCTGTATTTGGGTTCATGCAAAATGTAGGTAGGGATTGCAGATTCTGGTAAAATGATCACATTCACATCATTGATATGTGCCAGAATGCGCACCTGGTTTTCATATTCATCAATAGTTGGCTCGAGCTTTTCGGGTTTCCACTTGTCTTCCTGCATAATATTGAGCTGAATAATTCCAATCTTTAAATCAGAACTTTTTAGTTTGATGGTCTTATCTCGATAGATGCCGTATCCGATCCAGAGCACAAAAATAATGAGGATAATGAGAAGTCTTTTTGGCTTGCCTGTGAAAACATTAAAAAGAAGTACATTTATGATAAGAACAAGAAAAGATAATCCATAAATGCCGAGCAGATCAGCAGCTTGTATGAGTAGATAATATTTTGAGAGCGAGTAACCAACGTTCAGCCATGGAAAATTCAATGATCCGAGAGTCATCAGATATTCATAGCCGATCCATATAACAGGAAATATCCATAAAAATGCTTTCTGAAAACTTTCATGCACCTTTCGCAGAAGAACAGAGAGTATCGCAAAATAAAGCGGCAGCACGATGAGGAGTCCGATGAAGGCGATAAGCTTAACATTTATCACACCGTATAAGGTGATCAGTGTGATGAATAATCCGAATAAAAATCCAAAAAGAAATGCATGTTTCGGTGTTGCTTTTGTTATGAAATAAAGATATGGTATGAATGCAAAAAAACAGAGAAATCCCACTCCAACATCAATAAATGAAAGCCCGAATAAGAGGGCTGATACGAGAACAAGAATTAAGTTTTTCATAAGCTTTTTTTATGAAATAAATTTTTTTACAACTCGTATTTATCATTATAATATTTGTAAAGTAATTCTTAAGAAAATGAGATTATTTAGCTAATTAGCAAGCAGTTGGAACACATGAAGTTTATTGGATTCGAGTATGCCAATAGCCGAGTCAAACGCAATAATTGATGTTGGTTTGATGGTTTTTATAAAGTCAGATATAGTTCCCAGTAGTAAAGGTTCTAACGACATTCGTCGTGCTACATAGACATTTGTTTTATTATTAAGATAGAAGTAAAAATTTTTCGTAGAAGTGATATCCAGCAGTGCATTGGAAGGTGTGATCTCGTGAAGTAGACCACCAAAATTATCAATAAGAAAAATACTGTTCTCGCCGGTATCTGCAATGTAATTCACTTCAAGGGTTGTGCAGATCTTTTGCGGATCATTAAGATAAAATTTTCCGAATTTGAACCGAATAGTATTCTCTTTTGTAAAGCAGAAAACTTGATTTGAAAAACTATCATAAATAAGGAGTTCGCCCGTATCCTGAACTGCAATAAGTTCCGGTTCGGTCACTTCCATTGGTGTGAAGGAGTTCACATATTGTCCGAAATCATCAAACTGAACAATCACATTCGTCACATCATCGACCACAAAAATATTTCCGAAACTGTCAACTGCAAAATCCGAGATGTGCACGAATTGTCCTTCGTCAAATCCAAACTCGCCGATGCGCTGTAGAATTTTTCCATTTTCGTCAATACGATAGAGCACATTTTTTAAGTTATCCAGTACAATGAAGGAATTCGTGAAGCTACAATAACGGATTTTTCTTGGTTGGACCGGAAGATGGATCTGGGATCTATATACAAGTCCTTTTGGGAGGGGTTTTGTGTCGGAAATTGTCAAACTCGAACAGGAAGCCATACACAAGATAAGAACAATAAAAAGTATATTTCGAAGTATATGCAGTTTCATGTCACTGAGAAGGACGAATATCCTTTAATTTTCCCTGAATTTTCGAAATATTCTGCCAGTTATTTTCCTCGAGGGAATAAGCAATATCAATATGAGAGCCCTTTTTCAAAAAGGGTACAAGGTCACCCATGTTGAAACCTATCAGATCAAGGATTTTTTCATTCTGCAGAGCTTTGATCTTGAGATGATTCATGCCAACTGTATAGGGATAGCCCACAACCATAACATTCGAACTCATGAAGATAGGATTCATATTATTCGGACCGAAAGGTGCGAACATTTTCAGCCATTTTATGAGTTCATCATCTATCTGCTGGAAATTGAGTTCATCAACAACGCTTATCTGTGGCTGGATTTCCTCTTCGGATAAAATTTCGCGAGCATATTCATTGAGTTTTTCATCAAGGATATCAATGTATTCAGGCAGGATCGTAAGTCCGGCAGCATATTTGTGACCTCCAAAACTGATGAGATAATCCTCAAAATGAGTAAGGCAATCAAAGATATTAAAATTCTGTATGCTGCGTCCTGAGCCGCTTCCTTCACCTTCTGAGAGGGTTATCAGAATAGTTGGTCGGTTATATTTTTCCACAACTTTGGAAGCTACGATCCCGATCACGCCCGGATGCCATTCTTCAGCAGCAAGGACAATAAAATAGGTGTTATTCATATCAGGATATTTCGCTTCGATCATGTCACAGGCAGTTTTGAAGGTATCCTGATCGATTTTCTGGCGTTTAAAATTTTCAGAATCAATGGAAAGCGCAAGCTGTTTTGCAATTTCCGGAGTTGTTGCAGTCATAAGTTCTACAGCTCTATCAGCACTACCCATTCGTCCTGCCGCATTAATGCGTGGTGCAAGTTTGAACACAATATCGCTGGATTTGAGCACTACTTGTTTTAAGCCCGACAGATTGAGTAGATAGTTGATGCCCATATTTTTTCGCTGCTGTAGCCGCTCGATCCCGAGACGTGCAATGATGCGGTTCTCGCCTGTGAGAGGAACAATATCTGCAATAGTACCAAGCCCTGCAAGATCGCAGTATCTTTCAACAGCTTCATGACCATCTTTACCAATTTTCATAAAGAGTGCAGTGAGTACCTTGAGTGCGATGCCGGCGCCTGAAAGTTCGATATATGGATATGTAGAATATTTCAATTTGGAATCAATGATTGCATGTGCGTCCGGCAATATCTTTTTTGGGGTATGATGGTCTGTCACGATCACATCGATGCCGCAGGTGTTCAGATCTGCAATTTCATCAACCGCATTGATGCCACAGTCCACAGTAATAACGAGCTGTGCCTGCATGGATTCAATTGCCTTATTGCCTGTAAAAGAAAGTCCGTAACCCTCGATCATTCTGTTGGGAATGTAAAAACCTACATTCGCATCCAGCTCATGCAAACCCATAAGGAGAATCGAAGTAGCTGTTGTGCCGTCCACATCATAATCACCATAAATGATTATCTTTTCTTTTTGTTCGATAGCACGGATAATTCGCTCGACTGCTTTGTCCATATCTTTAAAGAGAAAAGGATCATGCATGTCTTCGATGGATGGATTAAAAAAGGTCTCAGCTTTTTCGGGAGTGTCAATACAATGAAGGGCAAGTAATTTCGCAATAACAGGAGGGCAGCTCAGCTTTTCAACAAGCTCATCCAGCACCTCCTGATCAACATCAAGTGCTTCTCTAATCCATTTTTTTCTCATCTATTCTCCAAACCTTATAATATGCAGAAGATAATAATAAGCCGAATTCTGTTTCCCGAAGTACAAGTTCGGGACGACGATCATTTATCTATCTCAAGCTTCACAGCACTCTTCCGAAGAAGAACTCACAGTCCGTTCTGTGATTGAGTTTGGCGGTCTACCCGAGAGTATGACGAATGGAGCAGTTCGTATCCGCCGGTTGGCGGATTCCTCTTCTATTTGACCTTGCACCAATAAGGTTTACCGAGCTGCCGATGTCACCACCGGCACTGGTGGTCTCTTACACCACCTTTTCACCCTTGCTTCCCGACTAATCGAGAGCGGTTTATTTTCTGTGGCACTTTCTTTCCATCGCTGGAACTACGTGTTACGTAGTATCGTGCTCCTGGTGTTCGGACTTTCCTTCCCCCGATTTATCGGAGGGCGATCGTCTTATTATCTTATGCACACTATTTAGGTGCAATTAATATTCTAGAGCAATTTTCGCAAGTAATGATCCTGTCATTCTTGGAAACTTCAACCATGATCTGCGGACGAACACGAAAATGGCAGCCGGTACAAGTACCTTTGCTTAATGTGACAACAGCTTTTCCGTTACCATGTTGAATAAGGCGCTGATACCTGCGGTATAAAAGATCAGGGATTTCCTTTGATAGTTTGAGCTTTTCAGCTTCCAGCTCATCTACCTTCTTTTGAAGCTCAGCAACCTGCTTGTCTATTTTTGCCTTTTCCTCTTCAAAGATATTCTGATCTTTTTGAAAGAGTTCTTCAAATTTCTTTTTTTCTTCTCTGAGAACAGATTCTTCTTCCATGAATTCGATAAGCTGTTCTTCTATATCAGCATTTTTCTCTTTTTGATGAGTGATCTCTGCGTTGAGCGCTTTGTATTCTTTGTTCGTCTTGACTGAGAGCAACTGGTTTTCGTACTTATTAATATCCTGATTATTGGATGTGATGTCAAGCTCCAGTTTTTTCTGCTGCAAAAGATTCTGCTCAAGCCGCTGAGTGATGTTCTTGACGGACTCTTGCTCAGAACTGTATTTTTCTTCCAGTTCCTGCACAACTTTTGGTAAACGCTCGATTTCTTTTGTATTTAGCAGGATCTTATCATCGAGTTCCTGTAGATTTCGTAAAACCTTGATCTCGTTAAGCATGCCTAACTCCTAAAGGATAGTAAAAATATATGATAACAAAAAAGGCACTTATGAATTCCATAAATGCCTTGTAATATATGATTTGTGGTGCTATTATTTCACACAATTTTGTAAAGCCCATCTTTGTTGGGCTCACATGTTTTTCTCCCGCTGCACATATAATATATTTATCCATAAACGTAGGAGTAACAATGCCAGCTCAGGTAAATTATTGTCAAATTTTTAAGGTTTTGAAAGTTGATAAACTAATGATTTGTTATATTTCAACAATTTACAAAAAAGAGACGCACAAAAGTACGTCTCTCTTTTTAAGTAAAGAGGTGTAAGATTATCTCATCAGCACCATTTTCTTCACGATTTCTTTCTTGTCGGCAGTGAGTTTGTAGAAATAGATACCAGGAGTCATATCTTTTGCATCCCATTCAATTGTGTGTGTTCCAGTATCTTTGTTTCCTTTAAAAATTTCTTGTACCAATTTTCCTTTCACATTGTAAATTCTCATAATTATATTACGTGGTTTTTTTAATGTGTAACTTATTGCAGTATGATTTTTAAATGGATTAGGGTAATTCTGTATATATTGTAGGTTGGATAATGTATCTTCATGATTATCAATTCCAACCGGATCCATGTCAGTTTTTATAAGATACACATCATTTCCACCTGCCCCGAATGAGTCCGTATAACCGGCTATAATAAACCCTTCATCCGTTGTTTGACGAATTGAATAACCATGATCACTGGTTATTCCTCCGATTGTCTTAGTCCATATAATACAACCCGCAATGTCAGTCTTTATGAGATATACGTCACCTTGTCCTGCTCCGAAGGACCATGTCTCACCAGCTATGACATACCCTCCACCTACTATTTCAAAAATTGAATATCCGCAATCCGTATAATAACCGCCGTATGTTTCCTGCCAATAGGTATTTCCATTTGAGTCTGTCTTTATGAGATATACATCTCCTAAGGATTTACCAAATGAACTAGTATAACCTACTATGAGATAATCTTCATCAATTGTCTGACAAACTGAAAATCCATAATCATTACCGGTTCCTCCATATGTTTTAGTCCAAAGTGTATCCCCGTTACAATCTGTTTTGATGAGATATACATCATATAAACCTATTCCGTAGGATAATGTCTCACCAGTTATTACATACCCTCCATCTGTTGTTTGGCAAACCGATCTACCCCAATCATTGTCTGTACCACCGTAAGTTTTTGTCCAGAGTGTATCACCGTTTGCATCTGTCCTTACAAGATAGACATCATTTCCGCCTGCACCATATGAATTTGTATAACCTGCGATTATATAACCATCATCTGTTGTCTTGCAAACCGAAAGGCTGCGGTCACTACCTGTACCGCCGAAAGTTTTTGTCCAGAGTGTATCACCGTTTGCATCTGTCTTTATAAGATATACATCATTTCCACCTGCACCATAAGAGCTTGTATAACCAGCTATTGCATAGCCGTCATTCGTTGACTTACAGACTGAAAATCCACGATCAGTATCAGTACCTCCAAATGTTCTTGTCCAGAGTGTATCACCATTTGCATCTGTCTTTATAAGCCATACATCAGATCCACCTGCACCGAAAGATCGTGTCGATCCAGCTATTATATAATCACCGTCTGTTGTTTGGCAAACAGACTCACCACGATCACTACCTGTACCACCGTAAGTCTTTGTCCAGAGAGTATCTGGTTGCGCCCATAGATTTGCACTTAAAATCCATATCACCAATCCTATGAATATGCTGATTAGTAATTTTTTATGCATTATTAGGTTTTGTAACTTTTCTGTTAAAGTTATATATGGTTGCTTTAACATCTTTACCTCCGTTCTTTAATTTTGTGTTTCTGCTTATTTTGATAAGGAACAGGTTTATGCTTTGAATTTTTATTTTTTTGAACAGTTTCATGTCTCCTAATGTATGGAATTAAACTTTGAAATTATAACATTATTAGCACCATTTTTTTCACGGTTTCCTTCTTGTCAGCAACGAGTTTGCAGAAGTAGATACCCAGAGTCATATCCTGTGCATCCCATTCAATAGTATGAAAGCCGATGGATGTATCTTTATCCAAAAGGGTTTCTACTAATTGTCCTTTTATATTGTAAATTTCAACTTGTACATTACCCGGATGTGATAATGAGTATTTTATAGATGTTTTGGAGTTAAATGGATTAGGATAATTCTGGAGGAATGGGGAACATGACGGTAAGGATTCTTGGTTGTCTATCTCTATCGGTTCCGCATTTATTTTAATAAGATAAACATCAAATCCACCCGCACCGTAGGAGCTTGTATAGCCAGCTATTATATATCCTCCATCAGAAGTCTGGCAAACTGACTCACCCCAATCTTTGTCAGTGCCTCCGAATGCCTTTGTCCAGAGAGTATCTGGAGGACTCTGGGCAAACAAAGGTGAGCTATTAAGCAAGCACACTATAGCAACAAGGAAACCAATTGCTTGTAAGCTTTGCTTAAGCATTATATCACCTCCTCTTATGATGTTTTGATCTTTATTGGTCATCTTTTCCGCACAAATTGCTTTAATCTCGATCAACATGCATATCTTGCCCCACAAGAGGTAGGTACGAGGATCTTATATCTCTGTTTATATTATCAACTCGCTTCAATTAATCCGCTTCTTAACGCATTAAGAAAATCTTTTTCACCGAAGTATATTCACCAGCTTTCATCAGACAGAAATAAACAGCGCTACTTACTCTTTGATTATCTTCACTTTTGCCATCCCAACGAACAGTATGATAACCGGCATCCATGTGCTCGTTAACCAGAGTTTTTATGCGTTGACCAGTGACGTTATAGATCGCAATTGCAGCAACACCAGGTCGGGGCAATTGAAAGTGAATGTAGGTCTCGGTCTTGAATGGATTGGGATAGTTATGTGATAAAGCGTAGAATGCAGGAATGCCATCATACTCTATTTCGTCGATACCAACAATCACGTTTCCAACTACGGTTACCGTGTCTGGCGAGGTCGTAGCATTATGCATAAAGATGATGTTACCTGTTTCGGCACCGGGATCGGTCGGAGCAAAAGTGATGTGGAATTCCATGCTTTCTGCTGGAGCAAGGCTACCACTGTTTGGTGTAACAGTAAACTCAGCATTATCTGACATCACTGAGGTGATATCCAGTGTTGCGTTGCCCGTATTAGTCACAGTAACACTTTCGGTCTTGCTCGAATCGATATATACCTCGCCAAAATCGATACTCTCAGGCGTGACGGAGAATGCTGGTGCTGTTAGCATCGAATCCCGAATTACTGATACGCTGTTACCATAATAATTCGCAACATAGACTCGGTTATATTGCGGGTTATAAGTAAAGGCTTTAGGACCGTTGCCGACTTCAATTGTAGTAAGTACACTATTGGTTGCACCATCAATAATTGTGATAGTCCTACCCATACTGGAGTAAGTCCCTGAATTAGCACAATAGACTTTGTTATTAGTCGGATTATAAAATAAAGCAGAAGGTTCATCTCCTACTGGAATTGTTGTGATGACACTATCGGTTGCACCATCAATCACAGTAACCGTGTCGCGCCACTGATTTGCACAGTAAACTTTGTTATTGGTTAGATTATAAGTTAAGGCATAAGGAACACGTTTTACTGGAATTGTAGTAATTACACTATCGGTTGCACCATTAATCACGGTAACACTGCTGCTCGAGGCGCTTGAATTAGCCCAATAGACCTTGTTATTGGTCGGATTATGAACGACTGCGCAGGGGTAAGTTCCGGCTGGAATTGTAGTAATTATACTATTGGTTGCACCATCAATCACGGTAACAGTGCTATTAGACCAATTAGCACAATATACTTTGTTGTCGGTCGGATTATAACCTAAGTCAAAGGGTCCCCAGGGAGCGGGCGCTCCAAGTGTAATTGTTGTAATTACACCATTGGTTGCACCATCAATCACCGTAACATCGTTGCTTGTCCAGTTAGCAGTATATACTTTGTTGTCAGTCGGATTATACATTGGACCATAAGGATAAGTTCCTACTGGAATTGTTGTGATGACACTATTGGTTGCACCATCAATCACGGTAACAGTGGAAGGGTCGCTAAAAGGATTAGCAGTGTATACTTTATTATTGGTCGGATTATAACATAAGGTATGAGGAGCATTTCCTATTGGAATTGTTGTGATGACACTATTGGTTGCACCATCAATCACGGTAACAGTGTTGGCACCGTAACCCCAGTTAGCAGTGTATATTTTGTTATCGGTTGAATTATAAACTAAGTGATTAGGATTACTTCCTACTGGAATTGTCGTCTCGAGCCATTGACCGTATGATTTAGTGGTGAATAGCAAGAAAAGAATCGTTAAGTATAAGAATGATAATTTATACTTTTTCATTATTGCTCCTTTAATATTTTATTATTTTCAATATTAAAATCATTACTATCTATTGCTTTCTTCCAACAATTATCAAATAAGTGTATAAATGTGTTTGCTATATCTTTATGTTCAATCACTAATGTAGTACAATTTTCATTAGGATATATATTATCAACTAATCCCAATAAAACAATTTTTCTATCAAAAACCATCATTTTTATTGGAAGGTCCTCATAAAATTTTACCTCTTCACCTTCTTAAATAAAAGAGACAACTTCATTTTTATAATCTATGTTTTCCAAATCTTTTATTTCATAAATAGATTTCACAATAAGTTTATTCTTTAGAGCATAATGCACCGGGAAATATTTTGCTGTAGGTATCATGAAAGGGCTTTTGGCAAAACATAGAATTTCCTCCTTTGCTGTCTTATGTAAATACTCAAATTGTTCTGCTACTGCGCTCTTGTTTCTGATTATTTGAATATAATCCAATGGATCTGTATTCCCTTTTTCAGAATTATATATATGTGCAAGACTATCTGAAATATTGGATGCTATGATATTCTTATATTCCAATTCCTTTTTGTACTCATCCTCGGCTTTTTGAATAAGTCTTTTCAATGCATTACTGGGATCTGTTGGGGAATATTTGTTTACATTGCCTAATATTTCAAAGCACAAGCCCTTTTTTACTAACTGATGTAAAACCTCATAGATTTTTGTCCGGTGAACTCCGGATAATCTTGAAATCTCAGTTGCGGTAAAATTTTTTTTCTTCAGAAGATTTAGATATACTTTAGACTCAACTTCTGATAATCCAATTGTTTGCAAATTCTCAATATAACAATTATCTTTCATTTTACTCTTTTTCCTTGATCTTTGGACAAAATTCTATAGCATATTTTTTCATACTAAATTCAATTACTAAAAAACTGTGACACTTAATAGGTGTCAACAAAATTCTTATAAGAATATTGTGTCAATAAAAAAATGTAAATTGAATTAGAAAAACAACGTATCAAACATTATAGATGTAAGATATGGTTCCAATATTTTTTCAAACTTATCTTCATTTACTATTTTTGTAACTATAAGTTAGATAAAGAATGGTTATATGACACCAATAGTATGTCACATAATTAAGCTCTATTTAAACTTACACATTTGATTGTTATTCACAAATTTTCTATACATTGTAATCATAGAATGTAGTAGAACAGATGGTTTAATAGGGTACAACTTAAACGATACAACATTCCGAATCTTAGTAAGCCAGCTTATATACTATGAATAAAATGTTTGTTAGTTTATAATTTAGTTTATGATATTGATGCATCATGTTCGTGAATGAGCATTTTGCCAAGAAAACTTTTTTTCAATGAGACTGCATTTTCAGGGCATATCTCAATGCAGCACATGCAGAGTATACATTTTTGTGTATCCAATTGCGGTACGAGCTCATTATCTTCGAGAGTAAGGGCTTTTCCGGGGCAGAATTTTACACATGCTTTGCATTGTACACACTTTTTTGGATCAAAATAGGGGATAGTCCAGAAGAAGCGTTTAATGAAACCTTTCAAGGGTACTGAAAGCAAGCTAATAATTCTGTTTTTTCTTTTACTGGCTTGAATGTTGCAATTTGGAAGTACAAAATTCTCATCCACATCTCCAGATAATTGAAAATTATTGAAATCCAATCCTTCACGTTCGGCAGCAATGCGTGTAATGGGTATTTTTTCCGGCTCAAAGCCCATGAATTTGCTCGCAAAGTAATCGAGTGCAATGGCATTTTTGCTGCCCAGTATAAGCTCGAATTTCTTAACATTACCGGTTGAAGGACCGTCTCCGTCCATTCCAATAATGCCATCGATCAGGTTGAATGCAACTTTGTCTTTTATGATCTCATAAATATCAACCACGAATTCTGCAAATTTTTTTGGATTCGGTGCAAGTCGGTGCAGATTTGATTTTGCAAGCCCCGGAATGATACCATAAAAATTCTTAATCGCACCTGTGTATAAGGTGTACATGTGGGTTTTCAATTTTGCCAGATTAATGATTGCTTCTGCATCAATGAATGCTTTGTTCACAGTGTATTTTGCATTCTTATTATATGTGTAAATTCCGTTCATGATCGGATTTATAAGGGTAACTCCATAGAGCTTTGCAAGACTTTCCATTCCGGTTAGTTGATATGCTTTCATAGCGCTCACAGTTCCGCCCGGGTTATCCATAAGTGAGATCGCAATTTTGTGATCTTTGAGTATTTCAATAACTGCAGCCACAAGATTAGGGTGCGTCGTGATCGCTCTATCGGGAGGGTATGCGCCCAGAAGATTGGGCTTCAGAAGCACTGATGAGAGGGAGTTTAGCGTGGGATAGAAATCGGTTTCAGTGAAAATCGAATCTATAACATATTTGATCCTTGGAATGTCATAAGTTAAACATTTCTTAGCAATAACTTTGTACATAGGTTCCTTTAAGTTTGTGAGCTGTGCGGAAAGAACATTGCACCATTTGGAATAATGTAGCAAGAGAAATCTTCGCCTTCTTTTTCTTTTATGAATTCGAGTCCATCTTCGACAGAATTTATGGGAGTAAAATGCACTGCTTTGACAAGTTTGGGGTCCATAGAACTCACAACAAGAATATCAGCTTCCTTCAGCAATCTGCCTGTAGCGAATGCACGATGTCCGCCGATCTGAATATTTTTTTTATCCATCCGAAGGAGTTCATCGATAGAATGTGCATTGCGTAGCTGTTTTTCCATTTCATTCTGCCCAATATTCTCCTGACATTCAGTTAGAAGAATGACAGTACCTCCTTCTTTTACCAGTTCAAATGTATTGTTCAATGCTTTCTGGGATTGATAAAAATTTATATCCTTCGGATAGCCGCCAACAGATACAATAAGCGCATCTGCTTTTTGTGAATATTTTACAGAATTATGTTCTATAAAGAAGTTCACTCCCTCAAGAAATGCATCATCGAGCGCTCCGGCGAAGCATTGAACGAGCTCCTTCTTATGATTGAGAACAGCTTGCAAAGTGAAGTCCACACCGACTATTGCAGCGGCTTCAGCCATTTCAAGATGAATCTTATTGCTGTCTTCAATGTTACCGAGCTTTGTATAATCATGAACGATATTTGAGTGATTATGACGAATGGTCTCGTACCCGCAAATACCCGGAAGAATTGATTTTCTTCCACCGCTAAATCCGGCAAAATAATGCGGATTGATCACACCGAGAGTGATGAGAAAATCAGCATCAGCAACCTTCTTATTTACGAGTAGCTCATTGCCGGAAACCATCATACCAAGATTTACTAGATCACCAGCTCTGCAGTCATGATTTTCTATAGGGAAATTATCAACAGCCCAATCTCCGTAATGATATCTCATCTCGGATTCAGTCATTTTTCTGTGTGTGCCGTTTGCAATTACACAATTAATTCTTTCATGTGGAAAATCATAAGAAAGCAGTTCCTTGAGAAGTGTTTCCAGCATAAGTGCGAATGGACCGGGACGAGTAATATCGCTTACAATAATGACGATATTTTTAGGATTTTTCTTTTTAAGCATCTTCTGTAAAGAAGGACTTCCAATAGGGGATTCCAGTTTTCCCCGAATGAGCTTTTTGGGCTCTGTATGTGCATCGATATGTTCCATTCCAAGAATTCCTAACATATTATTTTCAGGAATTACACACTTTTTGTATTCTTTTCCATATTTTAATTTTATATTCATTTTATCCTTATCAATGTGCGTCATACCAGCTTTTACCATAACCGATATCAACCTTTATAGGAACGATGCCGGCATACTCTTTCGGTAGCACATTTTCCATTTCTTGTTTTATTAATTTTTGATAAAAATCTATTTTATCCTTTCTAATCTCAAAGACCAGTTCATCATGAACCTGGATAATCATCATTATCTCATCTATTTTATTAAATATCTTACCGTAAAGTGCATTCATTGCGATTTTTATCATATCTGCTGCAGTACCTTGAATTGGCATGTTTATTGCCATACGTTCTTCATTTGCCTGCACATTTCTGTTCCTGCTATTGATGCCCGGAAGGTATCTCCGTCTATTAAAAATGGTCTTAACATATCCTTTATCATGAGCGAATTTTTTTGTTGATCCAAGATAGTTGTAAACATCTTTGTAAAAGGAAAAATAGTTATCGATAAATTTCTGTGCTTCTGCCCGGGAAATGCCAAGATCTTCTGATAATGAGAATGCACCCATTCCGTAAATAATACCGAAGTTTATGACTTTTGCTTGTCTCCTCTGATCGGGATTAATTTCTTTTTCATCGATTCCAAAAATCGTAGCAGCAGTTTGTGAATGTATATCTTCACCTTTATTGAAGTTCTCGATCATTTTTTGGTCCTTTGAGAGCAATGCAACAATGCGGAGTTCGATCTGTGAGTAGTCGGCAGAGAGGATAAGATGGTTGCTTTTCCCCGGAATGAAACCCTTTCTCATCTCTCTGCCAATCTCAGTTCTGATCGGTATATTCTGCAGGTTTGGATTGGAACTTGAAAGCCGCCCTGTTGCTGTAACAGTCTGATTAAAAGAAGAATGTATGCGATTAGTTCTGCGATTGATTAGTTTTGGGAAGGCATTAATATAGGTTGATTGCAATTTTTTTAACTGCCTGTAATCAATGATATCCCGAGCAAGCTCAAAGGTTCTGCTCAATTTTGTAAGCACCTCAATATCAGTCGAATAGCCGGTTTTAGTCCTTTTGATGATAGGCATTCCCATCTTATCAAAGAGTATTTCTGAAAGCTGTGATGGTGAATCAATATTGAAGTTTTCACCGGTTTTATAATAGATTGTATCCTGCAACTCTTCGAGCTTCTGATACAGCTCTTTTGAGATCCTCTTGAAGATATCTATATCGATATAAATGCCGTTTCTTTCCATTTGTGCAAGTGCTTTCACTAAAGGCATTTCAATATCATAAAAAAGTTTTGAAAGCTCGACTTTATCTATCTGGGTTTTGAGTTTTTCCCAAAGAAGAAAGGTAATGCATGCATCTTCTGCAGCGTACTCTGCCGCAGTTTCGATCTCAGCCTCTCCAAACTGGATTTGATTTTTCCCTTTGCCGATTATGTCTGTGATGGGTACCATTTTGTGTTGAAGATATTTCATGCTGACTTCATTCAGGTTGTGACGGTGTTCTTCAGGAGCAAGCACATAAGATGCGATCATAGTATCAAAATAAAGATTATGAATTTCAATGCCTTCATTTTGAAAAACCATATAATCAAACTTGATATTATGCCCGATAAATTTTTTTGAGTGATCCGCTAAAATCGCTTTAAGGTCAGTTAGCACTCTGCTTTTATCGAGTTGTTTTCCAAAGATATGTCCGACTGGTATGTAGTAGGATTTTTCATCATTTACGCAAAAGGAAATGCCTACAATACGACCATCGATCGGGCTGCAGGAATCCGTTTCGAGATCAACTGCAATATATTCGTTCTTTTTCAGCAAAGACAAAAGTGCTGAGAATGATCTCTCATTATCAACTATCCGCCAGCTGGCGGAAAATTTTTTCTTTTTGGTCTGCTCGATCTCACTATCAAAATGCTTCATGAAGGCAAACATTTCGTAGCGGATGCAAAATTCTTTTAATGCGTCAGTAAAAATATCCGGCACTTTCATTGAATCTATTTCGAGATTGATAGGAACGTTCATATCAAGCGTTACCAGCTTCTTAGAAAGCCGTCCTTGATCTGCATACTCAGTAATATTGTTCTTTATTTTCTCAGAAGTTATCTCATCAGCATGGCTGATAATTTCTTCCAGATCACCATATTCCTTAATGAGCTTTGCTGCTGTTATTGGTCCTATCTTTGGAATGCCTGGTACATTGTCGGATGAATCCCCGGCAAGAGCTAAAAGATCGACAATTTTTCCGGGTGGAACATCAAATTTTTCCTCAACCTCTTCAATGCCGATGAATCTGTCTTTTGAATGATCATATAATTTAACATGGTTGTCAACAAGCTGATACAGATCTTTATCTGTAGACACAATTACAATATCGTGCTCATTTTCATAACGCTCTGCCAGTGTGGCAATTATATCATCTGCCTCGTAGCCAGCTTTGGATAGTTTTGCAATGTTCGATAGCTTAACTATCTCAAGGATCGGCTCAAGCTGTTCGACCAGGTCTTCAGGCATTTTATCCCGCGTTGCTTTGTATTCTTTGTAGGTTTTATGGCGGAATGTTGGCTCTCGTTCATCAAAAGTTATCACAAAATATTCAGGTTCAAAACGCTCAAGTAAGGATATGATCGTTCGCAAAAAACCGAAGATCGCACTGGTGTTCTCGCCCTTTGAATTGATAAGTGGACGATTCTTGAAAGCAAAATAAGAACGATATATTATGGCTGTTCCATCGATGACATAAATTGGTTTTTTCATACGAACATTTCCTGAGTGCTTCTCCGAAGTGTCAATAATAAATTGACAAAAATTACTCAACTGAAAATATATCAATCAATATAATTATGATAATTAAGAGATATTTAATAATAATTTTGATGCTGTTCTTTGGCTCTCAGCTTTGGGCGAAAGAATATACTGTGTCTTACCTGAATTCCACGCGCAATGACCATCTGCCAGTTATGGAGATCGAGGGTAGGAATTTTCTGAACCTTTATGATCTTGAACGTATCTTTGATGGTTCTATTAAAACAGATCAGAAATCACAAACCATTGGTCTTATTACATTTGAGAAAAAGTGCGATTTCTCTTTTTTCAATAATTGGGTACGTTTTGGCAAACATAGCTACAATCTTCACGATGATATTCAGGTCATCAACGGATTCTTTTATGTTCCGGACTATTTTCTTAACCTCTGTGCTGATAAATTTTTCCCTGAAGAAGTCACACTGGATGACGGTTCGATCATCATAAATTTTTCCTCTATGCAGAAATATCTTATAAAGACAATTGTGCTCGATCCCGGTCATGGGGGAAAGGATCCTGGTGCGGTGGGACGGATCATCGGATTGAAAGAAAAGGATATTGTGCTTAATATAGCGAAAAAAGTGAAAGCTCACCTCGAGAAAAATCTCGATGTGAAAGTACTTCTTACACGGCATGATGACAGGTTTGTATCTTTGGGCGACAGAACAGATTTTGCCAATAAAAATCAGGCAGATATTTTTGTGAGCATTCACTGCAACGCAGCGTATAACACTAAGGCAAACGGCTCCGAAGTATATTATCTTTCCACTGCACAAACACATGAAGCGCGAGCTGTTGAGGCAATGGAAAATGAAGTTATCAAGTTTGAGGATCAGGAGAGTATATCCCGTTACACTGATCTTGATTTTATTCTCTATGATATGCGCCAAACTGAATATCTGAATGAGAGCAGCGAACTTTCAGAAATGTGCCAGAAGCAGCTTGTCAATACACTCTCCACAAAAAATAATGGCGTGCGGCAGGCAAATTTCTATGTACTTCGCGGTGCGTTCATGCCTGCTGTACTGGTTGAAGTTGCCTATCTGTCAAATAAATATGAAGAAAAAAAACTGCTTTCCAAGAATTTTCAGGAAAGAGCTGCAAAAGCGATATATACAAGCATTAAGCAGTTCAAAAATAAATACGATAAGATGAATTAAATTTTTGTCAGGAGAAAAACATGAAAAGAATATTTCTGATTTTTATCATTAGTTTTTTTAGTCTCACTTGTAATGTCTCAGCAAAATCGATGTTTGCCATCGGTAATATGTACGGAGCGCCGACAACGGTCATTCTCTCTTATGATCTTCAGCATGAGGGCATACAAAAACAGGAGATACTGAACATTCCCAGTCATGGAACCGGTGCGTATGATATTTGCGTAGAGCCGGAAAACGAGCTTCTATTTATATCTTTCAAAAATAGTAATATAATCGAAATGGTAAATGCATCCATGCTTACAAGCTGGGGGGGTGCTCAATTAGGAGAAATATCTAATCCTGCAAGTATCAAATATTATAATGAAACGAATACTCTTTATGCGTTAGAAAGGAATACCAACAAACTTTATAACTATATCTGGCATTATCAGGATACGACCTTTGCTTATGCAAATGCTTTTGCTCCTTATTATACTGAACTCGAAAATATCGTGAGCGGTCAGGATCTTGCAATTGATGAGAAGAATGATCTGCTATATGTGGCTGACAGTTCTCAAAAGTATGTTCATTATTTTTCTGCGTATGACCTGTCTCATTCAGGAAGCGTGGAAGTATCTCAAAAACCTACATCGATTGCCATCGATGACGGGAGATATCTCTATGTTGCGAACCGTAACTATGGTTCCAAGATACTTCAATATGATCTCCAATCCTCAACATTACGATCTTATGCACTCACTGCAGACAGTTATGTCATGAAATTAGCTGTTGATAAGTTCACAGGAAATGTATTTGCTTCTTTGAGTACAACATCAGGTATAAATAAAATTCTTGTGCTCGATGACCTTCTTGAGGTGCTCTATGTACTTGAAGATGAAGAGATAGTCTATCCTTCCGGAATGTGCATACCGGATCAAGATATTGGCTACAATCCCTTTGATGTGCAGAAAGATGATGGCGTTTTCACATGGATAGCTCCAAACAGTGTGATGCGCTATACTATCTCATTTAAAAATTTACTTAACTATCCATTAGACAATGTACTTATAACAGATTGGCTTCCTTCAGATCAGCATATATCAATGCATAATATGAGCTCTGACGGTGTTTATAATCAGCAGGAGCATACTATTACGTGGAATATCGGAAATCTGCCTGCAGGTGGAGAAAAAGAGGAAGTCTGGGTAGAAGTGAGAGTGCTTTCCGGCATTCAAACTCCAGACACGCTCATCAATTATTGCACAATTGGAAATGATATTGTCACAACAACAAAATATATTCAAACTCTTGTAAAAAGCGCTACTCCTATCACACAATCCTATTTTGATCCGAATCCATATAATCCGGAAATAAATGGGGGATTGGGCATTGCGCATTTGGACTTTGCACATGATGATTCACCAATAACACAAGTGAAGATTTACGACACATCAGGTGAACTGGTTTTAGAGAATAAAAATATAAGTTCCGAAGAAGTAACATGGAACGGAAAGAACGGATCCGACGATTTTGTTGCAAACGGTGTATATTTTATAATCGTGGAAAATAAAGCCGGCGAAAAAGCTGTCATTAAAATTGCAGTACTTCGGTAAAATAAATGTGCAGTTATCTTGACATTATTATCAGCAAATAATATGAAATATTATAAGAGGTTTATATGAAATTTTATAAAGTATTTATGGTTGGCGTGTTACTGATATTCTTCTCCTCATTTTTATGTGCACAAACCCCTGATTCACTAATTATGAAAATTGATGAAAACACCTACAAAATAGATAACATCAAAATTGATATTGCCAACAGAGAGATCACTTTCCCAGCAGAATTCAATATGAATAGGGGACTCATCGAAACCATTCTCGTTGGTCCCCAAGGGAGATTGCATGAAACTATATTGAAAACAGATGCTCTCCCTGCATATATCCAGACTTCGCTATTGCTTCTCGGACTGGAATGCGGACAAAATATGGAACTTGGCAATTATGACACAATGCCTGAAGGAGATTCTTTGCTTGTATATGCGATCTGGGCAGATACTCTTGGGGTAACACATGAAGAGCGGGTCGAGCGTTTAGTGTGGAATATTCCCCAGAAACGTGAAATGCTGAAAACTCACTGGATATTCCTCGGTTCAAAGATCGTTAATGGACAATTTATGGCAGGTCTCGATCAAAATATTATGAGAACATATCATGATCCTTTTACGATAATCCACAGTCCGCTTCCTACCATTACTGATGATACATTTTATGAAGCAAACAAAAACATAGTTCCTGAAAAAGGAACAAAAGCAACGATCAAGATAAAAGCATTAGATTAATTATTGGAGGATATGCATGAAACGATTTTTTTTAATTATAATTATGACACTTATTGTTGTTTCTTTCAGCCATGCAGAAATTGATCTCTCATTAGCTCATGAGATGGAACATTCTATTAAGTTAGGTTTGCAGTGGCTTGTTGAGCAGCAGGAAGATAACGGAAGCTGGCAATACTATCCTGCGATCACTGCACTCGCTGTTATTGCAATTGTCAACAGCAATCCAAATATAAGCTACCAGTTCGAGCCCGTTGCAAAAGGGCTTGGTTTCATTGCAAGCTGCGCAAAACCAAACGGAGCTATTTATGGCGATGATATGCCCAATTATAACACTTCGATCTGTTTGATGGCTCTCAAAGAAGCAAATGATTCCCAGTATAACGAGATCATCGATAGGGGTGAGAAATACCTGCTGGGTCTGCAAATCGACGAGCAAGAGGGTTACACCGTTGACAGTTTATATTATGGCGGAGTTGGCTATGGTGGGGATGAGCGCCCTGACCTTTCCAACCTGCATTGGGCTTTGGAAGCGATGCTTGAGCGCGAACCGGTCTATACAGATGAGCTTGAAATCAATAAGAAAGAAATTATCAATATTGAAGAAAAGAAGCTCTTTTTTGATAAAGCGATAATTTTTCTGCAGCGTTGCCAGAATCTTGAAGAGTATAATCCGGAATCATATTCTGAAAACGATGGAGGATTTATGTACGAACCCGGTATAAGTAAAGCCGGCGGTTCAACATCCTACGGAAATATGACCTATGCTGGTTTGAAAAGTATGATCTATGCAAAGCTTGATAAAGAAGACCCGCGCGTACAGGCAGCGTATAACTGGATAAGCAATTATTTTGTGGTAGAAACAAATCCGTTACTTGGCAATCAGGGACTTTTTTATTATTATCTCATGATGGCAAAAGCGCTCACTGCCTATGATACTGATATTATTGTCGGCGATGATGGTATCCAACATGACTGGAGAGCTGAACTCTCAAACCAACTTATCAAAATACAAAATGAAGAGGGCTGGTGGCAGAATGAGAACGGCAGATGGTGGGAAAATAATAAAGTACTTGTGACAACCTATTGCATCATTAGTCTCGAAGAGATTTTAAAAGGATAAACGATGTTGGTTTCATTCTATGCAACACTCAAAAACAAGCAAACCTATTCTATCCGAACAGAAAATTGCACATTTTCTACTTATTTTTCACAAATAGTTGACAAGCCCGTAGATTTTTCTTTACAAGATTTTTGCAAAAAATGTAAAGTATGCATTGATGCATGTGAAGTGTCTGCGATTTCGTGCGATGTAGAACCTTCATATAATATAGAGTGTTTCAAATAATCCCGGAGTTAAACGCTGGGCTGTTGATGTTGATAAATGTTACATGTTTTGGGTTGAAAATGGCGGCGGATGTTCAAGCTGTATTGCAGCGTGTCCCTTTTCGAAATAATATGGAAAAATTTAAAATGCACACAGATCAATTAATGTCTCAAATAGGCATATTTTTGGATACTACTTTCTTAAATAGGTTTCCTAAAAAAAAATAAAATTAAAAGGAGAACAGGATGAAAAAACAGATATTATTAATACTTATTGGAATTATTATTTCATTAGGTTTTATGTTATCATCTGTGTTGGCAGATGATTTGATAGACCGAGCCCAGGAGTTGCTTGAGAAATATTCAACAGCACCTCCTCCCCCTGAATTGAATGATCCTGATGACTGGAATGAAATAATGCAATCAAAACAAGCTGGACCAATGGTAAATTGTATGCCTCATTATTATAGTTGGGTTGGTAGAGAAATTACAATTTGGGGTAACGTACATTGGGGTGATATCTCAGCTGGAAACTATGAATGGGATCTGGGTGATGGAAATATTCTGACAGGTGCTGTTGCAGATGCTCGATATATTGCTGTAACACATACCTATACTACAGGTGGTATAAAAACTGCCACATTAACAGTGACTGATGACGATGGACTAATAGATGTTGATCAAGCAACAATTGATGTAATCCCGATTGTTGCTAAACAACAGCGGATTAATGCTGCAATTGAAGATGGTTTGCGCTGGTTGTATTTAAATCAAAACGCAAGCGGCTGGTGGTACGATTCAAGTGATTATTACGGAATGGGTACGACTGGCTTGGCTGTATTGGCATTTGAAGAGAATGCACATCACGGAAATAATGATCCTGATGAGGATATTTATGCTGAAACTGTTCAATTAGGCTTAGATTGGATAATAAATCATCATGGCAGAAACATTTCTATTAATGTACAAACTGCTGGTGATCCAGATACTGATGGAGATGGTATTGGAGTTTATTTTTCTACTAATGTATATGCAAATGGTATTGGGTGCTTGTCTGTTGCAGCAAGCAATCAACCGGATAGTGTTGTTGCAAGTGGTAACCTTGCTGGAATGACATATTACGAAATAATGGAAGATGCTATGAATTGTATTGCATGGTCACAAACTGACGCATCCTCTGGAAATCAACGTGGTGGTTGGCGATATGGTGCTGCTACTAGTAATTATGGCTCAAGTGATAACTCAGCTGTCCAATGGCCTGTGCTTGCTCTGAAAGCAATTGAACAAAATATGCCACCAATACAAACACCAGAATGGGTAAAAACTGAACTGGCATATTGGCTTGAATATAGTCAGTATATTGATGGTGGTTTTGGATATACATCCCCCGGTTATTGGGATAATAATGTTAAAACAGGAGCAGGTCTGGCAAGTCATTATTATATTGGAACACCAATTACTGATTCTACAATTGTAAATGGTCTAAATTTTTTAGATGTTCACTTCTATGATACCTATGATGGATCGGCTGGTGAAATGTTAGGTGGGAATTACTATGCACTTTATGGTTTTAAAAAAGCAATGGAATTCTACGATATTACAACATTTGGTACTGGACCAATAGACTGGTATGAAGAGATTTCAGATTACCTTCTTGACAATAGCTATTATGGTCAAAATGCTGATGGTTCCTGGCCCGGTGGAACTTATGCTATTACATGGACAGCAGGAACAACTCCTACTGCAATATTAGTATTAACTCGTGGTGTAGTTCAATTACAACCCATAGCAGTTATTAGCTCTTCTAATCTACCTCAACCAACTGATACTCCGATTGCTTATTCAGGTGCAAATTCATATCATCAAAATCCTGAGGAATTTATTACTCAATGGGAATGGGACTTTGATGCAAGTGATGGTCTTGACTGGGATAATCCTGATGCTATTGGTGAATTTGTAACATGGGAATATTCTGTGGAAGATACTTTTGAAGTAACTTTGCGTGTTACTGGTAGTGACAGTTTAACAGATACAGATGTCCATTTTACAATAGTAGATGATGGTGTAATTCATGCTCCAATTGCAGATCCAGGTGGTCCTTACTTTGGTCAAATTGGTGAAACTATAACATTGAATGGCTCTGGTTCGTATGATCCAGATGGTGGTGAAATCATACTCTACGAATGGGATACAAATGGCGATGGACAATATGATGATGCAACTGGTGAAACAACTGATGTGGTATTTGATAATTTGTACTCAGGTCTTATTGGTCTAAGAGTCCATACAGCAAATGCTTGTTCTGATTCAACTGCTCCAAAATATGTTACATTATGGACATCAAATGTTGATCTTGAATTAACAGAAAACAATGTAACAGTATCAAATCTTCATCCTGCCGAAGGAGAGGTAGTATCTTTTGAAGCTGCCATTGAATGCCATACTGAGGGTGGTGCTACTGTTGGTGAGTTTGTTGTTCGTTTTTATGATGGTGATCCAACAATAATAGTCAATCCAATTGGATCATTTACTATTGGACCAATGGGAAATGGAAATACTGAAACAGTTTCTCTGAATTGGACTATGCCAGATACACTTCCTCATGATATTTATATTCATGCGGATGCCGATTACGATATAGAAGAGTATAATGAAGATAATAACCAAGTGATAGTCGAGCTTGGAACTGCTGAACCACCTACTGATGAACCATGCTTCTGTCCAAATCCATTTAAGATTGGACATGAGGGATATCCTAATGAGGGTGAAATATTTCCAAACTTTGATGATCCCATTTCTCCTAAAACCAAGCTTAGAATATACGACATAGCCGGTGAACTGGTGAAAGAAAGCGATGATGTAGGTAATATCAGTATGCGGTGGGATGGTAAAAATGAATATGGCGACTTTGTCGCAAATGGTGTTTATTTTATCATCGTTGAAAATCAAGCTGGTGAGAAAAAAATCATCAAAGTAGCGATATTACGCTAGGAAAGGAGATAACAATGAAAACATATAAAATTATCAAGACAGTACTTTCTTTCGTGGCAATACTTGGATTATTCACCTCCTTTGCGTTTGCAGAAGAAGATATTGCAGGCGGACAGGGAGGTGCTTTCCTGAGAATTCCTGTTGGTGCTCGTCCTGCCGGTCTGGGAAATGCATTTACTGCTATTGCAGATGACGGCTCAGCTCCCTTCTTCAATCCCGCTGGTCTCTGCCAAATAAAAGGCACACGCTTGGGTGCTATGTACAATATTATGAGCTTAGATAGAATGAACTATCAGGCATCGATCATTGTAGGCAGCAAGCGTGATGCAGCTATGGCGGTCACCTTCAATAGTATTGGAGTGAGCGATATTATTGAATGCCTGCCCGGTCAGGGTCCAAGCGGAGTTACATTTAGCTCCAATGATATGGTTCTGGGTATTTCTGCAGGTGGCAAGATCATACCTTTGCTCAGCTTTGGTGCAGGAGCCAAGTATATTATGCAATCCATCGATGACAACAAGGCATCAAGTTTCGCATTCGATCTTGGCGCAATGATCATCTCACCTGTTTCCAGCGGACTGATAAAACAGATCCGCGCAGGCGCAAGCTTGCTAAACTTTGGTGGAAAGATGAAATGGGACACTGATTCTGACCATGAAGATACAATACTTCCCATGCTTCGTCTTGGCGCATCAACAGACCTTCAGCTCACCTCATTTGATTTGATCGGTACTGCGGAAATTTCTCAGTCTCTTGGACGTGAAGGCGATCAGAAAAATGATTTCAAATTACACCTCGGCGTAGAGGGCTGGCTTGCAAACTTATTTGCTGTACGTGCCGGTCTTGATGGAGAAGATTTCACAATGGGCGCTTCGATCGTATTAAGCGATTTCCGCTTTGACTATGCCTATATACCTGATTTTCTTGATGAAGGTGCAACTCATAAACTTGCCATTGATCTAGGCTTCTAATCATAGAAAAAACTATACTTACGGCTTTGTGGATATCCATGAAGCCGTTTTTCTTTACATCCAAACTTGACAGCCGATTTTGTGGTGCTAAATTATAAGTTGTTTAAATCGCTTTTTGAAAAATACATAGGGGGTGTTTGGTTTCGACAGGGACTCCGGAGGTAAGAATAGCATATCGGGCAGATTACCTATCCCGTTAAACCCGGTGATACTAAATTGTAAATGCAGATGAAAATCTAGCACTAGCTGCATAAACATGCAACTCATTTGATAGGATGGTGCCATTGACAACCTGTTAAATGCCGTTTTCAATGGCTTAGATGCTGCGATGTCTATACACAGTATTGAAGCTCATAGGCTTGGTTTCGGAAAGGTTTGCACATTGTTCTTTCTGAAATGACCAAATTACGATGTTCTAAATATGTAGAATTTCTTACAGCCAAATCTCTGGACGCGGGTTCGACTCCCGCCACCTCCACCAGTCTTCGTTTTGAGCGAAGCGAAAAATGAAGACTGCAGCGGCGTAATCGCCAGCGGCGAATGAAGCCGTGCTGATCGACGATTTTTATTTTGCTCAAAACTTCGCATCGGCAAGCCAACAGGAGTATTATGATGTACTATGTATATATTCTGAAAAGTATCAATTTCCCAGATAATTACTATACTGGTTATACTTCAGATTTGAAATTTCGATTAGAAAAGCATAACAATGGGGAAGTAAAACACACAACGAAATACAAACCTTGGAAAATCAAGACATATATAGCGTTTGATAATAAAGAAAAAGCCCACTCATTTGAGAGATACTTGAAAAGCCATTCAGGGAGAGCATTTACAATCAAACACTTATAATTTGAGTGGAGCGAAAACGTCCGCCTTTTTTGCATGCGGATACCCAGGCACGATCGGGGATGACGTCATTTTTTTTATTGAATGTTTGAACATCCAAAGCATTGCGAAAAAGGGAACAGTTAAATTTGCCCGCCCTGTGTAATTGCTTTGCACCACTTCGTGGATTACACAGGGCAAGCATTTAACGTCCTAAAGCTTTCGCAACGAGAGATAGGGTAGAGACGGGTTTATCCCGACGGTGTATGAGCATAATAAATAGACTCTTAGACAAGCTCAGGATGACAATCTTTATTTGTTTTGGTTCTACATTAATATTGTTTCGTGTTTTTTCGTGTATTTCGTGGTTGATAATCTGTTAAGTATACTTTTGCAACATGGATGAAAATACTTTAGCTTAATCTCATCAAAACAAGCGAATTAATAGGAAAACCAATATCCCTCGCCAGTACTTCACATTTTACTTTGAGGAGGAAAAAGATCTCTCTACTTTCTTCAGATATACCTTCATAATTTCCCTGCCCTTTGCTTATGATCATATCAGCATTCATGAAAAGCCTTTTGAATTCTCCGCTGCATTTTGAGAGTATTGTGCCAGGAACTGCTGAACCGGAGGACACGATTTCAGCTACTTTATCGATACCTGCCCGTTTTGCATCCTTTTCAACCACATCATTAATAACAGGAGTTCCACGAACTGCATAAATCACTTTTTTATGAGCAAACTGCTCGATCAACAATCTGTCAAACACTGATTCGCCTGCATTATCTCCTATATAGAGAATTGTTTTAGATTGCTCCAACCGACTTTTGAATAGTTCATAATCGTTTATAGCAAATTCTTTATGAATGATCGTTTTAATTTCCGAGGGGATATCAATATTTTGATGGATCGCAAGATCAATGACATTTCCGGCAATTGCCATTTTGATAGCTGTAAAAAGGGGATCAGTACTTTCTGAGATAAGATTTTCACAAAAAGGAACAAGCTGCAATGCTTCATCCGTGTTTTGGTTTTTAAGGTTTTCGTAAGGGTCTTCTACGCCGGAAATTTCCCTGATTTTACCGTAAATGAACTCTCCAATTTCTGGAGGAGTTTTATCCAAAGAAATTTCTTGAAAGAGCATTCCGACTTCATCTATGATGGATTTTATTACTTTCGGGTCATCTGTGAATAATCTCGCAGCACGAAGCGCTTGTTTGACGAAACAGGGAAAGCATTCAAAATAGGTTTTCATTCAGTTCCTTTCGCAGTGTATTTCTGTCATGGAATGGTCCATGACAACTCAAAAATATTCTTAAGATATTCTCTGTGTCCTCTGCCTGCCAAGGCGTAGTGAAACGTAGACTGGTGGTTAAACATATTTATTTATCCCAGCTATAACAAATCACTTACAATCGATCCATCGGGGAGCATGTTGTCGGGATGATATTGTTCGGTTTCTTCCATTTCATAGCGCACACATTTTGACCAATCACCTTTGCAGTAATTCAAAATCCATTTCTCAGCCAGTTTGCCGGCTTCATAGTAGTATTTCATAGGACACACAGGGTACCATTTGCATTCATGATTTTTGGGATGTTTATTCATTAACTCATAAATTCTTTCAGCTTATGAAAATTGGCAAGAGATTGAGAAAAATATTCTTTATTATACAGTAAAGATGCAGGATGCGAAAGAGGAAGTATATGGTAACCATTCGTCCTTACACTGTTGCCGATCAGTTGAGGAAATTCCTTTCTCGATATAGTTTTGAGAGCGAATCGGGAGAACAGATATTTAGTTGCGTAGTAACCAAGGGGAGCAAGAAGCCATGGTTGCACCTCATCAATTTCCATATCCAGATAAAAAGAGCATGCTTCGATCTCCTTTTGCTTTGGTCGTCTGTTTTTGGGGAGTGTGCATTTAATAAGATTGGTCATATATAGTTCATCTTCACAAATATTCGCATTCTTCAGGAGTGTATGAAGAATAGTACCGGAAGGTCCAATGAACATCCTGTTTTCTTTATCTTCCAATTCTCCTGGAGCTTGAGCGATCAGCATCACATCAGCATGTATGTTTCCTTCCCCTACAAGTGCATGAGTTCGGGTCTTATAAAGTGAACATCGGGTGCATACTTGAAGTTCTTCTCGTGTAAACATATTCGTGTATAATTATTTTTCTTTTATAAAATTGAGTAATTTTTGCATTATTTTTGTTGCTTTCCCTTTCAAGAAAACATCTGTAATCGTATTTGTATAATTTGATGGTTTAATGTTCACCTCGATGATTTTCACACCATTCCGTTTTGCCTCAATCGGGATTATGGATGCAGGCATAATTTCACCTGTTGTACCGACGAGTATGAAAACGTCCGCTCTTTCTGCTTCCGCAAAAGAATTAATTCTTGCCGGCTCGGAAATCGGTTCTCCGAAAAAGACAAAATCCGGTTTGAGAATAGTTCCGCAATCTATACATTTTGGTGGTAAATGAGATAGGTCAATGTTTTTTGCAGCATAGATTTTGTCGCAATTTGTGCAGATTAAATTTTTAGAAGTCCCGTGAAATTCAAATACGTTTTTACTTCCTGCTGTTTGATGAAGATTATCAATGTTTTGTGTAATAACAGAATTCAAATAACCAGATTTCTCCATTTCGGCGAGAGCAGTGTGGGCTGAGTTAGGTTCTGCTTTTCCAAAGAAATCATAAAAGATTTCTTTGATCAGTTTCCATGATTTGAGAGGATTTTGCCGAAAATAATTAATATCCAAAAATAAGGGATCGAATTTACTCCACAAGCCATTTTCACCCCGAAAAGGAGGGATTCCGCTTTCTACCGAAATGCCTGCTCCCGTAAAAGCGGTAACGTGTTTTGCATTCTTGATTAGTTTGGCAGCTTCTTCTATCATTTAGAATTCCTTAAAAATTCTTGCTAACGATCTTCCTGGAGCCTGAATATCCAAATCAAGAAAATAACCGAACGGAGTTTGCGAAACTTCATATCCTGAATCTTTCAATCTGTTTTCTGCCCGATTAAACATCTCTTTGGTTGTCACTTCATCTGCTTTGCTCATAGATAAATGCGCAAAAGAGTGTAAGACAATATGGTTTGTTTCGTTTTTCTTTGCAGCCCATTTCAGGTTTTTAATCATTTTGGTTTCCGCTTTGGCAATATCTTCTTCGTCTTTTTGCTCTACCTGAATAAAGCCGACTAGTGCATTTTTTATCTGCTTATTTTCTTCGTATTTCTCCACAGATTCCAAATTTTTAATATTGGTTTTATATGCAAATTTATCAGTATAAATCATCAATAGTTTCATTGATTGCTCCCCCTTTTGGCATTTAATAATCGAAGATGTTTTTTAAGGAATAATTTTTCTTGGAAATCGCTGAATCCAAATTCCGTTAGGATCTGTTTCCAATCTCTTTCTACATATTCAAATGCATATTTGCATTCAATTATTTTGAAAGGAATTCTAAAATAGAGTGGTGTTTCATCAGTAACAAATTCATTAAAATCAAGAATAATAAATTCGCCACCTTCTTTCAAGGCATTGAAGGCATTTTGGATGATATTTTTTTGAATTTCAAAGGGAAAACCATGGAAAACGAAAGAAATAAAGACTTTGTCATATTTCTTTTCCAAGTCAAAAAGTTGATCAATTCGCCGATTTATCACATTGATGTTTTCAAATTTCTTGGTTTTTTTTTTGAATTGGGAGATCATCAAGTCGGAGATTTCCAGCCCCAGAATTTCACCTTTTTTGGAAAGGTATTTATTCATCAAAAGCGCATTTCTTCCTGTTCCGGCACCGAAGTCGAGGATTTTATCGTCTTGGTTTATATTCATTGTATGAATGGCTTTTTTAATAAAAAAATTATAACCGCCCAATGTAACTATATTCAACATATTATCATAAAATTTTGCAGTAAAACCTTGGATTTCCACTTTGGATTTAGGATATAATTTTTCCATGTTTTTCCAGCTCATCTGCAATTTATTTTTTTTATGAAGACAAAACTTGAAGCAACGATTAATGAAACTATACTGAATGTGATATAATATCCCAGAAGAGATATTAATATTCCGGCAACAAGCGGGAAAAAGGTGGACAGGATATTTCCTGCGCCGGAAATTCCGGTATATGTTGCTCGGTTTTCATTGCTGGAAATCTCCACTAAAATACCATTTCTGGAAATATTGAAAGTAGTGATAAAAATTCCGGTAAGAACAAAAAGCAACTGATAGATTAGCTGGTTATTACCAAAGGACAAGCTGAGAAGTGGAATAATTGATCCTAAAACAAAACTGAAATACAATAACTTTTTATATTCAAATTTTTCTGATCGCTTATAAAGAATTAAACTGGTTATCAACATCCCGATTATCTTTAAAAGAAGAATATTTCCAATAAAGCTATAACTCAGCTCGAAATTTCTTTTAGCAAATAAGATCATAAAGGGGATGAAGCTGAAAGCAAGCCCCAGAAAGTTAATGATAAATAGGTAATTTTTCAGATTAGAATTTTGTGAAATTTCCTGTGGGATCATTTTAAAAAATTTCCAAAAACTCTGCTTATTTATGAATTCAACACTGATTTCTTTTATTTTCCAGAAACCGAAAGAAGCTAAGAATAACAATATTCCAGCAAGCAAAAGCAATGTACCGTAATTGTTCGGATAGGAAAGATGCTTGAGGATAGCACGTACAATTATGGCAGAAACAAAAATCCCAATACTGCTTATTACCTGTTTTATTGAGAAAAATCTTTTGCGTTTTTGATGTACAATGGATTTCCCCATAATATCGACATAAGAGATATTTGCAAAAGAACCGCTGAAAGAAAAGACTGAAATTAATATAAAAATAGAAAAAATAAGCATTTGATTACTAATGAAGTCAGATCTGAAAAGAATAAAAGCTAATAACAATAAAGTAATAATTCTGAAATTAATTCCCAACAGAAGATATTTTTTCTTATGTGTCTTGTTTGATAAAAATCCGGCAAAAATAATTTGCATTAAACCGGACCCTCCCACCATAATTGCAGTGAGAAAGCCCAACATAACGGCGTTTCCCCCGGCTTTTATCAGCATTGATGGAATGATAGTATGGACATCCATAAAATTGGAAGCAAGCGAAAGAAAAATTCCATGCCAGATTAAGGCTCTAAAATTAATTTTCGATATTTTTTTTGTTAAGATACTAGTCATTTCCACCTATTATTGAATTTACTTTTAAAGATATTTGCTACATTCCTTTCCAAGCACTTTTTTCCATTGCTAAAAATTTCTGCATTTCTTCCTGTGTCATCATCACTTTTTCAAAATTCACTTGAGAGTTTATGGCTTCCAACGGCTGTTTCACACTTTGGATAAGCATATCAAAAATCGGAATATTCAAAGCGGGCAAAGCCATCACAATTTTCACATTATCCTTATTGATCTCATAAGATTTGATAATGCCAAGATCATATAAACTGTGATTAATAGCGGGATGTTGTACGCTTTCAATAGTTTCTTTTACTTTTTTTTCAAAATCCATATTTTATTACTCCTTTTTATAAGGCTAAAGAACCCATTGGGTCCCATGGTTTTAAAATAATCGGTTCTAATTTCCAGGCGTTTTTTAATTCTTCAGAAAGATATTTTTTATTTATCACAACCTGATACGTGTATTCTTCAAACCATTTATCACTCATCACAAAATAGCCTTTTTCTCCGTTTTTTTCGCCCCAACTGTTTTCCACTTTCCATCTATTCGGAACATTGTTGATCAGATTGACACCGGTAAATACCATTGCGTGAGTCATCAAACTTTCTCCATAATCCAATCTGCCGGCTTTATCAAGTTCGAATTTTGATTGAAGTACGTTTTCATAATCATAGATATTTTCAGCCAAAATTCCTTTTTTCCTCTGCATTTTCTTTCCGACATCGCTGCCAAACCAGACAGGAACTCCTTCTTTTAGTTGTTTTAATGCAAGCTTTTTGAAAGTTTCTATATCGACATTGAGATATTTCACATTATTCCCACCTTCCACATTACCCAAGTATTGAACTGTGAAAGTTTTATTAAATGGTTTATCTTGAGTAGGAGCGTTAATAATGCTAATATAATCTTTCATATTCAGATTAACATATTTGGCATAAAATTCTTTTGGTGTAATTTCTAAATCACGATGGAATTTTTTATCTTTGTCGGTAAATTCAAAGGTAATTTTTTTGGGTGGGATACCCAGAAACATCGTTAATAACCGGTAAAACTCAAGGATCATTTTCTTCTTATCATTTTTCAATTTTTCTAATGTTTTGCCGGTTTGATGATCCTTTCGTAATGTAGAAGCATATCCCCTCAGTTTTAATGTTAGAATTTGGTTCATTCTGGCAGAATTACTGCTATGAAAGGATTCTGGCATAACAGCTTTGGGAACCACGCCGTATTTTTCGACAATACTGGTGAACATATCCCACTGTCCGCCATCATTCAGCGGTGCATTAAGAAGCCACATTATAATTCTGGAATCTGTTTTTTCGTCTAAGGTTTCGAGAATATTTTCCAGAAAGTAATTTGCTTTTTCTATTTTATCGAAGAACATTTGATAAGTTTGGGAAAGTTCAAAATTCTTAAGGTTTAGTTCTTTCATAATTTTGAATCTCATTGTATTCAATCCGGCAAAAAGCCAACATCTACCGCTCTTATTCTGAGCTGTGATCTTGCCGGTTTTTAATTCCAAAGAAAATGTGTGCTGCATATCTGACTTAGATTGATGATTCAAGGCAACTTCATCAAGTCCCACATTCAGAATACTGTTCCTGATAACGTTATCGTTCTTTCTTTTTATGGCTTTTTCTTCCATTTCATTGTAAAGATCATTATCTATGATCATTCTTTTGTTTAACATTTTTAGCTCCTTCAAAATTTCCTAAAAAATTTCTTTTATATTTCTTTTATATTTCATTTTTTTACTAATTTTTTTAAAATATTCCACATTATTATAATATGAACATCTTTCCAAAAATGCGAAAATTTATGCAAATATTTAAACTCGTCTCATAATCGAATTACATTTCGGACAGTGAGTTTGATAGCACGGAACACCTCTTTGGTGCGGTTCTTTATGTCCGCAACTTGGGCAAACACAATAACCACCTTGTCCCCGACCCAAACCTTGATTTCTTCCCCGTCCTCCACCACTGCCGAAACCAAGTCCTTGGTTTTTTCCTTGTCCACCACTTCTACCTGAACCAAATCCTTGCCCACTACCTCTACCATAATTACTAAATGAATTTTCAATTCTTTCAGTCGATTCAGAAAACACTTCTTTTTTTGTTCTTGATTGAGTGCTCTTTTTATCTGTTTTGGTTGTGACAATAGCTCCAACCGGACAAGCATTTGCCGCTTTATCAATACATGAAGCATGTTCGTCTATAATTTCAGCTATTGAGTTTTTAATTAAAAAACCTTCAGGACAAATATTAACACAAACGCTACAGCCAATGCATTTTTCTTTGTCTATTTTTGTCATTTTATTTTCTCCGTTAATTCAATATTTTCGGAATGCTTTAACATTTAAAAAATCCTTAATTTCTTCACCTTATTGCTTATAAGTCTTTTCTCCTGCTTTTATCTCTACTTTTAGAATATTTTCAGATGGAATTAAGGGACAGACATAATTAGGACTATAGGCACACCAAGGGTTAGTTGCTAAATTAAAATCCAATATCCACTTATTTCCCATTTTGTCTCTTTCCTCATAAAGGTCTAAATATCTACCTGCTCCGTAAGTTTTTTTTCCGTTGGTAGCATCTTTGAAAGGGATAAAAAGTCGAGTTTCTGATTCTTCAGATTTGTATACATTTAAAACACAGATGCTATTTTCCACCTCGAAAGAAAATTTTCCCCATTTCAGAAAATTCCTTAAATTTCCACCTGTATCTTTGATTATCACTTTTTCTTTGTGGGAAAATTCTTCTAATTCCAATTCGAATCTATATTTGAGATAAGGTTCAAAATAGTTTAATTTTGTGAAATTTGCTCTTTCTTTCGGCAAAATAGGTGATTGAAAATTTTGTTTGAAAAATATATCTTTTCCTTTTCTGTTATTTTTAATTTGATTTTTATAATTATCCAAATTCATAATAGCTAAATAAATATTTTATTAAAACGATTTTGTTTTTTTTGCATTAATAACGATAAAACTACCATCTCCGTACCCATCTAACACTTTTTGAACTTCAGTTATTTCATCAAGTTTTCCAAACACTGTCTGAAAGGTTTCTTCAATTTTAAATCCCGTTTGTTGGAGCAATTCATAGACTTCTTCAGTTCCAAAAAATGTTGCTTCTTTATAAAAAACACTTTTATCTTGAAATTCTAAATATGTTTTCCCAACAGTACTGTTTTTATCAACAAACCCGATGATGAGATGGCCATCTTGTTTGAGAACGCGATGAGCTTCCTGAAATGACTTTTGTATATCATCTACGAAACAAATCGTGGTAACCATCAAAGCATAATTCCAACTCTCATCAGGGTAGGGGAGATTTTCAGCAACTGCATCAATGGTCTTAATCCCTCTTTCCTTTGCTTTTCCCCTCATCTTATTAGAAGGATCTATTCCTTCTTTTATATCAAAAGGTTGTGCAAAAAGACCACTGCCGATTCCTATCTCAAAACCCTTTTCATTTTTTGGAATTGCTTTTTCAACTGCTTTTAATTCGGATAAATATACGAATTTATTGATTACAAACCACTCTTCATATTTGTGCAAATTATTATTGAATGCCCTTGTTTTTGCCAAATCAACTCTTTCTGGGATTTACATTAAGAGATGTGTTCTCTCTTGGCCTTTTTCCCATTCGACATGTATTTTCTCAATATTTTCACAGATTTTTTTCAGTCCAATATCAATTTCATCATCTCTCACTACGATGCAGACAAATTTCTTTTTTATGCGCTTAATATTTGGTCCAAAAATTTTTGATACAACAACATTTACCTTTTCTTCGAGAAGTAGGGTGCTGATTCCCTTTGCTTTTTTAGGATCTGCATGTACATCCTCTTCTTCATCAACTGTGTTTTCGATCCTTTTTAAAAAAGAAGCTTGATTCTCATAAAGTTCATAAATGTCATAAAAACGCGCATCTCCAAAATGCCTTCCCATAAAGGTTTTGCCATCATCAGTGGCAAATGCTACTCTTATTTTTTCCATTTTTTACCATATTCTTTTGTTTATGTTATTTATAATGCTTTATATATTACACTAAAAGCAAGAACTATAATAAGCATTGTAAGTCCAATTTCTAGCCAAAGCGGCTTTGTCTTTAATGAAACTTTACTTCCAATTCTTGCACCGATCATTGAGCCTATAAGTACAAATAACGCCGGAATCCAGACTATATTACCACGATGCCAATATATTGGTATAGCACCAAAGGCAGTAAAAATTGATACAGTTAATGAAGTGGCGATTGCTTGGTGGGTATCAAGACCAAAACTTTTAAAAAGGGCTGGAAAGATTTGACCACCACTGCCCCCTCTTAAACCGGTTATAATACTTACAAAAAAAGAAGAGCCAAAAATATTTCTCTTAGTAGGTTTAACCTTTTGGGCAAGCTTTGGCACAATCTTACTTAAATGAATGCCAAATGCTACTATAAAACAAAGGATAGCAAAGATAATTGCCAGGATTAGCGTCGGGATAAATCTGACAGAAATTGCTCCTATTATTTCTCCTAAGACACCCCCGACAATCGCATAAATCACTATCTCTTTGGCGATGTTTTTTCTCTGACTTATTGCACCTACTAATGATGAAAAAGGGATAACAAAAAAATTAATTCCAAAGGCGCTTAATAAAGGCAACCCTGCAAGATTAAGCAAAGGTATCCTTACAGTCCCTCCTCCAATTCCAAACATACCGCTCATAAAACCAGCAAAAGTACCGATAATAAAATAAATTGTGATTAATGTTATTTGTGGCATATTATTTCATCCGCATTTTGATCAATTTTTTTGCTCCCAAGTTCATAAATATCATAAAAGAGTGCATCGCTAAAATGACGACCAATAAATGTTTTCCCATCATCTGTGGCAAAGGCGACGTTGAATTTCATAAACAATTATAATGTACCGTTTTTGTAAGCCTCATAAGCTTGTTTTGCTGTCATTGTTCCAGCACCAGTAATAATTTTAATATTTCCTTGTTGGAGAGCCATCGCAGCATTACCACCAGGTCCATTGCCGGTGATCAACACATCGGGTTTTTGTTCAAAAAGTTTCTGAGCTGTACGGGGACCTGCACCATGCGCAACTTCATTGATATCAGTGTTATCAATTGAGGTCAGTTCGTCGTTTTTTTCATCATAAATAAGAAAATATTCTGTTCTTCCAAACCTGGGATCCATAGGGGAGTCCCATTCTTTTCCTTTTGTTGTAAATGCGATTTTCATTTTTTCTCCATTTTGTTTTTTTGGCTCACGGATTTACACGGATGAGCGCTGATAAAATTATTAGGTTGTTTCATCAGTATTAGTGTTAATTGGTGTATATTTCTTTCGGTCATTATCATATATTTTTCTTATAAACTCTGGTTTCTCGCCAAAATTAAGGAGAAGACCTACTTCAATATTTGTTGCGGTTAGATATGCGAGAAGTTGTGCTTCATCTTGTTTTGTTAAAGTTTTGATTGCTTTTAATTCAAGAATGATCTTATCTTCAACAAGTATATCTGCGTAATATTCTCCAACAATTTCATTTCCATATATGACGCTGATAGGAACTTGTCTAGAACAATTCACACACATTTTACTTAGTTCGATCAGAATTGCATTTTCATACACTTTTTCAAGGAATCCGTATCCAAGAGTGTTATATACATTGTAAAAAGCTTGAATGATTTTTGAACTAAGTTCTTTATATTTCATGTTATAGATCACTGGTTTACGCAGATAAACGCGGTTTAGAATTATATAGCTTTTTTATTGTTGCCATTTCTAATAATATATATGTATTTTTTAAAGATGTATCTGAAAATTGGAACATTTTACTGAAAATATTTTTTTTAAATAAGGAATAAAATCTGTGTTCATCAGTGAAAATCCGTGAGCTTAATTATCTTTTTCCAACTATCTTCTAAAATAATTTTCAAGGTTTCGGAATTGCTTTCAATAATTGTTTTTCCTTGTGTCATTGCGACAGTAAAGCTCTCATCGTAAGGAAGATTTGAAATATGATCTATCGAATTTTTCTCACAAAAATCGCGTATTTTCTCTGCGATTTCAATATTTATATCATACTTGTTTATAATACAGCCTGATGGAAGTTTGAAATTTTGAATAAGTTCAAACACTCTCTTCATGTCATGAAATCCGGACAGTGTAGGTTCAGTAACAAGAATTACATAATCAGCACCGGACAAAGAAGATACTACAGGACATCCAATACCGGGAGAGCCATCGACAAGAATAATATCCTTGCTTGTTTCTTGGGCAACATTCTTTGCTTCTTTTTTGACTTTCGCGACCAATTTCCCGGAATTATCAGCACCAATACCGAGTCTCGCATGCACCATGTGAGTACCGCTCTTTATTTTTGAAATATACCATTTGCCGACATTCTGCTCTACCATTTGTATTGCTTTTACAGGGCATATTTCGGCGCAGTAGCCACATCCTTCACAATCGAGAGGTGTTATATTGAAAGAGTCATTGATATTTTTTATTGCATCAAATCTGCATATCTTCTGGCATTTCCCACATTTTATACATAATGATTGATCGATCACTGCTTTGAAGCCGGAATAAAAATCTTCTGATTGTGAGAAATCCGGTTGAAGAAGAAGGTGCATATCAGCAGCGTCCACATCGCAGTCTGCTATAACGGCATCGTTGCCAGCAAGCATTGCAAACGCAGCAGTGATAGAGGTTTTACCTGTGCCGCCCTTACCTGAAATGATCACTATTTCTTTCATGACAGCACCTCCAAAGTTCGCAGGTTCTCGATAATTTTTTCAAAGGAATTCCTGATCTCAGGTATAGTTTCAGAAAGTAATCCACCCTTTGCATAGGTTTCTGCCGCTCTTTTCATATTAGGAATTTTACCGAGGAGAGGGATACGTTCTTTTTTACAATAACGTATCACATCATCGTTTCCAATACCATAACGGTTTATGACAACGCCACATTGTTTTTTCAACTCTCTCATAACGTCTACAGCCAGCTTGAGATCATGCAATCCAAAGGGGGTCGGTTCGGTGATGAGAATAATATAATCAGCATCTTTCGTCGCTTCGATCACAGGACAGGAAGTCCCTGGGGGTGCATCAAAAATTCGTAGTATATCAGGTGAAAATTTCTGCTCAACATATTCTAATGTTCTCTTGATCACAGGCACTGCCTGTTCTTCGCCGACATTGAGCTTTCCTTCTAAAAAATGCAAATCATTCTTTCTGAATTCTGTGATCTTTCCCACTTCAAAAGATTTCATGAGTAGGGCATTTTGCGGACACAGCTCCGAGCATGCATAACAACCATGGCACAGTTGATTGAAAACCAACACCTCTTCTCCCAATTTTATAACTGCATTGAACTTACATACTCGCTGGCAATTACCGCAAAGTACACACTTATCTTTATCCCATTCAGGGATCATTCTAAAAGCTTTTTTTTCCCGTATCTTATTCCCTTTAATGAAAAATCCGGAGTTGGGTTCTTCTACATCGAGATCTGCGAGAATAACAGGGAATTTCTGAGAAAGGAGATGGGCAAGATTCGTCGCAAGAGTGGTCTTACCTGTACCGCCTTTTCCACTTGCAATTGCTATTTTCATGATACATTCTCTACTTTGATTTTTTGTTTTATCTCGAAACAGTTGCCAAATCGATCTTGAATAAATACAAGCGGGTAAAGATCTCTTTCGATAACCGTATGGCTATAGTTTTTTTCTTTAACCTTTTTAATGATTTCGTTTCTATCTTCTACTTCGATACACAGGTGAGAATAATTATTTCTGGCAGGAAGGTCTGTAACAAAAATCTCGATATCTGCTTTACCATTTGAGAGCATGGTCACTGGGACATCTTCATAGAAACCAAATAATTGTTGATTGAGCTCTTTTTTAAGAGTGAATTCTTTTTTAATCTTCAGACCGAGTATGTCCTGATAAAAATTAATTATATCAGTAGGATCGGTGATGGTGAGTCCAGCATGATGGATCATTTCTTACCTCCATGATAAAAATATTTTTCCATGCGGTCAAATGCAGTATTGATCATGTCTTCATCAACGCAGAAAGATAAGCGCAGATGACTTTCCCCTGTAGGTCCGAAAGCAATACCAGGCGTTGTTGAAACCTTTGCTTTTTGCAGTAGATTTACACAGAAATCTATTGAATCCTTGCCTTCATCGAGAAGAATTTTTGGGAACATCAGGTACGAACCGGTTGGTTTTACATAAGAAAAAATATTCTCGAGCCGGTCGAGTCGGTTGCACATAAGATCACGTGCGGATTTGTAATGAGAACGGAAATCATCTACACAATTTTGTGAACCTCTCAATGCTTCCAAAGCTGCATATTGAGAGATTACAGGCGCACAGATCGCAAAAGGAATATGTGCTTTTTTTATTTGAGGGATCACCGCTTCCTGCGCATGAAGATAACCTATCCGCCAGCCCGTCATTGCATAGGTTTTTGTAAAAGTGTAGCAGGATATCACATTGTTTTGAACTTCCGGAATTGAAGCAATACTGAAATGCTTATTTCCATCATACACAAAATACTCGTATGCTTCATCCGTAATGATCACAAGATTGTTTTCGATAGCGATTTGAGCAATTTCTCTAAGAGTTTCTTCAGGGAATATTGATCCTGTCGGATTGTTTGGACTGCAGAAGAGTATTGCTTTTGTTTTCGGAGTTATCGCTTTTTTGATATCTTCAATATGAAAAGCAAATTCATCATCTTCATGTAGAGGTACGAAAACCGGTTTTGCAGATGCGAGAAGCACCTGCCGTACATGAGTGGAATATGTGGGGGAGGGCACGATAACTTCATCTCCCGGATCGACGGTTGCCATTACTGCAGAAGCGATGCCTTCGATCGCGCCGACAGTCACTAATATCTGGTTCGGATTTGCAATAATATTGTTATCCCGAGCTAACTTTTTCACAATTTCTTTTCTCAGTTCCAGCAGTCCGTCACTTGGTGAATATCCTCCAACAAGACCTTTTTCTATTGCTTCGATTGCAGCTTTATTTATATGCTTGGGTGTTCCCGAAGTTGGTTTTGCCCACGAAAGAAATGCGACATCCTCGATCTCTTTTGAGAGTCGTGTCATTTCATGAATAGCTGATTTGCTGATTGAACTCACACGTTTTGAGGTTAAACTTTTTCTATTCACAGGTATTCCTTTTCTGAAAGATTTTTCTATTATTCAATTTCGATTACTTTTCCTACTCCGCCTTCGATATATTTTTCAGGATAACGCTTTTTTATCTCTTTGATGTACTCGGTGCAATGGGTAGGGCACACAAATGTAAGCGGTTCGAGTACAGAATATTTTTTGAAACCATGAAGCCCACCGATGAGTGCATAGGGTTCGCCGAATTGTCGCGCTGTTTCCAAGATTTGTTCCACTCCCGAATGACTGCACCCAACAATGATGACCAATCCTTTTTCAGTCTTTACGACCAAGGATTGTTCGACATTGGCAAGCTCACCAGTGGAATATATATTTTCATACAGCTCTGCCGGTTTATCAACATAGATACGTTCTTTCACGTTATGAATTCCTCGAAGAGAGGGTGGGATATAAAGTGTTACATCATTATTTTCAGAGAGGAATGAGGACAATCCACCGATGTGATCGTAGTGATTATGAGAGATGAAAACAGCATCAATGTCAATAGGATCGATACCAAGTTTTTTCATATTTGACATCAGGATATCGCCATTGTCGCCGGTATCAAAGAGGATTTTTTTCTCATTGATCTCAATGAGTGCCGAGAATCCCCATGAAGGTTGAAGGTCAGGATCGTAGGCAGTATTATCAAAAATAATAGTAATTTTCATAAGTATTAAAAATAATGTTAATCCCACTTTTTGGTTCCGGGTCCCTTTCCTTCGCCGTGTTCGCACATGCTGTCGCCTGCTGTGATTGTGCCTTCAATATAGTCATCTATGATAGAGTCAACATCACCCTGCACACCGATTATCCAGTCCATGTCATAGGTCCTGAATAGCTCCTGTGCTCTGTTACCCATACCACCTGCTATGATGATCTTACACCCTAATTGATTGAAATATTTTGGAAGTACACCTGGCGCATGTCCGGGATTCTGGACGATTTCTTTTTTTTCTAAAACTCCGTTTTCGATATCTACAAGTGTAAATTCAGGACATCGTCCGAAATGTTGAGCTACGTTTCCATTTTCTGTAGAAATTACTATCCGCATCAGATCTCCTAATGTATTTTATTTTTTATTCTCGTGCCATTTTTGCGCCGCATTTGGGGCAGGTTTTGTTCATGCAGGGAACACCTTGCACATGGGTTTCTTTGTACCCGCAAGAAGGACATACGCAGTAACCGCCGGGACCCGGGAAATTGCCACCTTGTCCGCGACCCTGTCCTTGTCCTCCACCCACACCTCTGCCTTGACCGTTTCCTCTTGGCATGTTATTCTCCTTTTTCAGTATCGATCACTGAATAAGTGCCTTCTACTTCCGCAGATGGTTTTCTCTTATCTGTGATCTGTTTTGTTTTCACTTTATTTACAATTGCATTCACGGTTTTTCGTGAAATGCTGTCTGGTTTACGAAGGTCATTTATGATCGCACCGATAGCAGGTATGACAAGTGTGCGCCATACAGAGATGCTTCCATCTTTCTTTGTGAAAGCACCAAAGCAACTACCGTTTCTTCGACCTGTTCCGGGACCACGACCTTCCGGACCTGTACCGTCTCTTCTTGGCATAAAAACTCCTAAGTTATTACCACAGAGGAGTCAGAGAGCACAGAGTCATATAAACTTTCTCCATGAACTCTGAGTCCTTTGTGGAATGAATAGCTGATAAGGTTACTATTTCTCTGCAGCTTTGATTTCTTTGAGTCGAGTTTCAAGATGCTTCATATTTTCTTTCATCATATTCAGTTCGTTCTCAAGATAATCTTTTTCATTCTCTGCTTGAGCAGACGCGGGATATGGTGCATATGCAACAGGATAAGCGGGTGCAAAATCTACACCAAATCCTCTTCCGCGTCCGAAGCCGCGACCATAACCAAATCCTTGTCCATAGCCGGATCCTCGTCCGAATCCGCGTCCAAAGTTACCTCTTCCACCTGCTGCATTCATGTAGCCAGGTCTGTCGTATCCGGAACAAAAGCCAGCTGCTCGCCCGGTCATAGGTCCCATTCCGTTAGGACCAGTTCTGTCTCCACGTGGCATAGTATGCCTCCTTGTATTGTGATTTATTTAAAATTTTATTCATCTGCCCTGCCCCCATCGTCCTCGACCGCGACCACGTCCTCTTTGATAATATTGATTAAGATTTTCCAGGTCAGCTTCATTGCATTCGGGACATTTTACCGGTGCTTGTTGTGAATAGTTGGAAAGCGAACCACAGCTTCTGCAGCGTACTATATGTTGTATGAATTGGAAGTCGCCGCCCTCGATAGAAATTTCTTTTCCTTCTATGATGCCTGATGCGATCTTTTTTCGTGCTTGATCAATAAGGCGGGTGAAGGTAGGACGTGATATTCCCATTTTTTCAGCAGCTTCTTTGTGCTCGAATCCTTCATAATCAGCGAGACGGAGCGCCTCGTATTCGTCAACAGAAAGATCGACCCTTTCCAGCAGGCGTGCGGGTATTCCAACGGGTTTGAACCTACTGCAAATTGGTGGCTTGCTTACGCGTCTGATCTTTCTTGGTCGTGGCATTTTATTTCCTTGTTATGAACTTATGTTCAAAACTTAAGACGGCAAATAGGATTGTCAAGTAAAGAGTGAATTTTTTTATGAGTGTTCATTCGTGTTAACCCTGTTAAATCCCTCCGGGAAAATCGGAGATTTTATTTAACAGGATAAATTCGTGATTACAAAAAAATTACGACTCCTCGCGTTGCTTAGGAGTCGTAGTTATGTATTTGTTTTTTAGGATTTATAATTTTTCTAAAATTTTATCAGTGATCTCGTTGAATATTTTTCCTGCTTCTGTGTCTGCATTTTCACCAATAAAGGGTTTGCCTGTATCGCCGGATTGCACGACCTGCACATCAAAGGGAATTCTTCCAAGGAGGTCAATATTGAAATCCTTTAATGCCTTTTCTCCGCTGCCTGCCTTGAAAAGCTCGATCCTCTGTCCGCAGTAAGGGCATACGATCTCGGTCATATTCTCAACAATACCGAGAATGGGGATCTCCAATTTTTTTGCGAAATTAATAGCTTTCCGTACATCGAGATAGGCAAGTTCTTGTGGTGTGGAAACAATGATCACACCGAAAATTTTCTTAAGGATTTGGATAACGCTGAGAGGTTCGTCTCCAGTTCCCGGAGGGCAGTCAACAATAAGATAATCCAGCTCGGGCCATTCAATATCTTCCATGAACTGTTTTATGAGGTTCATCTTCATAGGTCCGCGCCAGATAACCGGACTGTCCGGATCCTGAAGTAATGATGCGATGGAAAGCACTAAAAGGTTTTCTGAGACTGGCACAGGAGTTGGGGAGTGCCCTTCCTGATGAACCAATCTTTTATTTTCGATACCGGTCATTTTTACTATAGAGGGTCCGTGAATATCAACATCGAGAATGCCAACTTTGTTTCCCTTTTCTGCTAAGGAATATGCAAGATTCACACTAACAGTGCTTTTACCCACGCCACCTTTACCGCTCATCACCACGATCGTTCGTTTTATGTTATTCAAATTTTTTTCATAGAGTTCCTTTTTCTTCTCCTGCTGATCCTGCTGAATATCTGTCATTTCTGTCTCCTGATTTTTATCATTTTATACATACAAGGTATGGAATAAATTGAATTGTCAAATTAAAAGTGAGATTTTTTCTTTAAGCCCGATAAATTGACAGTATGCAGTTCATTTCAGGAAAATATACAGCAATTAAACTTGGAGATATAATGAAAAAAATAATAGTTTTTTCCTTGATTCTACTCAGCACATATACTCTTTTTGCAGATGACGCTGAAGAGGTACAGCCCAAAGAATTTACACTTGAGCAGTCGCATCAGATATTTGCAGTGGATTTCTTTAACAGAACCTGGAATTTTCTTGATATGCCTGAAAGAAACTATGAAGAAGACGAAACAATGCTCAATCTTGCTCATGCGTCGCTTCTTCATTGGTCGATCGTTGGGCAGCCCATAAATATGCAGCGGGGAGAGTGGATGGTAGCCCACGTGTACACAATTCTTGGAAGAAAGGAATCCGCTCTTCATCATGCCCAGAACTGTCTTAAAATTACCGAGAAATTCGGCTTTGATGATTTTGATCTTGCCTTTGCTTATGAGGAGTATGCACGGGCTCTGGCATTGAATGATGATGATCGGTGGAAAGAATATTACGACCTTGCAAAAGGTGCCGGTGAGCTTATTGAAGAAAAAGGAGATCGGGAATATTTCCTTCAAATTCTTGATGAAGGTCCCTGGTTTGGGAAAAGATATAAAGAATATAGGAGAACGCACTTTATAACAAAGTAGGATTAGAAGTGGCTTTTTATTTAAACCTCGACTCCTCGTCGCTTCGCTTCTTAGGAGTCGAAATTGATTGATTAATTTTAATATAAATTGTGTCAATATTTTATCACCTCAATAAATCTACTTCGAATCCTAAGCGCAGCGAGGATTCGAGGTATTGTTTCACTTCAAACCTCGACTCCTTGTCGCTTCGTTCCTTAGGAGTCGAAATTGAGAGTTTCTTATTTCCCCAAAACTTGACAATCCGACCTCTCACTTTGCTTTTCTCTTACTTTACGTATAGAATGTTAATTACGTGCTAATAAGCCACCATAGCTCAGTTGGCAGAGCAACTGATTCGTAATCAGTAGGTCGTGGGTTCAAATCCCGCTGGTGGCTCCATATTTGAATTATAAATGAATTTATATAAAAAAGTTTTAATCTCTTTCAGAAATAAATATGTTCTCAATTCACTGCTTGAGAATGCACTTTACCTGATTACAATTCTTATACTTCTTTTCCTGGTTTTTTCATTTATCATTCAACCTCTTACTTTATCCTATGAGAAATATGATACCCTCACAACATGGTCTCTGATCGCGAAACTCGTTGCAGGAATTGTCATCCTATTTTTCATCATAAGATTTCTCTTCACAATCCCATCTGTAAAGCAAATAGCTTATAAAATCTCAGAATATGATACAAAAAATAATGAGATAATTCTTTCTGCTCTTGAATTTGAAACACAATCTGATATAGCTCACTATTCACAAGAAATTCTTGAAAAAGCAATTGATGATGCAAATAATCAAGCATCAGAGGTAAAGTTTTCAGTTATCTTTCCTGCAATAAAACTGAAGAAAAGCTTTCATTCCATTCTTTTTTCTTCTGTTGCTTTTATACTTGTACTCCTCATAAATCCTGTATTACTTACTAACTCCGCAAAAACGATCCTGCATCCCACAGCATTTGCACCGCATTACGACACATTCATAAAAATTTCTACGGGAAATACAACAATCCTTAAAGGAAGCAATCTGCAAATTGAAGTAAGAAATTTCTATCAGGAATTATCCTATGACATTCACGTAGAGCAGCAGAGACGCCGGAAAACTGTGAAGATGAACTCTAACACTCATGTTCTCTATAATATCACCGACAGTCTTCATTATGCGGTCTCAAATAAATTTGCGCAGTCGGACACTTTTACGGTGCTGGTGCTGGAAAAACCCATCATAAAGAATTTGCAGATAAGCTACTTCTATCCTGCGTATACTCAACTAAAAAATCGGACTGAAAATGACATCTCGGGTAAGATCATTGCGATCAAGGGGACTTACATTATTGAAGAACTCACGGTAAATAATGAGCTCACTGAATACAGGATCATCTTTTTTGACGGCACCACAAACGAACTTGAGAAGATAGGGGATTTCACTTACAGGACAGGATTTACGGTTGAGAAAAGTGGAAGTTACCATTTTTATTTGAAAGATATTCTTGGAAATACTAATAACATTTTTGAACGGACTATATTTGCTGAAGAGGATCTTCCACCAAAAATTGAGATCATCCTGCCTGCACGGGACAAGATCCTTGCTCAAAACATGCAGGAACGTATTGATTTTACCGCTTCAGATGATTTTGGTATCCAAAAAATTGAAATTCTCTACAAGAAAAATGATGGTGAATACATCTCAAAAACAGTTATTGACACAACCGGAATTACCACGCTCACGGCAAGTTACAATTTCGATGTTTCTGATCAGGAACTCTTTCCTGGAGATGTAATATTCTATTATTTGAAAGTTTATGATAACTGTACTGTTCCTGAAGCATATACTTCTAACACAAAGATTTTCCTGTTAAAATTTCCCTCGATCGAAGAGCTCTATGAAGAAATTCAAAAACAGCAGTCCGGGAATATGGATGATATGAGGGAATCGCTGGAAGAATCTCGAAAAAACAAAGAAAAATTTGATGAACTGAGAAGGAAATTTCTCAAAAATGAGGAGATGGACTGGCAACAGAAGGAAGATCTGAAGGAAGTGATAAAGAAGCAAAAAGAGCTTGCTAAGAAGGCAGAAAAAGCAGCTAAAGAATATGAAAAGTTTGTTGATGAGCTCGAGAAAAACAAAGCAGTTGCAAAGGAAACTTTAGAAAAATTGAAGCAGATCCATGAGATCATGAAGGAAATCTCATCTCCCGAGCTTGAAAAAGCAATGAAAGAACTGCAAAAGCAGATAGAGAAGATCACGCCCGATCAGATGAAAAATGCGCTGAATAACTTCCAGTTTTCACAAGAGGAGTTTAATAAAAAACTCGAGCAAACTTTAAAATTGTTAAAGAGTATTCAACTTGAACAGAAATTGCAAAAAGCGTTGCAGCAGGCAGAAGAGCTGGAAAAACTGCAAAAACAGTTAAACCAGCAAACCTCTGAACGTATTGATCAAGATCAGCAATTGAGTGAACTTGCTCCTTCGCAGTCAGATATTCATGAAAAATATGAATCGCTCAAAAAAGAGTTAGAGGAACTTGCAAAAGAGCTTGCAGAAAATAGTGAAAAGAATGCCGCAAATGAGATCGAGAAAGGTCTCAAACAAGCAGCGCAGCATAAACTGACTAATGCGCTTCAAATGGCGACACAGCAGCTTAAATCTAATGACAAGCAGGTTAAAAAGAAGCAATGTGATATACTTGTTGGTTTTTCTGAACTCAGGAATTCAATATGCATGGCGCAGATGAAAATGCAGGCATCGCTCATGACCGAGTTTCAAAAATTGCTCAAGAAAACCCTTAATGAGATGCTTTTCTTCTCCAAAAAACAGGAGCGTTTCCTTGATAAATCCTATAATACCTATGATATTCTCGATGAAGAGATAAGCATGTACGAAGGCATCAAGAATTCGGTCAACACGCTTTTTCAGAATCCCATGATCATTCTAATGATGGATCCAAAATTTTTTCCTCATTCTGCAATTGCACTCAATAGCTTTGAAAGAATGTTCGAAAAAATTTCTGAAAACAGCCATTACAATATTCAGAAAGACAAAGAAGAAATATTTAAGGCAATGAATCTAATGATCATTGATCTTTTGCTCTCGAAGAGCAAGCAGCCGCAGGGCTCCGGTGGAAGTATGCAGCAGCTTTTACAACAGCTTCAGCAGATGTCACAGGGGCAGCAATCGATAAATATGCTTACCCAGGCAATGCTTGAGCAAATGATGGGCCAATTGCAACAGGGCAAGGGCTTGACACCACAGCAGCAAGGGATGATAGACAGAATTGCAGGCAACGAGCAGCAGATAAAGGAGAATTTTGAACGAATGCTGCGGGATTATCCTGAAGCTGAAAAATTACTTGGAAATATGGAGGGATTGAAGAATGAGTTAAAAGAAGTAGTGGAGAAGCTTCAGCGGGGCATAATTGATGAGCAGGTGATCCGCCAGCAGAACAAAATCCTCTCCCGACTGCTTGATGCTCAGCGCTCTATCCATGAGCGGGATTACAGCAAGAAAAGAGAATCCGAAACACCCGATGAACAGCAGTGGGATGTGCCGGACAATCTCATTATTGACACTACAAACATGGAAGTTCGGGATATTCTAAAGTATATTAATGAAAATTATCCGGAAGAGTACCATCGTTTGATAAAAGAATATTTGGAAAAGATACAGCATGAAAATAATTAGATATCTCATTGCAATAACCTGTTTTGTCATACTTTTCACACAGACAATCTATGCAGTTGATGATCAAGCGGTACTTCAGGTAAAAATTCGGGAAGCATTGCATTATGAACAGCAGGGAAACATTATTAAAGCCGAAAGATTATATAAACAATTACTTGAGAATTTTGCGCATAACAGACAGGTAGTTAGCAGCTTAATAAATCTCTATATGAGAACAAATAAACTCGATTCTCTTGAAAGATTTCTTGAAGATGAGAAGAATTTCCTCACTAATAATTACTATGAAATTACACGAATTGAATTACTGATCAAGAAAAATCAGCTTGATGAAGCCAGGAAAATGGCAGAAGTTATGCTCAAAAATGCTAAAGTTAATTTATCGATTATCAAGCAGGTCGCGAAGGTATATCAAAAATATTACCTTTACGATGATGCTATTGAATTATATCTAAAAGCACGAAAGGAATCAAAGAATTCAATAGTATTTGCTCAGGAATTAGCTAATGTTTATCAGTTACAGGAAAGATCTTACGATGCGTTGAATGAGTACTTAAATATTTTAGACAATAAAACCTATAAAAATGTGCGTTATCGATTAGAGAAGCTCAATCTTTCTTATGAAGAGATAATTACAGCGATAGAAGATCGATATGAGAAAGAGCCGGGTGTAGGATTGCAGGAGCTGATCGGTGAATTCTATATTCTGGCAGGTCAGTATCAACAAGCATTTGAAATATATAAAACTCTTGGTAATGATGCCTTGATAAAGCTTGCAACCCTTTCAGAGAAACAGAATTTGTACAAGCTCAGTATTCAATGTCTTTCTGAAGTACTTAAATCTACAAAGGATGAGCAGACAGTTCTCTTTCTGGAAAATAAGATAGGGGAGCTATATTATTTACTTAATGATCACGAAAAGGCATATAAGCATTATAAAAAAGTTACTGAACTTTATCAAAAGACGAAAGCATCGCTGCCTTCAGCATATATTTTTGGAGCATATAAAAATCTTGCATATCTTGAGCTTTTTGAATATCAAAATCCTGTGCAGTCACAAATATACCTGGAAAAAGCGCTTGATTTTGCCAATGTTTTAACGGATAAGGCTGAGCTTAACATATTACTATCACAATGCTATTTACATCAAGAAGATTATGTAAAGAGTGAGAAAATATTAACTGAAATTATTGATAATAAACATTACAATAAAGATGTGAAGGAAAGAGCAAAGATGAAGCGTATTGAAACAGTACTTCTCAAAGGAGATTTTTCTGCAGCAGATTCACTTTCTAAAGATTTTTTTGCTCATGATTATGAATCCAAATTTATAAATGACATTGCCGGAATGTATCGAACAATGAATAATGAGTTACATCTCAAGCAAGCAGATGATAATGTAAAAAATGCTGCTCTTTCATTTCTTAGAAATATGTATTTTAATAACAATGCATTGTTGAATAAAGATATTGAGCAATTATCTATTGTCCTTCAGGATTCTGCTACTGTATCATATCTAAAGTTGCAGGTTGCCGATTATTATTTTAATCAGGGAGAGTATGCATCCGCTGTTGAGCTTTGTAGAGAATTACTAGAAAGCAATGATGGTCCATACAGGGAATATGTGTGCTTCATGACTGCGAATTGCTTTAACCAGCTTGGTTTGAATGAACAAGCTTTTGCATATTATACTGCTTATTTACTCGAGTTTCCACAAGGGACCTTTGCTCCGGATATACGGCTTATGCTCAAAAAACTGAACTCCTGAACATATTTCTGGACAAAGAAATTTTACTGATTCAATCATACAAAATTACATAGATATTAAATAGAATAAAATTTTTGCATTTAGGAGAACTGATGAAGAATAGAGAGAAGAAAAAACAAAATTTTGGAAAACTTTATCCATTATTATACTTATTTTTTTGCTTATCAAAGTTGTAATTAAATTCATCAAAGAACATATAAACAAGTTTAATTTAGGAGAGAAGGATGTCATAAAAGGGGATGAAGAGGTTGATATATTTGAGGATGATGATCACAATTCCAACCCCTTTAATCGTACCCCTTCGACTCCTAAGGAATATAATAACGAGGAGTCGAAATAATTTCACACATATTTAGGATTCCATAAGCCATTCTCATCCCGGATAGCACATTATTAATACAAAAAATTCAATAGAAAGTATGTTCTCACGCCTGAAAACAAAACTGAGAATTCATGCCGATACTAAATTATTGAGAAAAAAATTGACAGAATACTATTTAAAATAGCAAGCAACTTTTGTCCATTATGCCTAAACTCAAGTATAAAAAGTATTCAATGCCATCTCTTCAAGGTATGCATGGAAAAAATAAAAAGTTTGACAAAATTATTTAAAAAATTATCAAAGAGCGAGTAAATAAATATTAGATGGTGTTAGATGAAAACTTATTTAATCGTAAATTTCACAAATAGGGTCATACTATGACATAGCAATCAGAAAATTTAATAACTTCCACTTGTTATTTTTTTTGAATTCCATGTTTTTAAGATTAAATGAAAAAAAAGGAGAAATTAAAATGTTAAAATTTATTAATCCCGATCTATCGGGAAAAAAGTTAATACTACTTGCATTATGTCTATCTCTGTTTTCATTAGCTTTGTATGCTGAAAGTAACATAGTGCCAATGGAGAAATTAAGAGAGATTGCAGATAAGAATGCTGCATCTTTATGGGGAGATGTACATCCTACTGAAGCTATTCCGTATTACTCTGTTGATGATGAAATTGTTGCTTATGCCTTTAACTATGCAATTGACAAGAGCTTCCCTGATAAGCAGTCTCTTATCGATGAATGCGAAAGTAAAGCGGATGATAAGGACAAATATGCTCGTTGGGGTGTTGATGAATACGCTCATCTGATTATGTCTAACAGTTATGACCGCATTGTTACTATCAGACATATTAAAGCCCTGTCTGATGAATTTGCTTATGGTGCTCAGATTAGACAAATGGCTGTTGATGAACTGCAAACTAATGCTGTCAATCTGGATAAAATCTATTACCTGTCACCTATGCTTAAATATTATAAGTATATAGGTAATGGAAATGTAGTATATGTCCGTATCTTCCCTCCAATGCAAACTCTCTCTCAATCTGAATTTCAAAAGGAAGTTGCAGATAATTATAATTTAGATGAGATAATTCCAAAAGGTTCGCGTTCTTCCTGGGATACTTATCTATCAGGCACTCCTTTACGAGATGGAACAAGGGCACCTGTGTATATTCCTCATGAATCTGAATGTGTTCCATTTCTTGATTGGAGTTTTGGTTGTAGTCCTACTGCTGGTGCAATGCTATTAGATTATTGGGACAATTATAGTTACTATTCTGCAAGTGATTATGGAAATCTAACTCAATACCATTATCAAAGATGGGATCATGGTCAAGGAGAAACGGATTATAATGTAACTAATGCACAATACTGGTGCTGCATTCATATGGATACAGATTCACTTACTGGAAGCACAGGTATATATGATATTGGGCCAGGTTTGGTAGATGCGGCAAATTGTACTGGTTGCGGTTCGTATAGTTTCTCTCAAACAACAACCTTTTATAGTACTGGTTCTAACCCAACAAAGTGGGCTGAACAAGTAGATGAGATTGATAATGGAAGACCCTGGCATTGTGGAATTCCCGATCATTCTATGACAGCAATTGGTTATGAAATCTCTGCTGGTGATTCTTTTATGATTGTCCATAATACCTGGCATCCACCCAATGATTGGTGGAATTATACTAATAATTATAGAATTACAGAAGCCTTTCCAGGCGGTCAATATGGCTGTGCTGTAATTCTGGAAAAACCTGAAGGTGACCCTGGATATAATCATAATGGTGATGGCGAAGACCTCTATGCTGGTAATGTTTATGAAATCACATGGGATTATGATTCTTTTCCTAATGATTATGCAAAATTGTATTACAGTAATACTGGCGGTAAAGGAACCTGGTACACAATTACTTCCAGTACAGATAATGATGGTGTATATGATTGGGTAATACCATCAGGACTTAGCTCTACTCAGGGAAGAATAAAAGTTGAAATATGGGATGGTTCAGGAAAAGCTGCTGCTGATGGTAGTTGGGGTAATTTCAAATTCCATTCCGGTGGTTCTCTTGAAATACTGGGCAATGATTCCAAAGTCAATACCACAACAGACCCTGATTATTATCAATTTAATCAAACTTACTCTACCTGGTGTGCAGTTGGTGTTAGATGTAATACAACAGGAGAAAACTGGAGTATGAAAATGTACACTGATAACACCTTTACAACCGAACTTGTCTCTTCTGCTTATACATATCCAGTTGATTTTGTAGTTATGGATAGACATCACTCACCAAGTGTGTATAGAGGAATTAAAGCATATCGTCCTAGTGGTTCTAATAATGCATCTGTTGAGTATGAAGGATCTAATGAGACAATTACTCCGGGAACTACTTATTCAACCAGTTGGCCTGCTGGCGATGTAGTAGAAATGTGGGATGTTTATCTTACTCCTGGTGATTATTGTTTTGAATTAGCTTTCAATTCTGGTTCTGCTGATTTAGACATTGCATTGTTTGGTTCATCCAGTTCAGCTTATTATGGCAATAGACAGGACTATCTTGCTCGTTCAATAAATTCAGGTGGTGGTGTAGCTGAATCATTCTCATATACTGTAACCACATCGGATTATTATGGATTCTGTGTATGGGCAAATGACGCCAGTTCTGCCAATTATGACATTGATATCAATCAACCTGGCACCTGGGAAGGGGATGTAAATCATTTTTGGAATACAGCAAGTAACTGGAGTTGTGACGTTGTTCCAACTTCTACTACAAATGTAAACATTCCTGCTGGAACTCCTTACACCTGTTGGATTGCAAGTACTGACCAAGAATGCAATGACATAACTATTGAATCTGGTGCATCCTTACGAATTTATGATGAAATACTGACTGTTTCTGGTAATATGACAATCCATGGACATCTGCAAATGGAAGAGTATATAGACAAAGGTACATTAATTGTTAATGGAAATATTACTTGGGAGTCAGGCTCCACCTCTGATATACAGGCATATAATGTAATAAGAATTTATAAGCATTGGTATTTTAATTCAGGTGCGGATGTCCAATTGGATGATGGTATCGTTGAGTTCACAGGTTCTAGTGGCTCAAGGATTTATAGTTATGAAGATAACTGTCACTTTAATAATTTGTGGGGTCACAAAACGAACTCCTGGGTGTCAGTTCAGAGTGTTTCTACCGAGGACCTTAATGTTGAAGGAAGCATATTTAATTATGCAAGCACATCCTTTTATCATTATTCTTCCTATAATCTCAATATCAGTAGCTCATTTGATAATCGTGAGAATGCTCATTACTATTTCAATGACGGTACTCTCGTTCTTAATGGCATCTCGCCATCTATTAGACCTAATCCTGGTGATTATTTACATAACCTTACCGTAAACACCTCTGGGACAACTTTATTTAATACAAGCTACTCAGATACACTGGAGATACAGGGCAATCTTCTGATTCAGAGTGGTGCATTGGATGCCAATAATGAAACGATAATAGTTGGCGGCAATTGGACAAATAATGTAGGTACTGCTGGCTTTATAGAAGGAACTGGAAGGGTCATTTTTAATGGTTCTAGCCATCAATATGTTTATTCAGATGAAACCTTTAATATCTTAGAAGTTGATTGTGGAGCAGCATTAAGGGTTAATAATGTAAGTCATACTGTTACCTGTAGTACTTATGATTGGACTTCTGGTGGAATAGATGTTCTATCTGGAACATTCACTGCATTAGATTTAGAAGATAGTGGCATTTATGGAGGTTACTGGCTTAATCCTGGCGGAACAATAAACCTTCATCAAGACGGAGGATCATGGATAGATCTGCGCGGAGATATTACAATTAGCGGTGGAACTATGAATGTTTACGGAGGTTCGTTAAAAAGTTATTGGCCCTATTTAGACGACGCTTCTATCACAATGAGTGGTGGAATTTTGGATTTCAAAAATAATGGTATTTTTGTTTGTGTTTCCGGTGCTCACACATTAACAGAAGATATCACAGGTGGGACTATCAGGACTTCCGGAGGTTTCACCGGAGATCGCGCTGATTTTAATCCTACAGGAGGAACAATAGAATTGTATGGAACAACTGATGCAAATATGAGTATGGGAGCAGGCAGTAACTTCTATGATGTTGAAATTAATAAGTCCACAAAAGCCAGATCAGGAAGTTCCAAAGCTAAGGAATATGTGATGATTGAAAACAGAGATGGGACCAGAACAAGATATGCAAAATCAGAAACTATTTATGCAACCAGTGAACTGGATATTAATGGTGACTTTATAATTGATACAGGGATTTTTGATACCAATGGATTTGATATGTATGTAGCTGGAGATTGGATGAATAATGTTGGAGATGCAGGTTTTATAGAAGGTACTGGACTTGTAGTTTTTGACGGTGCAAATGCTGCTGATATTCTCACTAATGAAACATTTTATGATCTCAATTTAGACAAAACTTATTATGATTTTGACGGACTTGAAACTGGCACCCAGGGTTCAGGTGTAGATGTAATAGTAACAAACGATTTAAGATTGTATGATGGTACTATGGAGCTTAATAATCCAACGAACTTAGCAATAGGTAATACTTTAAGGATATCTGATGGAGCTTCATTAAATGCTAATGACACAGGAACTATCAACATCTCTGTTGTTGAAGACTGGTTTGACTATAATGCCAGCGGAGGATTCTCTGCAGGTTCTAATTCTGTAGTTACATTCAATGGCACAACACCCGGTGCAATTCAATCAGTTAGAGAAAATGATTATTTCAATGATATTGTGATTAATTCCGGATCTTCATATGTTCGTCCTTCAAGCCTCGGTCCTACCATTTACTGTGAAAATATGGATATTGTAGCAGGAAAATTGAAAATCAGTACATATAAAGTAGTTGTGGAAGAAGATATTACAATTTCTGGGACGCTTGAAATGTCATCTCCGGATGATTCTTTAATAGTAAATGATATTATCTGGGAATCCGGTTCATCCGATATTGTGACGGATGGTAAGATATTTGTTTCTGGAAACTGGACATTTGCAGATGGCACCAGTGCACAACTTGGCACAGGAAATGCTGTTTATTTCGATGGTTCTATCGCTTCATTGGTTCTATGCAATGATTCTGATGCTGAATTCGGAACATTAATTATCGATAAAACTGCAGGACCTTCTGCTGATACCTATATTCACGCTTCAAGCACAGATATTATGCGTGTTTCCGGAGATATGACAGTAAGCGCTGGTAATCAATTCCATTTGCAAACCAAAGATTTATTAGTAGATGGTACTTTGGATATAGAAGATGCGGCTGATATGGATATATCAAGTGGGGGAACTCTTACTAATAATTCTGATTTTACATTGAATGGTCTTCTCGATGTTGATGCCGGAGATGCTCTTATTCATGGCACATTTGAACTTGCGACAACCGGCACATTGACCATAAATGGTGGGAGTTTTAAAACAGATGAATATACAAAAGAAAAAGCCTGGAGATATCTAAGAGGTACTTTTAACTTAAGTGATGGACTTTTTTGGATATCTGATCAAAGCATTTGGATTTCTTCAACGTGCATGACGACTATATCTGGTGGTATTATAAGAACAGGGATTGGATTTTCAGCTCAATATGCGGGTACCTTTGAACCTTCCGGGGGACTGGTTGAATTAACTACCTATTTACCAAGTTATATCTATTGCTCTAACGGAAATTATTTTCACGATTTAATAATTGATAAAGGCACTCATACACAACTTCTTGGAACAGATGTTATTGTTAATAATGATTTGAATATATTATCTGGTGCCTTGGATGTAAATGGATATGATATGTATATCGGTGGAAACTGGACAAATAATGTTGGCGATACCGGATTTGTTGAAGGAACAGGAAAAGTGACCTTCAATGGAATTAATGAATCAGACATTACCACAGATGAGACATTCTATGATCTGAGTATTGATAAAACTGCTGTAGGTTGGGAGGATCTGGAAATTATGGATGGTTTCACCATCGATGTTACTAACGATTTGAATATAACCGTTGGAAACATTGAAATGAATACCGGTTCTACTTTGAATATTGATAATGATCTGGATATTGCTCTCAATGCCGGACTGAATGCTTATAGCGATACCGGACTTAATATCTCTGTTGGTGGCAATTGGACAAATGATAACACTTATTACGATTCCTGGAGAGGATTTTATCCGGGAACTTCGACAGTTACTTTCAATGGAACCAATGACCAGATAGTTACGAGTAGTTGTTCTGCTGATTCCTTCTATAATGTTGTTATTGATAAATCTGCTGGTAACTTCAGACCTTCTAATAATGTTGAGATGTTCGGTGATTTGAATATCAACGATGGATTCTGGTACGACTTATATAGTTATTTGACGCATTCTGTATATGGAGATTTCACTGTTACAGCGGGAGCAGGTTGGTCTGGCACAACTGGCAATACACTGGTTTTCAAAGGCACTGCTGACCAAACACTTGATTATGAGCCAAGTGGTAATGGATACTTCAATAATGTGGTAGTTGATAAAACAGCTAAAGCAGTAAAAAATTCTGCTCCTACTGGTGAAGAATTACTGGTAAAGACAAAGGAAAAAGATGGTTCTAAAGCCCAGACAGTTACTCTTATTTCTAATTGTATAGCTCTCGGTGGTGGATCTCTGACTAATGATGAAGGAACTCTGAATTTGAACGGACATTTTTATCGTTGTACAGGTAATGTAACCATAAATGACGGAGGTACTATTTCCATCGATGATAATGCTTGGTTGGAAGTCGGCGGTGGAGCTGCTCTCAATGTTAATAATGGTGGAGTATTAGAATTTATTGGCTCAGCTGGTAATCTCGCAAAACTAACTCATCATTCTGGATATTATGATGTTGAAATTGAAAGTGGCAGCACGATCATTGCAAACTATGGAATCTTTGAATATATGTCCGCAAATGGAGTTAATGTTAAAGATGGTGCTGTAATTGATCCGGCAAATAATCTGAGCAATTGTGAGTTCAGAAATGGAATTGCTGGTGGAACACTTCTTACCATCAATAATAATCAGACATTAATAGTTGCCAATGCCAATTTCCCAACCAATACCTGGAGTGGTGCAAGTAATGTCTCCAAGACGCAGAATCAGGGACATGTTGAATTCTTTGGTGCCACAGGTGATTTTGCCGGACCTTCTTATGAAAATGATGCATATGCTTTAATAGACTGGTCTGGTTTTGGACCTGATCTCACTATCACAAATGCAGTATGGTCAGATACTAATCCTTATGTGTGCGATACTATTAATGTTGCGGTAACTGTTAAAAATATTGGGAACGTAGATGTTACTGATTGGTTCTGTGTAGATTTGTATTATAATTTACCTTCACCTCCTACATGGTTCCAAGTAGGTGATCAATTTGTGTATATTGATAGTGGTCTTCCGGCGGGAGATTCACTTATTGTTAATTTCTATAATATTTCAAGTACAACAGGAATAATTTGGTCATCCTATTTTCAGGTGGATGCAGATAGTAATATCGCAGAACTTGATGAGAATAATAATGTTTGGGGACCTGATGCAATTACCTGGAATGCTCTACCTGCTATTACTGACTTGACCATCCAATACAATGCCGGTAACATAGAGTTGAACTGGACATATCCAGCATCTGTAGATAGTTTCTATATCTACCGTGATACTGAACCATATTTCACCCCTGCATACGGAACACCTTATGCCTCTGTTGATGGAGCAACTACAAGCTGGAGTGAACCTGCAACTGGAACTAAATACTTCTATATAGTAACAGCAGTGAAATCTTGCCCATCACCTTTACCTGTGATAATGAAAAATAAAGAATTTAGAAGGGTTAGCAAGAGATAGTTTGAAGTTTTGCGAAGGTTTTTAACCTGCGCAAAGGTGTTTAAGAGTTCCATCTTAATTTATAGGTGGGACTCTTTTTTTTCTTACTATGCTAGTGTCATGTCAAGCTTCGATTGTGTAAAGGTACTAAGCCAAGGCTTAGCAACCATAATTGCAATATGTAAGTTAAAAAAAATATAAAGAAATAAGGGAAGATAAATAATGAAAAAAAAACAGTTTTATTTTGCTATTCATTTTATTCGTATCTTTATCTTTTGCGAAAACTTATGATATTGATTTCGGAACAAAAGAAAATACGATTAGATTACAAGAAAATGACTATCAGAAATTGAGTATGAATCTCACTTTCGAGGGTATGAGCAGTTTTGAAGTTGAAAGTAAAAAAGGAATTTTTAATGAAATAACTATTCCAAAAACTTATAATATTGGGGAAGTAGGAACACCAAAACTTCCTGCTGTAAAAAAACTGATCGAGATTCCATTTGGAGCGGAAGTATCGGTTAATGTATTGAATTATTCCACAACTGAATACAATTTGAGCAACTTTGGGATCAATAATCCAATTATTCCTGTTCAGCCTTCGCTTCCCAAAAGCATTGATGATTTTACTTCAGTTGAATTTGAATATAATGAGAACTATTATTCTATGAACAGATTTTCTGATTTTGAAATTGCAACTGTTGAAGTTCTGGGAGTAATGCGTTGAATTAGATTAGCCCGTCTCTTTGTTGCTCCTGTAAACTATAATCCTGTTACAGGTATCATTCAAGTTTATATTGAGACCGAACTTGAAGTGAATTTCACAGGAAGCAACATCGAATTATCAAAAAATATCAAAGCTTCCACCTCTTCCACATATTTCGAAGCGGTTTATCAAAGAATTGACAATTACAGAGTTGATCACGATTATCCCGACCATCCTGATCTGACGACTTATCCGGTAAAATATTTGATCGTTTCAGACAGAATGTTTGAAAGCACTCTAACAGATTTTATTGAATGGAAAACAAAAAAGGGATTCAACGTTGTAATAGCTTATACGGATGTGATCGGAACTACTGCAAGTGCTATTCAAACTTATGTCCACGATCAGTATAATGCCGGCACACCGGAAGATACTGCTCCTTCATTTGTTCTATTTGTCGGTGATATGGCTTTTTAAGGCGTGGTTTTTTTTAAAGAATATTAGCAATGTCTGATAATGTAGATTATGTAAACTTGAAGATGTTTTTGCATTTTTCTTTTGTATCGGAACTTATGAGGTACTGTTCCCCATTCTTAATTTCTTGACATATTAATACTCGAAGTACTCTTTCCATTCATTATAAATGAATAAGGATCTTCTATGAACAGCATGACAGGATTTGGTGTAGCGGAATACAATAAGAATAACATCTATCTTCGCGTAAGTGTTAAATCATTAAACGATAAATACTTGAATATAAGAACACGATTGCCTTATGAATTGCCTGAATATTTGTCTTACAAAATTGAGCAATTTATACCAAAATTTGTAAACCGAGGTGGAATAAATGTAATAGTTTCCTTGAAAGATTCCCGAAATGATATTGCAAATATGGATTTTGATAATGAACATATCAAAAAAATACTCGATAAACTTAATACTTTAAAATCAAACCTTGGCTTTGATACAAGTATTTCATTAACAGATCTCATGACATTGCAAAAAATGGAGAACTCCCCTATTGATCAATACTATTTATCTGAGGAATTCCAAAAAGTATTATCTGATACACTAATAAAAGCTATAAAACAGCTTGTTGATGAAAGGAAATCCGAAGGAAATCATCTCGAGGAGTTTTTTATTAAATCGATCAATCAAATCGAGGTATCTCTGAACACGATCGAGCACTCGATTCCAGAATATCTCGAAGAATTAAAGATAAAAGTTAGGAACATTTGTAAAGAAATAACACATGATGAAGATATTAATCTATCTAAATTCAATGAAGAAAAATTGCTTTCAGAAATCAACTATTATATTGATAAGTCAGATATTACCGAAGAGATTGTTCGACTAAAAAGTCATCTTATGAAAACACGTAAAGTAATTACTGTAAAGAACAAACCAATAGGGCTTTCCATGATATTTGTTATTCAAGAGATGCAGAGAGAAATCAGTACGATCTCTGCTAAATATCACAACGTTTCGATATTTTCGGATATAATTAATATCAAAGAAGAAATAGAAAAATGTAAGGAACAAGCGCTAAATGTCGAATAAAGAACCGATCTATGCATGGATATCTTACCCTTTTGTTGAATTTCCCCTATCGTCAGCTTTGGTGCTTGCGTTTTTCTTATTAGCATCTGTATTTGTTTATTCAATTACACTAAATTTTTTCTGGGTTTTGCTCTCTATAGTTTTTCTTTTTTCCTCGCTCTTTTCATTTTTTGTTCCAACATATTATGAATTTTACGATGATCACGTTTTTGTGAAAGTGCTGATTTTCAAAAGGGAAAGGAAATATACTGAATTCAAATGTTTTTATTCTGACAAAAAAGGTGTAATGCTCAGCACTTTTAATCGTCCTCGTGGTTTAGATAGATTCCGAGGGCAGTCAATAAGATTTACAAAAAAACAGGATGAAAGGGAGCAGATTATGGAATTTTTGAATGAAAAGATAGGAAATAAATTTTAATGTCACAAAAAGAGCTCAATAAAGAGATAAAAGACTACATTCAAAGGCATCCGGATAGACAATTATCAGTTCCCAAATTAGCAAAAATTTTTCATGTAAAAAAGAAAAATTTCAGGATTATCAAAAATATTTTAAGGGATCTTGAATCACAAGGTATTATTATTCGACATAAAAGAGCTTACTCATCCCCATCTCCACGAAAAACGCATATAGGCACTTTTGATGCAACAGCTCTCGCAAAGAATTATCCCTTTGGATTTGTTGAAACTGAGCATAAAGATGTGAAAATATATGAAGATAACTGCTTGAATGCCTATCATCAAGATATTGTTGAATTCATAGTAACAAAGGAGGTAAAGCGGGGTTCGGTAGGCAAGATACTGAAAGTAATTGAGAGAAAAAACAGTACTCTTGTTGGTTCTGCATTCAAACAAGATAATCATGTTTATTTTGTTCCCGATAATCCAAAATTTGATACTGAAGTTGAACTAATCGAGGTAGGTGATTTTACTCAATTTAAAGGCAAAAAGATAGTTGCAGAGATTACAGATTGGGGAAATAGATATCAACAAGTGCTGCCCAAAGGGAAAATAATAGAAATTTTGGGGGCGCTCGAAGATCCGAATGTGGATTATCTTGCAATAGTAAAGCAGTATGAACTCCCCACTACTTTCCCAGAAGAAGTGATTCTTGAAGTTGAAGCTTTGCCGGATACTATTTCTGAAGATGAGATCTCGCGAAGAAAGGATTTCAGGAATCTTATTACATTTACGATCGATCCTAAAACTGCAAAAGACTTTGACGATGCAATATCATTTGAAAAAATAGATAATGGGACATTCAAACTTTATGTCCATATAGCCGATGTATCTCACTATGTGAAAACACCTTACGCACTTTTTAGCGATGCCATGGAGCGAGGAACAAGCATTTATCTTCTGCAAAATGTCATTCCTATGCTACCATTTAAACTGAGCAATAAATTATGCAGTTTACAGCCAGATGTCGACCGTCTCACAATGACTATAATCATTGATTATGATGCAGAATTCAAAGCCCTTGGTTCGAGTGTATATCCCTCTGTCATAAAAAGTGATCAAAGATTGAGTTATGAGCAGGTGGATGTGCTGTTTGAACAGGGAGATAATGAAGAGATCAAGCCGGAGGTTAAGAATATTATATTGGAGATGCGTTCATTGGCTCAACATCTCACTAAAACTCGTTATGCAAGAGGAAGTCTTGATTTTGATCTTCCTGATTCGGAATTTATTTTCGATGAGCAGGGCAGTCCCATTAATATTTTACGCACTCATCAAACAGAGAGCCATCTTTTTATTGAAGAATTCATGCTTGCAGCAAATGAATTTGTAGCAAAATTGATCGCAAGAAAGTGCAGTGCAGCGATATTTCGTATTCATGAACCTCCCAATGGAGAGAAAATTGCTGAATTTGCTCGCACCATAAAAGCTTATGGATTTTCTTTTAGTTTTGTTCATAAAGATATCAGCACTGCGATCAAACAATTTTTACAGTCTATTAGCGACGAGAAGCAGCATCGTGTATATGACTATCTTCTTTTGAGAAGCTTGATGAAAGCTAAATATTCATACAGAAATATCGGACATTTTGGGCTTGCTTTGAAATCCTATACTCATTTCACCTCCCCTATCCGCCGTTTTCCCGATCTTGTGGTTCATCATCTAATAAAGCAGTATGTTTTTGAATGGACGACTAAGCGATTTTCTCTCAATGAAATAAATACCTTTGCAGAGCACTCCTCAGCGATGGAGGTGCGAGCCATGACCGCAGAGCGAAGTCTTGGGGAACTGAAGAAAAACCGCTTCATGCTTGAAAATATGAATAAGGTTTTCGAAGCATTGATCGTTAATTTCAATAAGCGGAACATCTATATTGAATTGGATTCGTATCCGATTGAAGGTTATATACCACTTGCTGCCATCGGAAGAGATTACTTCGAGTTCGATCCAAGGCACTACGTTGTTGTAGGAAAACGAAGCAAGCAGAGATTTGTTCTGTGTCAGAAACTTAAAGTTAAGGTGAAGAGAATAATTCACGATATAGAATTCGAGATAGTTTATGAATGATAATGAGATAAAAGAATCAGATAGCTCTGAAAAAATTGTTGAGTTGTGTAAAGCTCATAATACTCTGCAGTTCGAAGCCATAGTTGAGATGCTGCAAAACAATGAGATCCCTTATACGTATAGTCGGAAAGGGCTTTCTCTCGGCACTTTTTTTGAGTATTCCAGCAAGCGAAGCTATATTCAGATATTGGTATATGAAAAGGATAAAGAGAGAGCATTCGAGCTTATTGAACCGATATTGATGACGTTATAAGTAATTTACTATTAAAAAAAAACCAATGCCTATTCATTTTTCTGTAACGGTTGCGTGTATGAGTAGTGGCGGACTTCGGAGCACTTCCCTGTCAAGTTACACTGAACTTGATGCGAGGCAGAACGCCCAAATACGCTACAAACCCCGCCATTACTTATACACGATGTTATGTGAAGTGGCATTTTAGAATTATGTATTTGGTTTTGAATAATTGACAAAGTATCTCAGTACAGCCCAAGTAGAAATTGTTTTAGGCCAAAAATACTTCTGAAACAAAATCATTCTCAACATACCTGACGGTGTAGCAACTTCATGTTCATCAGTCATTCGGGATTTAGCCTTTAAAAATCCTGAATAGTCTAAATGCATTGTTGATAACACTGATTCAGTATAAGCGTGATGCCCAGATTGGTCTGTTTGTTCAAACATATCATGGACTTGACTGAGTTTTTCTTTTAATTGATTAGCAATTAAGGAACCTGCAAATAAGTGAGCTTCTATTCTACGCACGAATCTGTATTCCCAGTCCATGTCTGGATAAATGTAAGCAAGTTTATCATACAGAAAAGCAATACGTTTAAAAATTAATTTGATTAAGGGTTTAATAATTCGGCTTGAGAATGGCAAGAGATGGTATGCCCAATTGTGATATAAATCAACTAAATAGTAACTTATCAATGCTTTTAATCTTTTGGATTCTTTTTTAATTATTACTGAATTGTTTTCAATAGATGAATTAATATCATCGATGCGTTGTAGGATTTCGTGTCTCCATTTGATGACATTATAAATGTCAAAAGGTAGAAAAGGATTAAGATACGGCCTCTTGAGTGTAGACATATACTCGTAGTACATTGAAAGACATTCATTCAAACGGTTCAAATCGTTTTTTGTCGCCTGCGATGTAGTAGATATTACCTTTCGGTATCTTCTAATAGCCTTGTGTGGATCTCGTTCATGCGCATGATGGGTCCATGACATAGCTTTTTCCCATCTATGTAGTAGATTTTTATCCCCCGTTACCTGTAAGGAATTCCCAAGTTGTTTGAGAAGGGTTATATAAAGGCTGTTTCTTTTACCATCTAAAAGACTCAAAGCAACAAATGCTGTCGCTGCAGGATTAGAAATGAGTTTAGACAAATCTGGATTTAAAGTCGGAAAAATTTCATCTATAGGCTCATTACATGTAATCTTAAGTTGCTTCAATATATTTTTGAATAATACTCGAACATCTCCATGGATAAGACACGATACTTGCGGAGGATAAGTTTTTAACCAATTTAACACTGAATTAGGGGTCTCATTGGTATGTTGAATCCAATAAATTCGTTTCCATGGCATTGAGGTAAGAATTGGGAAGATATCCCAGTCATTGTTAGCATAACCACAGACGAGGAGTACAGGAGACTTCTTGGCAATTTCATTAATTGCATGAATATTTTCATTTTGAGGATGATCGCCAGCATATTGAAGCGTAGCCGCAAGAAAATATTCTTGATAAGAAAAATCCTTAAATGGGAGTGTGCCATGAGGTTTTGTAATGGTAACGACAGACTTTTCATTCTTTGAATGTTCTGCCACCGAAACAAGAGGAAGGTTCCATTCGAATGGAACAATATTATTATGAAGAGACTCTTCAAAAAGCACATCAAAATTTAAGGTTATAATGTGTGAAAGATATCCATGTTTGGCTAATATAGCGGCTGCTTTGTGATTGAAGGTAGGTTTAGAAGATTGAAAGTTTAGAATTGAACTTAGTATTGCAGTCCCATGGTGACTTACAATAGAATCAAGTATTCGTTCGAGTCTATAATCAGCGACGACTTTGTCAAGCAACTTGCGGTCTTCAATTGTCCCAATATTAAGTTTTTCGATTGATAAATGTAGTATTGAAGCAATTGATTTGATAAGCTTCCTACTATCTGGCAAACCAGATGGAATAGAAATGCCTGCTCCAGAAAAGATGGTTACTTCTTTTTTTACAAAGAAATCGCACAAGTCTTTTATAATCAAACTTAATTGTGGCTCATCGGAATTTATATTTATTTCTATCATTAAGTCTTAAGTTGAAATGTCAGTTAGTTTGTTAAGCCATTTCACATAAGGTGGCAATATGAAAAGTTGGGGATTACGAAGCGATTTCCTATCAGTTTACACCGACTTTTTTACGAGCCACGAACGCTCGCAAACCGCTGAAACCCGCATGCACTATACCATGTGTTGTGCAACGTATTTTATTTTTTCATTTGGTTAATAATAAAATCTCTTAGAGGAATAATATCTCCCTTGTCTGCAAAACGCAAAGCAGAATAGTATTCTTCTCTGTCATACTCCTCTCTCAATTTTTTATTTAATAGATATTCTGTCATATCCTCCAAAATTACTCTACCAACTCTTCCGTTTCCATCCATAAAAGGATGTATTGTCTGAAATTCATGATGAAATGTCGCAATCTTTTCAATTTTATCTTGGGAATTTTCATTCAGTAATTTTTCAACGTTAGTATTCCATTTTGTGCAATATCTTTCAATCTTTTCAAAAACATTCTCGTGCTTAATTGGCTTAATAGAATAATCTACAGTACCTTGAGAAGTTGATGGCATCATTGTTCCAAATGAACCACTTATCACTACATCATGTGTTCTTATCTTGCCTGCCCATGCAAACTTAGGAGGAAAAATCGTTTTATGAAATTCAAGAATATTTGTATAAAATAAAAGGCCATCCTTTGTTAATATTCGTGGTTCAATAGATTTCAGATATTCGTCAGACCACTTGTCTCCAAGTATCTTATATTTTAAAACATTATCAGTCGTTGGTGATTTGTCAATTTTTTCTCTAATACTAATAAGTTCAGTTGCGATTTTCTCTAAACTATTTTTAGTTCCTATCTCGTCTTTAATCTCTTGAATTTTATTGTCTAAATTCGGTTGTTTCAGACTTTGGTCATAGAGGTCAAATAGCCTATCTAGATTCTTCTCATTAGAATCATTTTTCGACTTTAAGTAAAATATTAAATTGCTTAAATATCCTAAAATCCCACCAATAATAAGAAATATCCATTCTTTCAAAGTCGTATTTTTTAAAAAGTCAATTATTGATTCCATGTCGGTTTTTTAATATGTTGCACAACGTTTCGTATAAGAATAGTAGCCGATTGCGGGCTTCATCCCTGTCAAGTTACAAGAAAGTTGGAGCGGGCTACAACCCTTGAAATTACTACTGAACCGGCTATTATTTTTATACATTGTTGGGTGTAGTGTTTCTATTTATTATCATTTAATTCATAATAGGGCTCGATATGGATTCCAATATGTGATTGATTACCAAACTTGTCTCTCAGTGATTTTTCAACTTGGGTTGCAATTTGATGCGATGATTCAACTGTCAATTCTTTATCGACTTTAATGTGAACTTCAATTGCAAAAATGTCACCTATTTTCCTAGTCCTTAAATTATGGAATCCTTTTACGCCAGAAGTATTTTTAATTATTCCTAAAATATCATTTTCAGTTTTTTCAGGTAGAGAACTTTCCAATAGTTCCTTAATACTTGGATTTGCTATATCCCAAGCTACTTTCAAAATAAAGAAACTTACTATTATTCCAGCTATTGGGTCTAAAACTCTCCACTTTTCTCCCAAAAGAATTGCACCTGATATACCTAATGCAGTTCCAATTGATGAGAAAGCATCAGACCGATGGTGCCATGCATTTGCAACCATAGCTTGACTATTTACTTTGACTCCAATTATTTTTGTATACCAGTATAAACCTTCTTTTGTTATTATTGAAATTAATGCTGCATATAGAGCTATATAACCTGGTTGTTCGATTATTACACCATTAATTGAATCAAGTACTTTCTTTGCACCAGTCCACAAAATACCTATTCCTACAATCATTAATGCAAAACTAATTAGCATTGTGGCAAATGTTTCATATTTACCATGTCCATATTTATGGTTACTATCTCGCTCTTTACCTGATACTCTAATAAAAACTAATACAATTATATCTGTTACCAAGTCCGATAACGAATGGACACCATCTGCTACCATTGCAGAACTTTTTCCAACAATTCCAGCAATTATTTTTCCAACTGTCAGTAACAAATTAACTACAGAGCCAATCAAGGTCACATTTCTTATTGTATTTATTCTACTATTATTATTCATAAATTATTGATTATGATTATTAGCATTCTTGCACATACATTACACCCAACTACTTACTAAACGACATATTACGTATAGAACGCCATATTGGAAGATTATACGAACAAATCATTCGTTTATTTTTTCCTTATCCGGAAAAATGAAATCAGCTGGTGAGATGATATTTTGCAGATTTTTGATGGAAACATGTGTATAAATTTCCATTATTTTACTTATTCCTTTTCTGCTTCTCTTAAATAATTCATACTTTATATCCTTATTTATATCAAAAGGATGCAATTAAAATTTATCTGTCAATGAAAAATTATACTTCTATTCTCGTTCCCAAGTTCAACTTGGGAACGAGTAAATGAATCTATACATTCACTCATGTATACAAATATCTTTTGGGGATGGTGTTTCATTGATTTCCCCAAGGTTTTTTAGAACGTCCAGATAACCTTTCAGGTTATTGTAATCAATTTGCGTAGAGAGTGAAAGAGGCATTATATTCATTTCGTTTGCGATATTTTCATCCAGGTCTGTTGCCTTTGCTAAGATACTTCTCGCTTCTAATGGATTGTTCTCAATAAACTCGACTGCTCTGTCAATCGCTTTAAAAAATGCTTTCGCAGTTTCGAGATTTTCTGTCAACCATTTGTCATTAACTGCTCCCACACCGATTGGATTGGGTGAATATTGGATTGCGTAAATAGAATTGGATATTTTATTAAAGCCATTCTTCACGATACCCAAAGTCAAAGTCGGTTCATATGCAAAGAGTGCATCGATAACATCGTTTTCTAAAGATTGTATATGAACTATCGGGTCCATTTCAACAAAAATAGGGAGTTCAAGATTTGGAAATTGTGTTTTGAAAATATCTGAAAGGGAATTTTTAGCAGTAGTACCAGGGAAGACGCCAATTTTCTTTCCTGCAAGGTCTTCAAGCTTCACAATCTGTGAATTTGATTTTACCAGGACTCCGTCAAAACCATTTTCGCTTGTAATGCTGCTGATGGAAAAGATCTTTGCAGCATTTGGTGAATTTTCTAGTTGCTTTAGAAGTGGAATTATTGAAAGTTCAATTGCCACATCTATGTTTCCTGCAACAAGGTCCTGTGCGATAAGATTGCTTGTCATTATCTGCTGAGCTTGAACGTCGAGCCCTTCATCTTTGTAATATCCGTTCTCAACAGCAACAAAATGGGTCAAACTGGAAACCATAGGTAAATAACCCACCTTTATTGTGTTCTTATGAGGTGTCGTAGTGCATCCCGACAGAACAATTACGAAGAGTGTCAGGGCGAGTAATGAAATTTTTGTTTTCATATTATGAGTTCACTTTAAAAACCCCAGTTGGGGGATTAGCGGTATGTTTTTGTACTTCATCTTTCAACAAAGCATAAATATCTGGATTTTGGATTTTGAAGTGTGATATATAGAATTTTATTGGTAAT